>Ga0193707_1000473_pt1 | contig 13850 bp, 14 predicted proteins | sample U3c2metaG_FD_143043 | JGI IMG/M metagenome (GOLD analysis project Ga0193707, IMG submission 143043) | Soil microbial communities from a riparian zone of the East river system, Colorado, United States - U3c2 | ecosystem: Environmental > Terrestrial > Soil > Riparian zone | place: USA: East River... | reverse complement strand
GTCTGCTGGACACCGCCGGGAACGGTGACGCTGACGTCGGCCTGGTCGATCACGGCGTCCCACGCCGAGCCGGTGGCGTCCCAGTACAGCTCGCTGTGGTCCGCGAAGTGCCGCAGTGCGCCGCGGACGTCGTACGTGATCACGTAGGTCGCGTCGTACCCGGAGATCGTCTCGTTATCGGAGCCGATCTTGATCCGCAGCGTCTGGTCGCGGCCGTGCCTGTATTTCGTCGTCTCGGTGCTGAACTCGTCGGGTGCGTCGTCGCTGGACACCTCGATGTTCGACACCTCGTACTTCTGGTCCTTCGAGGTGTCGTCCTTGTACGGCTCCCGCACGACCAGGTCCCGGTAGATCCCATGCCGGCCGGTGTCGCCGAAGGTGTACGCGATGGTCTCCTTCACGTGCAGTACACCGTCGGAGCCGACGGTGTACTCGATCGCGAAGGTCTTCACCTCGTCGCCGGGGGCGGCGGACGCGGGCAGCGCGAAGCCGGCCAGGGCCAGCGCGGTGACGAGTATGGCGATCGCGGTGAGAAGTGCCTTACGCATGGCGCGACCCTACCGACGGCGGGGGTCCGCGGGTGGGACGTCGCCCGGAGGGGCCGGACGAATCCGGGACGTGATGGCTCTTGTGCGAAGTGGCCGTTGGAGGAATGGTGGGTGGACCAGGAGGAACGTCATGGCAGACAAGGCGAACACTTCCCAAGGCACCGGAGCCGCGCCCGCTGTGGACAGCCCGGACGCCATCCGCAACGTGGTGCTGGTCGGCCCGTCCGGAGCCGGCAAGACCACCCTCGTCGAGGCTCTGCTGGTGGCCTCCGGAGTGCTGTCCAGACCCGGAACCGTCCTGGACGGAACCACGGTGTGCGACTTCGACGACGCCGAGATCCGGCAGCAGCGCTCGGTGGGCCTGTCGCTCGCCTCCCTGCCGCACGACGGCGTCAAGGTGAACCTGATCGACACCCCCGGGTACGCCGATTTCGTCGGCGAACTGCGGGCCGGCCTTCGCGCCGCCGACTGTGCGCTGTTCGTGATCTCGGCGAGCGAGGGCGTCGACGAGCCGACCAGGGCGCTCTGGCAGGAGTGCGACCAGGTCGGGATGCCGCGGGCCGTCGTGATCACGAAGCTCGACCACGCCCGGGCCAATTACCAGAACGCGCTCGCCACCGCGCAGGCCGCGTTCGGCGACAAGGTGCTGCCGCTCTACCTGCCCGCTGGTGACGGACTGATCGGGCTGCTCTCCCAGACCTACTACGAGTACGCGGATGGCGAACGTTCGACCTCGACCCCGGACCCGTCGTACGGCGACCAGATCGAGGAGCTCCGCGGCACGCTGATCGAGGGGATCATCGAGGAGTCCGAGGACGAGTCGCTGATGGACCGGTACCTCGGCGGCGAGGAGATCGACCAGAAGGTGCTGATCGACGACCTCGAGCAGGCGGTCGAGCGCGGCTCGTTCTTCCCGGTCATCCCCGTCTGCAGCGCCTCCGGTACGGGCACCGCGGAGCTGCTCGAGGTCGCGACCAGCGGGTTCCCGTCGCCGCCGGAGCACACGCTGCCCGAGGTCTTCAACCCGCACGGCGTACCGCGCAAGGGCCTGACCTGCGACCAGGACGGGCCGCTGCTCGCCGAGGTGGTGAAGACGACGTCGGATCCGTACGTCGGCAGGGTCAGCCTGGTGCGGGTGTTCTCCGGCACCATCAGGCCCGACACGACGGTTCATGTGTCGGGCCATTTCACGTCCTTCTTCGGTGCCCAGAACTCGCACACCGACCACGACGAGGACGAGCGGATCGGCACGCTGTCGTTCCCGCTGGGCAAGGTGCAACGGCCGGCGGCGGCCGTGGTCGCGGGTGATCTGTGCGCGATCGGGCGGCTGACCAGGGCGGAGACCGGCGACACGCTGTCCGACAAGGCGGATCCGCTGCTGCTCAAGCCATGGACGATGCCCGAGCCCTTGCTGCCGATCGCCGTACAGGCCCATGCGAAGACCGACGAGGACAAGCTGAGTGTCGGGTTGCAGCGGCTGGCGGCCGAGGATCCGACCCTGCGCATCGAGCAGAACCCGGAGACCCACCAGATCGTGCTCTGGTGCATGGGCGAGGCCCACTCCGACGTCGTGCTCGACGCCTTGGCCAACCGGTACGGCGTGACCGTGGACACCGTGGAGTTGCGGGTGCCGCTGCGGGAGACGTTCGGTGGGAAGGCGAAGGGTCACGGACGGCACGTGAAGCAGTCCGGTGGGCACGGTCAGTACGCCGTCTGCGACATCGAGGTGGAGCCGCTGCCGCAGGGATCCGGGTTCGAGTTCGTCGACAAGGTGGTCGGCGGCGCGGTGCCGCGGCAGTTCATCCCGAGCGTCGAGAAGGGTGTGCGCGCGCAGATGGAGAGGGGTGTCACCGCCGGGTATCCGATGGTGAACATCCGGGTCACGCTGCTGGACGGGAAGGCGCACAGCGTCGACTCGTCGGACATGGCCTTCCAGATGGCCGGCGGGCTGGCACTGCGCGAGGCGGCGGCCGCTGCCCGGGTGAGCCTGCTCGAGCCCGTGGATCTCGTGTCGGTGCTGGTCCCGGACGACCTGGTCGGCGCGGTGATGAGTGACCTGTCGGGCCGGCGCGGACGCCTGCTCGGGACGGACAAGGTCGGCGACGACCGGACGCTCGTGAAGGCCGAGGTGCCGCAGGTGGAGATCATGCGCTACACGATCGACCTGCGGTCGCTGTCGCATGGCGCGGCGTCGTTCAGCCGGCAGTTCTCCCGGTACGAGCCGATGCCGGAGTCGGCCGCCGCGAAGATGAAGTCGACCTCCTGACGACGGTGAGCCGGCTCAGCTCTTGGGGTCGCGGCTGAGCCGGCGGCGGACGTCGCGTGACTTCAGGTACGACGCGACAGCGTCGTACCGCTCGCTCTGGTTGGCGAACTCGATGTACGAGCGGACGCGGTGCAGCCAGTCGAGCGTCGACGGCTTGACCGTGTCGAGCGCCTCCGTGAGGTGCCGCATCGCGAGCGGCGGCTCGCCACCGCCGGACAGCGCCTCGTCGATCACGCGGTCGACACCGCGCTCGATCAGCCCGCGCAGGTCCGCGCCGCTGAACATCGGCGTCTGGCCCGCGAGCGCCGTCAGATCGAGCCCGTCGGCCGGCACGTCCTTCACCAGCACAGACAGAATGTCGGCCCGCGCGGTCTCGTCCGGCGGCGGCACGAAGACCACCCGGTCGAACCGGCCCGGTCGCAGCATCGCCTCGTCCACGTCCCAGGGCGCGTTGGTCGCGGCGAGGACAAGCAGGCCGTCGTTCTCCGAGCCGATCGCGTCGAGCTCCTGCAGCAGTACGTCGACCAGCCGGCGAGCCTCGGATCCGCCGTGCTTGTGCCTGGCGAAGGCCAGGGCGTCGAGCTCGTCCAGGAACAGTACGCACGGGGCGTTCGCGCGGGCGCGCTCGAAGGCGGCGTGCAGGTTGCGCTCGGAGACGCCGAGGTACGGGTCCATAACGTCCTCGATCCGGACGTTCACGAACGGCAGACCGCACTCCCCCGCGGTCGCGCGTGCGAGCAGCGTCTTCCCACAGCCGGGCGGGCCGTACAGCATCACGCCGCCGCCCGACTTGCGCCCGTACTTCTCGTACAGCTCCGGGCGGCTCAGCGGCAGGATCACCATTCGGTGGATGACTCGCTTGATCTCCTCCATGCCGCCGACCTGGTCGAAGGTCGTGGTCTCCTTCGGCGTGTCCACGTCGTACGGCGTCTCTGCCTCGGGGCCGACCTTGATCCGCACCCCGCTGCGCTCGGCGATCATGCCGTCGACGAGCTGCTGCAGCCGACCGGTTCCCTCGACCACGCCCTGCTGGCGGGCCGCCTCGAGCAGATTCCGCAGCAGCGCGAGCCGCCCGTTCGCCGCCGCCAGCTCGCCGACCGGCACGAACTGGTCGTCCGGAAGACCGTGCTGATCGAGGAGTACGACGTACTGGTCGAGGGCCTCCTCGCTGTCGCCGGCATTCACCAGCGACTCAGCCAGGACCAGCCGCAGCAGCACGTCCTCCGGGTTGGCCTCGACCGCCTTACGCAGCGCGGCGATCCGGTCGCCGGTCATGGGGCCTCCCGGCCTGGACTGAGGAGCGGAGGGAGCGAAGCGATTGGAGCGACGAGGGAAGGGCGGGAGTTATAGCCCCATGACCCGCCGCGCCGGAGGCGTGGCATCAGCACAGTCATGGTCTCCATTTTCTGTTGAGGCGGCGGCGGACTAGTGGTGGTACCACCCAGGAGTAGACGCAGAACGCCAGCCAGATCATCGCGAAGGCGAACGACAGCAGTGGCAGGCCGGCGGCGCGCAGGCCGTAGATGATCGCGACCGCGCCGATCCAGACGACCATCGGATTGACCCGGGCGAACGGACGGAGCGGAAGCAGCAGCGGGTGGTTGATCAGCCTCGCCTGCCTGGCCGCGGCGCGCAGGTCGGCGTCGCCGGGCTGTGACGCGGCGGCGGAAGCGAAGGACGTGTACCCGGAGCGTGAGTCGCCGGTGAGCATCGACGCCGTACCGTGCAGGGCGCGGGCGCCCGGGTCCTCGGGGTCGTGGGACAGGGCTTCGGTGCTGTGGCGGTGCATGTCGCGGTCGTTGCCGAGGGCGAACGCGACCTGCGCGCGAGCGGCGGAGACAGCGGCGCTCTCCGGCGCGTGGGAGGCGGCGCGCTCGACCAGGGCGCCGGCCTTCTCGGCCTGGCCGGCGGCGAGGCAGACACGCGAGTACCCGATCAGGAGATCGGGATCGTTCGGGTCCAGGCTGAGGCCTTGGAGGAAGGCGGCCTCGGCTTCGGGGAGGCGGCCTTCGGAGCGCAGTGAGGAGCCGAGCATCTGGAGCATCGGGAGGAACGGGCCGTGGTGGGCCAGGCCGCCGCGGAGTACGTCGATGGCCTCCGTGTTCCGGCCCAGGGCGTGCAGGGCGGCGCCGCGGAACAGGTACGCGCGGTAGTCGAGGGCGGCGTCCCTCATCAGGCCCTGAAGCTCGTCGAGGGTGCGTTCGGGGTGGCCGATCTGGAGCCAGTGACCGGCCATCCGGAGCCGGGCCTCGGTCGGTTCGTTCACAGGAGCCTCCCGGCGAACCACAGGATCAGGGCCTCGGCGATCGCGCCGCCGATCGCGGCCGCGATGCCGGGAACCCAGAGCGAGCGGTAGTCGGTGCCACGGAGCTGGAAGGCGCGGTCCATCGGGCGCTGGAGCCGGAGCTGGGCGAGGCAGGTCAGGATGGCGATCACGCGGACGCCGACGCGGAGGCCGGAGGTGAGGTCGTCGCCGTCCAGCAAGGAGAAGGCGGCGATCACGGCCACGAGCCCGCCGGCGCCGATGAGCAGGATCAGGCGGCGCTTGGCCACGTCCACGCCGAGGCGGCGGGCGTTGAGCGAGGCGATGATCGTCGAGGCGATCACCCCGCCGAAGAAGGCGACGTACGTCTGGGACATCAGCCGCCACGGACGCACCGAGATGTCCACACCAGCGCCGATCGCCGGGCGCAACAGTTCGTCCGGCATCGGGCTCCTCGGGCGACCTCAGGGTGAGCAGGGTTCGGCTCGCGCAGTGTACAGCGTCGGCGGACACCGTCCCCCGACTGGAGCCACCGTGCAGCTTCGCCCGGCTCGCCGCTGCCGAGTGAAAGAAGTGTGCCGCCGGCATTCGCTTACCCGAGGCACGCTGCTTTCAGTCGATCGAAGGTGAGATGAGGAATGGCGGGAGCTGCGGCTGCTCGTGGATCACTGACACATGGCTAGCCTAGGGTGATGAGTGAGAACTGCCTCTTCTGCGGGATCGTGGCCGGGAGCATTCCGTCGACGCGGGTCGCGGAGAACGACCGGGCGATCGCCTTCATGGACATCAACCCGGCGACGGCCGGGCACCTGCTGGTGGTCCCGCGCGCCCATTCGACCGACCTCCGTGAGGCGTCCGCCGAGGATCTGACCGCGGCGACCCTGCTCGCCCAGTCGCTCGTCACCCGCGTGATCGACCGCCTGGACGCCGCCGGCGCGAACCTCCTCAGCTGCATCGGCGCCGACGCGTGGCAGTCCGTGTTCCACACCCACCTCCACGTGATCCCCCGCTACCACGACGACCCGCTCCAACTCCCCTGGCACCCGACCCCCGGCGACTTCAACGAGATCAACGCAACCGCCGCGAAGCTGGTGTAACACTTCCCCACCCTCACGACCCCGCAGGGCTGACCACAAGCGCTCGGGCGAGATCAGCTCCGGGCGGCCTCGAAGAGGCGATTGCCGGCCTGGCTGTTGCCGGTGATGGTGAGGCGTCCGTCGTCGATGGCCTCGGTAAGCAGCCGTTCGTCGACGAGGGCCCGCGCCAACGTGTCGGGGTCGGAGTCGATGACGGTGTCGGGCTGATCGTGGGGCTCGCCGCGGTTCATCGCGACGAGCTGCCCGTCGACGACTCGGGTCGTGAAGCGCTCGCGTCCGACGCGCAGCTCGTAGGTCGCTGTCCATGGCCGCTCGGGTTGCGGGGTGAACAGTCCGCGCAGCCGGATCATCGCCGAATCCGCGCTCACCGGGTCACCGGACTTCTCCGCCGCGCCGGCTGCCCACTGTCCCAGTGCGACGATCACGTCATCCAGCCGAGCGCCCGACTCGGTCAGCTCGTAGACCTGTGAGGCGGCCGGCGGTGGCAGAGTGCGGCGCCGTACGACGTCGGCTCCCTCCAGCTCCCGCAGTCGCTGGGCCAGCACCTTGGCTCCCGCGGTGGGCAGCCCGGCCTGCAGGTCGGTGAACCGCTTCGGGCCGAGCAGAAGCTCGCGCACGATCAGCAGCGCCCACCGCTCGCCCACGTAGTCCAGGGCGATCGCGATCGCACAGCCGTCGCCGTAGCGCCGATTCGTCGTCGTCACGGTTTCATCATATCCAGCGCAACTCTCTCTTAACCAGCTCTTGCATACCTTTCAGATACCATTTAGTTTCTAAAAGAATGTTCCTACTAGCGATCAGGAGAAGGACATGCCTGTTTGATACCTCGACCTCCCCACCGGCGCCGAGCTCGAGACCAAGCGTGCACTCGTCCAGCAGATGTACGCCGCCCTGAAAGAGGCCTACCCGTTCCCGGACGACACCCGGATCTTCCTCCGCGAGTGGCCGCCGGAGAGCGTGAGCCAGAACGGGCTCCTCGGCTCCGAGCCGATCCGGCCCGCGTTCGTGGCCCACGTCCCCGAGGGCGTCGGCCGTGACGTCAAGCGGATCATGCTGGAGAAGCTGAATGCGGCGGTCGCCAAGGCCTACGGGCTGCCGTGGTTCATCACTTTCCTGCACGAGCACTCCCTCGACGTCGTGGCCGTCGACGGGGTGATGCTCGCTGACGATCAGCAGCGCGTCGACGACCAGCGCGAGGCCTACAGCTAAATCCGGCCTCGACGCGGACCTCGTCAGTGACGGTCGCCGAATACCTGCAGTTGCTGGCCGGGCGCTACCGGCGGGCGACGAGCTCGTAGACGGACAAGAGCTCTGGGAGCAGGACTGACCAGTCATAGCGTTGTACGGCGGTCAGTCCGGCGGCGCGGAGGTGATCACGCTCGTCGGGCGAGCTGAGCCGGCGCAGTGCGCGAGTCGTGAGCTCCTCCACGTCGCCTGGCTCGAACAGCTCCCCCAGCCGGCCGCCGTCGAGGACCTGGCGGAAGGCGGCCAGATCGCTTGCCAGCACCGGAGCACCGGCGGCCATGGCCTCGAGCAGGACGATGCCGAAGCTCTCGCCACCCAGATGCGGGGCGACGTACAGGTCCGAACCGGCCAGCATGTCCGCGCGCGCCTCGTCGTCGACAGCGCCCAGGAACAGGACGTTGTCGCGACAGTGCGCGGGCAACAGTCGGCGGGCCTCATCGGCCTGACCGGCCCCGGCGACCAGGACCTTGAGGCCGGGACGTTCGGCGACCAGGCCCGGCACGGCCTTCATCAGTACGCCGAGCCCCTTGCGGTGCTCGTCCAGCCGGCCGAGGAAGCCGATCGTGCCGTCGGCGCCCAGCCACTCCTGCCGCGGACTCCCCTTGAAGTGGGAGGTGTACAGCCCGTTCGGGATGACCACGGCCTCACCGCCGACGTGCTGGACCATCATCGAGCGGGCGTTCTCCGAGACCGCGATCCGGGCGTCGATCTTCTCCAGCGCCGGCCGGAGCAGACTGGCCGCCGCACTCATCGCCCGGGACCGGACCTGCCAGGTGTGGAACGTCGCGACGAACGGGCCGCCGGCTGACCAGAGCGCGATGATCGACGCGCTCGGCGTGGTCGGCTCGTGCACGTGGACGACGTCGAAGTCGCCCTCGGCCAGCCAGGTCTTCACCCGGGCGGCCGTGCGCGGCCCGAAGGTCACCCGCGCGACCGAGCCGTTGTACGGGACCCCGACCGCTCGGCCGGACGACACGACGTACGGCGGAACCGCGTCGGAATCGTCGACCGGAGCAAGGACCGACACCTCGTGGCCCAGCGACAGCAGCGCCTCGGCGAGGTCGCGGACGTGGTTCTGCACCCCACCGGGCGTGCCCAGCGAGTACGGGCACACCACACCGATCCTCACCTAAGTTGTCGCGGAAAACCCACGTCCTTCGAGGCTGGAAGGAACCGCGACGCCCTCCTGTCGACGATCAAGGACTGTCGGTCCCGGCTGATTGGATTTGTTTCATGTCCCGGTTCCGGCTGTATCCGACTCTCGCACAGCGGGCTGCGTTGCTGAAGCACTGCGAGCACGCCCGATATGTCTGGAACCTGGCGCTTGAGCAGTGGTCGATGTGGACCCGCGACAGGCCGCCGACGCCGGGCCTTGCTGAGCAGTGCCGACAACTGACCGGAGCACGAGCCGTCCTTCGACTGGCTGCGGGCCGGGTCCGCCACCGTCGAGCAGCAGGCAGTGCGGGACTTCGATCAGGCTGTCAGAAACTTCTACGGCGGGACCCACCGTCGACCGACTTGGCGCAGAGCCGGGCTGCACGAGGGGTTCCGCATCGTTGGCGGTCAGGCGTCCCGGATCGTGAAAATGAACCGGAAGTGGGCCGCGGTCAACGTGCCCAAGGTCGGCTGGGTCCGGTTCCGGCTGTCCCGCGCCGTTCCCGACGCGAAGTCGTACCGCATCACCTGCGACCGTGTCGGGCGCTGGCACCTGGCGTTCGCTGTCATCCCCCGGGCCATTCCGGCCCCGGATACGGGTGAGGTGGTCGGTGTGGATCGCGGTGTGACCGTGTCGGCGGCACTGTCGACTGGTGAAGTCCTGACCTGCCCTGGTCTGTCGGACCGTGAGTGGGAGCGGCTCAAGCACCTGCAACGTCGCCTGGCCCGCTGCCGTCGCGGCTCCAACCGGCGTCAGCGGGTGAGGGTAGCGATCGCCAGGCTGTACACCCGAGCCGGTGACCGTCGCAGGGACTGGGTGGAGAAGACAAGCACCAACATCGCCCGACGGTTCGACGTCATCCGGGTGGAGGATCTGCACATCCCCCAGATGACCAAACGAGCTGGACCGAAGCCCTCCCCCGAACAACCGGGCGCGTATCTGCCGAACCGTCGCCGCGCGAAAGCCGGACTCAACCGCGGCATCCTCGCAAACGGCTTGGTGCGTCGTCTGGAGCACAGGGCAGCGGGACGGGTCGATAAAGCGAACCCTGCGTACACGTCGCAGACCTGCAGTGCCTGTGGGCATTGCGCACGAGAGAACCGCGAGAGCCAAGCGATCTTCCAGTGCGTAGCCTGCGGACACGAGGCGAACGCGGACGTGAACGCGGCAATCAACATCGCGGCCGGACGGGCCGTCAGCGCACGCCGAGAGACGCCCGTCCGGGTCTCCATGAAGCGTGAACCTCAACGCGCTACCCCCCACGTAGTAGTTGGAATCCCCGTCCTTGTGGCGAGGAGGACGTCAAGCGTCCAGGAAAATCCTCTGCAGCATGTGCCAGTCCTCAGGATGTGCCGCGATGCCCTGGGCGAACGCGTCCGCGCAGCGTTGCGTCATCGCGGCCGTGCCGCCGTCGGGCTCGATCGTGTCGTGGAAGGTGATGACCAGGTCCGGCCCGTCGTAGTGCAGGGTCGCCGGGATGAGCGGTGCGCCCGTCCGCAGGCTCAACGCGGCCGGACCGGCCGGCATCCGGGACGGACGACCGAAGAAGGTCACCGGGACACCACGCTCGGACAGGTCCCGCTCGGCCACCAGGCAGACGAACCCGCCCGCGCGCAGGCGGTCCGCGAGTGCGCCGGTGACGTCCTGCTCACCGCCGGTCAGCGGGAGGACCTCCATGCCGAGCTTCTTGCGGTAGGCGATGAAGCGGTCGAACAGCGACTCGGGCCGCAAACGCTCGGCCACGGTCGACACCGGCATCCCGGTCAGGCCCGCCCAGGTGCCGGCGTGGTCGTAGTTCGCCAGGTGTGGCAGTGCGCAGATCACACCGCGACCGGCTGCGTACGCGTCGCGCAGCAGCTTCTCGTTGACCGTCCGGACCCGCCCGACGATGTCCTCATCGGTCCACTCCGGCAGCCGGAACGCTTCCTGCCAGTAGCGCAGATAGGACCGCATCCCGGCCCGCGTCAGCGCGTCGAGCTCACTCTCGGTCGCCTCCGGGCGGACCACGGCCAGATTGCCGCGCAACCGCCGTACGCCACGTCCGTTCTTGCGTACGGCGCGGTCCGCGGCCTGCTGGAACAACCAGGTGACGGTCCGCTCGGGCAGGCGTCGTACCAGGGCCCAGGCGAGCGCGAAGGCCAGATCAACAACCCGCTGGCGAAGGCCGCCCATCCGTCAGCTCTGCGCGTCGGGCTCGGCCGGAGGCGGCGTGTCGTGGCCGGCGTCGGCCGGGGGCGGCTTCGCGTGGCCGGGGTTGGCCGGGGGCGGCGTCGGGAGGCCGGCGTTGGCCGGGTCGGCCAGGACCTGTTTGCGGACCGAGAGCGACCGCTGGACCACGGTGATCGTACTGGCCACGGCGAGCGCCCAGAGGACGACCTTCAGCAGGATGGGCAGGTTGAGGACGTCGGAGAAGAATGCGATCACCAGCACCGAGACCAGCCGGTCCGAGCGCTCGGCCAGGCCGCCGCTCGCGTGCAGGCCGAGACTCTCCGCCTTCGCCCGCGCGTACGACGTGGTCGCACCCATCACCAGCGCCCACAGCGTCACCGCCGCCATCAGCGTGGAGTCGCCGGCCTTGGAGTTGGCGTAGAACAACACCAGGCCGCCGAAGACCGCGCCGTCGCCGAGCCGGTCCAGCGTCGAATCGAGATACGACCCCCACTTCGACGAGGTGCCCGACGTGCGGGCCATGTGGCCGTCGATCAGGTCGGAGAACACGAAGCAGGTGATGATCACCACGCCGAGCCAGAGCTTGCCGCGCGGGAAGAAGATCAGCGCACCGGCGGACACCCCGATGGTGCCCACCAGCGTGACCGTGTCGGCGCTCACGCCGAGCTTGAGCAGGAGGTTGGCGATCGGGGTGATCACCTTGGTCCAGAACTGCCGGAATCTGTTAAGCATGGCGACGCGATCGTAGTCCAGCCGGATCACCATCCGGTGACAAGCCACCCGGGAGAGTCGGCTTCCGCCTGCGCGCGACCTGATTTCGCGCGATCCTGGTCACAGCGGGCCGCTCCGGGGCGAGCCGCTCAGTGAGGCACGGCGGGAGGTGCATATGCGACTCAGGACCGGTGGCATCGGCCGCGGCGCCGTGGCGGGCGCGCTCGCCGTGGTGCTGGCGACCGCCGGGTGCTCGGTCGCGCGCAAAGCCAACGACTCCAAGCCATACGTCCCGCCGGTTGTCATCCCCACGGTCGTCGCTCCCCCGCAGGCCGAAGGCCTGGACGGTACGGCGGGTGGCCCCGGACCGCAGGTGTGTACGGCGATCACCCGCACGCTGACCGTGAAACTCCGCGTCCTCGTGACCGCGAAACCGAACTCCTGGAACGACGGCGGCGTCCCGGCGATGGACCTGTGCACCCTGCTCGTCCAGGACCGCATCGTGACGATCGGGGTGAGCGCACTCCCGAGCCAGCCCGACTCCCTCGGCCGGCTGATGACCGGCGCCGGCAGCGTCGAACCGCTGCCCGCTCTCGGTCCGGAGGCCCAGATCGCCGAGTCGCGTCTCGTGTTCCTCACCGGCGACCGGGCCGTGCGGCTCACGCCGACCGGCGGGATCGACCGGAGTACCGCGGACGGCATCGACCGGGCCAAGGCTGTCGCGATCGCCGTCGCGACGCGGGACGCCGTACCGAAGACTCTTCGGCCGGCGCGGCAGGCGGACGCGGCGTGCCAATTGTCGAACTCGGCGGCCGAGCGATTCGTCGGACTGCAGGTACAGCTGCGGCGTGACTACCGGGTGAACGGCGCGCTGACCTGCGTCTGGGGGACGTTCGACGCGACGGTGTCGATCGTCGAGGCGTTCGACCAGCCGAGCATCCCGGAGGCGGAGCGGGTGCCGCCGCCTCAGCTCGCCCCGATCGGGCAGCCCGGCTACTACCTGCCCGAAGCGGGCGAACTCGTCTTCCGCCAGGGCCGCCGGGTCGTCCGTGTCACCGGCCTGACCGACCCGCCGCGCGAGGTGTCGCTGGACACTCTGACCGGGATCGTCGACCCGCTGCTGCCCTTGTTCCTGCGCTGAGACTCGGCGCTGATCGTGCCGGCAACTTTCTGGTGCAGTCCGGCATCCAACCACCACAGACACACACGCGTTGGGGGTGGACTCATGACCAATTGGACCAAACACGGCGGCTTGCTGGCCGCCGGAATTCTCAGCGCCGGAATCCTGACGACCGGCTCGGCGTCAGCGCGACCGAGCGGTACGACCGGCGCGGGCAACACCGCGGCCGCCTGTCTGCTCAACCTCGGTTCGGTGACCGCCGGCGGCGATCACCGGATGCAGACCATCACCGCGGACGGCGCCAGGGTCGAGGACAGGATGGTTGCCAAGGACCTCTACCCGGACGGGCAGGTCCGGCTGAGCGCGACCTTCCGCTACGGGGCCGCCGGCACGCTGCTACTCGGCATCGACAACGACACCGGGTCCGGCTACCTGTACTCGGTGGGGCACGCCAACGGCGCGGCCACGGTGATCAGGAGCATCGGCAAGGTGCCGGACTCGTTCACCGACCCGGTCTACTTCCACTGGGGCAGGGGTTCACCGACGGACGCCTGGCCGGCGAGTGATCCTGCGGTCACCAGCTCGCCCCATCCGTTGCCGCGGGCGGGGCGACCTGCTGTCTAGGGCCAGGACTTCGCGAGCAGGGCCCGCGTGTCGGGGAGCAGTTGCGGGAGGACCTTGGTGTGGGCGATGGCCGGCATGAAGTTGGTGTCGCCGGCCCACCGCGGTACGACGTGCTGGTGCAGGTGGGCCGCGATCCCGGCGCCGGCGATCTCCCCTTGATTCATGCCGATGTTGAAGCCGTGCGCGCCCGAGACCGTGCGGACCGCCTGCATCGCCTGCTGGGTCAGCGCGGCGACGTCGGTGACCTCTTCAGCGGTCAGCTCGGTGTAGTCGGCGACATGCCGGTAGGGCACGACCATCAGGTGACCGGGGTTGTACGGATACAGGTTCAGCACCGCGTACGCCGCCTCACCCCGGTGCACGATCAGTGCATCGGCATCCGGCAACCCCGGCAGCCGGCAGAACGGGCACCCCGACCCGGCCGCGGAGCTGGTCGGCTTGTTCTCGCCCTCGATGTAGGCCATCCGGTGCGGCGTCCACAACCGCATGAACGGATCCGGCACCCCGGCCCCGTCCTGCGCCACGAGTTCCTCCGGCGCGTACGGCGACGCCGGGACCTCACCGGAGGACGGGTGCTCGGGGGTTCCCGTCATACCTGGATGCGCTTCTGGACTGCCTCGGCGATCTCGGCGACCGCGTCGGCGATCGGGA
>Ga0193707_1000472_pt1 | contig 13853 bp, 17 predicted proteins | sample U3c2metaG_FD_143043 | JGI IMG/M metagenome (GOLD analysis project Ga0193707, IMG submission 143043) | Soil microbial communities from a riparian zone of the East river system, Colorado, United States - U3c2 | ecosystem: Environmental > Terrestrial > Soil > Riparian zone | place: USA: East River... | reverse complement strand
TTCCCACGCGCGATGCGTATCTTGGCAGCGGCGTTTAAACATGGATTTCACAAAGAGTATTGAACATCACCCTTAAGGCGAGCGTAGCTTTCGGACTGTTGGAGCGTAGCGAGAAGTATACTAGCCGAATCGGAGGAACCATGAGCACCCTAACTATCCCCACTCCCATCCACCGTGAACCGGAGCTCCTTGGGCAGACCATCGTGGTGATCGGCGGTAGCGCTGGCATCGGATTCGAAACGGCACGTCGTGCACGTGCAGAAGGGGCCAAGGTGATCCTCACGGGCCGGAATGCCGAGCGCCTCCAGCACGCTGCCAGTGAGGTTGATGCCCTCAGTACCGCGGCCTTCGACGCCGCGGATCCTGTTGCTCTCAATCGGTTCTTCCGTGACCTCCCGACAATCGACCACGTGATGGTGACAGCTGGGCGGCCTTACTACGGACGCCTCGCCGATATGGACTTCGCGAAGATTCGCGATCTTATCGGCGAGCACCTCTTGCTGGCACTTTACGTCGCGCGCAACGCGGCCAACAAAGTGCGACCGGGAGGAACACTGATCTTCATGGGCGGCACTGGTGGTCGACGCCCAGCGATCGGCATGAGCATCGCTAGCGCAGCCACCGCTGCGCTCCCGGCCCTCACCTCTAACCTGGCGCTTGAAATCGCGCCCGTGCGAGTCAACCTCATCGCCGCGGGATTCGTGGACACACCTTTGTCCGCGGAACTGCTGGGCGATCAGCTCGAAAAACGTCGTAACCAGCTTCGCACCATGCTCCCCATCGGACGCGTGGTCGGACCGGCGGACGTGGCCGCGCTCGCCGTACACATCATGACCAACACCGCCCTCACGGGCGCAACCTATGACATCGACGGCGGACAGCAGTTCGTCGCCGCCTAGCTAAAGAAGCCAGCATGAGCAGTATCGACCGGAGTAATCAAAACTACACTCAGAAATCCGGGAGTCTCGGGAAGCGAAAGGGGGCACGCATGTCCACGATCCACCTGCACCAGACAACCACCTCGACGCCCGAGCAGTACGTCGCCGGGCTCACTGACTTCGGGCCTGGCCGCTCGACGCTTTTTGGCAACAGCGCCGACGAGTACCTCAAGGTGCATGACCGTGGCTCCTCGCAGGCCGACGTCACGGAAGGCTCGGGCGGCATCTGGGAACGCCTGCACTACGACTGGTCCGATCCCAACCACATCGTCCTCACGACGGCCGACTCCAACACGTGGGGAGGCGCGTCCGGCCACACCTACACCTTCACACGTCGTCCCGATGGTTTGACCGACATCGACGTGGTCGTCGTACGCGACGGCAAGAACCTCAAGGGACGGCTGCTCGGCTTCGTGCTCGGGACCATCGGCCAGCGCGTTTTGGAAAAGGCGTTTGAAAACTCGGTCAAGGCCATCGAAGCCCGGAACGGCGCAGCGAGAGAGGCACGCGCAGCATGAGCCGGGTAGCCATATCGGCGAATTTACTCTCCAGCAGTTCGTCGCCGCCTCGTACGAGTCTTCAAAAAACTCTAACTTTCGATTTAGGGGAATACATAGGAGAAAAGAATGGCAACTTTAGGCGCAACTACCAATGAACCGGTCAGCGGCCCGAGTGCCGCGAAAGTGGACATGAAGTTCGAGGTGATCGTCATTCCAGTCGCGGATGTTGATCGCTCGAAAGCGTTTTACATAAAGCTTGGGTGGAGGCTCGATGCAGATTTCCCATTCGACAACGGATTCCGGGTCGTCCAATTCACGCCTCCGGGCTCGGGGTGCTCGGTCCAATTCGGCACGAAGATAACAACGGCCGCGCCGGGCTCTGCCCAAGGTCTCTACCTGATCGTTTCCCATGTTGAAGCTGCTCGCAGAGAGCTCGTTGCCCGCGGTGTCGAGGTCAGTGAGGTGTTCCATACTTTGAAACCGGGTGCTCAATTCCGTCCCGAAAGCAACGGTCGCGTCAGTGGGCCGGACCCCGGTCACCGCAGCTACTTTTCCTTTGCTACGTTCAGCGACCCGGATGGCAACACCTGGCTGTTCCAGGAGATCACAACGCGCCTGCCCGGACGTGGACTCAGCAATTTGGAAGTCTCGACGCTGACAGAGCTTTTGCGTGAGACGGAGCAGCATCATGGCGAGTACGAACCAACCGCCCCGAAGCACCATTGGTCGGGGTGGTACGCCGCCTACATTGTCGCGCGACAGGACGGGAAGACGCCCGAAGAAGCCGCCAAACTAGGCAAGCTGCACATAGAAGGTGCTCAGTGAGAGCCGCTATGAACGAATAAGACGTAATCGTCATTGGCGACAGAGCCTCGAATATAACTTAGGAGTTCGACACGAATACGATTAGACGGGCCGTCTAACAATGCCCGCGATTCCGAAGTGTGGTCCCGGTCCTGGACGCACTTCAGGGTCGATCGCCGCAGCCCCAGATACTGCCATGTGGCGTTCGGCCACCCTCCGATTAACAGGTCGAGCAAACGTAGGATGGATTTGGTGCTACAGCGTTTCCTTCTGGAACTTGGTTTCTGCTTCATGACCGATGGCCTCCCTGCCACCGGCCAATGATCAGAGTAGTGCGGCGACTGTAAGGTCAGAGTCGCTCGTCGCTCGGGAATAATCCCTCTAGACCCCACGATGACCCGGCTATGCGCTGGGCGGCAACTTGGTACTCGGTCTTAACTACACCGCTCGCGCAAGCTGAGTGACTGCGTGACAGAGTCGGATATTGTGCGGCAGAGCGCGAAATTCGAGAGACGAGACGGCGAGCGCGCGCGGCAAGGTCTTGCGGTCATTTCCTTCCTTTGTGATAACGGTCAAACCTTCCTTTGTGGTAATTAATTAGGTCTCCCGGGCATGATACGGGCGTAAGACGCGACAGGATGGAAAGGAATCGTCATGAGCGGCAACTTACTGAATTCGTCGTCAGGCATGGCTTTCTTCGTAATCTTCGCGATTCCGAGTACGGTGATTTGGTCGTATCTTGCCTTTGGATTGGCTCTCGCCATCGGGCTGGTCGCGATCTTTGTTCGCGGCGATTGGCAAAAGGCGCGAGGATTGGACAAGTTGATTTTGTTCGGGCCGCTTTTCTATGCGGCGCCACTCGCGGCTTTCGGCACCGAACACTTCACGCTGACGAAGGCCATCGCGTCGATCGTACCGCGGTGGATTCCGTGGCATCTGTTTTGGGCGTACTTCGTAGGCGCTTGCTTTATCGCAGCCGCGCTGAGCCTGGTGACGAAGGTCCAGGCGCGTCTCTCGGCGAGTTTGCTCGCCTTGACGTTTTTCCTTTTCGTAGTGCTGATGGACGCCCCAGGGTGGGCACACAATCTGCGGGATCGGTTTGGTCTGACGTTGACCCTGCGGGAGCTATCCTTCAGCGGCGGCGCTCTGGCGCTGGCAGCCAGCCGCGCCGAGCAGGGACGCGAGCGCGGCAAGCACGTCCTTGCAACGATTGCTCGATACTTCGTTGCCATTCCCGTGCTGTTTTACAGCTTCGAGCAATTCATGCACGCCGATCACGTTCCCGGCGTTCCGCTGGAACGGCTGACTCCCCAGTGGATCTTCGGACACGCCATTTGGACGTACCTGGCGGCCGTAGTTTACGCAGTCGCGGGTATCCTGTTGCTTGTCGGCAAGAAGAGCCGCGCAGCAGCCACGTGGATCGGCCTGACCGTGCTCTTCGTGGAATTAGTCGTCTACGTGCCGATCGCAGTCGTGGAACGCGCCAGCCTCGACAACGGCCTCAATTACATGGCGGATACACTGATGTATTGCGGCACCATTCTTCTGCTCGCGGGCGCCATGCCGCGCGAAGCGGATTGGCGGGAATCACGGCCGATCAGTGGTCCCACGAAACCCGCGCCTGCCCAAGCTAGCAGGCTAATCCGGTAATCGGGTTCTTATTGCACAGGCTGCCATGGCGGAATTCCATGAACCGACGACTACTTTATTCGCTCGGTGTTATGCTGAGCGTGGTTGCTGGTGCTGGTTGCGGCGCCCGGATCTCTGTGACGAATAAGGACGTTGCCAATTTGGCGAGGCGGACGGCAGAAGCGAACGCGGCGCTCGTTCGCGGGGATATCGACGGATATCTCACGCTGATTAAGCACGCGAAGGACTACACGCTCATGGCGCCGTTCGGCGGAGCACCGACACGCGGCTTCGACACATCGAGCGAGCACCGGGCCGCGATGGCGCGGTTTTTCAAGTCCGGCACGTTCGACCAGGACGTCATCGCAAGCTACGCCTCGGGCGATCTCATCGTGCTCGTGACGATTGAACGAGTACGTGCTGAGGTGGGCGGGCTACCCGAGCAGGACTGGTCGCTGCGTGTCACACAAGTCTTTCGCCGTGAGCAGGCCGAATGGCAGCTCGTGCATCGGCATGCTGATCCGCTCGTGAACGGCATCAGCCTGGATCGGGCCGCCGCGCTCGCCCGAGGCGAGGGACGATGAGGGGTTCGGCCCGCTCGACTTCTGTGCCGTCGCGTTAGCGCACGCCTGTAAGATGTCCAGTTCGTCGGCAACTCTTACCTTGGGATTACTTCAGAGTGGCCCGTCACTCGGGTGCCGATCTCAAGAAACGGATTGGCCCAAACATGGCCGAGCATGTTGTGCAGAAGCGATTCCACCCAGGAGCCGCATGGAATCTGATTATTTGGTCGGCTTTTCGAGTTCCGATAAATAGCGCTTTACCATGGCCACATCATTGGGGTCGCTAGTGTACTTCAGATACTCCCGTAACTGCGCAGCTTCACCTTCACGGTCACCCTTCGCTTCATAGATCTGAGCCAGCAAGAAGTGGACGCGGGGGTCAGCGTTGCTTTTGTCGATCTCCGCAGCCCGCAATGCGCTTCTTTCCGCTTCGGCAAATCTGTGTAGATGGAAGTTCGCGGCTGCGTTATAGTCGTAAGCCACAGCATCGTTAGTCGGGTCAATTTCCAGCGCGCGAGTACTAAGTTGCAGCACCTTATCCCAACTCTCCGACCGGGCGGAAATATCCGCCAAGCAAAGGTAAGCCGGCAGGTAATTGGAGTCAATCGCTAGAGGCTGGGAACAGGCATCATGAGCGTCTTCAGTTTTCTGCTGCGCTTCCAGTAATTGGCCCAGCACGACCCAGGTAGCCAAGTATTTCGGCCACTGCTTAACCGCTTTGCGGAAGTGATTCTCTGCCTCCACTATCTTGTTGTTCCGCAAGGCTGCACAACCATCCTCGTGCTCTCTTTGGGCTTTCGCCGGAATTTGCAGATCCGCAATTCTCACCGGAGCAGGGCGCAATCCATTGAGCGGAGGAAGAAAACAGTTATCGTCCTTTGCGATCTTGGAGGACACCGGCTTGTTGTTGCTACGCTGGATCAGCTCGTTTTGGTCCCAAGGGTTGGTTGCCGAAGGGAAAGTGGTGGGGGGTGGAGGCGTGGGAGCTTTAGGCGGAGGCGCGGCAGGAGCTTGAGGCGGGGGCGGGGCAGGGCGATTACCTCCTCCCTGCTGAGCAAACGCAGGCAAGAGGCTTAAAATCAACCCGCCAGCACAAAATAATTTCAGAGCTGAGCAGCCGAAAGACTGGAGCGAGGGCAATCTTTTCATAAGCTTTCCCCAATGCAGCGTCGACGGGGTCGATTCTGCCTTTACTCGAAGCCCTTATGAGTCACATAGTATTCCGTTCTTCCTTCAAGTCCAACAGATTTTGGTTCCTTTCTGAAGGACGCAAGAAGGTCTTTTGCCCCGACCCCGGCCAACTCCCATTCTTTAAAGGAGTAATTTCCTAGCTCCCGAGTCGTCGGCAAACCTTACCTTACTGGATCAGCAACCTTCCCCCGGATTTCCCCTTAGGCATACAAGGCCAACGCTGGTTTGCAAAGTTCTGACTGGGATGACACATTTGGGGATAAACCGCCGAAGCTCATAGTCGTCAGTCGGAGGACAATCACGTATTACTGAGTGGGTTCTTGGTGAAGGAAAACAGATTCACAAAGAGTCAATTAAAATGGTATCGGAGATGAAGAGGAAACGTCTGATCACCTTCGGAGTGTTACTTGGTCCGGCGTTCGCGGTGCGGTTCTGGCACCTCCGGCCATAATGATCCATTTCACATATTGGGCTGTGCCCGTCAATGTGGTTGGGTTCTGGTTCCTTCTACTACTCTCGCTGATCCTGCTTGTCCGTTTACTGATTGGCACGCCCACCTTTTGGAAAGCGCGGATACAGCGCAAGCAATGAGTTATGTTTGTTGAAAGACCCTTTTCCGGTGTCTTGGCTTTACGGCTGTACCGAGTTCAATCCAAGGTAGACAGCCCAACCTGCGATTACCAAGATCATCAGGCCCGAAGTTGCGCCTACCAGTTTCACCAGAGGATTTATCTTGTTCACCTTGGCGATGAGTTGGCTTTGTTCCGTTGCCCGTGATGAAGAAGACTCATCAATGAAAAGTTGGTCGTCCTCCTGCCTAGTTAGGGTGCTGCGGTAGAAGAGCAGGATAAGAAGAATTCCAGTCACAACGCCCCACGCAATCAGCAGCCATTCCATTCCCTGCGTCATAGGTCAGCCTCCACTATTAATTTCGAGCACCAGAAATACAAAAGGGCCTGCTCAAAGGCTAGTCTTCGGTATCAGGAATAGTCAATGCGATTTGAGGGGTGTTTTCCCACAGGCTGGCAAAATGTCTTCGGCCTAAGGGATTCGGCAAAAACGAAGTATTCAAAAATGGGTCTTATTTTTATTTTTTGAGACGCCACACGATAGTGAGCGGGTCGCGACCCTTGCCGGAGCTAATGAGTCCGCGTTGTTTCATCGCTTCTATTGTACTGCGATTGGCCGTCAGAGGGCGGATTACTTCGTTGTCTTTCAATTGGCGCAGAATCGGGTCACCGCCGAGCGAATCGGGCCGAAGACTGGCCGCCTGAGAATTTGCTGATCAAGTGGCGAAGTCACGCTGGCTGCGTTCCCATAGCGACCCGCGTCCGTCGCACCCGCGAGCGGCTTCCTTCTGACCCTTCGACCTTACGCCTCTCTCAGCAGTTCGGTGCGGTACTTGGGGGCAATCGCCTTCACTTTTTCGATGAATGCTGCCTGTTCGTTTTCGTTGAGCTTCGGCGGAGGCGTGGTGCGAGTGGCGACCGGAACTCCAACTTCCACGAAGAATTTCTCCTGCCCAGCGGGAGAACAAATACAGAGCATGCGTACGGCCTCACTGGAAGCGTTGTGAAACTGATGCGGAGCGTTGGCAGGGATGTTCAGTGTCTCGCCGGCGCGGAGGGTCGACTTCGTGCCGCGGAACGTGGCTTCCATCTGGCCTTCGAGGAGGATAAAGGTTTCCTCGAAGTCATGGCGGTGCGGTGGCGGACCGCCGCCGGGCGGGATATGCATGTCGATGACGCAGAAGCGTCCGGCAGTCTGCTCGCCTGTAACGGTGATGGTGTAGGTATCTCCGACCAGCCCGATGTGAGGGAGGTTGTCGGGTTGAGCGACGGTTAGGCTGCGTTTGGGATCGTCCGGAGGGATGGGTGATGAAGCAGATGACATTTCGTTCTCCTCTAGGTACTGTTTCTTAGTGTTGATGCCGATCACTACTTCCAAAGGGCAGCGGTTTCCGACGCAAAGTCGTCGTAGCTGCGTGGCGTGTGGCCAAGGAGCTTCGTGACGCGGTCCACCTGGGTCGAGGTCGATGCGAAGCCACGGTCGAAATAGCCTTGCAACATCGAGCGCAGATCGAATGCACTCCAACTCGGCATCTGGTCGCGCATGCCTTGCTCCCATTGCTCGAAATTGTGTCCAGTGTAATGAATCTCTTTTCCCAGCAGCTTGCTCCATAACGCTGCATTGCCGGGGCCACTGATCAATGTGGGCCCCACCAGGTCGTAGGTCTGGCCATCGTGCCCATCAGCAGTGAGAGAAATGGCCGCAGCTTCGGCGATATCACGAACATCGACCGCGCAAATTCCCGCTGTCCCAATCGGCATGGGATAAACGCCGGCACCGGTCAGAGCCCCCTTCAACTTGGCGTCATTCTGGATGTAGTAGCCCGGGCGCAAGATCGTGTACGGCACGCCGAACTCGCGCATCGCGCTTTCAACCGCCAGCTTCGAGGCAAAATGAGGCACATCGCGGAATTGTTCGACCTTGAAGACCGAGAGATATGTAACGTGCTTCAGCCCAACCCGTCTGGCGATTCCGTAGGCAATCAGCCCTTGTGTCAGTTCGTCCGCTACGACTGCATTCAGCAGAAACATTTTGTCGATGCCCCGCATGGCTTTTTCCAAAGAATCGGGATGAAGGAGGTCGCCGATCGCAACCTCTGCGCCGGCCGGAAGCTTGCCCTCGTCCGGTTCCTTACGTGCCAGCACCCGCACTGTTGCTCCGCGCTTAAGAAGTTCCTTGGCTACAAAACCCCCAACATTCCCCGTTCCGCCCGTTACCAAAATTTTCATCGCTTCTCCGTTCCTTTTGCGCCGCCAACCTGATTCGTCCGCACCCTTCGCAGGTTTATGGATAGATGTTTTTTGGCCGAACTCTGATAGATCGACAGGTGCAAGATAGAATTGCAGTAGTGCAACGCAGGTCTTAGGTTGAGCCGACAACGGCAGGGGAGTCACTTTGTCGATCAATGACGCGGATCTCAATGATGTGCGCACCTTTGTTGCGGCCGTGCAGGCCGGTACTCTTACCGCCGCGGCGAAGGAGATGCGCTGTCCCGCTTCCACCGTGAGCCGTGCGTTGACTCGACTTGAGAAGCACCTTGGGGTCCTCCTGGTACAGAGAGGTCCCAGAGGCCTCGCCCTAACGGACGCTGGAAAGGATTACCTGCAATGGTGCAGACGTGCGTTGCAGAGCCTCCAGCACGGCCGTGACGTCTTGGAAGACCGTCGCTCCAGGCCAGGCGGGCTCCTGAAGATTGCTTGCCCTGTCACTTTGGCCCGGGACACGCTGGCACCCTTGCTGAAAGAATTTCTGGAACGGTATCCCGAGTTACGCGTTGAGATCGAACCCTACGCAGCGAGTTGGGATCAGGAGCCGCGAGATGATGTCGACGTCTTCTTTAAATTGCGGGCGCCGAGGGACTCTTTGCGGCGGGTGCGGCCTTATCCCGGAACGGTTCGAGGGCTTTTCGCGAGCCCAGGCTATCTTAAAGTCGCTGGGAACCCATCGGCTCCGGATGAACTCACGCTGCACAAATGCGTCGGCTCCGGACCCTGGAAGTTGAGCAGGGGCAAAAGGATAGTAACCCCCGATATTCTTTTTCGAGTGGTTACGAGCGATCCGACGGTTGCTCTGAAACTCGCCATCGCCGGGTTCGGGATTGCCATTCTCCCGCTGTGGATGGCGAAAAGTCCGGACGTTCGAAAAACCCTGGTGCCGATTCTGCCGCGGTGGGTTCCTGAGCCGATTACTCTCTGTGCGCTATTCTCGAGCCCATCAAGGCTGACGCCGAAAGTTCAAGTCCTGCTGGATTTTCTCGACGAATACCTGGGAACCGATCGCGACCCACGCCTAAACAACGATGTTGCGGAAGGATATTTCTCCCACCGATCCCTTACCCCAACATCCGGTCCGTAATCCTAGAAAGCTGGCCTCACCATCCAATTCCAGTTCGTGGATCGTCGCCAAACAGGAAGCTATGCGGTTGTTGTGCCCAGGGATGCAAACATCTACACATACACCGCCAGCGCCGAGTGGTTCGCAAAATTTTGTTCCTGTCCGCCCTCAGCTTCCCGCCCTCGCAAGTACGCCAGGTCACATCAAGAGAGCAGTGACCCAATCGCTTCATGATCGTCGGCACAGGCAAGCCCTCATCGGCGAGAGTGTCAGCGTAGGATTTCGCACCAGTCCAGAAAATAGCCCAACCGCTCGGTATACGTCTTCACCGTCTTGGGATCTTTGAGAAGGGATTTTTTGGCAAGGAACTTGTTTACCTCGTCCACTACCCGTGTGCGATTGGGATCACCATCCGGCTTAACCGCTACGCCACTACCCACAGCCTCAAGCGTCGCCTGCCTGCGCTGCATGGCTTCAACCGCTAGTTTGAAATCCGACCCCACGGATTCCTATTTCACTCCGTACCGCAGGTAGAACGGACCCGGGACCTCTTCTTTGGAGAGCCGACTCCGCCGCCCCAAATCAATCGAAATGTAGCGCCGATCCTTACCCTTGCCCACAACCCGGTACAACTTCACTGACAGCGCCATATTTCCCCCGCAGAACCTAATACTGAGGTTCGGAGAAAATACCTTGAAATCCGTAAGCAGAGCCTCTTAGCTCGGAATTACACGGCAAGTGGTTGGAAATAAAAGCGTAGAAAATCTGGCGGAGAGGGAGGGATTCGAACCCCCGATACCCGTTAAGGTATGTCCGCTTTCGAGGCGGATCGTTTCAACCACTCACGCACCTCTCCGGAGAGCGGTCATTGGTCGTTCGAAATCAGCCGACGACGAACGACCAACAACTAACGCCGCCTTCTAAAGAAAGACTGCAGTACCTCCGCGCAGCGGCCTGCCAGCACTCCTGCTCGAATCTCCATCCGGTGGTTCAAGCTAGGGTGATTCAACACCTGCATTACCGAATGGATCGCGCCCGCCTTCGGGTCGTCAGCACCGTAGACCAGGCGTTTGAGCCGAGCATGGATCAGCGCGCCGGCGCACATGGCGCACGGCTCAATTGTAGCAAACAGTTCGCAGTCTTCCAGGCGGTGGTTGGCGAGGGCGGCACCGGCTTGGCGCAGGGCGACGATCTCGGCGTGCGCGGTGGGATCGGAGTCGGTGAGGTTGCGGTTGCCGCCTCGGCCGACGATCTTTCCGCTGTGCACGACAACTGCGCCTACCGGAACTTCTCCTGCTTCAAGGGCGCGTTGGGCGGCGCGGAGAGCTTCTTCCATGAAAAGTTCGTCAGTGTTTGCTTCGTCGTTGGTCGGAGGCGTGTCCAAGGCAGCTCGGCTCGTTATTCCGCTGGGTCACTCCACCTGGTGCTGTGCCAGCAGCGACGCCAGCAGCGGCAGGTTCGGACGGAGTGGCTGATTCACAAAAATGTATTTTCCCGCGCTCTCGGCCAGGAGGTAGGTCGAATCCGGCGGCAGGCGGGAAAGAGCGTCTTTGCGGAATTCTTCCGGGACAAAGATAAATACGCGGTTGGGGCTGCTCCAGAAGGCAGGGAACTGTTGATCATCCAAAAATGTGGGCGGCACGTCGGGATAGTTCGATCCGATTTCCAAGTTGGTGCCGAAGCGTCCGTTATAAATCCACACATGGCGGTGCGTGTAGAACGGGATGCTCGAGCCGGAATTGAAATCGCCGTACTGGATGATCTGGTCCTGGGGGCGCAGGTAGGGAAGGATAGTGTCGGCGAGCGGCCGAGAGGACATCCGGGGCTCGAATCGCTTAAAGGCCCAGTTCGCGGCAAAGAAAAATAATCCCATGGCGAAAGCCAAGGTAAGGGTTGCGGCCGAATTCTTCCAGCGCCGGCGCAAGATCCATGCTCTGCCGAAGCCGACGAGAAACAGCAGCATGGCGAAAACAGCCGGACCGCGAAGCGCGGCGAAGGTCTGTGGCGTCAGATCGAAAATGTGGGCCATCGAGAGACGATAGGTATCAAGGGGGTGATACTGGATTAGGTGGGAGATGCCGACCTTCGAGGAGACATCGAGCGAGGACAGGACAAGATAGCCAAGGCACAACGTGGCTAGCGCTCCGGTCACGGCCAGCCCGAATTGCAGGCGTGGTAACCATCGGTCGCGGGTTTGTTCGGCATCGGCCAGTCCTACGGCAAGCAGGATCGCAATCGCCGGCCAGGCGCCGAAACTGTAGTACTCCATGCGGGAGCCGCTGGTGAGCGAGAAGAAAAACAGAATCAGCCCGGCCCAGATGAATAGCAGCAGACGGGCCTGCTGAGCCGGCTCCATCGTCTTTCCCCACGTTTTGGGTCGGGGAAACTCACGTAAGGCGTAGTGCACGAAGAAGCTCCAGGGAAAAAACCACACCAGATGCAGCGCCCACCAGAGCAGCAACGGGACGGCTTCATAGTCGGGCGGGTAGCGGGTGCCGAGGGCGCGTTTGAAGTGTTCGTTAATGAAATAAGACCAGAGAAATCCGGGCGAGCGATGCTCTGCCAGCCCATGCCAGGGCACGGCAATGACGAGGAAGATCAAGCCGCTGGAGAAAATCCGCAGTTCTCGCCACCGCCCCCAGCTGCGGGTAAACAGGATGAAGAAAAAAATCACTCCAAGAGGGAACAGCATACCGATCAAGCCCAGTGTTAGTGCGGCCAGGGCCATCACCACGGAAGCGCCCCAGTAGCCGGCCCGAGGGCTGAGGGTACCGTTCCATGCGCGCAGGAAAAGATAGAACAGGGCGGTCAGTTCTAAGGCAAAAATCGCCTCCGGAACCATTACACGGGTGAACAGAAAGGTTCCGGCGCTGGTGCACATGACTAGCCCGGAGTAGAAGCCCGCAGTCTCGCCGAAGTAGCGGCGGGCAAAAAAATAAACCACCAGTACCAGGCCTACGACGGAAAGCACCAGCGGCAGCCTCGTCTGGAACGCACCCTGGCCGAAAAGCTTGTAGCTGACCGCAACCATCCAGTAATGTAGAGGGGCTTTTTCGAGATAGCGAATCCCGTCCTGATACATGACCACCCAATCGCCCCGCTGCAGCATCTCGCGGGAGACGAGCGCGTGCGATGCGTCGGCATCATCGAGCAATGCCGGCTGGGCAGCGGTGGCGACGTAAACTCCGAGAGATAGGGCGAGAAGACTGAGGATGGATAGTCTGCGATTCATCTAGGGTCGAAACTTTGCTCACCTTTCTTCACACGAGCCGGCAGGTGGGTCGGAAACCTTATGCGGAACTGCTAATCATAGCATCTGGATGGGTGGTGGTTGGTCCCGTGCCGCTCGGAGTCTAGTCGATGCTCGATCTCGTTAACTGGGATATCGCGAAGGCCGAGCCGGATGCGATCGGACAAGGTTTCTGTACGAGGCCACTGGTTCAGCGCAATCAGTAAGCCCGGCCCGCGTCGACCCTCGAAACCCAAATCGGCGACCCATGTATTGTTCTATTTCCGGACACAATTCAACCCAACAGTTCCCGGATGCACACGCTTGTCCCACCCGTTGTACTGGAGCGAGGGTTGCTTAGGCAACGGTGGCGTGAACTTCGAGGTATTCCGCCTTTATGATCGTGTGGCTTGCGTCCCCCTGGTTGTGCTCGGTCCAGTGCCGGATGAGGTCGTCGGCCAGAGCTTTCTGGGCAGTCTCGTTCAGGCGTGCGAATGTGGTTTGGGTGGGACCGAAATATTTTCGGAAGAAGGCCACTGTGTCCGTGGGACCGAACGGATAATCGAAGAGCAGTTCCTGTTTCCTGGTCTGGAGGCGCACTCCTGAACCCAGGCGTTCAGCGACGAACTTTTCGTCTCCCCAAAGTGATGGGGGCGCCATGCCGGGCGGAGGCGGGGCGTGACGGCTGGTGATTTTGAACATTTGGCCCACGAAGCCTTCTGGCGTCCAATTTCCCATGGCGATCAAGCCGCCGGGACGACAGACGCGCTTGAGCTCGGAGGCAACTACCTCGGGGCGCGGGGCGAACATAGCCCCGAACATAGAGAGAACTACGTCGAACTGGCCGGCAGGGTAGGGAATTTTTTCGGCGTCGCCCTCGATGAATTCAATTTTTAGGTTTTCTGACTCGGCGCGCTGACGAGCCTGCTGCAGTAGGTTGGAGGCGATGTCGAGACCAATGACCTGTGCCCCAGTGCGGGCAGCGGGAATCGATTGATTGCCGGTGCCGCAGGCTACGTCCAGTACTTTCGTTTCTGGCTTGAGATTGATTCGGGCCACGAAGCCTTCCGCTTCTTGTGTGTTGAGGCGCGCGATT
>Ga0193707_1000471_pt1 | contig 13863 bp, 30 predicted proteins | sample U3c2metaG_FD_143043 | JGI IMG/M metagenome (GOLD analysis project Ga0193707, IMG submission 143043) | Soil microbial communities from a riparian zone of the East river system, Colorado, United States - U3c2 | ecosystem: Environmental > Terrestrial > Soil > Riparian zone | place: USA: East River... | reverse complement strand
AAGACTGGACCGGCCCAGTCTTCCAGTTGCTCCCGCGTCAAGTGCACACCGAGCGGTTCCGAGTCCGCCGGCTTCGGGACGTCGATCGAGATGTCGACACGGCGGCGCTCCTCGGCCAGGGCCTCCGGATAGGACAGGTCGAACGTGCCGTTCTGCGCCACATACTCCTCGCCGGGCTCGCGGCCCGGAACGAACTCGACGAACCATACGACCCACGGCCCGCCCGCGACCTTGTCATGCCGGGTGCCCGTGCCGTCACACACGACCACCCACTTGCCCGGGTCGACGCCCAGGAGGCGGGTCGCTGAATCGACCCGTGCCCCCTCGACCGTCGTCGGCGCGGGCGGGAAGTTGCTCGGTTCCATGTCGTTCATCCTCTCGTGTGGGTCCGTCAGACCGTGGGTGCGAGTTCCGAACACCTGTAGACACGGAACCTGATCTCGACGTTGACGCCGTTGTGTTCCGTGGAGATGCCATGGTGAAAGGTCCATGCACTGCCCGTTCGGCGTTTGTCGGTGAGTTCCATGTGACGGATCTGCACCGGGCGATGCAGTCTCGTGTTATGGAGAACGCCCTCTTTCTCGCTCAGGTAGAAGTAGGCATCGCTTAGGTACACCGAGCGATCGGGCGAGCCGTTCTCTGGCTCGACCCGCGCGATCCGGCGAGTGACCTCGTCCGCGAAGACGATGAAGTCACCTACTCGCGGCCCCTTCTGACGGTTGAACAGTGCCGTGCGCTTGGCGAGAATCCGCCGGTCCTCCGAGTCCAGTTCCAGAGGCATCTCATTCCCCATTCCGGTTCATGTGACTGACCATTCCCCACACCACCCCCGGTCGACGGGGGGGGCGGCATGGCCAATGGTCAGGCCCATTCCTCCTCAGTGATGCCGAGGATGTCCTTGAGCCGGTCGACGAGGCCCAGCGCCGCGTCGTCCCAGCTCTGGAAATCCGCGGAACTCGGCGCGGTTCCGGCTTCCTGTGCCGCGTTCGACACCTCGGCCCGCTCTGCGAGGTAGGACACGACGTCGACACGCAACGCCGCCATCTGGGTGCGCTTCTCCTCGGCCGCCTCTCCGGCCGCGCCGACACCAAGCCGGACCTTGATCTCGTCGATGAAGGCGCTCAGCTTCTCCTCAAGCTCGGGGGTCGAATTGCTATGCTGCTCGACGCACACGATCGCCGCGTCTTCGGCACTGACATCGTGCACGTACCATCCGCCGGCGACGTCCACGTTCACGTCAAGGGCGGGGTTCGCCTCGATCCCGTGCTCACAGTCATCTCTCGTGCAGATACCCAGATCGGCCATGATGTTCCTTTCGTTGATCGGACATGCCCGCGCTCGGGACCACGGCCCCGAGCGCGAACATGAGCGGTCAACGCTCAGGCTTCCGGGTCGTCCTCCTCGTACTGCATCGTGTTGAGGACACGAGAAACGGCATCCTCCAACTCGATTCCCTCCTTGATCAGGACAGCGAACAGATCGGTGATCAGGTCGACGGCCCTTGTCTCGATCGACTCCGTCACCACGTACCCGGTGCCGTTCAGCACCGTCGAGTAGTGAGCGAGCGCCTTCGTGCCCCGATCGGCGGCACGCACCGGGGCGGCCTTCGAGGACGCGTCGCTCTCCTCGGACGGTCCGTCGGCCAGCTTGCGCCCGAGCGCCCGAGCGCCGTCCGTGTCCCGGCCGGCGAACTGGCCGGGATCCGAGCGCATGTCCAGGCCGCTCGGGTCTTCGACCTGGCGGGCCAGGTACACGTGGTAGTCCTCGTACTCTTCGCGGTACCCCCTGGCCTTCACGTACTCGTAGACGCGGTCCTCGTCCTTGCGCGCGTCCGATTCGGACGAGTACCCGAAGACCCTCGTCTCCGATCCGGTGTCGCCGTCATCCATGACGACCACGGTCACCCATTCAGTTCCAGCCATGCGCCCGTACCTCCCTTGGTCCGCCGTCCGTCAGCAGACACGACGAAGGGCACGAGCCGAAGCCCGTGCCCTCATCGAACGTGCTGATTCAGTCGTCAGGCCCTCCGCATGGTGCGGATGGCAGCCTTCACGTGCTCGCCGACGGTCCGAGTGACGCCGCCCGTCGCGGTGAACACGTCGGCGTCGTCTCGATCCACCTCGAAGAAGACGGATCCGTCTTCTCGTCGGACGGTCCACGTTTCGCCCTCGGCCTGAGCAACGAACGTCTCGCCGCCCTGGTCGACGGTGAGGATCACGCCCTTGCGCAGGTCCGTCCATTTCACCGCCTGCGATTTGGGCGGGTTCGCGCTGTGGGGATAGAGGCGTCCGGCCGGGCCGGGACGCATCCCGACCATGCGTCCGCACGTGGGGCAAGAATTCTTCCGTCCCCGTGTCATGCCGCCCTGGACGCCCGCCCACGGATGCGTTCGTGCCCAGGCACAGTTTCTCGATCGTCGCCATGCATTCCTTTCCGCCCACTGTCCGTCAGCAGACACGACAAAGGCCACCGGCACGTGACCGGTGGCCTTCATCGAACGTGCTGATCCATGTGCTAACACATGTCAAATCCCGGATGCCCCTCCGGGAACGCGCATCGCCGTTCGACGTCCGGCGCGTATTCACACCGCGCCCACGTGCAGGTAGGACATGGGTTCTTGTGGTTGTGGCCGGGGAAGCCGGGACAGGTGCCGATGTAGTCCATTTTCTCCTCAAAGACCGCGACAGTGGCATCCGCGATCTCCGCCAGCGCTGTCAGCGCCGTGACCACGACGACCTCCATGCCCGGGTTCTCGTCGCCGGCCCGGAACTCCGTTACGCCGACGCTTCGCGAAGCCACGCGGAGCCCGTTGGGGAGCTGCACGACGAGGATCCCGCGTTCCTGGTCCTCGGAGCCTTTGCGCCACAACTCGATCCTGCGCAGCACGTGGTCCGGTTCGAGATCGGACCTCGGCACGTCGTTGAGCAGCCGATTGACGTGGTCCAGGTGCTCAATCTGGAAATCGCCGTGGTACTTGCGCCAGGACCATAGATCGCCCTGGCGGATGATGTCCTGCGCGATCTGCTTGATTTCGCGGGCGCGTCGCTCGTCCATGGTCATGTTTCCCCTTCTCGCCCGTCCACTGTCCGTCAGCAGACACGACAAAGGGCACGAACCGAAGCCCGTGCCCTTCATTGAATGTGCTGATCCGTTTACTTGTCCGCCGCCAGGGCCGGGAGGATCACGAGCTTCGCGATCTGTTCGACCTGGCCGTCCAGGTTCCCATTGCGAATGACCACCTTGCCGACCGCGACCGAGTCATGCCACCTGTAGGCCGCCTCCTCCATGTCCATGCCCGGATGGACCTCCATCCACTTCTTCAGGGCCGCTTCGCGGACCGCGTCCGAGAAGTTCCGGCGATAATGGAAGCCACCGATCACGGGATCGCCCGTGATCGAGACGCCCCTGACGACGATGGTCACCGGCGCGGCGCTGACGTAGTTCTTGCTGTACGGGTCCTGATGGCCGCCGCGAACCGGGCGGGTCACCTCTTTCACGCCCTCCTCGGTGGGACCGTCGACCCATTCGACATCGATCCACGAACTTCCCTTCGATCGGACCGAGAACTTCACACCTGGGAACACGACCTTGAACTGTGCGCGGAGGTATGCGGCGACATCCCTGGCGGCAATGCGATCAGTCACGGTGCCCTTTCCCATCCGCTGTCCGTCAGCAGACACGACGAAGGCCACCGGTACGTGACCGGTGGCCTTTATCGAACGTGCTGAGTTACTTGGTTCAGGTGGTGGCCGCCTTCGCGGCGGCGTTCTTTTCGCGTGCACGCTTCACATCATCGAGCGTGATACCGAAGCTGTTCTTCAGGTACACGATCTCGTCGCCGGGCTCGATCTGGTCGAACATCCGCTCATACAGGTAGTCCATTCCGATGATGAAGCCGCTCTCGTCGACCTCATCGATGACCCTGAGCCGATTCTCCTCGTCCAGGCCCTCGGCGTCGGCGCGTTCCGTGACCTCCTTGACGGTGAAGCCGTAACACTCGCCGTTGCACCACTCGGTGTAGGTGGCGACGAACGCGGCGGCGTCCTTCTCCCGGTCTTCCTTCGACATGGCGCCCAGGTCGGTCTCGTCGTGTTCCCAGATCAGGATGCCGCCGATGTCCCTACCGTCGAACTGCCAGTCGCCCGCGAGCATGCCCTTCTCCGCGCCCTGGAGCATCCACACGCAGTTGCCGTGCTCGAAGTAGCTCAGGACGTGGGCGAGCCCCACCTCCAACTTGCGAGCCAGCTCCCCATCCGGCGGGAAGAAGTTCTCCGGATCCCTGAAGCTCAGATGACGCGAATTGAACGAGTACGGCGTCCACGCCCCCTCCGCGTCGGCCGGACTCTCGGTGTCCGGGTCGTGGTAGATCTCGACCATCAGCTTCCTGGCCATGATGCGTCCCCTTGTCTCGGCTCTCGTTGAACGGACATGCCCGCGCTCGGGACTGTGGCCCCGAGCGCGAACATGAACGGTCACACGGATCATTCCTTCTCGACCTCAAGATGCGTAATACGTCCCGCCCGAGTGAACGTCACGGTGAGAGGGACGTCCCGGTATGTGCGGTTTTCGATCGCATAGTTGATGGATGCATCCGACTGCGTCTGCGCCACGGTGTCGTCGTCGAAAGTGACGCGGAAACGGGGATTGCCGTAGCGGCTGAGGTTGAGCCGCTCCAGGGTGACGATTTTCAGGCCGGTACGCTTGGTATCGCTCATTCCCATTTCCCCTATCGTTTCAGGTGCCCTCGTTGAACGGACATGCCCGCGCTCGGACCCGGAGGCCCGAGCGCGGGCATGAACGGTCACGACCAGCATGCCATCATCCGACCGGCTAGACGTTCACTGCTCCGGTCTCACCTCCCGGCCGCCCCGTAGTGCAGCTCCACCCCGTCCTCCGTCGCCAGGCGGCGCACCTCGCGCATCACCACGCCGAACTCGCGGCCCTCCGCCTCCGCGAGCCGATCCACGAGCTGCACCAGATCGGGCCGATTTTCGAGCCACGGGCTCGCGCGGAAGATGGCCACGAACTCGGCCCGCAGGCGCGGCGCGGTCGCCATCGTGGTGAGGCTCCTCGCCGGGCTGGACAAGTCGATGCACCGGCTCCATTCCTCGTCCGGTCCGGCCACTGGTGCGATGCTTGGTGCTGTCATATCGCCGCTCCATTCGAGTCGTTGAACGAACTTGCCCGCGCTCGGGACCACGCCCCGAGCACGAACAGGAACGGCCACAGACAGCTATCCGCGTACGGTCGCCCACGCGTCCACCAGCACCGGCCGGAACCACACCCACACCACGGCCACGGCCAGCACCAGGACCACGTTGTCCACCGGCCCCGGAATGGGCAGCACGCCGAACCAGATCAGGGCACGCAGCCAGCGCGGAAGACGCCGATCCGTCGCCAGTCCCCGGCCGGCCTTCACCACCCGGCACGCGAACCGCCAGCCCCGGGCGAACGGCGATGCCGTGGCCCGCGCCGCCAAACGCCCCTGCTCCTCCATCCACGGACCCATGCACCAGGCATGGGCATTGCCCAGCGCATCGGGCGCGATGATGTGCACGTCCAGGTCGCCGCCGCACTCCGTGCAGAACTCGAACTCGAAGCCGTCGGCCAGGCCGATGACCTGATCGGCGTAGGTGTCATTCATCGTCGTTGTCCCTCTCCTGTTCGTTCTCGTCGTCGTCCTTCGTAAGGCGACCGGCCACTAGCGCAAGCCCGAGAATCACGGCCACGCCGAATGCGGGGCCGTACGCCGCTAGAAGCGCATGCATGGTGACGACTCCTTTCCTATTCGTTGGATCTAGCGCATTCAAAAGCGCGCACCGTTCCGAGGAACTGGTGCGCGCCAATGGACTCGCTAGAGACGGGTCAAACCTTTCGACTACGCGTCACGATCTGCTCGATCGCGCCGTCCCGGGTCGGCGATATTCCAATCCGACCGCCCCGACGGCCGAACGTGGTCCATACCTGGGAGACGTCGTCGCACGTGGCGTTCCCGAGGTCGACGCCGTTCAGTTCCCGGACCCTGATCCCATCGAACGCGTAAACCAGGAGGATCGCGACACCTTCGACGGTCGTCTCCTCGACCTTCGACATGAACTCACGGCCAGCAGTCGGGGGCGAACCGGTGTCCGCCATCGAGATGGCGTCCTTGGTGATGTAGGTGAAGAAGCGGGAGCCGTCCTTGAGCGTCACATGCCAGCCCTGGGTACCGCCGCTCCCCATCGTGGGGAAATGCCCGTGGTTCCCGACGTACGGCTGACGCGCGTAGTAGTCCGGCGCGTGGTACGCACATGGCCTCGTAACGTGCCCGCGTCCATCCGTTTTGCATACACAGCCAGTCATCCGTGCTTCCCTTCGTTCGTGTGATCTAGCGCATTCAAAAGCGCGCACCGTTCCGCGGAACTGGTGCGCGCCAGAGGACTCGCTAGGTCAGTTGTCCCCCCAAATTCGTGATCGGATCGAAGAAGCCGCACACGTGCGCGCCCTTTCCGGGGTAATACCGCACGTTGTTCATGAAAATGTCAACTGCGACGCCGTCCACCACAGCGACGAGATCCTTACAATCGGGACACGATGACGGCTCCCATTCGGGAATCCCGGTCGGGGCCGCGTCGATGACGACGACATCCTTCGTCAGCCCCCAACTGACAAGCGCAAACTCCCGTTCGGATGGCTGCTGCTGCGTCAAATCCAGGGCATCGCTCCAGTCACTCTCGTGAGCGTCGAGGTATTCGCGGACAGCGTCCCCGTCCGCCACGTCCAGGTCATCCGGCACCGTGACCGTGGCCTCGACGTCGCCGTACTCCACTTTCTCCGTCACCTTCATGTACACGACGAGTTCTCGCATGTCCGTACCTCCTCTAGCTCGATGGATCTAGCGCATTCAAAAGCCCGCATCGGTTCCGTGCACCGATGCGGGCCAATGGACTCGCTAGAGTCCGAACAGTTCGGTCTGCCCCATCAGCACCCGGATCGCGTCCCAGAACTCGGCGTATTCCGGAGCGAACGGCTCGAACTCCTCGTTACAGAGCCCGCAGGTCGCGGTCCACTCTTCGATCGGGGCCGTGACACCGGCCTCCCACGGGCACATGTCCAGGTCATTCGGGCCGATCCGTTCCACATGGAGATGGTTGCTGAACTCGCACGAGCAGTCCTCCTCCGCGTAGCACTCCGTTTCCGAGGGGTGATTCGACTCCCACTCACGCTCGGAGTAGTCCTCCTCGTCCAGGACCGGATAGTCCTGGAGACTTGAAATGACCCGGTCAGCCTCACGGACCGCGCCCGCGTCATCGGCGCGAATCGTCAGCGTCTCGATAACACCGCCCGGCCACGCATCGCACCGGTAGTCAGTGCCGAACGCCGACACTGCTTCGATCAGTTTCCGCGCCGTCTCGAAGTTCGACACCGCCAAATCGTCGTCACCCCGATTGTTCGCGGAGATCGGCAGCGTCAACCAGATGTCCGGATCCTCGCGCGAGTCGTGACGCGACCACCACGCGCGATCGCAGTCCCCGCCGTGCTTGCGCAGCTCCGCCACGACCGGGAACAGTTCCGCGATGCGCTTCATTCTCTTGGCCCGTGCTCCGGCCATGGCCGTCACCCTCTCCAGTTGTGTGTGATCTAGCGCATTCAAAAGCGCGCATCGTTCCGAGGAACTGGTGCGCGCCAATGGACTCGCTAGAACCGGGACAGTTCGTCCCAATTCTTCAGGACCAAGTCCTGAACCCGGGCGACGTCGGCGTCGGTGAAACCGTGCAAGGTCATCGACTTGTCCACGACGCGCCCCGTCGCGGTGTGCCGACGCGGCGCATGGAACCGGGTCGGCGACGTGATGTCCGGGATGGAACACCCCTCCCACTGGACCCGCGCCGCCGCCATGTCCGCGACCCCATGCCCCTCGATGGCGTTCCCGCCCGTCAACTGGACCTCGCCAGTCTTCGCGTTCTGAACGCCGCCCCTCCTGATGTACACGGTCACGTACGGCATCGACTCGTAGCCGGCGTTCACCACGTCCGCGACGCGATCCCATGCGGCGTTCACGTAGGACATTTCCGCGGGAGGAGTCCCAACCCACCACGCGTACAAGGCGCTGCTCGCGAGCGTCTCCACGCTGATGTCCCCCGGCACAGACAATTTCGCGCTCGCCGCCCGCAACCGGTGCCTCACCGTCGGCGCGACGTCATCATTCTCAAGGACGCAATCCTCGATCATTTCCAGCGCCGCCACCCATGGGCCGATTGTTGTGCCTTCATGCATCGTTGCCGCCCTTTCACATGTCCTGTCTGCGTCCAGCAAACACAAAGCCGCACACCGTGATCGGTATGCGGCATTGAATCGGCTAGCTGTTCCAGAGGCTGCTATGCCTCCACGGTCGGCTCATATTCGATGTCGCCCCTCCGGCGAAGTTCCGCCACGGTCGACGACACGGATTCGCCGCTGTCGAGGCAAGCTTCATGGATCGTCTCCGCGTCCCTCGCGCCGAACATGGCCGTGAGGACGCTCACGAAAGCACTCTGAACATCCCCGTACGGGAATCCTGGTACGCCGCGTGCGAACCTCGGGTATTCCTCGCAGGCGTTCAGCATTCGGAGCGCGTCACGGAGATGGTCGGCTACTTCCATTGGCGAAACTGCTGCCATTGTCGGGTTCCTCTCTCTGTTTGTGTCCAGCAAGCACAAAGCCGCACACCGGACGTTCTCGGTGCGCGGCTTTGAAATTGCTAGTGAACGGTCACGTACCGTCGTCGCACTCTCCACCGTGCGAGAATCCGCATACGTCGCACCAATAGTCGTCGGTCGTCTCCGCTGGACCCCAGCCGGTCGGTTCGCCCGCCTCGTTCGTGTAAATCTCGTTCCCTGGAACCGGGAAGCTCATGTTCAATTCCTCTCTCGTTGACTTAGCCAACTTGGCGACGCACGTCAGAGACGCACGCCACTAGGACGGCTAGTCCTCCTCGTCCTCCAGGTGCTCGCACGCGTCGCCTTCCGGGCACTCCCACACGTACAGCCGTGAATGCTCCGAGACAGGCACCGGATTCGTGAAATGCTCAGCGATCAGGCGCGTGTACAACTCGTTCAACGCTGCCGGATCGTCTTTGAACTTCGGAGCGCTGCCCCGGCTCTTCGGGTCGAAGGTCAGAGCCAGAAAGTCAAGCTCCTCCCCATGCTTCAACTGCCACCACGCCGCGTGATAGTCGCGCGCGTGGTCCTCACGGTTCTCGCCCGCAGTCAGAGACGCCTGTTCGTGTTCGCTGTCCGCCCATTCTCTGAGCGCCGTGGTGACCAGATCGGCGACCTTGACCAGAGTCGTTCCCGTAGGGAACGTGTCCATCGAACCGTCCGGACCGTAGCCCGTGAGTCCGGACGCCACATGCCAATGAACCGTCATCCTGTCCTCTCCAAGATTCGTAGACCTGCCCGTTCCTGTGACGGATTCGGCACCGTGCATCCATCGGGATGCACAGCACCGGACCTGTCCAGCCGGGAGGATGGTGACCGGTCACCATCCTCAATCGTCGTTCCAGCTTTCGCCCGCGTACGTGGGGTCGAACCATGACGGTGGAGTGTCGGAATCCGGGTAGCGCTCCCAGATCTCCCGTTGCCGGTCCAGGAGACGGCCATAGTGCCCCCGGCAGCGCGGATAGGAATACCCGGTCCCGCCCGTCGACAAGTGCAGTTCCACCGGCCCGTTACAGGTTCCGTCATGCGCCTGGACGCATTTGAGCGGCTCGTCTACTTCCGTGGGCGCGCTCACGGACGGCCGGCCGTTTCCTGCGCCGTCCCCGTGCGCGTGACGACCGTGTACCGCGATGGCTTCCCCGGGGCGGCCTTCGCGATGGCCGTGCGGAGCTGGGTGGCCTCCCACGACGGGAGGACCTTGACGACGACGCCGTCCAGTTCCAGAACGTAGGTCGTCCTGGCGGTGAGTGTGGGTGCGGACATGGTGACCATCCCTCTCCGTTACGTGCGTGGCATGGACGTACATGACCGGCCACACATCGTGTGACCGGCTATGAACAGCGATGCCTACAGCTCGTCGAGCTGCTGCGTTTCCTCGTTCCAGTAGTGAATGGACGTTGCGCCCGCGTTCGGCGTGCCGTAGTCCCACAGCGGACCGAACTCCGGCGTCTCATCCCACGGCTCGTCGTCGTCCGGCGGCAGGATCACGCGGCCGATGTAGTAGACGATGTCGTCATCGTCCTTGATGACCCACAACTTGCCCTCACCGGCTTTGAGTTCGGCCGTCATCGCATCCGAGATATTGTGCGGGCCCATCACTCCCGCCTCGTTCTCCTCATCCTTGGGTGAGACCACGTCATGGTCGATAATCCATCCGTACGAACTCGGAGCCATCTCCTGCGTCCCTTCGTTGATTCGAACATCCGTGGAAAGCCCGCACATCGTGCGGGCCACCATGAGCGTTCGGATCTCTCGGGATGGTGACCGGTCACCATCCTTATGCTTCGCGATAGGCGATTGTCCAACCGGCCGCCTCGTCGTCATCGCACTCGACGGTAATGACGGCGTAGAATCCCGGGGTTTCCCGGATGTGATCTTCCAGGTGGCCGCCCACGTACTCGGATGAGTGCATGATCGGACCGTGATAGCTGTACTGACCGGTCCAGCCGGTCAGTAGATCCCATCCCTGACGCTTCACCTCATCGATATATGCGCGTTCGTGGGAGTCGAGAATCTGACCGTCGTCGTCCGTTTCCATCATCAGTTCGGGCGCGTACATGCCGTCCGCATCCGTGATGCATCCGTCGCCGTCCACCCGAATCACGTGATCGACCTGCATGAGGTCGTTTAGCGTGGTTGTGTTCATTCGCTCGATCCTCTCGGTTGATTCGAACATCCGTGGAAAGCTCACACATCGTGTGAGCCACCATGGTCATTCGGACCGTTCGGGATGGTGACCGGTCACCATCCCTGATCCTTAGCGCTGCCAGCGCTTGGGCTTAAATCCGCCTCCCACGAGCCATCCGTCCAGATTCTCGGCGCACGTGGCCATCTCAGCCAGTTCCGGGTCATCGCTCTCGCGATTCTTCGCCGCCAACTCAAGCAACCGGGCCAGTACCTTGTTCGGGTCCATATTCGATCCTCTCCGTTGATTCGAACGTCCGTGGAAACCCGCACAGCGTGCGGGCCACCACGGCGGTTCAAACCACGGGATGGTCACCGGTCACCCTCCGCACCATTACGTGGCCGGACGGCAGGAACGGATGATGCGGGTCACGGTGCTGGCTCGCGGGCGCGGCGCATCCGTTGCACGCCTCATCATCGCGAGCGAAGTGATTTTCGGAGACGTACGTTGCCTTGCTCGGGAATATTGTCATCGGACTGTCCTTCCACTAGAGCCGATTGGAAGACGCTCACGAATGAGCGCCGACCGAACGGTTCAGTGACCGGTCATGCTCGGCCGTCCAGATAGTTGCGCGCCGCGATTGTCGCGCTTATCTCGCCCGCCGTCCCGGATTCGATGTATTCGCCATGGAGAATCTGAAGGACCCTTCCCAGGGCCAGACGCAATCCGACAATGCGCTGGTGATTGACCTCCGCGCGACCCTCGCCGCTGCGCCCCTCCTTGCGCGCCTTTCTTTCCTGATACTCGGTCTCGCGAATGTCCATCACAATCGCATCGACCATCTCTTCGCCCTTGATATTTCCCATGACGCGTCCCACTTTCTGTTGACTTAACTGACGCGGGACCGTACATCGCCCAACGCGATGCACAGTCCCGTACCTGCTAGCCAAGGATGGTGACCGGTCACCATCCGTCCTCATCGTCCGGATACGCATCCCAATCCCAATACGTATCGATCGCGACTTCCTGCATCAGTTCCCGCGACTCGGGACCCAGATCGGTGCGCGCAGCGATCCTGTCGAGCGTCCGCTGTAGCTTCAGTGGGAGTGGAGGCGTAATCACTACCACAGGTGCCGTGCTGGTCGAGTAAACAATCACATTCGCCATCGCGTTGACCTTCCTTGTGAAGGACGTTTAGAAGGATGGTGACCGGTCACCATCCCTATCTTCCGAAAGGAGGGTGACCATCCTTTAAAGGAGGGTGACCATCCCGTTCGGAGGAGGGTGACCGGTGACCATCCCTTACAAAGGAGGGTGACCCTCCTTTTCATCGTGCCGCTGACTACTCCTCGGTGAATCCCCATGCGGCCGAATCGCGCAGCATGGCGTCGTGGGTGCCGGAACCGGCGGACTCAATTAGCTGGTCAATCTTTGAACTGGACATGGTTCAGCCCGCTTTCATGGTTGGGTTCGTTGAGCGGATACGGCGCTGTACATCACGTGTACGCGATGCAAAGCACCGAAACCGCTCCCTGTTTGGTGAAGGATCGGAAAGAGGGTGACCGGTCACCCTCCGCCGAATTGCGGCGTCTCAGACACTCACCGCGTCATCGTGCTGGAATGCGCTTGGGCATGCGACGCGCGCGCACAGATCAACCAGTTCGTAACCGAGGTCGATTCCCACGATCGCGTTGTCGAGACGGTTCATCACGTCGTAGATGGCGTCCGTGGCCTCATCCGTGGATGCGTCCGCGAGAGCGTCCCGCAGAATGGTCGCGGTCTCGTTCAGGTCATCGCGCGTCATGCGGATCATGTCGTCTCCTTTGATCGAGCCCTGAACAGTTCACGGACCGTACGGACGGCCGTTGTCCGGCCGTACGGTCGAGCACTACTCAGCCCCGGCGAGCAACGTCCCGAACAACAGACTCGCGTGGTGTAGGTCGAGAATCGGGTGCACTAGATCCGACTCGAACGCCATAGGATCCTCATACGTGACAATGTCGTCGAATCGCACCACCACCCACACCGCGCCGAATACCTCGAACACTCGAATGACCGTGCCCAACTCGTCCACCATCCCGATATGTTCATCGGTCACCGTGACCCGGTCGCCCTCTTGCACCTTCAGTTCCATGACCCGTCCCTCTCCGTTGATCGCTGAACAGTTCAGCCACCGTACGGACGGCCATCCGGCCGCACGGTCGAGCACTGATCAGAGTCGGTAGCGGTGAACGATGCGCGACGGGTGGTGAAACTTCCTCACGTCACTCCGGACGTTCGCGTTCCCCGGCAGGTGCGGCATGTGGCCACCCACGTGGCCGCCAACCGACCCGACCGTGCCGGATGCGTCGCCGGTCGACGTGTGTGCGCCGCCCGTGTGCCACCCCGTGACCGGCGCTGGCACGGCCGGTGGCGGCGTGAGTGGCACCGAGTCGTGATGACCGTGGTGCTGCCCATGGATGATGGCGAAGGCCGCGCACGCGGCCACTGCGAAGGTTGCGAGCTTGAGCATGAGCGGTCCTCTCGATTGAACGGTTCAGCGACCGTGCGGACGGACCGTCGTCCGGCCGCACGGTCGAGCACTGTTCAAGCGACGGACGGACGCGCCACCGCCAGCGGCCAGTCACAGACATGACACGAACCGGTCGCGTTCGGCGCATCGGCGATGTCCCGGACGCGGTCCCCGTCGGTCGGGGATTGGAGACTGGCGCACGCCTCGACTGTCATCCGCGCACAGAGCGCGTCGCAGCATGAGAGCGCGTTGCCATTCTTGAAAGTGATGGTGACCATGAGCATTTCCTTTCATCGTGACGAACCGAACATGCCCGCCAGCGGACGAAGCCCGCTGGCGAGCAAACCGGTTGGTTACGCGGTCCACACGTAGTTACGGATGAAACGGCGTCCCCTGACCACGGAGCGACGGGGCGCAACGGCGTCGAACGTCGCGCGGATCTCGTCGCCTTTCTTGAACCGCGAATCGTCGCGGTCGCTCGTGAGCCGGATGAGCACCGTTCCCGAATCGGGCTCGACCGCGATCACCTTGCATGGCCGAAGCGTCCG
>Ga0193707_1000470_pt1 | contig 13866 bp, 13 predicted proteins | sample U3c2metaG_FD_143043 | JGI IMG/M metagenome (GOLD analysis project Ga0193707, IMG submission 143043) | Soil microbial communities from a riparian zone of the East river system, Colorado, United States - U3c2 | ecosystem: Environmental > Terrestrial > Soil > Riparian zone | place: USA: East River... | reverse complement strand
GAGCCACCGCAAGCGCGAGAAAACCGGAGGCGGCCAAGCTGCCTCCGGTTTTTTCAAGCGGCTACGCTCGTTTGTTGATCGACTCGATCACCACGTACCCGCATTTACTGCTTCGGCGGCAGCGCCTTCGGTGGAGGTGGCATGGCCTTCACCAGCGCCTGAATGACGTGGAACTCGGGACTGTCGCGCATCAGATCCTGGCCAGTGCCGGGATCGAGCGCACTGATCTGCTTGCGGGTGGCGGCGACTCGCGACTGGTCGGTCGGATGCGTCGAAAAGAATGCTTCGACGGCCGACGGCTGCTGAGCGCGCGTATCGAGAAGCTTCTGAAAGAAAGTGGGCAAGCCTTCGGGATCGATTCCCGCGCGCGTGGTATTGACCACACCCTCCGAGTCAGCCTCTGCTTCATCGTGTTGGCTATAGTGCGCTGACTTGGCGTCAACGCCAATGCGAATTGCCATTCGACCGCCAATCGTTCTGCACGCGATTGTCAGAGTGCAGAGCAGCACCACGCCGACGTCTTTCTTCTCGGCCTGCTCGATCTGTTTCACCGAATGCCGTCGCACGACGTGCCCGATTTCGTGGCCCATGATTCCCGCCAGCTCGTCGAGACGATCAGCTTGCTCGATCGCGCCTCGATTCACGTAGATGAAACCTCCGGGAAGCGCGAAGGCGTTCACCTCGGGTGAGTTGACCACCGAAAAATGCCAATCCAGGTTCGACCGGCTGGTGCGTGACGCCATCGACTGACCAAGTGCAGTCACGAACCGGTCGACGGCGCTATCGCGGATGAGCGGCATCGACGAGTCGATCCGTGCCGCATCCGCGGCGCCGAAGGCGCGCTCCTGTTCCGGCGAAACGGAACAACCCGCGGTCACTGCGAGAGAGACGAGCACGGCACATACCGCAATTCTGGATTTCATGAGACTTGTCCTCATAGTGGTTGCCGTGGTTGCCAGCCGACCTGCTCCTCCTCGTAGACGTCCAGGAGCACGAAGAACATGGCAAGTGCGACGGGCCCGAGTATGATCCCGGCGACACCCGCGATCGTGGCGCCGACAAGCGCGCCGACAAGTGTCACCATCGGGTGCACGCGGCCGACGCGGCGTGAAACAGTTGCTCGTACGACGCGATCGATGATCGGTGGCAATGGTCCGGAGAAAACCGCAATCGCAATTGCGCCGGTGTAGTTCTGCCGCAGAACCAGCAGCAGCAGTGCGGGGACCGATACGATAGCGTTCCCCACGACGGGCACCAGCGTCGCGATTGCGGCGGCGGCACCCCAGAACAGCGCGTCCGGCAGTCCGGCGAGCCAGAACCCGGTGCCGATCGCCGCACCTTGTATGGCTGCCGAGAGCAAAGTCCCGGCAACCATGCCCTGCGTGATGTCGCGAAAACGAGTGCGAAGCGTCTCGGCACCGGCAGGTGACAGCGGAAGCAGGCGAGCGAATCGCTGCCAGCTCGTGGACGCCGCGCCGAGCAGGTAGTAGAGCCCGAGAAGCGCGATCGACCAGTTCACGAACGCCCACGCTGCGCTGCGAGCGAGTGTTTGGAACAAGCCGGGAAGCCAGTCCCCTACAGAGGTGGCCGCGCTGGCAGCCTGCGCCTGGAGATGCCCGGCAAACCCGGTAGTCGAAGCGTCCGCGTGCTGATTGCGATAAGAAGTAACGGTAGCCACGACGAAAGGCACCCGGCTCGCTACATGGAATCCGAGCCACGCCATTGGGCCAACAATCACGACCAACGCGGCGCAAACTGTAAGCGCAGCGGCAAAGCGGGGCGGCACGCTGCGCGCCAGTCGGGCGTATGGGTCCGCGAAGAGCTCGTAAAGCACCAACGCGCTAGCCAGTCCAACCGTGACGGGCGCGATGGCGATAGCAACCAACGCGGCCGCCCCAATGACGAGCAGGCGTGCGCTCCTCCCCACCTCAGGCACGCGCCGGCGTTGCCATCGCGCGCTTCACTCCCCCCTGGAAGGATTGCATTCTCCCGGCAGCGATCAGCAGGACGACCCCGCTTACCAATGAGAATCCGGAAATGACTCCAAGCAGAGTGGCGAGTGTCGCTTGCGGATTCATCAGAGCGATCACTCCGCCGGCAATCGCGACGACTGCGAACGCCGACGTCCAACCCCAGGATACACCAAGGCGTCGCTCCTGAATCGATATGAATACGGCGACGAGACCGGTGACGATCAGCAAGTACGCGGTCCAGAGAACTGCAAAGGTCAGGGACAGACCGGGGAAGTAGTAAAGTGCGGCCACCCCGAATGCGACGCTGACGATTCCAGTGAGAAGGAACGCCCACCAGTGCTCGATGATGCCACGCATCTGAAACGCGCGGACGATGTTGATGGAGCCGTCGAACAGCGACCAGAAGACGATCACGAGTGCGAGTGCGGCGACGGAGGCCATCGGCCTCCAGATGATCGCTATTCCCACGAGGAGTGAGAGAATCCCCCGCAGGATCAGCGCCCATTTGGTCGTTTGATAAAGGTCCTTGATGTCTCCGTTCATAGCTCCTCCCCAGTGCCGCCCTGGCGGCGTAAAAGTGCCCAAGCATGGATGTCCCCCAACAGTTACGCTGGGCGACCGGAGTCTGAAAATCGGAGACCGGTAACAATTGTAGCAATTTGTTTATCCTTCGTTTGTTTGTCCCTCTTTGTCCGCGCCTTTTCGTGTTTTCAAATAACTGGTGAACGGCGTATTAAGACCTGGGTTCACGTGCGTCACCTGGAGCGGACTTTCGTGAGATTCGTGCAGCGCGCGAGCGCACTCAGCATCGTGGCAGCTCAGTTCCTGATTGGGGGTGCGGCAGCGCAATCGCCTGCACCAGTCAATCAGTACCTGCACAAAATGGGGCTGGATGACTCGCAGATCGCCAGCGCCGCCGCCGGCCAGCCGATCGTCAAGCTCATGCCGGCGAAGAGCGATCGCGACGTTGTCGTTTTCGGCGTTATTGGCGTGCGCGTGTCGGCAGCCGAGTATCTAAAGCACGCGCTGGATCCTGGTCGACTGATCGGAGCGGGCGCACAACGCTTCCACATCATACCGGACCCAGCGACGTCGGCTGATGTACGCGAGGTGGTCTTCGACAGTTCAGAGTATCGCGATCTGAAGGACTGTCAGAAAGGAAATTGCAATTTCAAACTGCCGGCCGCGGCGATGAAGACGTTCGCCGAAGGGGTCAATTGGTCCGCGCCCGACGCCAAAGCCCAGGCCGACGCCCGGCTTCAGGCCGGGATGCTGCGTCTCATCGAGGGATACCGATCTCGCGGCAATGACGCGATGCTGACGTATGACGACCAGGGCGGCGTACGGTCGGGCGATTCATTCTCAGCTCTTCTCGTTCAGTCGGCTGACCTGTACGAATACACTCCCGCGCTTCAGAAATACCTCACTACCTACCCGTCAAATCGTCCACCGGGAGCGCGGGACATCTTGTATTGGTCGAACGACCACCTGCCGCGCGTCCGCCCGACCCTGACGCTCGATCACGTCGTCGTTTATCCGTCGTCTCCCGGAACGACGGTGATCGCACGAAAACAGGTTTACGCGAGTCACTACTTCGACAGTTCTGTCGAGTTCCTTGCCGTCGCAAGCGCCGGGACACAGCCTGGAGACGCGCCAATTTACCTCGTGACTTTGCGGCGCTTTCGATTCGACAATCTGCCCGGCGGCGTCCTAAACGTCCGTGGCAGAGTTCGAGATGGTGTGGTTGGCGCTACGCGTTCGAGCTTGGAACGCGAGCGCTCTTCTGCAGAACGATCGGCGCGGCGTTGAGCGCGGCAAACCCCGAACCCTTGGAGGCAGTGAGCTGATCCGATGTTCGAAGAAATCAACTACGATCGCCGTCGCTTTCTTGGCACCGCGATGATGACGGCGGTAGCGGCGGCCCGTTTAGGCGTGACGGGGTTGTCGAATACACCGCTCAACCAGCAGCCAGCAGGAGAAGGAACCATGACTTCGCCGTCTGGCCGCACGTCGTTTGACTCGCTGAAACAGATCGACGCCGGCGCTCTGAATGTCGGATACGCGGAGGCTGGGCCAGCGAATGGCCCGGCAGTCATTCTCCTCCACGGCTGGCCGTACGACATTCACGCCTTCGCCGACGTCGCTCCTTTTCTCGCCGCCAAAGGCTACAGAGTCATCATTCCGTATCTGCGCGGCTACGGAACGACACGGTTCCTCTCCGACGCCACCGTTCGGAATGGAGAGCAGGCAGTCATCGCTGTCGACATCATCGCGCTAATGGACGCACTCAAAATCCAGAAGGCGATAGTCGGCGGTTTTGACTGGGGCTCGCGAACCGCGGCGATCATGGCGGCTCTCTGGCCGGACCGCGTGAAGGCACTCGTCGCCGTGAGCGGCTATCTGATAGTAAATCTCAAGGCGAACCTGCAGCCGCTGTCGCCAAAAGCCGAGCTGGGGTGGTGGTACCAGTACTACTTCGCGACCGAGCGTGGCGTGCTCGGCTACACGGCAAACACCAGCGACTTCAACAAGCTCATTTGGCAGATCGCTTCGCCGAAGTGGAAGTTCGATGACGCCACGTTCGACCGTACGGCGGCTTCGTTCAACAATCCCGATCACGTCAAAATCGTCATTCACAACTATCGCTGGCGCCTGAGCATCGCGGACGGCGAAGCGAAATACAGCGACCTCGAGCAGAAACTGTTCGCGCGCCCGACGATCTCGGTCCCGACGATCACCATTGCCAGCGACTTCGATGGTCCCGCTGCCGATGGAAAGGCTTACGCTGGGCAATTCACCGGCAAATATTCACACCGCGTGCTGAGCGGCATCGGCCACAACGTGCCCCAAGAAGATCCGCAGTCCTTCGCGAAGGCGATCCTCGATGTGGACGGGTTCTGACAAGGCGGGAGGCGGTAGCCGAGAGGCCTGACATGAGCGCGTTCGAGGAGCTTTGCAAATGCCCGATTCAATCAATCAGGAGCGGCGCCAATTCATTAGAGGGGCGGCTACCGCGCTCGGCGCCGCGAGGCTCGGCGTCATCGGATCCGCGGTGCAGCAGATGGCATGCGCGGCGCTGACTGAGAGGGATGAGGGCGCGCTTCCCTCATTCAGCGGAGCGACGGAGTGGCTCAACTCTCCACCGCTTACCCCCGCCGGCCTCCGCGGTAAAGTCGTGCTCGTTGATTTCTGGACTTATACCTGTATCAACTGGCTCCGCACCCTTCCCTACGTCCGCGCCTGGCACGCGAAATACCGCGATCAGGGATTGGTTGTAATCGGTGCGCACACGCCGGAGTTTCCATTCGAGAAAGACATCGACAACGTGAGATGGGCGGCGAAGGAGATGGACGTGAGCTATCCGATCGCTGTGGACAGTGATTACGGCGTCTGGCGCGCCTTCGACAACAACTACTGGCCGGCGGTGTACGTTGCCGATGTTCATGGTCGCATTCAATATCACCATTTCGGCGAAGGCGCCTACGATGAGACCGAGAGAGTGATTCAGCAATTGCTGGGCGAGAGCGGACGGAAAATCGATAATCAGCTGGTGAAAGTCGCCCCGCGCGGTCTCGAGGTCGCCGCCGATTATGGTACGCTGCGGTCACCGGAGAGCTATCTCGGCTACCAGAAGGCAGAGGCGTTCGCGTCTGATGCGCTACAAGACGCGCCTCGTGTCTACACCGTTCCACGCCTGGCGCTCAATCAGTGGGGACTTGCCGGTAATTGGACGGTGAAAGGAGGAGGCGCCGTCCTGAACGTGCCGAATGGCAGGCTCATTTATCGCTTCCACGCCCGGGATGTGAATCTCATAATGGGTCCCCGATCCGGGCAGGAGCCAGTGCAGTTCAAGGTAACGGTGGACGGCAAGCCGCCGGGCGCGGGGCATGGGACCGACGTCGATGATCAGGGGAACGGGACGGCAGATCGCCAGAGGACTTACCAACTCGTGCGTTTGCAGACAGGCATAGCTGATCGTGAGTTCGAGATACAGTTTGCCCACACGGGAGTGGAAGTATTTTGTTTTACATTCGGCTAGTGCGCGCGGACGACCTTGGCTTCCTCTCGTGATGCAGTCGATCGGATCGAACGCTTCAATGCGGGCCGCGAGCCGGAGCGACTAGCGCTCAAGTATCAGGCGATGTGCAAATCGCCCTTCTCGTTCTTTCGGGGCACCGCGCATCTATTCTGGGAAGACGTTGCCACCCGACGTCGCGCGCTCCCTGAGGGTCCCCTGGTTTGGGCATCCGGAGATCTTCATTTTGAAAACTTTGGAAGCTTTCAGGGCGACAATGGTCTCTCCTACTTCGACCTGAACGACTTCGACGAAGCTGCACTTGCTCCTGTGACCTGGGAGGTGTCGCGTTTCGTGGCGAGCGCGTATGTCGCCGCGCCGTCGCTCAATCTGACCCGCGCCAAAATTACCGAGCTCGTGGAATCGTTTCTGGACGCCTACCAGAAGGCGCTCGGAGACGGCAAGGCGCGCTGGATCGAGCGCGCGACGGCGAGCGGAATGGTGCGGACACTTCTCCGGCGGGTGAGCAAGCAGACGCGAGCGATGCTCCTCAACTCGCGTACGACCATTAAGAAGGGAAAGCGACGCATTGTAATCGATGGCCGCCATGCGCTATCGATTACCGAGAGTCAGCGGACGAACGTCATGCGCCGGCTCGACGCCTTTGCGAAATCGCAGCCTGATCCCGACTTCTTCAGGGTTCTCGATGTGGCGCGTCGCGTCGCGGGGCTCGGAAGTCTCGGCCTCGAGCGTTACATCGTGTTGGTGCGGGGGGATCGCGACGGAAACGCCATCCTCGACGCCAAGGAGGCGGCGCCTTCGACTTTGGCCCGATTCGAAAAGCTCCGGCAGCCGGCTTGGAAGAGCGAGGCCGATCGCGTCGTGACCATTCAGCAACGCATGCAGGCTATCGCCCCCGCGCTGCTGCACGCGAAGAAGATTGGGCTTGGTGGTTACGTGCTGCACGAGCTCCAGCCCTCCAGCGATCGTTTGACACTCGACGACGCGAGGGGCGATCACCGTCACCTTCGCTCAGCGGCGAAGGCGATGGGCCACGTGACGGCGTGGGCCCAACTCAGAAGCAGTGGACGCCAGGGGTCGGCAACCGCCGACGATCTTATCGCGTTCGCCGGGGCAAGCGGGTGGAAGCAACGGCTCATCGATTTCGGCCGAAGGTACGAGACCCAGGTCCAGCGCGACTACGAGCAATTCGTCGACTCGCAGAAGGAGCGAGCGTGAAAGTCGGCCCGGTGGCTGGGTCGGTAGTCCAACCGTACGTTAGAGGATCGTTATGACAAAGAGGACCGTTATGACAAAGCCGGCAACTCACTGATGACGTTTCTCCAGACGCCCCGCGATCGCGCGGGGCTGCTCATCCTGGTGCTTGCGGTCGCTGTTCTCGTGGCCGTCTCACCTTTTCTTAGCGGACTCCTCGGCGCTGCCGTTCTCTACGTAATCTTCGTCAGACCCTACGAGCGCCTCCAGCGCCTGATGAAACCGGGGTTCGCCGCCGCGATAACTCTTACGGTCGCGTTGGTCATAATCGCGTTGCCACTCAGCTGGCTCATTGGCGCCGTGATTGCTCAAGCGCCGGACGCGCTGCGCACTCTGCAGAGCAGCGACGCTTTCGCGCGGGTTGCCCAGCTTCGCATCGGCGATTTCCAGGTGGGCGAAGAGCTGGCGAACGCGAGCGGCGCAATCGCCTCGTGGATATCCCCGCGCGTCTTCTCGGTTGTCGGCAGCGCGACATCGGCAGTATTGAATCTCGTCATCGCCTTCTTTGGCTTGTACTACATGCTTCGCTCGGACGGGAAGACGTGGAGCTCGATCCGGGAGTACATACCGTTCTCGGCCCATACTGCTGATGCCTTGCGCGACCGATTCTTCAACGTGACCGAGGCTACGCTGCTCGGGACCGTAATGATCGCCGTGTTACAAGGCAGTCTTGTCGGCACCGGATTCTGGATCGTCGGTCTTCCCAATCCATTTTTCTGGGGAACCGTTACTGCTTTCGCTTCGATCCTTCCCGTGCTCGGAACATCGCTGGTCTGGCTGCCAGCAACGCTGGTCCTGGTCGTTCAGAACCGGTACGGCGCCGCCATCACCATGCTGGTCATTGGTGCTGGCATCGCCAGCAACGTCGACAATCTGATTCGGCCGCTCATCTACCGACGGGTATCCAACATTCATCCCATGATCACGCTCGTCGGGGCTTTCGCCGGAGTGAGATACTTCGGTTTGCTCGGAGTCCTGCTTGGCCCGCTTGGAATCGCATATCTCTTCGAGCTGCTCAGGTTCTACCGCGAAGAGTACGGCGCCGGCAATGGGTGAAGATCAGTGGACGAGGACAGCCCCTATCATTCCACTATGAACCTTCCTGTCAACCCGCCGGTCCTTCCGATGCTCGCGAAGCGAGTAGGGGACCTCCCGCCCACTGAAGGCTGGATCTTCGAGCCGAAATGGGACGGCTTCCGTGCGCTCTTCTTCCGTGACGGGGACGAGGTCTTCATCCAGAGCCGCGACGAGAAGCCGCTCAACCGCTATTTCCCCGAGTTGATTGCTCCGCTCAAGGCGCAGCTCCCGGAGCGCTGCGTGCTCGATGGCGAGATCGTCATCGCGCGCAGGGACGGGCTCGATTTCGACTCGCTCCAGCTCCGGCTCCATCCCGCCGAGTCGCGCGTGAAGAAATTGGCCGGAGAGATACCGGCGTCCATCGTATTCTTCGACCTGCTCTGCGTGAACGATCGGGATCTTTGCAACGCGCCGTTCAGCGAACGACGCGCCAGACTCGAAGCTTTACTCTCTGGCGCGGAGCCGCCTCTTCACGTGACGCCGGCAACGCGGGACCGGGCCACCGCCGCCGACTGGTTCCGCCGCTTCGAGGGTGCTGGACTGGACGGCGTCGTCGCCAAAGCCGAGACCGGAACCTACGAGCCGAACAAGCGAGTGATGCTCAAGGTGAAACACGAGCGCGACTGCGACTGCGTGGTCGCCGGTTTTCGCTGGCACAAACACGGCGAGAAAACCAGGATCGGCTCGCTGCTGCTCGGCCTCTACGATGGCGAGAGTCTCGAGCACGTCGGAGTCTGCGCGAGCTTCACCGATGTAAAGCGTCAGGAGCTGGTGGAGTTTCTCGACCCCTATCGCAAGGGCGCGCTCGACAATCATCCGTGGCGCGAATGGGCGGAAGCGCAGCCGAACGTCGATGCCGAGCCACAACGTCGGCCCGGCATGCAGAGTCGCTGGAGTGCGGGGAAGGACTTGTCGTGGGAGCCGCTACGTCCGGAGCTCGTCGTCGAAGTTGCGTACGACCACATGCAGGGCAGCCGTTTCCGGCACACGGCGCAGTTTCGCCGCTGGCGGGCCGACAAGAGTCCGCGAGACTGCACCTACGATCAGCTGGAGGTCGTGCCGCCCCACGAGCTCGCGGCTATCTTTGCCACCTCGCGCTAGTTTTTTCACGCGGCGATCTTCGCCACCTCCAGCTAGTTTTTTCATCAAGATGCGCGACATCCGCGTGGCGACCGTACAGTTTCAGCACCGGCCCGGCGACAAGTCCTACAACCTCGGGCGCGTCCGGCATTTCGTGACGGAGGCCGCCCAGTCCGCCGTCGAGATCATAGCCTTCCCGGAGATGTGTCTCACGGGATACTGGCATGTTCGCAAGCTCACCCGCGAAGGCGTCGAGGCGCTGGCCGAGGCAGTCCCTGACGGCCCTTCAACTCAGGAGCTGCTCCGTCTGTCCCGCGAGCACTCCATGTCGATCGGGGCGGGGCTCATCGAGCGCGGCGACGACGGAAAACTCTACAACGCCTACGTCGTCGCGATGCCCGACGGAGGTTGGGCACGCCACCGCAAGCTCCACGCTTTCGAGAACACATTCATCTCCGCGGGCGACACGTTCACTGTCTTCGACACTCCGCACGGTTGTCGAGTGGGCGTACTCATTTGCTACGACAACAACATCATCGAAAACGGGCGCGCCACAGCATTGCTTGGCGCCGAAATCCTGCTCGCGCCCCACCAAACCGGGGGAACAAACTCGGTGAGCCCGCACGGAATGAAACCCGTCGACCCCAACGTTTGGGCGCGCCGCGAACAGGATCCTGCCGCGTGTGAAGCAGAGATCTGTGGGCCCAAAGGACGCGGCTGGCTGATGCGCTGGCTGCCCAGCAGAGCGCACGACAACGGGATGTTCCTGCTCTTCAGCAACGGCATCGGTCCCGACGACGATGAGATTCGCACCGGCAACGCGATGGTGCTCGATCCCTACGGTGAGATCATCGCCGAGACGCGCGCGGCTGGCGACGCGATGGTCGTGGCCGATCTGGATGCCTCGCTCTTCGACACATCGTCGGGACAGCGATGGCTGAGGGCGCGCCGACCCGAGCTGTACGGATCGCTGGCGGTTCGTACGGGAAAGGAGCAGGACACGCGGCGCGTCCGCTTCGGCGAATGAGAGCCTGATGCGATCCAGGCTCCGTTTTGCAGTTACCCTGTTTGCGATCGCCCCGGTTTGCGCGATCGCGCCCGTCTGCACCGTCGCCCCGATAGCGATCTCCCATCCGGAAATCGATTCGCTGACCACCGGTCAGATCGACAACCTCGTGTTGCTCGGAAAAGTCTGGGGATTCGCCAAATACCATCATCCCAGTATCACCGCCGGCGACGTGAACTGGGACGAGGACCTGCTGCGCATCGTTCCCGCCGTTCTGAGAGCCCACGGGCGCGCGGCCGCGATGATCACGATATCGAATTGGCTTGCGCGCCTGGACCCTCCGGCCGCGTGCAGTCCATGCGCCCGGATGCCCGACGATCCCAATCTCCGACCGAACCTGGACTGGATTCGCGACGAGCGCACGCTGGGACACGCGCTGAGTACCCAGCTCCAGCGGATCTACAACAACCGTCGAGTCCAGGACACTCAACGCTACGTGTCGTTCGCGCCGGAGGTCGGCAACGCCGTTTTCACGAACGAGGAGGACTACGCCGAGAATGGATTCCCGGACGCCAGTCTCAGACTCCTGGCGCTGTACCGTTTCTGGAACATCGTCGAATACTGGTCTCCTTACCGTGACCTGATCGGAGAAGATTGGGATAACGTGCTGCGCGAGTTTGTGCCGTGGCTTTGGACCTCGGCAAGCCCGGACACATATCGCTTGTCGATGATGGCGCTCATCGCTCGACTCCATGACGGACACGCCAATCTCTCGAGCTCGTTGGGTGTTCGGCCTCCGCGTGGTCTCTACGGGCTTCCGGTGAAGGTGCGTTTTGTCGAGGGAAGGGCGGTCGTTACCGGTTTCTCGCGTTTGCCTTCCGCGTACGGCACCGGGCTCGAGGTCGGCGACGTGATCTCGAGCATCGACGGGGTACGAGTCGACTCACTCGTAACCGCATGGGCGGCGTTCTACGGCGCGTCGAACCAATCGGCTCGGCTCCGGGACATGGCCCGCGCGCTGACTCAGGGCCCGCCGGGACTGGTAAGAGTGACCGTTGAGCGGGACGGATCGAGCCTCAACTTGCGGCTCGTGCGCGTTTTGCTCGATAGTCTGGATCGCACGGCGGGCATCACGCACGATCTCCCTGGCGAAACGTTCCAGCAGCTGACGCAGGATGTCGCGTACCTCAAGCTCTCATCCGTGTCCGCGGCGCAGGCGGACGAGTACATCCAGAAGGCCATCGGCTCGAAGGTTCTGGTCATAGACATTCGAAACTACCCGCACGCATTCATGGTTTTTTCGCTCGGCGGCCACTTCGTCTCGCAGCCAACGGAATTCGCTCGTTTTACGTTTTCGTCGGCGGAGAACCCGGGAGCATTCACCTGGACCCAGCCCGTGTCGCTCAGCCCGGCACCTCCATTTTACTGCGGCTCCGTGGTCATTCTCGTTGACGAGACCTCCCAGAGTCAGGCGGAGTACACGGCTCTGGCTTTTCGGTCCGCTCCCCATGCACTGGTGGTCGGAAGCACGACCGCCGGCGCTGACGGCAACATATCTCAAGTCGTATTGCCGGGCGGGCTCCGCACTGTGATCAGCGGGATTGGCGTGTTCTATCCCGATCGCAGGCCGACGCAGCAGGTTGGAATCGTACCCGATCTCGTGGTTCGCCCCACGATCGCAGGCATACGACAGGGCAGGGACGAGGTGCTCGAAGCTGCAGTCAGTCGGGCCCTGGGTCGGCCGTTCAGGTTACCGCGCCGATTGTTGCCGTGAAGGCGACGCAGGGAGTCGCCGGGAGAGCCTGATCGTCAAGCTGAGTTGCGTTTCGTAGCATAGATTCGCAAAGAACTGAGGCGTTGGATTGCGACCACCCCGTCAAGCTCGTTGGAGGCTTCTATGAGAGACTGCTCGATCCCCCTCACGAACCACGCCGGCGACCTCGCCAGAGTGGCGCAGGCTTTCGCCCGCCGCGGCGTCAACATCAAGGCTCTGGCGGGACTGTCCATCGGCGGCGTGGCGATGGCGCGCATTCTCCCCGATGACATCGTGGTTGCGCGGAGCGCGCTCGAGGCAGCGAACATCAAGTTCACGGAGAGCGAAGTCCATGTCGTATTGCTCGAGAACAAGGCAGGGGTGCTCGCCAACGTTACAAATCGGATCGGCGAGGCGGGCATCAATCTCGAGGCGATTTACGTAACCGGCATTTCTGATGACCTGGTCGAGCTGGCGATCGTCAGTGACAATCCCAAGAAGGCGAAAAAGATTCTGGAAGAGTTCTGATTGAGTGAACCGGTCATCAACGTCTCGGCGCTGACGCGCCGCTTCGGAGCAAAGACGGCATTGGACGCAGTGAGCGTGTCCATGCCGCGCGGGGCAGTCTACGGGCTGGTTGGTGCAAACGGGGCCGGCAAGACAACTCTCATCAAACACATTCTGGGTCTGTTACGCGCCGAGAGTGGTTCGGTGCGCGTCTTTGGGCTCGATCCGGTCGCCGATCCGGTCGCCGTCCTGTCGCGCATCGGCTATCTATCGGAGGAAAACGACCTTCCCGGCTGGATGCGCGTCGACGAGCTCATTCGCTACTCGCGCGCGTTCTATCCCGCCTGGGACGATGGTTACGCCGAGGAGCTGCGGCAGGCGTTCGCGCTGGACCCCTCTGCGATAGTCAGGAATTTATCCAAGGGGCAGAAGGCGCGGGCAGGACTTTTGACCGCGCTGGCACACCGGCCGGAGTTATTGGTTCTGGATGAACCATCGTCCGGACTCGACCCCATCGTTCGCCGAGACATTCTCGGTGCCGTCATTCGCACGATCGCCGATGAGGGTCGAACGGTACTCTTTTCGTCGCACTTGCTGGGGGAGGTGGAGCAGGTCGCTGATCACGTCACGATGATCAACGAGGGCACCATCGTCCTGAGCGGATCGCTCAATGCCATCAGGGAATCACACCGCGTCGACGGACGCGTTCCCTCGCTCGATGAGATCTTCGTCGCTCGTGTGGGGACGTCCGCTGCGGCAGCTCCCGGGGCGTAAACCATCCGCTCGCCTGCTGCGGCAATCGCCTGGGAGTTTCGCCAGCGGCATCGCTGGGGGCTCGTCGCCATCGTCGTCTATCTGATCGTCCTCGCCGCGATCAAGCTCGTAATTCTCGCGCACGATTTCCCCATCGACTTCGATTCCCCCGAGACCTTCGCCTTCGTCTTCGTGGTGCCGATTTCGTCGTACTTCACCTATTTCATCGCGGTCTTCACCTTCGGGCTCGACGGCGACCTCGCCGCGCGCCAATCGATGTATCCGTCGCGCATGTTCACTCGGCCGGTCAGCAGCGCCGCACTCGCTTGGTGGCCAATGCTTTTCGGTGCCGCGGCGTCGGTGATCCTCTGGACCGCCACGCGCCTGCTCGCGCTCTGGCCCTCGTCCATGGAGGTGCCGATCGTCT
>Ga0193707_1000469_pt1 | contig 13886 bp, 16 predicted proteins | sample U3c2metaG_FD_143043 | JGI IMG/M metagenome (GOLD analysis project Ga0193707, IMG submission 143043) | Soil microbial communities from a riparian zone of the East river system, Colorado, United States - U3c2 | ecosystem: Environmental > Terrestrial > Soil > Riparian zone | place: USA: East River... | reverse complement strand
GTGGATGTGGCTGTCATTCTCAACGGACTGGCTGCTAAGAATCCGGAAAGACTGGATTGGAAAGGGTCGATCGTGGACCTGATGAAGCTGGTGGGCATGGACAGTAGCCTGTCGGCTCGGAAGCAACTGGCCACTGAGCTGCACTACAGCGGCGACCAGAGCGATACTGCTGCAATGAATATTTGGCTGCACAAAGAAGTGCTAAGGAAGTTGTCGGAAAACGGCGGGAAAGTTCCCCAGGAACTTTTGAGCTGAAGTTTCACTCTCTCGAGTCGCACCGCCGTCTTGGAAGGCGGTGAGTGCGGACCGGCGGGAACGGGGGAATGGGTCGCGTCTTCAGGGCGAGCTAATTGGGGTCAAGTCTAAATTCTTTAACTTCTACGTCTCTCTTGGCTCAAAGACGCAAGCCGTTTCTAAAAAACTGAAACTCTAAATTCGAAACACTTCTCAACTAATGAAAGGCGCCTAGTAATGCCAAATATATCGGCTTTTAAAGAAATTTATGACTGGTTTTACCGCACTTATGGGGAAACTTCGAGGGAAAGACTGCTGGAACTGATGAAGAACGCTGTCGGAATTCAACACCTAAAGCAGCTTTCACAGCCAGACCTGGCGGAATTTTACTGTGAAGGCTTGGCTTACTCAGCAATGGGTCCCGACCGCATCCTCTAATGCAGTAGGCGGGCCATTATCGGTACCCTCGGGCTTTGCTTCCAGCACGGAGCGCCGGCGCGTTGTGCGCGTATTGTTTGCGCTGTTTTGCCGAAACGTTTTCTGGCCGCGAAGTGCCCCGATCCGGAATTGAGCGATTGCCTTTAAATTCAGTCTTGAGTTTTTCTTTGTGCATTAGCTTGCCTTCCATTTCCCTGCACAATCTAGGGCGGAAAGCGGGGTGCGTCGCCAATTTTTTTGCCTGGAACACAGTCGGTAATTCACCATTACTTAGAAGTTAGGAGAAATGCTGAGACGCTGAAACCCCGAAAAGCAGAAATTGCGAGCGCAAAAGTAGCTGCGTTTCTGATTCTCAACATCATCGCGCTGGAATCGTAGAAGAGCGCAGGTCCTGCCCGAACTTCGTGTTTGTTCGCGCCGCCTGAATCCTGTCTAATGCAAACCGATAGAACCAGGTGAAGCCTTGTCGATCGCTGCCCAAATCGCTGTGGCGCCGGCCGGATTTGCCGGGGTGGCGGTCGCGTTTTGCAGCAAGTCGCTGCACGACTGTGGTCGCACATAGATAAATTTCGCCTCTTAAAATTTGCTGGGCAACGCTCTCGTCCCCCTCTTCAACTGTTTGTTCGGCACGCGCTTGCCTGATAAGGGCTATTCCGTTACGTCTCCGCGATGCCGCAGGATCCAGCGCGACATGCGAAGAACCCCATCAAATGGTTCTTCTCGAACCTTGGTCCAGGTGTAATTACTGGCGCAGCGGATGACGATCCCTCTGGAATAGCGACCTACTCGACGGCCGGAGCGCTGCTCGGCACAGGACTCCTTTGGACCGCGCTCATTACGTGGCCCCTTATGGGCAGTGTCCAGATGATGTGTGCGCGGATTGGGATGGTGACAGGGCGCGGTCTGGCCGGAGCTTTCCATCACAAACTTCCCAAGTTACTGATCACGATCTTCGCGGCGGCGCTGCTCCTCGCTAATACAATTAACATCGGCGCCGACCTTTCGGGCATGGCAGACGCAGCGCAGATGGTCTTTGGCTTCAACTCGCATTTGTTAGTGGCCCTGTTCGGACTCGCGATCACACTCGCGACAGTCTTCTTCCGGTATCACAGCATCGCGAGCATTTTGAAGTGGCTCGCTCTTACACTCTTTGCCTATGTCATAACTGCGTTCGTGATCGGTCCGGATTGGCGCGCGGTCGCGCACGACACATTCGTTCCGTCGCTGCCGAAAGGACACGCGGCATGGGCGACGATGGTCGCCATTCTCGGCACGACGATCAGTCCTTACTTGTTCTTTTGGCAAGCCTCGCAGGAAATCGAAGAACAAAAGGCAGCGGGACGCCGGATGGTTGCGCGGAGGGGCGCTACCCGTCACGAATTGGGTGTGCGCGGAATGGATGTCGGCGTAGGCACGCTATTTTCAAATCTTGTGATGTACTTCATCATCCTGACAACGGCGCTGACGTTGCATCGGCATGGGATTACTAATATCGAAACAACCAGACAGGCTGCTGAAGCGCTGATTCCGTTCGCGGGAAAATTCGCGGCTCTCCTTTTTACTCTCGGTGTGTTAGGAGTCGGTTTTCTGGCGATCCCGACACTGGCCGGCTCGGCGGCCTACGCTTGCGCAGAGACCTTCGGCTGGCACCAAGGGCTGGACGCGAAATTCAAATCGGCCCGGGCCTTTTACGGAATCGTCATTTTTTCGACCATAATCGGTATGGCGCTCGATTTCGCCAGGATTAGTCCGGTGAAAGCTCTCTTCTATACCGCGGTGATCAACGGACTCCTCGCCCCTTTTCTGCTCGTCGGCGTTCTCTTGATCGCTACCGATCGGAAAATCATGCGCAATCAGCCGAGCTCACTTTTGAGCGTGATCTGTGTTTGCCTGGCGACTTTGTTAATGTTCGGAGCGGCAATTGGAATGTTCGTGTTCTAAACACGCCGCTGAAACCTGGATCAGTGGCTACGACTTCCATCAGTTTCACGTTTTGTTACTCCGCAGAGAACAGGTAGCGGTTTAGTCCTTAATTTATCTGACTCACTCTCTGCCAGCCGCCATACTTTGGAATCATTCGGCAAGACTTTGGTCGGAGGGGGACAAATCGAAATATAGGTCGGCGTATCGGTGAGATTAAAATCTACAAATCTTTGCACCGGAAACCGGCGGAATTCATGTTTGGATTTGAGATAGTCACGGGCTGCGGTTTTGGCAATCTCAGCAGCCAATTCGAGCCTTTGGGGCTCCACCAGCGCGGAGACATTGAGGTGTTTTTTCTTACCGCCGGATCTTAAAGCGGTAGCGTTGATTTCGATTAGCAAATTTACGGTCGCTTGCGGGGTCGCACGTGCACGAGCATTGCGTGCAAAGGCGATGTGAGCGAAAAAGCAGTGGGTTTTCATAATCTGTAAACGAAGTTGGTTAGCGTGCAAAAGTTGCTTCTCCATTAGTCAAAGGAATGGCTGGTGAGGCCAGGTAGAAGTCTCGCACTTTCTGAATAACCTGCCGCTTCGTCATCTTGTCGGCGGTTTCAAAACCCACAATTAGTCCGCAGAGATTATGTTTATCGAAATGTTTTCGTAGTTCCCCCTTCGCCTCCCCGGGTCCAAAGATAAAAACAGATTCTGCCCCACGCGTAAGAGATACAATCTCCTCATAATAATTAGACAAATGACCCATGTATCCTTTTTCGCGCCGATCAGACGCCGGCGCTCTCCGCGCCTGAAGAGGTTCGTCTGATGCGGAATCGCCCGAGCGTCGAAGCTGTTTCTCGACATTCGATTTGATTTGCTGCGTCTCTTCTCCGTCTTGCGACAGGGACACGATATTTGCTTCCCGGTGGTCAATCCACATACCCACTTGTGTTTTCATTGTTCTTCCTGGTTGAGGTTTAGCTATAGCGGCGTTTAAAAGTGAGTTACATGGTGCCCGGCGCGTTCGTAATGATCACTTTTAGCGCGCGTTGGTTGGCAGCATCTGCAAAAGTATCGTAGGCCTTCATCACGTCGTTCAAGGTGAAGCGATGCGTGATGAGCTGTTTCGGCTGAAGCTTCCCTGAGATCACTGTCTTCAAAAGCATTGGCGTCGTCGCGGTATCAACCAAACCTGTCGTCAGGGTAATATTTTGCGACCAAAGCTTATCCAGATGCAGCTGCACAGGTTTGCCGTGGACACCGATGTTCGCAATGTGGCCGCCGGCAGCAACGATCCGTTGGCAGGTATCGAAACTTCCTGGTACTCCAACGGCCTCGATGACAACGTCTACTCCTTTGTTACCCGTCAGCGCCATCACTTCTTCTGCAGCTTTGCCATCGATGCTGCTTATGACTTTTGTTGCTCCAAAGCGCGTAGAGACTTCCAATCGATTCTTATCTCCATCGATCATGATAATCTCTCCCGGAGCGTAGAATTGCGCGGTGAGGAGTGCCGCCAGACCTATCGGGCCCGCTCCTACAATCGCTACCGTATCGCCAGGTTTGACCTTGCCGTTTAATACGCCGCACTCGAAACCAGTCGGCAAAATATCGCTCAACATCACGAGCGCTTCTTCATCAGCTCCGGCGGGAATTGGGTACAAACTATTATCAGCGTACGGGATTCGGACGTACTCGGCCTGAGTCCCGTCAATTAGATTGCCCAGAATCCATCCTCCGCCGTTCTCGCAATGTGAATACATGCCTCTCTTGCAGTTGGTGCATCTCCCGCAAGACGTAATGCAGGAAATAAGAACATGCGTGCCGACTTGGAAGTTGGACACACTTGTTCCTACTTCTTCGATAATTCCGACACCTTCGTGTCCCAATATTCGCCCCGGGGTAACCGTAGGCACGTCGCCTTTGAGAATGTGAAGATCGGTTCCGCAAATCGTCGTGGCCGTGATCCGGACGACGGCATCTGTAGCCGCCTGTATCCTCGGTTTCGGCTTTGCTTCCAACGCACGTCTACCGGGACCTAGGTATGTCAGCGCTTGCATCAACGATTCGGCTTTTGGCCCCTTCTTCGGAGGCCTTTGAGCGCCGCCTTCGTCTTCCCAGACGCGCAAAGCCTCGGCATCGAACTTCCCAGGCAAATGTTGCAAGAAAGGTGGTTTTGTTTCTGCGGGGGAATCCATCGAGCGCGTAACCGGCATACGATACTATCGCACGCTTTGATGAATACCGCGTACGAAATTGGAGGTCTTAGTCAGGTGAAATGGCGTTCAGGCAGCGTACCTTACAAGTCTCGTGTCCGCATCTACTCACACCCGGATACTTCGCAGTAGTGGCGTCCTGCTTATTCTGCTTGGCATCGTGCATCTGGTCGCAACGCCTCACATTGAAAGCCTCATTCGACATTCTACCTCGGTTGAGGCGGCGAACGTGCTTGTTCCTCCCATGCTGCTAAATCACGTACTCGTGGGAGTGCTGTTGCTCCCGCTTGGCTGGCTGATTCTCTACGCAGCGCGGCATTCTGCGTCTCGTGTTACGTGGGCGCAGGTGGTCGTCCGCACAACCGCCGTCACCGTGGCGACGCTCCCCGTGATATTGCTTGCATTGATGGGGTTCCGCTATTTTGACGCGCCCCTCTTCGTCCTCGGCGCCGCGTTGGTTACGGCCGCCGCCGTGGCGTTGTTGTTCGCGGCATTCAGCCGCGTTACCTAGCCTACAGGCTCTCTAACAGTTGAGTGAGGTCGCTGCGAAAACTCGCTTCGGAACTGTTGTATTCGCGCAATCGAAAGCCAGGGTGAGGCCTCATGACTTTTTCCCAAGCGTTCATCTATCTGCTGGCGGCAGTCATTTCCGTGCCGCTGGCGAAGCGGCTCGGGCTCGGGTCGGTCTTGGGATATCTGTTCGCGGGAGTCGTGATCGGCCCGTTCTGCTTCGGATTGGTAGAGACCGAAGGCCAGGATGTGATGCACGTCGCGGAGTTCGGCGTGGTCATGATGCTCTTCGTGATCGGGCTCGAATTGCGGCCGGCGATCCTGTGGCACATACGCGGACCGATCCTCGGCCTGGGCGGCGCGCAAGTCCTGGGGACGGCGGCTGCGGTTTCAGGCCTTGCGCTCCTCTTGCGCGTGCCGTGGCAGATCGCGACTGCGGTCGGCTTCATCCTGGCGATGTCTTCGACCGCGATTGTGCTGCAGTTGCTGAACGAGAGAAATCTGATGAAGACTGCCGGGGGCAAGGCGTCGTTTGCGGTCCTTTTGTTCCAGGACATCGCTGTTCTTCCGATTCTCGCGTTGTTCCCGCTGCTTGCGACGGTAACGCCAACCGGGGATAACCATTCCGAGGTCAACTCGCTCGGCGCTTTACCTGCGTGGCAACATACTCTCGTTGTCCTGGCCGCGATAGCCGCGGTGATTCTCGCCGGCCGATTTCTGTTGCGGCCCTTCTTCCGCTACATCGCAGCGACCCATCTCCGGGAGATGTTTACGGTCACGGCTTTGCTGCTTGTCGTCGGGATCGCCCTGCTCATGCAAAGGGTGGGCTTATCGCCCGCGCTCGGAGCCTTTCTCGCCGGCGTGGTTCTCGCGGAGAGCGAATATCGGCATCAACTCGAGACGGACATCGAGCCCTTTAAAGGCTTGTTGCTCGGTCTGTTTTTCATCTCCGTGGGCGCGGGAATTAACTTCGCGCTGATCGCGCGATCACCGGGAATTGTGGCGTCGCTTGTCGTCGCCGTTCTAGTGGTAAAGTTCCTCGTTCTTCTGGCAGTAAGTCGTTACTCGCGGCTGGAGCCGACGCAGCGCTATCTCTTCGCCTTCGCTCTGGCGCAAGGCGGAGAATTCGCGTTCGTGCTTTGTTCCTTTGCGACGCAAAACGGCGTCCTTACCTCCGACATGGCGAATCTGCTCGTCGTGACCATCGCGCTCACGATGGCCGCCGCGCCGATTCTAATGACAATCAATGAACGTCTGGTGCAGCCACGCTTCGCGAGCGTGCTGCCGGAACGTGAACCGGACGAAATAGAGGAGCGGGACAACCCGGTGGTCGTGGCGGGAGTGGGCCGCTTCGGCCATATCGTGGCGCGTCTGCTGCGCTTGAACGGTTATGGCACAACTGTGCTCGACCACGATGCCGAGCAGGTAGAAACACTCGGCCGTTTCGGCATTAAGTCGTACTACGGAGATGCCACGCGGCTCGATCTCTTGCGTACGGCAGGCGCGGAGCAGGCGCAGCTTTTCGTGATCGCGATCGACCAGGAGGAGCAGGCGCTAAAAATCGTCGATCTCATCCGGGAACATTTTCCGCAGCTGCGGATCCTCGCGCGCGCCACCAGCCGGCAGCATGCTTACGAGTTGCTGCGCCGCGGCGTGCAGAACGTTTACCGCGAGACTTTCGAAAGCGCAGTTCATCTGAGTGTGGACGCGCTGGTCGCGCTCGGCCTGCCCAAACACCGCGCCCAGCGCGCCGCGCAACTCTTTCGCGAACACGAGGACGCTTCTGTCCGCGAGATGGCGCAATTAGATACCGAGGATATGAAAGGTTACGTGTCCATGGCTCGTCTCCACATCGCAAACCTGGAGAACGCCCTGGCCTCGGATAGGGAAGTATTTCAGCGTAGCGCGAACGCCGCGCGCGACGCAGGAGCAGATGCGGGTGCCTCCTGACGCGCTAGTTGCTCTGCTTTTTAGTGATCGGTGATCAGAGGTCAGAGGCCAGACGAGGCAAAGCCTCGCAGTTATCGGTTATCTGTTAAATAGTTAACTTGGGCAGAATCTCGCGTTCGCCCAAATTGAAACTAGCTCGCGGTCCACACTCACTCACTGCTTCCTTCGCAGCTACGGCAGTTCGGCTCGGACGCTTGCATATCGCTTTTTCCGTTTCCTCCATTCACCGAGATCGCTTGGGAGCCGTTAGGGTGCTGACACATGGCGGAGTTCGCAGGTTGGTGCAGATTGATCCATGGCGATGCCAATTCAGAGTCTTTATATTGGGATGGAGGTGCGGCACCCGCAATACGGCGTCGGAGTGGTGAAAGCGCTCACCGAGCTCACCGCCGATATCTCCTTCGATAATGCGCGACGGACGATCGCTCCCGCGTCGAGCGAACTGATTCCGGCAGAACCTACGGCAGCGGTGTCGGAACTGCAGGTGCCTTTGAGCAATTTCATCCGCGAAACTGCGCACGCGGTCGTGGAGGCGCTCGGGCTGGAGAAAGATGAGACGATCGTGCAAGGTATCGCAAATCGGTGGGAAAACGGCACGCTCGTGCTGCGTCCGGCGGATGCGTCAGTGCAGGCGAAGGAAGTGCCGCTGGAGACGTTTTTTCACAAGATCGTTATGATCCGCAATAACCTGCGCGTGCTCGAGCAGAAGGTGAACGCGAGCGATAAACTGAGTGATGCAGATAAGTTCGAGCTCCAGCAATACATCACTCGCTGCTATGGCTCGCTGACCACGTTTAATATTCTGTTCAAGAAGAAAGAGGATCAATTTTCCTCTGGCCCCTAGCCAGCGCCCCGGCTCGCGAGCCTATCGCAGAAGGAGCAAGGAGCACGGAGCGAGGAGCAAAGGGCAAGAAGCGTAATCGGAAATCAGAAATCTGGGGTCCCCGCGCGTCTGAATTGGCGCTGGACGTTATCGCGATCTTTTTGTGCTCAATGAAAAACCCGGTAAGACCTCTGAGCAGGCTACTTCCCCTCCTTCGCCTCGAGTGATCTGTTAATAGTTATTAGGGAGCTTCAAGCGGCGGGGGTTAGACGCCGACGTCCGAAAGGCCGCCGAATAATGTACGTTAAAATTTGTGGAATAAGACGACAGGAAGATGCCTTGCTGGCTGCTGAGCTCGGGCCTGATGCTATCGGCCTCTTGGTCGGTCAAAAACATAACAGCCCGGACTTTATTTCTGCCACTGTTGCGAGGGACATTTCTCGTGCGTTACCGCCATCGGTGGAAGCAGTGCTGGTAACCCATGTCGAAGACGTCGATGAACTTGAGCGGCTGTTGCAGGAGAGCGAAATCACGACCGTTCAGCTTCACAGCGAAATTGCTCCCAGCTCTGTGGAAAGTTTGCGGGGCCGGCTTCCCCACCTGAAGATATTCAAATCCGTTTCTGTCATTTCGGCCGACAGTGTCGCCTATCCTGAAGCCTTCAAGAAGTTGGTGGACGGTTTCGTTCTCGACAGCATCAACCTAACAACTAATCAAGTCGGAGGCACCGGAAAGACACACGATTGGTCGGTCAGCCGGCAAATTGTCATGCGCTACCCTGAAGTTCCGATCATCCTCGCTGGCGGTCTGAATTCTGAAAATGTGCGATCTGCGATCGAATGCGTGCGTCCGTTTGGTGTTGACGTGAACTCCGGAACGAAGGCAGCTGACGGATTCAAGGATCCTCGGAAAATGGAAGCGTTCATCATTCAAGCGAAACACGAGCAGAGCTCGTAAGTTATCGGTTAACTGTTATCGGTTATCTGGTATTCGAGCTCCAAATACTGAACGAATGGGTCAGCCAAGAAATCCTGACAGCGATGGTGATGATTCAATGGCCTCCGGTAACCGTGTAACCTTGATCTCGCAGGTCCTCCGCCAAATCCTTTTCCATCTCCACCGCCGCCTCATATGGCATGGGGTTTAGGTGCTCGTACAGCTCGGGCAGCAATCGGTCACCATACCTCTTCACGACCCAGGAAGATTTGTAACCGTTCTTATGGTTCAGAAATCGTTGATCAACGGTTAATCCAGTCATTCCCACGTAAACGCAGGGCCTCGAGCGATCGCGCTTTGGATTCTGTTGCAGTACCTTGGAATGTCTAGCAGCGTCTGGCTTAAGAAGGATGACGTAAACGTTATGCCGTGCGTCTCTCGACCTTGGTATCATGCTGCTTCTTAAAAGCAGCTAACCTGCCAGGTAATCGCGGCCTTCTGGATTCAACGAGCAGGCTTCGGCGAAGCCGCGCTGATGCGAAACGTAGGGAATAATCGGGGTCAGCGCTTGCGCAATTCGCCAAAACAAGAGCAAAGCCCAAATCCGCGATCTGAAACCCAACACTGATGCGAAAGGCGGCGATGGCCAAGCGAGACCATCACATTCAACTACTCAAAGCCGCACGTGCAGTATTGAAAAGTCCTGCATCGGGAAAGGGGTAAAAGGGGAGAAAAGCGGGGGTCGGGTCTAAATTCTTTAACACTTGCACGAGGCAATGCCTCGCGAGCTTCAGTTATCAGTTATCGGTTAATAGTTGACTGTAAAAAAACTGAGAGGACTACGGGACGACAAGACCACGGACAACATGACGATCGCAGCAGGGAGGAGCGGCACGATCGGCTGCTTTATTTCGGGGATCACTCCGGTCAGTCGCGGCGCCACTACCGATGCGACAGATCATCCAGAACTCGCAACACGAGAGAACGAAGAATAATCAATAAGCTCATAAAATTCTTTCCCTACAATTTGGGCTCATTTCAGTGTCCCCGCCATTGCTCCAGCTAATACAAACATCGACCAGAAGACGGTGAGGACGATTACTCCGAAAGTAATCAGCTCAGACAAATAGTCGGGCTGCGCTCGGTAGGCGTATCGATCGGTGATGAAACGGCGGACGCGCATCGGCGTGGGTGTTGTGTTTTTCATGGTTTCAACGCTCCTTTCATAAGGTCACTGAAATGACAAGCATTTGCACCCGTTCGCTACGCTTTAAAAGTAACGGCATTGTCACCTTCCGCTGAACCGATTACATCGTGTTGGGATGGGCCCCGGAAGGGATTTCGTCTGAATATTTCGGGGCGCAACAGCGTCTCATTTTTCACTCATGCTACATCTGACTATGAAAATGAAAATTTCTACTATTGCGCTCGCGGCGATGCTCTTTGTAGGGCTTTCGCTGACTTCTTCTTTTGCACAAGTCGGCATATCGATCGGGATCGCGCCACCCCCGATACCGATATATGAGCAACCCTACGCGCCAGCCGCAGGCTATATTTGGACCCCGGGCTACTGGGCCTACGATTCCGGTTATTACTGGGTCCCTGGCGTCTGGGTCCCTCCGCCGCGAATCGGATTCCTGTGGACCCCGGGATACTGGGGCTACAACGGCGGCAATTATTTCTTCAACGAGGGTTACTGGGGCCCGACGGTCGGGTTCTACGGCGGGATCAATTACGGCTACGGCTACGGGGGACAGGGTTACTACGGCGGCCGATGGGCCGGCAATACGTTCCGTTATAACACCGCCGTGACCCGGGTGAACAGAAGTGTGATTCACAACACCTACTTCAACAAACAAGTCGTCAACAACAACCGCAGCCGCGCCAGCTTTAACGGCCCGGGCGGCACAACAGCCAAGCCCACCGTCAAGGAACAATCCGCAGCGAAGGCGGAGCACATCCCAGCTACTTCGACCCAGCAGTCACGCGTCGAGGCGGCAAGAAACAATCCAGATTTGCATGCTGCTAATAATAAGGGGAAGCCTAAATCGGAAGCGATCAAGGCACTCGACCGCAACAACGAAGCGCAGGCCGGTGCCGGGAAGGCGAACGGCAAAGCCGGCGCGGGAGCAGCTAACGGGAACTCTGCGTTCGGCCACAAACAGGGCGACGTGACGACCCGCACAACGGGCTCACAAAACAATGCCCACGGCAAGGCAGCGTCGGCTGACGCACATGCTTTGCACGCGAAAAAGGCGACGCTGAGTGACGGTCACGCAGCGCATACGAAATCCAAGAGTCATGTTAGCAATGCGGCGACTGTTCACCATACTTCACAACGTCCGCAAATAGTGTCGCATCAGCCGAAGGGCGCGCCGACTCACACCAAGGCGCAAGCCGCGCAGCCCAACAAGAAGAAGAAGACCGAGAACCAAGGCCCAGGCGCCGGGCATTAGGGAGCCTGGAGCGGGGAACAGAGAGCAGAGATTAGGAAATGACGAACTCACGTTCGTTCTCGTGCTCGTGCTCATAATCGTAATCGAGTCTGAGAAAGAGATCAGAGGTTCGCCACGTTGGCGCGTTAAAGCGATGAAGCGTTACATCGTGAATCGTGAATCGGATTAGAGGGCAGCTTTCAGCTCGTAGAGGCCTACAGCTGGGAGAGAGATCAGAAGGGTCGAAGACATTCAAGCCGCGCTCGCCCACTTCGCTTCCGCTTGAAGTGTTGATAGAGTCGAAAGCCGGCGAGGTGTATCGAAATTGATCACACTGGGGCCGATTTCATATCCTATATATATAGGAGCTGGCCTTGTTATTCCTGCGGACCAGAAACCAGTGTTTATGCGTAACTCATTGGTGTTGTTTGACTAACTGGCTAAAAACGGTTGCGATCCGAGGCGTCCGGAGAACTCAAACATTGCGATATTACTATAAATACCATAAACTATGTGCATGATGATCTACCAACGCGAACCGGTTTTCACCATTGGCCAGGCGCCGTTCGTCGCCGGGGCGATTTATGTTCGCAACCAGATACGAGTGCTTAAACAACGTGAGAAGGCTAAGAGACGGAAGGCATTTGTTGCGCGCATTCCTTTGCTGCGCATCGGTCCGAGCCGGGCTGGCCTAAGGCGCGACCCAGCTCCCACACGCTTGCCCGCGACCGCTAACGCTTAACAAAGCCGGACGGGTGCGGCGATAATATTATCTGGAATCGAGCTGGTTCGAGTCTCGTTTCCAGAAAAAGAGCAGGTAACACATCGCGAACCAAAACAACCAGACAGAAAGATTGAACGTGATCCTTGTGATGAGTGCGAGCCAAGAGTCGTAAACGGAAAGAAAGAGCACGATCGGTCGTGACAGATGTTCGGCCGGCAGAGCGTGCAAGGCTTCAATCACGCCGACTTTTATATTCGCTTCCACCAACATTTCCCCCAGAAGCACCATCATCGCTACGCTGTAGGCGAAGAAGGTGAATATCTTGAGCGTGAGTTTCGCGCGGTTATCAGCTATTCGTTAAATCGTGAACCGAAGATCGAGAATCGTCAATCGTGGAAGCGATGAAGCGTGAATTCGGTGGGACGAGCTTCTGCTCTGAGGACCTGCGGAAGCAGGTCCCTCCGTATCGAATCCGCGCCTCAGTGTAACCTCAATCGCCGATCCAGCTCAATCGCGTGCGACACTGGCCGTTCCGTGATCGTGCTGGTAGGCGCGCAACGCATAGTGCGTCCGAGATCCCATTACTCCGTCGATTGGGCCACGATAGTAACCGGCCCGAGATAATTGTCGCTGCAGACGGACAACGCCTGATCGACTTCCGTTGGAGCGATCGCCAGAGTAATAACTGCTGCGGTAGACGCCATTGCCGTAGTAGCTGTTGCCATTGTAGCCGTTACCGTAGTAGCTGTTGCCATAGTAGCCGTTGCCATATCCGTTGTATCCTGACCCATACCCATAATACCCGGAGCCATATCCGTAACCGTAGGGAGCATAGCCATAGCCGTAAGGGTAATATCCATAGCCATACGGATAGCCGAAGAAGGGAAAGCCAAAGCCGCCTACGAAAACGAAATTAGAGTGACCTCCGTGGAAATGACGATTCCAATTGCCGCCGTTCCAATTTCTGCCATTCCAATTACCGCCGTGGAATGAGCCGGTTCCGTTGCGAACGAAACCGCCTCGACCCGACCCGAAATTTCCGTGGTGTGACCCGGCGGTGGCGATCGACGTTCCCAGCATCACAACAATAAAGCAGACGAGGAATGATTTTGTATTCATAGGGCTTAGAGAGGGTTCACAAAATTAGACACCGTAAATTGATAAAAGTTGTGACATTTTAGAGCCCGGATGTCGAGATGATTTGCTAAAGCGATGAAGCGGTGCGCTCCGCCGCTATCCGTTATCAGTTATCAGGTATCGGGGAGAGAAGGGTTACAACGTGAATCGAGAAGCAATGGAGCGGTCATAAACCCTTCGGGTTTGAGAACTAGGACAAAAGTGAATAGAGGTTCGCGAATGCGAGGCGCGATCGGTCCGAATAGGACTGGCATAACACGCGAAGGCACGTGTGTTCCCGCCGGAGAGAATTTTTTTTGACTTGGAACAAGCAAGGCGGCAAAAGTGCCAGCGAAGCCTGGAGGGGCAATTCTACGAAGAGATTACTTTCATTTGTCATCGCGATCGAAGTCTTAGGTCTGATCACCGCATGCCAAACGACGTCAACTGGTGCGAATACAGCGTCTCAGAAGGAGACGCTACTCGGACAAGCAGGGTTCAAATGGAAGACGGTAGCTACGCCCAAACAGCAGGAACGCGTAAGCGCATTGCCTGAAGGCAAGGTTTCAGCGGTTAAATTCAAGGGAC
>Ga0193707_1000468_pt1 | contig 13910 bp, 10 predicted proteins | sample U3c2metaG_FD_143043 | JGI IMG/M metagenome (GOLD analysis project Ga0193707, IMG submission 143043) | Soil microbial communities from a riparian zone of the East river system, Colorado, United States - U3c2 | ecosystem: Environmental > Terrestrial > Soil > Riparian zone | place: USA: East River... | reverse complement strand
ACCCACAAAGGGCAATGCTAGAGACCATCCGGTCGAGGACCAAAAGGCACTGGCTTTTAGCACACTGTTGAGTTCTCAAGAAACGGACACACACCATCGTGGACCTTTTCAGATCCCGTCCGGGGCGTTTCCTCTATCCTAGCCTTTTCCGTGTCCCTTGTCGAATTGCTCCGACTCGGAATTTGGATGTCCTTTGAAAGTTCTTTTCGAACTCCCTTGGAACATTTCCCATCTTACCGATCCCGCTCCGTTTGTCGAATTGAACCGACTGAGAAGCGAACTCGGCCCCGCCCAGCACGCAGACCAGAAGCCAAAAGGCTCCCAGTGCTGTCGCAGGGTGGTTCCCGGAGACTGCTGCCATCAGACGATGGGCCACAACCCGACCGGGCCGACACATCCAGTTGAACCGTGACAGACATGGTCCATCACGACGTTTCGTTTGGGGTGTCTTCTGCGAGGCCGACCGTCTCACGACGTCCCGCTTCCCCGCAGGCTTGAACAAGCTTAGGACACCCGGGCCCCGAGGTCAACCCTCGGCGCGGGCGCTCGCTTCGTCGCAGGTAAACCTGCGTCTTCCCCTCATGCCCCAAGCCCTCAAATCCCAAACCAGCCCACCCGCACAGATATGCCAACCTCCGCGCACGACACCTCACGGACCCGAAAACACCGGACCGCCAAGGTCCCGAAGGCCGAGACCGCCAGCCACCCGGCCGCCACGAAGAGACCGCCCAGACCGCGCAGGACGCGGGAAGCGCGACCCCGGGGACGCGAGGCACAGAGGGAACGCGGGGAAGTTGGGATCCACAGGGACGCGGGAGCACGGCCAACGCGGAGCGACGGTGCTCGATCGCCAAGGCGGTTCCCCGCCTGGCCCACGCAGGGGTTCAACGGAAACCCGTGCGGTCGGGCCAGGGATCGGAGTCATCCGGCGTACGGACGTGGCTTGCATCCGTCGTGCACGGGTCGGGCGGCCGATCGGCTACCGCACCCGTGCACGTACGTCACACGTCCGTGTCCAGGCGTCTGTGGGCTAGGCGGAAGGCAGGGCGGCCAGGCGGCTCCGCAGGCTCTCCGCGTCCGTGTGGGCCTGGGCCAGACGGGCGCGGGTCTTGGCGACGACCTGTTCCGGGGCCTTGGACATGAACTGCTCGTTGCCGAGCTTCCCCTCCGCCTGGCCGATCTCCTTCCGCGCCGCGGCCAGGTCCTTCTCCAGGCGGGCGCGTTCGGCGGCCACGTCGATCGCGCCTGCCGTGTCCAGTCGTACGGTCACGCCGTCCACTGGCAAGGACGCGGTCGGGGTGAAGTCGCCTTCCGGGCGGGTCAGGCGCAGCAGCGTGCGTACCGCCTCCTCGTGGCCCGGGTCGATGCCCTCCAGCGACGCGGCGACCTTCTGGCCCGGTTTGAGGCCCTGGTCGGCGCGGAAACGGCGGACCTCGGTGACCAGGCGCATGACGCCGGCGATCTCGGCCTCGGCCGCCGGGTCGGCGAAGGAGACGAAGTCGCCGGGCTCCGGCCAGGGCGCGGTGACGACCGACTCTCCCCCGGTCAGCGCCGTCCACAGCTCTTCGCTGACGAACGGTGTCAGCGGATGCAGCAGCCGGAGCAGGACGTCGAGGACCCTTCCCAGGACGGCGGGGGCGTCCGCGCTCATCCCGGGTACCTTCGACAGCTCGACGTACCAGTCGCAGAACTCGTCCCACGCGAAGTGGTAGAGCGTCTCGCACGCCTTGGCGATCTCGAAGCTGTCGAACTGGGCGTCGACCGAGGCGACGACCGACGACAGCCGGGACAGGATCCAGCGGTCCGCGACGGACAAGGACACCGGCAGCTCGCGTCGCGTCGCGCCGTTCAGCAGGGCGAAGCGGGTGGCGTTCCACAGCTTGTTGCAGAAGTTGCGCGATCCCTGCGCCCATTCTTCGCTGACCGCGACGTCGCCGCCCGGGTTCGCGCCGCGAAGGAGGGTGAAGCGGGTCGCGTCGGCGCCGTACCGGTCGATCCATTCGAGCGGGTCGACGACGTTGCCGAACGACTTCGACATCTTCTTGCCGTACTGGTCGCGCACCATGCCGTGCAGGGCGATCACCTTGAACGGCTCGACGCCGTCCATGGCGTACAGGCCGAACATCATCATTCGCGCGACCCAGAAGAACAGGATGTCGTACCCGGTGACGAGCACCGCGGTCGGATAGAACGCGCGGAGCTCCGGGGTGTCTTCGGGCCAGCCCAGCGTCGAGAACGGCCACAGCGCCGAGGAGAACCAGGTGTCCAGCACGTCGGTGTCCTGGGTCCAGCCCTCGGGTGCCTCCTCGCCGGGGCCGACGCACATCATCGCGCCGTCCGGGCCGTACCAGACGGGGATGCGGTGCCCCCACCACAGCTGGCGGCTGATGCACCAGTCGTGCATATTGTCGACCCACTCGAAGTAGCGCGGGGCCATCTCGCGGGGGACGATCCGCACGCGCCCGTCGCGTACGGCGTCGCCGGCGGCGCGGGCGAGTGGTTCGACGCGGACGAACCATTGCAGCGACACGCGGGGTTCGACGACGGTCTTGCAACGGGAGCAGTGGCCCACGGCGTGGACGTACGGGCGGGTCTCGGCGACGATGCGGCCCTGCTCGCGCAGCGCGCCGATGACGGCCGGCCGGGCCTCCAGCCGGTCGAGGCCCTCGAACGGGCCGTGCGCCTTGATCAGACCGCGCTCGTCCATGATCGTCAGCACCGGCAGGTCGTGCCGCTGCCCGATCTCGAAGTCGTTGGGGTCGTGGGCGGGGGTCACCTTGACGGCGCCGGTGCCGAACGACGGGTCGACGTGGGCGTCGGCGACGATCGGGATGTGCCGGCCGGTCAGCGGCAGCTCGATCTCGCGGCCGACCAGGTGGGAGTAGCGCGGGTCGTCGGGGTGTACGGCGACGGCGGTGTCGCCGAGCATCGTCTCGGCGCGGGTCGTGGCGACCACGATCGCGTCGTCGCCGGAGCCGTAGCGGATCGAGACCAGCTCGCCGTCGTCGTCGGAGTGCTCGACCTCGATGTCGGACAGCGCGGTCAGGCAGCGCGGGCACCAGTTGATGATGCGCTCGGCCCGGTAGATCAGCCCGTCGTCGTACAGCCGCTTGAAGATCGTGAGCACCGCGCTGGACAGGCCGGAGTCCATCGTGAAGCGCTCGCGGGTCCAGTCGACGCTGTCGCCGAGACGGCGCATCTGGCCGAGGATCTTTCCGCCGGACTCGGCCTTCCACTCCCAGACCTTCTTGACGAACGCGTCGCGGCCGAGGTCGTGCCGGGACAGCCCCTCCTTGGCGAGCTCGCGTTCGACGACGTTCTGGGTGGCGATGCCCGCGTGGTCCATTCCCGGCAGCCACAGCGTCTCCACGCCGCGCATCCGCTGCCGGCGTACGAGGGCGTCCTGGATCGAGTGGTCCAGCGCATGGCCGACGTGCAGCGAACCGGTCACGTTCGGCGGCGGGATGACGATCGAGTAGGAAGGTGCGCCGGGTACGGCGGCCGGCGTGAAGTGGCCGCCGTCGGTCCAGCGCTGGTAGAGCCGTCCCTCGACGTCGGCCGGGGTGTACTGAGTCGGCAGATCATCGCGCGAAGTCACGCGTCGGAGTGTACGGAGGTTCGACCGGAACCGTGGTCTCGCCCCGCGCATCCGAGGAAGTACGGCAGAATGCCGGGTTCGATGCCACACCCCCCGGGCGACATTCACACCGTCACGGCGCGACATGACCGGGCCCGGTCCCGGCACTGGGACGGAGCGTCGATTCGGTGGACAATGTGACGGACAGCGACCGGGTGAACGGAACCTCGAGATGAGACACGCCGCTTCCGGCGGGAGGGACCTCACGTGAAGGTGCTCTTGGCCCTCGCGGTCCTCTTCGTCGGCCTCGCCATGCTGGGGCTGGCCATCGGCTTCGCGCTGAACGCCATCAGGCGTACGCGCGCGAGAGAAGAGGCGTCGCAGACGCCACAGGACCCACCTCAGCCGCTGCCGTACGCCCAGCCGGGCATGCCGCCGCGCGCCCTGGAGTCCCCGAGAGGCATGTGGGCCGGCGCGGGTGTCAGCACCGTGCTGGGCATGGGCGCCCTGGTCGCCGCGGCGATCGTGCTGATCTCCATCATGGCGGCGCCGACGCGGGTGCTCCACGCCCCGGCGCAGGCGGGCGGCCTGCAGCGCGACGACTCTCCGACCACGCAGCAGCTGGCCTCACGGCAGCGCGAGCGGTTGAAGGCGGCCGGGATGCCGAACCCGCTGACCGCCGTCTATCACCAGCGGTCGCAGACGAGCTCGACCGTGCTGTTCATCGGGTCGTCCGGGCGCATCGACCAGCCGGCGGAACGGCTCAGGGAGTTCATCAGCAGCCTCGCGGCGAGCACGGGGACGAATGGCCGCGAGCCGACGGGGTATCCGGCGGGTCACCTCAAGGGCACAGTCATGTGCCTGGATCAGCTCAGCACCGGTCAGGCGACGCTGGCGGCCTGCGGCTGGGCCGACGAGGGCACCCTCGGCGTCATCACCACGGATGACGGTGACGCCGAGCAAACCGCCGGACTCCTGCTGTCGATGCGGGACGACATGGAGAAGAATGCCTGATCAGGCGGACTTCTCGCGTGGCTCCCGCTTGGTGCGCTCCCGGGGTACGAGCGTCGGGTTGACGTGCTCGAGGACCGCCTCCCGGGTGATCACCACACGGGCCACATCGGCGCGGCTCGGCACCTCGTACATCACCGAGAGCAGCACCTCTTCCATGATGGCGCGCAGCCCGCGGGCACCGGTGCCGCGGAGTATCGCCTGGTCGGCGATCGCCTCGAGGGCGTCGTCGGTGAACTCCAGGTCGACGCCGTCGAGCTCGAACAGCCGGTGGTATTGCTTCACCAGGGCGTTGCGCGGCTCGGTGAGGATGCTGATCAGCGCCTCACGGTCGAGGTTGTGCACGCTCGTGATGACCGGGAGCCGTCCGACGAACTCCGGGATCATGCCGAACTTCAGCAGGTCTTCCGGCATGACGTCGGCGAACCGGTCGGCGATGTCACCGTCGTCGTCCTTGGTGCGCAGGACCGCGTTGAACCCGATGCCCTGCTTGCCGACGCGCTGTTCGACGATCTTTTCCAGGCCGGCGAACGCACCACCGCAGATGAACAGCACGTTGGTGGTGTCGATCTGGATGAACTCCTGGTGGGGATGCTTGCGGCCGCCCTGCGGCGGGACGCTCGCGGTGGTGCCCTCCAGGATCTTCAGCAGCGCCTGCTGGACGCCCTCACCGGACACATCGCGCGTGATCGACGGGTTTTCGCTCTTGCGAGCGACCTTGTCGACCTCGTCGATGTAGATGATGCCGGTCTCGGCCTTCTTGACGTCGTAGTCGGCGGCCTGGATCAGCTTGAGCAGGATGTTCTCGACGTCTTCGCCGACGTAGCCGGCCTCGGTGAGGGCGGTGGCGTCGGCGATGGCGAAGGGGACGTTGAGCAGTTTGGCGAGCGTCTGCGCGAGGAGTGTCTTGCCGGACCCGGTCGGGCCGAGCAGCAGGATGTTGGACTTGGCGAGTTCGACGCCTTCGTCCCTGCCGCCGCTGCCGCCGCCGCTGCCCGACTGGATCCGCTTGTAGTGGTTGTAGACCGCCACGGACAGGGCTTTCTTGGCCTTGTCCTGCCCGATGACGTACGAGTCGAGGAACTCGTAGATCTCGCGCGGTTTCGGCAGGTTGTCCCACTTGAGGTCAGAAGACTCGGAGAGCTCTTCCTCGATGATCTCGTTGCAGAGATCGATGCACTCGTCGCAGATATACACGCCCGGACCCGCGATGAGCTTCTTGACCTGCTTCTGGCTCTTTCCACAGAACGAGCACTTGAGCAAGTCACCACCGTCGCCGATGCGTGCCACCCTGTCTCCTTTTCGTGGGGCCGCTCACCCTCGAACCGCGGGGCGAGGGAGCGTGCTGAGGCTCTCGACGTTGTCTCGACGTTACCGCCTGGCGGGCGATGAGTGAGCCCTCCGGTGTGGTCGATCTGGCTGACACCTGAGGGTCACTCAAGGGCCGCTTACGACGACACTACCTCGGAAGGGCGCTTCTTGCGGCTCTCGATGATGTCGTCGATGAGACCGTAAGTCTTCGCCTCCTCCGCCGTCAGGAATCTGTCTCTCTCGATGTCCCGGCGAACCTTCTCGACGTCCTGCTTGCTGTGCTTCGACAAGATCGACTCCATCTCCGCACGGATACGGAGGATCTCGTTCGCCTGGATCTCGATGTCGCTGGCCTGACCATACCCGCCTTCGGTGGCCGGTTGGTGGATCAAGATCCGCGAGTGTGGCAGCGCGGCGCGCTTGCCCGGCGTGCCGGCCGCCAGGAGCACCGCCGCGGCTGAGGCCGCCTGGCCGATGCAGACCGTCTGGATGTCACAGCGGACGAACTGCATCGTGTCGTAGATCGCCGTCATGGAGGTGTAGGAACCACCGGGCGAGTTGATGTAGATGCTGATGTCACGCTCGGGGTCGATCGACTCCAGCGTGAACAGCTGGGCCATCACGTCGTTGGCGGACGCGTCGTCGATCTGCACGCCGAGGAAGATGATCCGCTCTTCGAAGAGCTTGTTGTACGGGTTCATCTCCTTGACCCCGTACGTGGTGCGCTCGACGAACGACGGAATGATGTAGCGGCTCTCCGTGGGCTGGATACCGGCCCGGATCTGATCGCTCATCGGGTTCAGCCCTCTCCGGTCAATGTTCATGACACCGCACCCTCAGAGGCGACCTGGGTGGCGTTGTGCACGACGTGGTCGATGAAGCCGTAGTCCTTGGCCTCGTCGGCCGTGAACCAGCGGTCACGGTCGGAGTCGGCCTGGACCTGCTCGAGCGGCTGGCCCGTGTGGAAGCTGATGCGCTCGGCCAGCGTCTGCTTCACGTACAGCATCTGCTCGGCGAGGATCTTGATGTCGGACGCCGTGCCGCCGATGCCGCCGGACGGCTGGTGCATCATGATGCGCGCGTGCGGCAGGGCGTAGCGCTTGCCGGCCGTACCCGCACAGAGCAGGAACTGTCCCATCGAGGCGGCCAGGCCCATACCGACCGTGGCGACGTCGTTGGGGACGTACTGCATCATGTCGTAGATCGCCATACCGTCGGTCACCGAGCCGCCAGGCGAGTTGACATAGAGGTAGATGTCCCGCCGGGAGTCCTCCGCCGCGAGAAGCAGCAGCTCCGAGCAGATCCGGTTGGAAATGTCGTCGTCCACCTGCTGGCCGAGGAAGACGATCCGCTCGCGCAGCAGACGCTGGTAGAGCTGATCGCCCAACGGCAGGAGGGGCGCCTCGGCCGTACGCGCCTGCATGGGCGACGGCGAGTCGAAGGTCGGAGGCGTGGTCACTGCGTCACCTGCTCCGGGATCGTGGTTCGTAGTCGGTTGCTTGCGACATTAACGCGCTGCGGCGAGGGCTTTGGCCGCCAGGGTCAGATGTTCGCTGTCGGCGTGGAGGCTCGGCCGCGAAGATCACTTGAAGACGCGAACGGGCCGGCGCGTGGCGCGCCGGCCCGTCAGGTCACGCGGGTCGATCAAGCCTCGGCCTTGGTCTCCTCGGCCTTGGTGTCGTCGGCCTTGGTGTCGTCGACCTTCGTGTCGTCGGCCTGCTCCGCTGCCTCCGGCTGCGCCTCGGTGGTGTCGGTGGTGTCGGTCGCCTCCTCGACGGCGGCGTCCTCACCCGACTCTCCACGCTGCAGGGCCGTGATGTCGACGTCGGCACCGCTCTCGTCGGTCGCCTTGATGTGCTCGACGACGAGGTTGAGTGCCTTGGTGCGCAGCACCTCCGAGACGACCGCGGGAAGCTGGTTGTTCTCGGTCAGGTGCTTGGCGAGCACGTCCGGCTGCACGCCCATCTGCATGGCGTTGCGTACGACGTACTCGGTCAGCTCCTCGTTCTCGACGGTCAGCTCCTCCTGCAGAGCGAGCTGGTCGAGGATGAAGCCGCCCTTGACCGCGTCACGGGCGCCGTCCTTGAGCTCCGTTTCGTACTCCTCCGCGGACTGCTCCTGGTCTTCCAGGTACTTGTCGCGGGTCATGCCGTACATCTGGAGCTGCTGGTCGAGCTGCTCGTTGCGACGCTGGATCTCGTTCTCGATCACGCTGTCCGGCAGCGGGATGTCGATCTTCTCCATGAGCGCTTCGAGCGCCTTGTCGCGCGCCTGGCCGAGCTGCTGGCCGCGCTTCTGGTCGCCGAGCCGCTTGCGAACGTCGGCGCGCAGCTCGTCGATCGTGTCGAACTCGCTGCCGAGCTGGGCGAACTCGTCGTCGAGCTCGGGCATCTCCTTGATCTTCACGCTGTGCACGGTGACGGTGACCTCGGCCTCCTTGCCCTCGCGCTCACCGCCGACCAGCGTCGTCGTGAAGGTCTTGGAGTCGCCGGAGCTCATGCCGACGAGCTGGTCGTCGAGGCCCTCGACGGAGCTGCGGCTGCCGACCTCGTAGGAGTAGCCGCTGGTACGGGCGTCCTCGACGTCCTCGCCGTCAGCCGTTGCCGCGAGGTCGATCGAGGCGAAGTCGCCTTCCTCGACCGGGCGGTCGGCGTTGCTCAGCGTCGCGAACCGCTCGCGGAGGTTGGAGAGCGTCTCCTCGATCTCCTCGTCGGTCACCTCGACCGTGTCGACCGTGATCTCCAGGCCGTCGTAGTCGGGCACCTCGAACTTCGGCCGGATGTCGACCTCGGCGGTGAAGGCGAACTGCTGGTTGTCCTCGAGCTCGGTGATCTCCACGTCGGGCTGGCCGAGCGCGAACACCTCGGTCTCCTCGACGGCGCGGCCGTACAGGCCGGGGAGCGCGTCGTTGACCGCCTCTTGCAGGACCGTGCCCCGACCGACGTACTGGTCGATCAGGCGAGCCGGCACCTTGCCGGGGCGGAACCCCTTGAGGCGCACCTGCTGCGAGAGCTCCTTGTACGCCTTTTCGAGGTTGGGCTTCAGCTCGTCGAAGGGCACCTCGACGGTGAGCTTGACCCGTGTCGGGCTCAGCTCCTCCACATCGGTCTTCACTTGGGCGGTCTCCTTGATCCGGCCGCGGCACGGATTTCACAGTGGATGTCGTGGGCGGCTGCGTTTTCAGCCGGGGCGCGGGCACCTCAAAGTGCGTCGCCGCGCCTTCGCGCGCCAAGTCTATGGTGTTCCGGCGCGCCCGCGGACAGTTGGGGCGGCAATGCGTCACCAAGTAATGCGAAAGCCCGCCTCGCTCGGGCTGCGCGAGGCGGTCAGGCGCGGTCGGCGGGACCGTACGATGAGAGCTTGCCCCGTACCCGTTCGATCTCCTCCGGCGGCAGCAGCCGCGGCGTGCCTCCGGCGCTCGCCCGCAGGTAGACCTCGCAGATCCACTCCAGGTAGACGGCTTGCGAGTACGCGGCGGCGAGCGTGCCGGCGTACGTGACCGCGCCGTGGTTACCGAGGAGGCAGGCGGTACGGCCGTCGAGCGCCCTGATCATCGATGCGGCCAGCTCGGGTGTGCCGTACGTGGCGTAGGAGGCCACGCGGACGGGTCCGCCGAACATCGCGATCAGATAGTGGATCGGCGGCACCTCGTCCACGAGCGTCGACAGGACGGTGGCGGACGTGGAGTGGGTATGCACGATCGCCCGCGCGTCCGTGTGGCCGTACACGGCCAGGTGCATGGGCATCTCGGTGGTCGGCCGCAGGGGCGCGTCGACGGGCTCGCCGTCGAGGCGGTGGACGCCGACCAGCTCGGGTGTCATCGCGTCGTAGTCGAGCCCGCTGGGGCTGACGGCGACGAGGTCACCGGCGCGTACGGAGACGTTCCCGGAGGTACCGACGACGAGCCCGTCGGCACGCATCTTCCGGCAGTGGTCGACGACCTGACGCCGTTCTTCCGCGAGCTCCACGCGAGCGAGTATCACCCGGCGGCGGGGGCGCCCGCCAGTCAGGGGGACCTTGGTCCCGCGAACGGGGGAGCTTCGGGCCACCGGCAGAGCATCGATCCTCGTTAGCGTCGGTGCCAAGCGGCCAAAATCCCCGCGGACCTGCTTGAACGGCCCGTCACCGCGCTCATCCGCCCGCCCGCAGAGACAGGTTTGAAGGCGTGACCCCCTTGTACGACTCGGAAGGCCTGAGAATTCTGACCGAGCAGGAATGCCACGAGCTGCTCGGCACCGCCCCCGTCGGCCGGATCGTCTTCACCGACCGAGCCCTCCCCGCGATCCAGCCGGTGACCTTCGCCATCGCCAACGGCGAGGTGGTGATCCTGACTCCGGCCGGCTCAAAACTGGCCGCCGCGACCCGCAACGCGGTAGTCGCCTTCGAAATAGACGATTTCAACCACAACACAACATCCGGCTGGTCCGTCGTCATCATCGGCCACGCCCGAGTAATAGCCGAAAACAACGAACTACCCCACCTGCGCCCCCTAACCCCGTGGACCCCAGACGCCCCAGCCCACTACATCGCCATCACCCCAGAACTAATCTCCGGCCGCCGCCTCCCACCCCCAACCCAAGGAACCGGGAAGCGAGAGACCGAGGGGGCGAAGGGCTGAGGGCCGAGCGGCCGAGAGGGTGCGAGGGCGAGAGGGTGCGAGGCCGAGGGGCCGAGAGGCTGAGAAGGCGAGGGGCCGAAGGGCTGAGAGGGCGAGAGGGCCGAAGGGCCGAAGGGAGAGCCGGAGGAGCCGAAGGCGACAAACGGCCGAGCCACCGGAAGGTGAGCGAAGCGAACACCGGGGGGCTCCGGGGGGTCGTCCCCCCGGGAAAAATCGCGGGCCCCCGCGAAGCCGCCCCGCGGCGACGTGGGTATGCCGCCTCGTCGGGCTGGCCGGATTTGAACCGGCGGCCCCCGCGACCCAAACGCGGTGCGCTACCAAACTGCGCTACAGCCCGTGAACGAGTTGAGTGTAGCCCGGCTCGCGTCGGGTGAGGGCCACATTGTTCGGCGATCGTGGCGCGTCGTGCGGCCGGGGATCCGCCGAGGACCCGCTGGGGCCGAAGTGCGGGCGATCAGGTGGTGGCCGCGCGCGCCGCCGGCCCGTCCGTGTCGCGCCCGGAAGCGTCGTCCGTGCGCCTCCCTTGGAGCGCGCGGCGTGGTGCCGGGAACCGGTACGCTACGCGGGTGACGTAGCGAGGTGCGGCCGCCGGCCTCGTCTCCGCGCCGCGCGGGCGTAGCTCAATGGTAGAGCCCCAGTCTTCCAAACTGGCTACGCGGGTTCGATTCCCGTCGCCCGCTCCCCACATCAAAGGCCCAGGTCAACCGGCATACCGGGACCTGGGCCTTCGCTCTCTCAACTGGCCTTTTTCCGCTTCCGTGCCCGTTGCGTGCCCGTTGGCTTCTTCTTGCCCTTGCGAGCCAGCTTGAACGCCTTGCCTAGGTCCGCCGCGATCTCCCGGTCCCGCTCTTGGGACCCGTGCTGATAGATCAGCGCGGCGCGCGTCAAGCGGCGACGGCCGTCCCGCCGTCGCCCCGCCCGCTCCGGCACGCCCTACGGGCGTGCGGCGTGGGCGCCGGTCCCTACGGCCGTGCCGGTCAGGCGGCCCGCCGTACTATGCGCCCCGCTTTGGCGCTCTACCGCGCCGTCGCCACGCCCGCACCGCCGCCGTACGAATCGGTCGCTGGGCTGCCGGCCAACTCTCTAACGTTTGCCCTACGGGTGCCTCCGGCATTGGACGGCAGCCGCTCACCCACATCACGTGGATCGGTTTCGAACATGCCTCCGGCGGGGGCCTCGGCTCCGGGATGGCCGATCACAGCGCGCAGCGCAAGGCCCGTCGGGGTTGGGGTGGAAGCCTGGTCATCCCGCCTGCCATCGCCCCAGGACAAGCCGAGCAGACCAGTCCACGGTGGCGAAGGTCGTTCAGTCGTGGAGTGCTCCACCTTCACCACCGTGGCCTGGCCCGCTTCCCCTACGGGTGGGACGAAGGCAGACGGGATGATCAGGCAGGTGATCGCTGTGGTTTAAACCCATTTGGCTCCTCTGAGACGGAGGGCCACAATGAACCAAATCCCCTGACAGATGGGCGGTTTGCGTGACATGAGGTTCTTCCGCAGGCTCTCCGGCAACCTCAATCGGCACGGCGGCTACCGATCTGTGCCCGTCGGACCACCGCCCACCCCGAGAGCGGCCGAGGGCATGACGTGCTTGTGCGGTCAAGGCATGATCACGGCTCGCACGTCACGTCGGTTTGGCCCGTTCCTTGGGTGTACCGCATGGCTCCCGGATGGCAGCGGCTGTAACTATGCATGGACGATCAGCGGAGACCGGCTCCCATACCCCAGCCGCTGGTAGTCGACGTGCCCGCTGCGTGCCCGTCAGACAGGTGATCAAGGGGCACTGACGGGGTGTCGCGGACAACACCACACCGCCGCTGAGCTGGACCGGAGCACGTCACAAGATCGCGACCCGAAATCTTCCAAACTGGCTACGCGGGTTCGATTCGATTCCCGTCGCCCGCTCCCTACGACAAAGGCCCAGGTCAACCGGCATACCGGGACCTGGGCCTCGGTGTGTTCAGCGAGCCCCAGCCCGCCAAAGGTCAGGCAAGGGCGTCGCGGACCGGCGGATGGCGCTTATTGGGTGCCATCGCGCCAGTGCTCAGCCGCCATTCGCCACAGGACGTGTCGCCGTAGCGGGTGGCCTTCGTCCAGCATGGGGTGGTCGAAGTCGTCGGCGGGGTCGTGGGTCATGCCGATGCGCTTCATCACCTTCTGGGAGCGCAGGTTGGTGTGGCTCGTGAATGAGACGACCTCGGCGAGTGCGAGCTCGTCGAACGCGAAGGTGAGCGCGCGGCGGGCAGCCTCGCCGGCGTAGCCGTGGCCCCAGCTGGGCCGGATCAGCCGCCAGCCGATCTCCACCGCCGGAATGAAGTGGGCTTCGAAGCCCGGCACCGACAGGCCGGTGAACCCGATGAACTGCCCGGTCTCGGCGATCTCCAGAGCCCAGAACCCGAACCCGTGCTCCTCGAAGCGGGCTTCGATCCGGTCGATCGCCGCGTCGCTCTCATCCGGAGTGAGCGTGGCCGGGAAGTGCTCCATGACCTCGGGGTCGGCGTTCATGGCGGCGAACGGCTCGCGGTCGCCGTAGCGCCAGCGCCGGAGCACGAGTCGTTCGGTCCTCAGCGTCGGTGTTCCAGGCACCGGATGACCGTACAAGACCCAGATCGGTTCCCGGCTACGCCTGCGGTCTTCCGCCGAACCTCCAGTCGTGGATCTCGACGCGCTCGTACAGGCCGGCGCGGGCGCAGGGGTCCTCGGCCAGCAGCGCCTCTACGGCGTCGCGGTCCGGGAGTTCCATCAGCATGGCCGTGCCCGCCCACGTAGCGCCGTCCTCGGACAGCAGCGGGCCCGCCACGATGACGTGCGCGCGGTGATCGTGGGCGAGATACCGGTGGTGCTCCCCGGCCAGCTCCTCGCGGGCCGCCGTCCGGCCCGGCTTGGCGTGCGCGATGGCCAGGAAGCGCCCGTGACCGGCCTCGCCTCCGGTGCGTGCACATCGTGGACCTCCCAGCGTGTTGGTCCAGCGGCGTACCAGCACGTCCTCGAACACGCCGGCCTTGTAGTACGGCTCGTCGAACGCGAACTCCTGTGCGGCGCCGGCATCAGGGAGGTCCACGATGTGCACGCTGCCGGTCACCTCCGTGCCGTCGGGGGTGAGCGTGGGGCCGCGTGCGATCATCCCCTCGGCGTACCGGTCCATGAACGCCCAGTGCTCTTCGGTCACGGTCCAGCGCAGTTCACCGGCGCCCTGCCTGTCTCGGCAGTAAAAGAAATACTCCATCCCGCCGATGTATCACATTCCAACGTCGCGATGGAAATCGTTAAACCGCACTTCACGCAGGACCTGCGGGGTTCACACCCGGGCTGGAAATGGCCACGGGGTTGAGGCTGTTGGTGCTGTTGATGGGGAGCCGAATGCGGTTGAGCCCCTCACTCGTGTTCACGATCG
>Ga0193707_1000467_pt1 | contig 13919 bp, 13 predicted proteins | sample U3c2metaG_FD_143043 | JGI IMG/M metagenome (GOLD analysis project Ga0193707, IMG submission 143043) | Soil microbial communities from a riparian zone of the East river system, Colorado, United States - U3c2 | ecosystem: Environmental > Terrestrial > Soil > Riparian zone | place: USA: East River... | reverse complement strand
CGCGCCGACCAGGGTGCCCGCCACCAGCAGCAGCGTGTTGCCGAGCACGTAGCCGCCTGCGGCCACCGTCAGACCGGTGAAGGCGTTCAGCAATGAGATGACGATCGGTACGTCGGCACCGCCCACCGGCAGCACGAGCATGAGACCGATCGCGAGACCGATCAGGCAGAGCAGTACGCCGACCCACACACGCGGATCGGAGACCAGCCAGACCGCCAGCGCGATCCCGCCGAGGATCGACGCGATGAACAGCACCGGCAGACCGGGGAACGTCACCGGCCGCGTCGTCATCAGCTCCTGCAGCTTGGCGAACGTCACCACTGAACCCGAGAAGCTGATCGCACCGACCAGGATGGTGAACGCGGTCGCGATCGCGGCCACCGTCGCACCGTCGGGCACCTCGCCGAGCTCCATCAGCGCGACCAGTGCCGCCGCGCCACCGCCGACACCGTTGAACAGGGCAACGAGCTGCGGCATGTGGGTCATCTGCACCCGCCGCGACCCGATCACACCGGCGACCGTGCCGACCGCGAGCGCGATCAGGATCGGCGCCAGATGTTCCGGCTTGTAGGCGACGAACGTGATGATCACCGCGAGCACCGCACCCGCGGCGCCGAGCAGGTTGCCGGCCCGGGCGCTCCGCGGCGACGAGAGCGCCTTCAACGCGACGATGAAGCAGACCGCGGCAACCAGATAGCCGATCTGGGCCCAGGTGGGGATCACTTGTGCAGCTCCTTCTTGCGGGCCCCCGGGCCTTTGAACATCTCCAGCATCCGGTCGGTGACCACGAACCCGCCGACCATGTTCACCGTCGCCAGTACGACGGCCAGCAGCCCGACGATCACCACGATCGTGGACTCGGCCTGCCCGGTGACGATGATGGCGCCGACCAGGATGACACCGTGGATCGCGTTCGCCCCGGACATCAGCGGGGTGTGCAGGGTCGAGGAGACCTTGCTGATCACCTCGACCCCGACGAACGCCGCCAGTACGAAGATCGTCAGCAGCGCGATGGACTCACTCACAGGCCCTGTCCTTCTAGGAGTTCGCGGGTTGGCTCGTGCAGGACGCTGCCGTCGTGGGTGACGCAGCAGCCGCGGACGATCTCGTCGCCGAAGTCGGGGTCGAAGGCCGCGTTGCGGGTCATCAGCCGGATCAGGTTGGTGATGTTCTGACCGTAGAGCCGGCTGGCCGGGCCGGCCATCTGGCTCGCCACGTTCGCGCCGCCCCAGACCAGCGCGTCGCCGATGGTCAGCTCGGTGCCGGCGACGGATCCCTCGACGTTGCCGCCCTGCTCGGAGGCCAGGTCGACGACGACCGATCCGGGTTTCATCTGCTCGACCATCGATCGCGACACCAGCATCGGCGCCGTGCGACCGGGTACGGCGGCTGTCGTGATCAGAGCGTCCGCGGCGGCGACGTACGGCGTGAGCAGTTCGCGCTGGAGCTGGGATCGTTCCGCCGTCATCTCGCGGGCGTAACCACCCGGCCCGTCGAGGGTGCCGAGTTCCAGCTCTATCGGCACCGCGCCCATCGACGCGATCTCCTCCGCGGCCGCCGTCCGGACGTCGTACGCCTTGACGACCGCGCCGAGGCGCTTGCAGGTCGCGATGGCCTGCAGACCTGCGACGCCGGCGCCGAGGACGAGGACCTGGGCCGGCGGGACGGTGCCGGCCGCGGTCATGTTCAGTGGGAAGAACCGCGGCAGCCGCTCGGCCGCGACGATCGCGGACCGGTAGCCGGCGACCAGGGCCTGGGAGGACAGCGCGTCCATCGACTGGGCCCGGGAGATCCGCGGGATCAGCTCCATCGCGAACACGGTCAGCTTGGCCCGCATGGCGGTCCGGACCACATCCGGCGGATTCGTCGGCAGGAACGACATCAGCGCCGTACCGGCATGCAAGCGCTGCAGGCGCTCCCGCTCCAATGGTTGCACCGACGCCACGATGGTGGCCGCGTGGTCGGCGCCCCAGGCGACCTCGGCCCCGGCGTCGCGGTACAGCTCGTCGGAGAACAGCGCCCGCTCACCGGCGGCCGGCTCGACCGCCACCTCGTAGCCGAGCTCGATCAGTTTCGCGACTTGTTCCGGCACCAGCGCGACCCGGCGCTCGGCCGGTCTGGTCTCCCGTACGACTGCGATCTTCACTCGCCGAAACCTATGCCAAACACTGGGTCGCCGGAAAGCCCGCTCACGCTTGGTTGGCCAGGTTCTGAAGCAACAAGGCCTCGGCGAGGCAGACCTTGGTGAACTCGGCGAGGTGCAGGCCCTCGTCGATGCCGTGGGCGCGGGTGTCCGGATCCTCCACGCCGGTGACCAGGATCGCGGCCTGCGGGAAGGCCTGCTGGAACTCCGCGATGAACGGGATCGAGCCGCCCATGCCCATGTCGATCGGCTCGACGCCCCACGCCGTCTGGAACGCGGACCGGGCCGCTTCGTACCCGGCACCATGTGCGTCGACGCTGCACGGTTGACCGGTCTGCCCCTCGGTGACAGTGACCTGGGCACCCCACGGCGCATGGTTCTCCAGGTGCGCCTTCAGCGCCGCGCTGGCCTTGTTCGCGTCGTCGCCCGGCGCGACCCGCAGGCTGACCTTGGCCCGCGCGACCGGCACCAGCGTGTTGCTGGCCTCGGCGACGCTCGGCGCGTCGATGCCCAGCACGGCGATCGACGGGCGGGTCCACAGACGGTCGACGAGCGAACCCGAACCGGTCAGCCGGACGGACTCCAGCACACTCGACTCGGCCCGCAGCCGGTCCTCCGGGTACACCACATCCGCCGCCCGGGAGGCGTGCAGCCCGTCCACCGCAACGTCACCCTTGTCGTCGAGCAGGGTGGCGAGCAGCCGGCACAGCGTCGACAGAGCATCCGGGATCGGCCCACCGAACAGCCCGGAGTGGACCGCGTGATCCAGCGTCCGCACCTCGACGTACGCCTCGACGAGACCGCGCAGCGACACCGTCAGCGCCGGCCGGCCGACGTCCCAGTTGCCCGAGTCGGCGATCACGATCGCGTCGGCGGCGAGCTCGTCGGAGTACTCGTCCAGCAACTGCAGCAGGGTCGGCGAGCCGATCTCCTCCTCGCCCTCGACGAACACGGTCACGCCGACCGGCAGATCGTTGCCAAAGGCCCGTACGGCGGCCAGGTGTGCGGCGATGCCCGCCTTGTCGTCGGCGGCGCCCCGGCCGTACAGCCGGTCGCCCCGCTCGGTCGGCTCGAACGGCTCGGACGTCCACTGCTCGACCGGTCCAGTCGGCTGGACGTCGTGGTGCGCGTACAGCAGGACCGTCGGCTTCCCGGCCGGCGCTGCCTTCTTCGCGATCACGGCGGGCGCGCCGTCGCCGGCCCGGACGATCTTGACCGTGAACCCTTCGGCCTCGAACAGCGCCGCGGTCGCCTCTGCGGAGCGCTGGACGTCGGCCGCGCGGGCCGGTTCGTAGCTGACCGATGGGATCCGGATGAGGTCCTCTAGGTCGGCACGGACACTGGGCAGAACGCGGTCGATCGCCGCGGACAGATCGGTCATGCGCCTACCGTACGGCGTCCGTTCGCGCGCTCGACGCCCGGAACGCCTGTACGTGTTAATCATTTTCGGCTTACTCTGAAATTCTCGTAGGTTTCCGCCCAACCGAAGAGGATCTCACCATGGCTGCCTTGTATTCTTCGCCCACCCCACCGCCCCGGCCAGGTCGCCCCCTAGCCATCCTGACCGCGGCCGTCATGACTGCCGCCGCCCTCACTACGGCCCTCCCCGCCAGTGCGGCGATCAGCTGCGACACCGCCACCACAAGCGGCTCGACCTTCTATGACGGGCCATCCGCTTCGAAGAAGTACGACGCCCGCTTCAGCAACAGCGTGAGCATCCCGAACCTCAGCACGCAGACCCCACAAGGTGCGGGCACTTGGTACAACTGGGACGGCTCCGGCAAGAACCTGCTCCTGGTCGACTCGCAGATTTACGGCATCGACCCGTCCTCCGGTTCCACTGTCGGCGTGGTCGCGATCGCCGAGTCACACGTCGGCGGCATCGTCGTGAGCAAGGGCTGGGCCTTCGTGTCCGGTGCCGGGTCCAGCATCCGGAAGTACCGGCTCACCGAGCTCCGGGACGCGTTGAAGGCGGCGGGTACGCCGTACCTCGCGCAGGTCGGGACCGCACGAGCCGTAGCCGCGTCGACGTTCATGGGCACCTACGGGGACTCCTTGTTCTCCGGGTCCTTCAACGAGACGGGCCGCGGGACCATGTACGAGTACAAAATCGACGACGACGGCACGCTGACCACGGTCGCCGGTGCGTGGGAGGTGCCGACCAAGACGCAGGGTCTGACGGTGACCGCGACCCACTTCATCTACAGCACGTCGTACGGGCGTGGGAACCGCAGCAACATCTATGTGGTGAAGCGCGGTCAGAAGGATCTGGATGCGGCGGCACTGAGCTGCTTCCACGCGCCGAGCATGACCGAGGGCATCACCGAGTACAACGGAACGGCGTACCTGGTCTACGAGTCCGGCTCACACCTCTACGCCTCGGACCCGGCCACCTTGAACGTCATCCCCCGCATGCACAAGGCAACCATTTCGTCGCTGACCTCACTGGTCCCTTAGACCTCGTTCGGTAGACGGCCCGCCGTATCCGCCAACGCCAGCGGTCCAGGCCCGGTTCAGGGCGTGTACGTCGCCGAGTTCAGCACTGTGACGCGGCCCTTGTTGTTGTCGTCACGCACCTGAATCCGCAACTGGGTGGTGTCGTTCACTTGCCGGTACTGCTCCACGACCGACGGATTGGCGCCGCAGCTGTGCTGGAAGGTGACGATCTGCTGACCGTCGCCGGTCTCACCACGGTCCGGCGACCCCTCTGTGCATCCCGGCGGCGCGGTGGCGGTCGCCGGCAGCGTGGACGAGGCGATCAGCCCGACGAAGACACCTTCCGTCGTCGGGTCGGCCTGCCAGGTCGACGTGTTCGTGCTTACCACCAGTGACTTCCCGGAGTCGACCGCCTTCTGCGACCAGGACCGCGGCACGTCGACCGACAGGTGATCGGTCTGCACCTTCACCGGGCGGCTCAGGACGAATTCGTATCCGCCGTAGCCTCCGCCGGCGGCCAGGACCAGCGCGACGAGGACGGCGATCACGCGGGAGCGGCCGGACCGCTTCGGCGGGGTCGCGACCGTCGGCCGGCCGGCGCTGACCGGCTGAGTGGGGTCGGCCGGCTGACCGGAGTCAGGCCCCTGGGTGGAGTCGGTCTGCTGCTGTGCGCTGGTCGGCTGGTTTGCGCTGGCAGGCTGGTTTGCGCTGGCCAGGGCGGTGGCCTGGTCGAAGTCGCCGGTCGCGGGTGCCGGTGTGGGCATCTCGGCGGCCGGCACCAGCCCGGGCGGGATCTTGCCTGTCGTGTGCGCCTCTCGCAGCGCATTGAGGAAGCTGTCCAGGTCCGGCCAGCGCTTGTCGCGGTCCGGTTCGAGGGCTCGTCGTACGACGACGTCGATCGCGTCCGGAACGTCCTCGCGCAGTGTGGTCATCGACGGCGGTGGCTTCTCGATCTGCATCACCGCACCGAGGCTGGCCACGCCATGCGGCGCCTGTCCGGTGAAGGCGGCGTACGCGACCGCTCCGAGCGAGTAGAGGTCCGCCCGGTGGTCCAGCCGCTCGCCGCGCACCTGCTCGGGAGCAACGTACGCCGGAGTGCCGCCAGGCAAGGTGATCCGGGAGACCTCGGCCAGGGACTTGCCCAGACCAAGGTCCGACAACATCGCGCGGTCGCCGGCCGGATCGCTGTGGAACAGCACGTTGGCGGGCTTCACGTCCCGGTGCAGGACGCCGCGGGCGTGCAGGTGCTTGAGTCCTCTGCCGACCTGCGTGATGACGCGGACCACCTCGGCGAACTCCAGCGGCCCGGCCTTGATCCGCTCCGCGAGCGTGCCTCCGTCGGCGTAGGTAAGGACCATGAACGGGCGGCCGTCGTCGGCCTCGCCGATGTCGTGCACACCGACGACGTACAGCGAGTCGACCTTGCGGAGGAACCGCCCCTCGGCCAGGAACCGGCGCCGGACGTCGTCGTCGTCGATCCAGTTGTCGGACAGGACCTTGACCGCGACCTCGGCGTCCAGTTGTTCGTCGCGGGCCAGCCAAACGGTCGCGAAACCCCCGGCACCCACCCGGCGGACCAGGGAGTACCGGCCGATCCGCGAGGGCTGGTCCATGGCGCAATTATGCTCGATCGCTGCTGCGACTCGCCCGCCCCATGGTGGGCGCAGCGAACAAACCGGGGTTTCAGGGCGTCACAACGGGGATGGATGTGGGACGGGTAGCAGCGAAGAAGCGGCCGTTGGTGGCTGTCGTGGCCGCGATTGCGGTGGCGGCCGTCGCGGGTGGCGGCCTGCTGGCGGCTGCCCGTGGACCGCGCAGCCAGGCAGGTGCCGCGGACGCTCCACTGGCGGTGACCGCTACCGCCGGCGGGCCCCAGGCGACCAGCACTGGCACGCTCCCGACAACGGTCCCGCTCGACGCGACGAAGCTCCGGGCCGGTCGGGCGCCCCAGCTCACGTACGTTCGCGGCCGCACGGTGTTCGGTACCACCGGCACTCCGGTCAAGGTGCCCGGCACTCCCGACATCGCCGCCGCTGCGCGACTCTGGGACACCACTCTGACCGTGCAGGTCAAGAGTGCGACCAGCAGCGAGCTGGTGATCCAGGACTACACCGGCAAGGTCGTGAAGCAGGTCCCGAAGGTCGACTCCCTCGTGACCAGTGCGGACGACCGGTACGCCGCCTATGCGTCGGGCGGACAGTACGCCGTAGGCACCGCCGGTGGGTCGGTGTACCTCCAGCAGCCCGATCCGCGGACGGTCGCCGTACTGCACCGTCCGAAGGACTACAACCTGCACGTACTCGCGGTGGTCGGCAAGACGGTCTACTTCCACAGCGGTCCGGGTCCGGATGCGCCGTCCAACCTGTACCGGTGGGACGTCGACAAGAAGTCCATCCGTCAGGTGGACAAGGTGGTGACACCGGTCGCTGTGGCCGCTGACGCCAGCCTGGCTGCTGGTCTGCCTGTCTTTACCGATAGTGGACTGTGCAGTGTGGTGACTGAGCTCGCCAGCGGACTGCAGCGGTGGCGCACGTGTCAGTACCGGCTGGACCGCTTCAGCGGAGGCAGTGCGTTCGTGGTCGGTCTGCCACCCGGCACCGGGGAGCCGTACGGCGAACGCCGTACCTCAGTGCTGGACAGCAAGACCGGCAAGCTCCTGCGCACGTGGACCGCGCCATCGCTGCGGGCCGCGGTCGCCGAGGACGACGACCACCTCCTCCTGCTGTGGAACGACCAACCCGAACCCCAGTCCCACTCAGCGGTCGTCCGCTGCACCGTCAGCACCGGCGCATGCGAGCTCGCCACACCCCTGTCCTCCGAACCGCTTCTGCTCGGGTCATGACGTTAGGAGTCCGCTGATGCGGCAGAAGAACGGGCGACTGATCGCCATCGTCGCAGCCGTCGCCGTGGCCGCCATCGCCATCGGCGGCGCCCTCGCCTACCGCCAAGGCCCACGGGACAACACCCAGGCCGACGCGGCCCCACTCTCCGGCACCCCGTTCCTCACCTCGAGCGCCACTCCATCGACCCCCGCGACCACTCCGACGCCAGCCCCGCCGTCAACTCCGCCGAAGACCCTGAGCACCAAGCCTTCGCCGACCTCCACTCCATCCGGTCCGCTCAAGACCAAGGTCGAGCTCGCCAAACTCACCCAGGGCCGAGCTCCGCAGATCGCCTACGTGTCCGGTCGCACGGTCCGCGGCGGCGCCGGTCCCGACGTGAAGATCCCGGGCACGGGAGACATCATCGACGTCGCCCGCCTGAACCAGTCGGTGCTCGCCGTCGTCACCAAGGGCACCGACACCGAGATGCTGACGATCGACAACAGCGGCAAGGTGCTCAGGCACACCCCGGACGTCACCAAGATCGTCACCACCGAGGACGGCCTGGCCGCCGCCTACGTCGCCCTCCGCAGGTCCCCGGAGAGTGACTCGACACCGGGCGCCGTGATCTACGCGGAGCAGGAATCGGTCAAGAAGCTCACCATGCCGGACATCTGGGACCCTCTTCTGTTCGGCTACTCCAACGGCAAGGTCTACTTCCGGGCCGAGTCCTCGGAAGGCGCCCTCACCTGGACCCTGTACGAGTGGGTCCCGGGCGCTTCGAAGGCGACCGCGATCAAGACCGTGCCGAAGGCAACCGGCGTGTCCGGTGACGGCAAGGTCGCCGCATCGCTGACCACTCAGACCGACTACAACAATTGCTCCACCGTCGTCGAGGTCGCGACCGGCAGTCGGCTCTGGCGCACCTGTGACTATCAGATCCACGGGTTCACCCTCGACGGCGCCACCGCCATCGGCGGGCCGTTCTACGAGGACGGGTACGGCAACGGCATCGCATCGGCTCTGAACGCCAAGACGGGGGTCCTGCTGCACGAGTGGTCCGGGACCTTCCGGCAGACAGTCCCCGAAGACGACCAGCACCTGCTGCTCCTGGCCGACGACGGCGAGGAGACCCCCGCCTCGATCATCCGCTGCACAACCACCACCGGCGCCTGCGAACTGGCGACGCCCCTCGCCAAGGGCACCCTCCTGATCGGCAGCTGATCTGCCCTGAGCAGATAGCCCCAGTGACACAAGGGGTTTGACGGCAGACTGGCGGCATGGAGCGCATAGCGGTGCTGGCTGATGTCCATGGGGTGCTTGTGCTGGCGGAGGCGGACGTGCTGGCGGCCGATGGGATCGTGGTGGCACTCGACGCGGTGAAGGCCGCGGACCGCATCGTCGCGGAGTCGACGTACCCCGGGCGGGAAGCCTGGATGGCTGAGTACCTGCTGTCCACCTACTCCGACACCGAAGCGCTGGAGGCGTTCAGACCCCGCGCGGAGGGTTGACCGGCTACCGTCGAGAGATGTTCGCGCGGCGGCGGAAGCACTTCGGGACTCCGGCTGACAAGGCGACGTATGCGACCCTGCATACCGCCTCGCTGGCCACTCCGCACCTGCGCGAGGGCCTGACGCCCGCGGCGGCCGGTAAGGCGAGCCGCCACCTCAGAGACCTCCTCGGTACGGCGGCCATCGCCATCTGCGACTCCTCCGGCGTACTGGCGTGGGACGGCGTCGGTGGGCCCTACGAGAGCAACCACCGCCGCGATGCCAAGGCCATTGCCGCGATGACACTGCGGTCCGGCCGTACGGCGGTGCTCGGAGCGCATGACGTGGCGTGTGGCGATCCGCAATGCCCGATCCGGGCGGCGGTCGTCGCACCGATCGTCACCGAGGAGCGAGTGGTCGCCGTACTGGTCGCGTACAGCATCCGCACATCGGCCGCATTGGTCAGGGCGACTGAAGAGGTCGCCCGCTGGGTGTCCGGCCAGGTAGAGCTGGCGGAGCTCAACAAGGAACGCACGCGCGCCATGGAGGCCGAGCTCCGCGCGCTGCGAGCACAAATCAGCCCGCACTTCATCTACAACGCCCTGGCCGCGATCGCCTCGTTCGTCCGCACCGATCCCGAGCGGGCACGTGAGCTGCTGCTGGAGTTCGCCGACTTCTCCCGGTATGCGCTGCGGCGCGGCGGTGAGTTCACCACGTTGTCGGACGAACTGCGCAATGTGGAGCGCTATCTGGTGCTCGAGCAGGCCCGGTTCGGTGACCGGCTCAAGGTGTCGCTGCTGATCGCGCCCGAGGTGCTGCCGGTGGTCATCCCCTTCCTGGTCGTGCAGCCGCTGGTGGAGAACGCCGTACGGCACGGCCTGGAAGGCACCACCGGCGTCGGCCGGATCACGATCCACGCCCGGGACCGGATCAACGAGGCCGAGATCAGCGTCGAGGACGACGGCGCCGGCAGCGACCCCGAGGTGATCCGGGCCGCGCTGTCCGGTGATTCCAGCGCCTCGGTCGGCCTCGGCAACGTCGACGCCCGGCTGCGGCAGGTGTACGGCGACGCGTACGGCCTGGTCGTGGAGACCGCGGTCGACGCGGGCACCAAGGTGACTTTCCGGGTGCCCAAATACTCCTCAGGGGTGCATGCCTCGCCGTAGTGTTTCCCCATGGCCGACACTCCGCTGCGCGCGCTGGTCGCGGACGACGAGGAGCCCGCCCTGGCCGAACTGGTGTATCTGCTCGAGCGGGACCCCCGGATCGGCCGGATCCAGCAGGCGTCGAACGGGCCGGACGCGCTGAAGATCCTGCAGGCCAGCGACGTGGATGTGGTGTTCTGCGACATCAAGATGCCCGGCCTGGACGGCATCGACCTGGCCCGGGTGCTGTCCAGGTTTCGCCAGCCGCACCCGCAGATCGTCTTCGTCACCGCGTACGACGAACATGCGGTGGCCGCGTTCGACCTCCACGCAACCGACTACGTGATGAAGCCGGTCCGGGCCGAGCGACTGACCGAGGCGATCCGCCGGGTGGTCACCCAGGGCGCGCCGACGGCGCTACACGCGCCCGAGGAGACCGAGGACGAGGTGATCCCGGTCGAGCTGGCCGGCGTCACCCGCTTCATCCAGCGCTCCACAGTCCGGTACGTCGAGGCACAAGGGGACTACGCCCGCCTGCACACCGGGCAGAACTCGCACCTGGTCCGGGTCCCGCTGAGCACGCTCGAGGAACGCTGGCGCGACGCGGGCTTTACCCGGATCCACCGCAGCACCCTGGTCGCGCTCGCCCACGTCGACGAGATGCGCGTCGACGGCGGCCGGTGCGCGGTCCGCGTCGGCGACGACTGGCTCCCGGTCAGCCGGCGCCATACGCGCGAACTCCGCGATCTCCTGGTCCGCTCGACTTCCCTGCGCGGATGACGTGAGGCGGATGACGTGAGTACGCCCGAAGGTCCGCGAAGAGTCCGGGTCACCAGCCCGCGGACGAGTGCCGCCCGACGGCCGATCATCCCCACCGGTACGCGCGAGATCGACGAGCAGACCCGGCTCGGCGAGATCTACATGCACTCGCTGATCCAGTCCCAGCTCCGCCTCACGCTCGCGGTCATCGGTAGCGTCTTCCTCGTCCTCGGCAGTATCCCGTTGCTGTTCTGGCTGGTCCCGCCGACCCGCACGCTGTCCGTCGTCGGCCTGCCGCTGCCCTGGGTGCTGCTCGGCATCGCCGTGTACCCGGTCGTTTATGTTGCCGCGCGCATCTATGTCCGCAACGCCGAGCGGATCGAGGCGGAGTTCACCGAGTTCGTCGGGCGGCAGTAGCTCATGTCCCCGGCGATGAGCTTGACCGCGATCGGATTGGTGATCGTGGCAACGATCGGGATCGGCCTGTTCGGGCTGCGGATCTCCCGGACCACCAGCGACTTCTACGTCGCCAGCCGCGCGATCACCCCGCGGTGGAACGCATCCGCGATCAGCGGCGAGTACTTGTCGGCGGCGTCGTTCCTCGGTGTCGCAGGGCTGGTGCTGGTGAACGGCGCCGACATGCTCTGGTTCTCGGTCGGGTACACCGTCGGCTATCTGATGCTGCTCGTGCTGGTCGCGGCCCCGCTGCGCCGGTCGGGCGCCTACACCCTGCCCGACTTCGCCGAGACCCGCTTCGAGTCCGCGATGGTCCGACGGATCTGCTCCAGCCTCGTCGTCGGCATCGGCACGCTCTATCTGCTCCCCCAGCTGCACGGAGCCGGCCTGGCCGTGCAAACGGTCACCGGCGCCCCGCCCCATGTCGGCGCGGCGATCGTCGCGGTGATCGTGGTGATCAACGTCGCCGCCGGTGGGATGCGCTCGATCACCTTCGTGCAGGCCTTCCAGTACTGGCTGAAGATCACCGCCCTGGCCACGCCGATCTTCGTCATCCTGATCGTCTGGCACCATCCGGTCGGCGTCCTCGACTCCTTGCACGGCGCGGCCGCGGCCTGGGCCGAGCCCCTGTCCCGGGTGGGTGGTCGCGACCATCCGCTGTACGCGACGTATTCGTTGCTCTTGGCCCTTTGTTTCGGGACGATGGGCCTCCCGCACGTCCTGGTGCGGTTCTACACCAACCCGGACGGACGGGCCGCACGTCGTACGACGGTCGTCGTACTGGCGCTGCTCGGGTTGTTCTACTTGTTCCCACCCATGTACGCCGTGCTCGGCCGGTCGTTCGCGCCTGACCTGGTGAACAGTGGCGCGGATACCGTCGTACTCAAGCTGCCGGGACTGGTTCTCCCTGGTACAGCAGGGGATCTGCTCGGTGCGCTGGTGGCGGCGGGGGCGTTCGCGGCGTTCCTGTCGACGTCGTCCGGGCTGACGGTCGCGATCGCCGGGGTGATCGACCAGGACCTCTTGCGAAGCCGGCTGCATCGATGGACCGGTGGGGACTACGTGGCGGTGAACAGCTTCCGGATCGCGGCGCTGCTGGCGATGACCGTGCCGTACCTGGCGTTCACGGTGACCGGTGCCTTGAGTCTCGCGGACACCGTGGGGCTCGCGTTCGCGGTGGCCGCGTCGACGTTCTGTCCCCTGCTGGTGCTGGGGATCTGGTGGCGGCGGATGTCGACGACCGGTGCGGCGGCGGGGTTGGTCGTCGGCGGGATCGCGGCGAGCGCGGCGGCGCTGGTGAACGTGGTCGGCGCACCACACGGCGGCTGGCCGCGGGCGCTGGTCGGCCAGCCGGCGGCATGGACGATGCCGCTCGCGTTCCTCACCGTGATCGTGGTCTCGAAGCTGACCCCCGACCGCATCCCGGCCGGCACCGCCCGCAGCATGGTCCGCCTGCACACGCCGGAAGCAGTCGACGTCGACCGCGGACCCGGACCTGCGGCACTCACCAACCGCACGTCCAGCGCTTCGCCACCGCCTTGACGCGCCTAGCGATCGAGGTGCGGCGGAGGTTGGTGAGTGCAGGTCCGCCGCTCGTCGTGCCGTTCCTACCGCTCGTCGCACATCAGTGATCCACCGGCCGACTGGTGTGGTCCGCTGAGCGCTCGTTGCGTGTGGGTGCTGTCGGCGCGGCGTGACCCCGGCCACAGTACGACCAGCAGCAGCCCCTGCCGGTCCTCCCCGCCCGGCATTGATCCTGGAGGTCACGCGATGAGTGATACGCGCGATCCGGATCTGACGACGTACCGAGATGTCCAGCTGTCTCCGGACTTCTCCGAGCTCCGTCGCCGGTTCCGGAACTTCGTGTTCCCGATGACCGGACTGTTCCTGGTCTGGTATTTCCTCTACGTCCTGCTCGCCGCCTACGCGCACGGCTTCATGTCGCACAAGATCGGCGGCAACATCACCGTGGCCCTGCTGTTCGGGCTCCTCCAGTTCGTGTCGACGTTCGCGATCACGCTGATCTACGTCCGCTGGGCCGACCGCCGGCTCGACCCGGACGCCGAGAAGCTGCGCCACCAGATCGAGGGAGCCCAGCAGTGACCGCGCAGGCGATGTTGCCGCTGGCAACCGATATCGGCAACCCGACCGTCAACATCATCATCTTCGCACTGTTCGTGGTCGCGACCTTGGGCATCGTGCTGCGGGCATCACGGAACAACAAGACCGCGGCCGACTTCTACGCCGGCGGCCGGTCGTTCACCGGCCCGCAGAACGGCATCGCGATCTCCGGCGACTACCTGTCCGCCGCGTCCTTCCTGGGCATCGCGGGCGCGATCGCCCTGAACGGGTACGACGGCTTCCTGTACTCGATCGGCTTCCTGGTGGCGTGGCTGGTGGCCCTGCTGCTCGTCGCCGAGCTGCTCCGGAACACCGGCCGCTTCACGATGGCCGACGTACTGTCGTTCCGGCTCAAGCAGCGTCCGGTCCGGATGGCGGCCGCGATCTCGACCCTCGGCGTCTGCTTCTTCTACCTGCTGGCACAGATGGCCGGCGCCGGCGGTCTGGTCGCCCTGCTGCTCGGTGTCTCCGGCCGGACCGGTCAGAGCATCGTGATCGCGGTGGTCGGCGCGATCATGATCACCTACGTGCTGGTCGGCGGGATGAA
>Ga0193707_1000466_pt1 | contig 13949 bp, 15 predicted proteins | sample U3c2metaG_FD_143043 | JGI IMG/M metagenome (GOLD analysis project Ga0193707, IMG submission 143043) | Soil microbial communities from a riparian zone of the East river system, Colorado, United States - U3c2 | ecosystem: Environmental > Terrestrial > Soil > Riparian zone | place: USA: East River... | reverse complement strand
GTGCACGACACCCCAGACGATCGCCAGCACGCCACCGGTGGCCAGGACCAGTCCGAGCAGGTCCAGGCGCTTCGCCGTACCCTTCGACTCCGTCAGGACGCGCGCGGCGAGCAGTACGGCGACGACGCCGACCGGCACGTTCAGCCAGAAGATCCACTGCCAGTTGAGTCCGTCGACGACGGCTCCACCGACGACCGGACCGACGGCGACGCCCAGGCCGGAGATGCCGCCCCAGATGCCGATCGCGGCACTGCGCTGCTTCTCAGGTACGGCGGCGGCCAGCAAGGTGAGCGACAACGGCATCACGGCCGCCGCGCCGACGCCCTGGATCGCCCGGGCGCCGATCAGCATCCACGGCTCGGTCGCCAGCGCACAGACCGCCGAGGCCAGGGTGAACAGGGCGATCCCGGCCAGGAACACCCGCCGCCGTCCGAGCCGGTCGCCGATGGCCGCCATGGTCAGCAGCAGGGCGGCGAACGACAGCGTGTACGCGTTCACGAACCACTGCAGGTCGGACAGCGACGCGCCGAGCTCGGACTTGATCACGGGCAACGCGTTCGTCACGACCAGGTTGTCCAGCGTGACCATGAAGGTGGGAATCCCCACCGCGGCCAGAACAGCGCCGAGCCCCTGCCTGCGGTTCCGCGTCGTCACCATGTCCGGCCCATCGAGAGCGGTCGACGTCATCTCAATCTCCTCAGCACATCCCAGCTCGCAAGGCCAGCTAGTTGTAATTCACTGATAACAAGTTCGCGAGATCAAAGTATGCATCCGCTGATAACATGTCAAGAGACCGAGAGGAGAGCGCATGACGACGAGAGTGCGATTGACCGCCAAGGAGCGAGGCGAAGAGGTCCTGGAGGCGGCTGTGCGGGCGTTCGGCGCCTCTGGGTACGAAGGCACCACGACGGACGAGATCGCCCGGATGGCGGGGGTGTCCCAGCCGTACGTGATCCGCCTGTTCGGCACCAAGCAGCAACTCTTCGTGGCCGCGGTGCAGGCCGTCGGCGAGCGGATCGAACAGATCTTCCGCGAGGCGGCCGAGGAGTCGCCGGACCTGCACAACCTCGGCCGCAACTACAAGCGGCTGCTGTCCGAGCCGGAACTGTTGCTGGTCCTCCTGCACGGCTTCTCGGCCAGCGGCGAGCCGGCCATCGGCGACTGCGTCCGCGAGCGCTTCGGCAGCATCTACACCCTGGTGCGCGAACTCACCGGCGCGTCACCGGCCGAGACCCGCGAGTTCATCGCCAGCGGCATGCTGCTCACGGTCATGTCGGCCATGCAGGTCCTCGGGCCGGAGGCGATCAACCTGCCATGGGCCGTGGAACTCACCGAGACCCTGGGGACCGACGAGTAGTCAGTCGCGGCCGAGCTTCTGACCGGCGGCGAACCAGATCACCACAGTGGCGAGCACCAGCGCGCCGACCGTGACCAGCAAGGACCCCGGAACGTCCGCACCCCGCACCAGCGCGGCCGCTACCGCGACCACCGGCACGATCAGCACGGCGATTGCCCCAGGCAACCACCAGCGCCGCAGTGCGTCGGGGTGCACCCGCGCGTACGACGGAACCTGTGCGGCGAACGAGCTCGCCAGATGCACCACCAGCAAGGCGATCGCGGTGACAGCCAGACTCCAGCTCACTGCGCCCGGCGCCCGCATGAACCAGCCGGCCGCGACGATCAGCAGGAAGACCAGCCCCGCCACTGAATCCGGCACCACCACCGCCGCCAGCAGCATCGGCACTCCGAGCAGCGGAATCAGATCCAGCTGATCCCAGGACTGCAGCGCCGGCACCCCGAGCGCCACAGCCCCCGCGGCCGCGATCACCAACCGCGCCAGCACGCTAGCCCGCCCGGACGCCCGCAACTGCGCCAACCACAGACTGATCCGCTCCGCCGTGCTCATCGACGTCCTCGCTTCGCTCCGGGCGCCGATGAGACACGAGATGCACTGCGTTCGATGATGAACTCGCTTCGCTCGCTCATGAACGCATCCTCGGCGCCGAGGCCACCCGGGCGGCGTCCCGCAGTACCTCGTCCAAGGTCCCGGCGCCTCGCCACGGAACCGTCGGTACGCCGAGATCGCTGAGCCGATCGAGGTCGCGGCGGCGTTCCAGCAGTCGCAACCGCCACGCCAGCGGCCAGGTCCGCGAGTCGTGCTCGTCGAGGTCGATGATCGACTCGATGTCCGGAGGCAGGGTGTCCACCGCGATCACCGTGCAGCCGGAGTGGACGAGCGTCACGACGTACCCGAGCATCGCCTGCCGGAGCAGCGGGCTGAGCACCAGCACCAGGCTGTCGGACCTGATCCGGTTCCGCCGGGCCAACTGGTGTTCGTCCTGCTGGCGGCCCTTGCGATCGGCGTGGACGAGGGTGTCGAGGATCCGGCGCAGGTGGCCGCGGCCGCTGCCGGAGCGGACGCCGCGGACCAGGTTCCCGGTGTCGATCAGCCGGACGCGGTCGCCGTGCCGCAGGTAGTGCTCGGCGATCGATGCGGCCGCCCGGACCGCGGTGTCGAGGCTGCTGGACCGCCCCTCGATCCCTTCGCTGATGCCGATCTCGCCGCCGGTGTCGAGCAGGATCACCACCTCGGTGTCGCGATCCGACCAGGTCGACGTGACGTGCAGCTCGCGGGTCCGCGCGGACACGGACCAGTTGATCCGCCGCAGCCGATCGCCGGTCCGGAACGGCCGGACACCGGCCAGCTCGGTCCCTTCCCCCGGTCGCCGGGACCGGTGCAGTCCCACCAGACCAGCAGGCCGCGGTACGGCGTCGACCGCCTCGAAGCCCGCACGCAACGGCAGCGTGGTCACCGCCAGCGGCTCCGCCGACGTCACCTGGACCCGGTACGCACCGAGCGTCGAGGTGGCCGCGACCGTTGGTCGCTCCAACGCCCGCAGGCCCCAGCGCTTCGACCGCAACCCGACCTCGAGCGTCACCGCGCCGTCCGCCACCGGCTCCGCGATCGCCGCCTGCGGCGGGTCGTACTGGAACCACTGCGACCGGGGCAAGGCCGCGACGATCAGGTCGATGTCCGGATCAACGGTCCCGGACACCCGCAGGCGGTACGTCGTCGCCTGGCCCTCAAACAACGCGTTCGCGTCGAGCTCGGTGTGCACCTCGGGCCGCTCCCGCGGCCGGAAGTACCTGCCCCACACGGCGACGAACGCCAGTGGCAGCCCGAACACCGCGGCATCCGGTCGCCGCGCGAGCACCGCGATGCCGAGCAGCACCGCGGCCGCACAGACCGCGCGGATCTGCGCATGGGTCGGTTGCCACCTCATCAGCGGGAAGCGCCGACCACGGTGGGTGGTGTCGCGACCGCGCCGAGCACCGTGCGCACCACAGTCGCGCCGGTAACCTCGTGCAGCCAGAGCTCCGGCCGCACGGTGATCCGGTGCGCCAGCGCAGGTACGGCGACGGCCTTCACATCCTCTGGTACGACGTAGTCCCGGCCGTGGATGACGGCGTACGCACGGGCTGTCAGGAGCAGCGCGAGCGAACCGCGAGGTGACGCACCGACGAGGACCTGCGAGTCCCGACGGGTCGCAGCCGCGAGCTCCACGCAGTACTGACCGACGGTGTCGTCGACGGTGACCCTCTCGACCGTGCGTTGTGCGGCGAGCAGTCCGGCGGCGTCGGTGACAGCGTCGACCGTCTGGTCCTCCTGGCGGCGGCTCATCCGGCGACGCAGTACCTCCCACTCCTCCTCCGCACTCGGGTAGCCGAAGCCGATGCGCAGCATGAAGCGGTCGAGCTGCGCCTCGGGAAGCGGGTACGTGCCCTCGTACTCGACCGGGTTCGCGGTCGCCAGCACATGGAACGGCGTCGGCAGCGGGAAGGTCTGGCCCTCGACGGTGACCTGGTGCTCCTGCATCGATTCGAGCAGCGCGGCCTGGGTCTTCGGTGGCGTCCGGTTGATCTCGTCGGCCAGCAGCAGACCGGTGAAGATCGGCCCGGGCCGGAAGACGAACTCTGACTCCTTCTGGTCGTACACGAACGCGCCGGTCACGTCCGACGGCAACAGGTCGGGCGTGAACTGCACCCGCCGGAACTCGAGCCCGAGTGCCTGCGCGAACGACCGGGCCGCCAGTGTCTTGGCCAGGCCCGGGTAGTCCTCCAGCAGCACGTGCCCACCCGCGAGGATCCCGGCCAGCACCAGCTCCAGCGCCTCGGCCTTGCCGACGACAGCCTGGCTCACCCGCTCCAGCACCCGCCGGCTCAGGTCGGACACCTCATCGAGCGTCGGCTCGCGATCAGTCACAGTTCCTCCCGGCCAACCACTACCCACCGGCTCATATCAGTCACAGTTCCTCACAGGTTCTCTATGGTGTGGATCGCGTCCTCGACCTCGTCGACGGACGCGGTGCGTTTCTCGTCGCCGGTGATCAGGCTCCAGAGCCGGTCGCCGATGATCGCGCGGGCGCGGTCCGGCTCGAGCGCGGGGTCGACGCCGTGGCGATGGACCAGACGATCGGTGGTGAGCTCCAGCAGCAGCGGACGGACCCGGCGGGCGAACGTCTGCGACCCCTCGCCGGCCCGTCGCTCGCGGCTGGACTCCTGCAGCCAGGTCGCGAGGAACTGGGTCCGGTTCTCGTTGCTCCGGGTCCGCATCGCCGCCAGTTGCTCGTCATGCCGCGTCGGCCAACTGGTCTCCAACACCTGCGGGCCGATCAGCCGGATCGCCAGCGACCCGAACCCGATCGCCAGCGCCGCGGCCACGAACCACAACGGCCGCGGTGCCATCCCGGCCGCCCCGAACGCACCCACCAGCAGCAGGCTCGCCAGCACGGTGATCCCGACATGCTGGATGAGCACCTTGTTCAGCCGCATCGACCGGACCCGCCGCTTCCCAGGCTCCGGCGGCGGTCCCTTCTCCTCCAACGGCTCCCACCGGTACGACGTCATCGCGCCGCCTCTTCCGGTGCCGCGGCGTGCGCGGACCGGGCGACGGCCAGTTCGTCCCGCAACCGGAGGAGGGCAGCCCGGGCCTCGGTGCGGGCCGGTTCGGAGGAGCCGTGTGTGGAGTAGCGAGCCTCGCGGTAGAGCTCACCGAGCCGGACCAGCTGTGGCTCGGAGATCCCTCCGACGCCCAGGACGCGAACGGTGAACTCGGCCGGGGTCTCCGACTGATCGCGGGCCACGCCCGCGGACGCGGCCGCCTCTTCCAGCGCCACCCAGCAGGCGATCACCGCATCGGTCGCGGTCCCGGTGTCGATCCGGGCCAAGCCGGTGTCGACCGCCTCGGCCAGCCGCTCTGCCTTCACCCGCTCCCACTCGGCATCGGTCGCCTCGACCTGCGGAAGCTGGACCTTGCGAACGATGCGATAGATCAGCCGAACGAGGAACAGCGCCGCCGCCGTGGCCACGAGCCAGATCAGCGCCTGCCACAGGGCCTTCAGCCAGGCCGGCACCGGCCGCGCCTTCGTCTCGTGCTGCGGTGGTCCACCGATCGGTGTCGGCGCCTGCACGGACTCGGTCGGCGTCATCGTCGGCAGCGGTCGCGGGCTGGATCGCAAGGTGCTCTCACTGAGCGGCCGGACCGAACCACCGGCCGACGCGAGCACCACGAAGCCGGCCGCCGTGACCCCGACGAGCAGGACGGCGGCCAGCGCGAGCGCACCCCGACGCTGCGTCTGCATCTGGGAAGGCTAGCCGATCAGAAGCCCGTGTCGAGGAAGGGAAGCCGAGAGGTGGAAAACGCTTCCGCGATCGCGGACAGGGCACCGGCCGTGTGCTCTTCGACCAGTCCGGCCCGGCCGAGCCGCGCCAGCGACGGTCTGCCGAGGTAGACGGCGCCGAGCTCGCGGACGTCGATGGTCAGATCGGCTTCGCGCGTGCTCGGCTCGCACGTCGCACCGTCCGGTCCTCCGGTCAAGTGCCACTTGCCCGCGTTCCACGGCAGGAAGCCGTCGGTGACCGCGAGCACCACGTCGATGTCCCGCGCGTACGTCCGGGCCGCGAGCGCACGTGCGACGTCAACCGTCCGCATCCACAGGCCGTCCCGGGTGATCGGCGACGGCGCCCGGGGATCGAGCAGCAGATCGAGCAGTGGGTCGTCCGACGGGAGCATCTCGCACCGGGTCTCGCTCAACAGGTCGGGCTCGAGGAGGTAGCGCCAGAGCGCGGCATGCGACGCGATGTCCACGGCATGGACGCGGTCGACCTGCACGAAACCCTTCTCGGCGCGCTTCGTCCGGTAGTACGCGAACCCGGTCACCTCGCTGTCACGCTCGGCCAGCACGCACCGGCGCTTCGACCCGTTCGCCGGATCGCTCGTGACGTTGTCGCTGACGACGTACTCGTGCCAGCGCTCGTCGTGCTGGAACATTCCCGGCCGCTCCGCCGCGAGCCGGTCGCGCAGCGCCGCGCAGGTCGCGAGCGTCTCGCGCACGTCGACGTACCTGATCCGCACGTCGTCGATGCCGGCCACCGGCCGCAGCTCGCGCGAGGTCTTCGGCACGACGATCTCCTGGTGATCGGCCGCCAGCCCGTAGCCGAAGCGGCCGTAGATGACCGGCTCGCTCGCGGTCAGCGCGGCCAGCGGCTCGGTCCCGGACTCGTGGATCTCGGTCAGTTGCGCGCGCATCAGGTCGCGCAGGATGCCCCGCCGCCGATGCGTCGGCCGGACCCCGACCATGGTCACCCCGGCCACCGGCACCTGCGCGCCCGGCACCGTCATCCGGAGCGAGAACGTCCCGGTGTGACCGGCCAGTTGCCCGTCATCGACCGCGACCGTGCTCCGCCCGGATTCCCAGACCCGTCGCTCCGCCTCGAACTGTGCCTCGGTCCACGGCGCCGCGAACGCCAGGTCCAGGAGCTCCACGAGCTCGTCCCACTCACCCTTGAACCGCTCGATCCCGATCGCCATCCCCCTTACCTACCAGACCGCCGATCCCCCGCCCACTGATTTCGCGGGCTAAGGACATTAGGAGGTAGTGCCCCTCAGCCGCCCGGGGATCGGCCTCCTCAGCCTGACGATCCACGGGAACGACCGACTACCTTCTGTCGTTAGGTCCTCTTACACCGTGATCGACCATTTGGTGCCGTTGGCGTAGGTCCGCTCACCCGGGTCCGGGTCACCGGGGTCGTTCGAGCCCGTCAGCAGGGTGAGGTTCCATTTGGCCAGGGCTTCGTTGATGGGCTGGAAGATGGAGTTGTCCTGGTACGGCGAGCAGGTGGAGTTGCCGCCGGAGTGCACGCCCACGGCCTCGTCGCCGCGCAGCCACGCACCGCCGGAGTCGCCACCCTCCGAGCAGGCGGTGGTCGTGGTCAGGCCGTCGACCACCACGCTGACGTAGTCGATGGTCTGGTTGACCGCGGTGACCGTGCCGCATTCCCAGTTCGGGGCGGTGTTGCCGGAGTGGCACACGGTGTCGCCGACGATCGCGTCGGCCGCACGGTGATGGCCGGCTGCCCCCAGGCGTTGACGTTCGGGGAGATGATCCAACCCGGCTCGGTGACCGCGAGGCATGACCGCCCAAGCGAAGACCCCGTTGTCCCTGCTCGCCGGGCTCTCCACGACGCTCCGCGAACCCGTTCTCCCCCGGCATGACGGACGCCACCACGGTGGCCGTGGTCGTGGATCAGGACGAGCTGCCCGAGCGGGGCGTGCTCACCTGGCGCGTGCAGGACGGGTCCGGGCGGATCGACGCCGGCGAGTTCACGGTCGGCGACGACTGCGGTGCGTGCCAGCTGATCGAGTCGCTGGTGCCACTGCTCGAGACCTTGGTCGCGCGCCGGCGCTGGGATCACGTCGTACTGGCTGCTCCCCCGGCAATGGAGGCACGGCCGCTCGCGACCACGCTGGTCGCGGCTCTGCCCGAGCTCGTGGTCGACACGGTCACTGCATCCGGCCAGGCTGAACGACGCACTCGAGGACGGCGTGGTTCGGAGTCGGGGTGTGGTCTGGCTGGCGAACCGGCCGACGCAACGGGTCCGCTGGGAGTCGGCGGGGTACAGCGCTTCGCTCGGCATGCTCGGCGACTGGTCCGAGGCCGAGCACCTCGCGGAGTGCACGGCCGTGGCGACCGGGATGGGCCTCGATCCGGCCCGCCTGCAGTCGATCCTCGACGCGTGCCTGCTGACCGAGTCCGAGCTCACCAGCCTGGACTGGCACGCCCTCGACGACCCGTTCGCCGGGGTGCTCTAGCCCAGGAACGGCAGGCGGTCCGCGTTCGGGCCGAGCATGTCCAGGTCGTCCTGATCGAGCGGCACTCGGCCGGTCGCCTTCAGCACGTACGTCGTGGTGTCCCAGTCGATCACGTCCCACACCTCCGGCCCGAACAAGGCGTCCAGCGTCCGGGCCGTCACCTGCAGTGCCTCCGGATCCGGTTCGGGCGCATCCGGCAGGCCGACGATCAGGTCGAGGTGACGGACTGTTGCCTCAAGCACCAAGGTGGCGACGAAATCGGTCGCCCGGAGCACGTGTCCCTGCGTCTCGATCCGGCGACCCTTGTCGCTCAGACCCACCGCGGCCGCCCGGACCGCCGCCTCGGACACCTCCCGCCAGTGCTGAACGAGGACGCCGGGTTTCCGGTACGCCGACGCGACGCCGCGGACGAAACCCGTATCCGGCTCGTCGTCCTCGGCCCGGGCCGGGAAGTCCCGCCAGTACGTGACGAAGTCCCGATCCGGATCGGCCGTGGCGGAGCTGGCGAACGCGATCAGCGCCCGCTGAGCGTCGTACAGGAGGTGGACCAGCAGCGGGCCGACCGGCATGCCGGCGCATCTGGTCTCCCGCGCGAAGTCCGCGTCGCTCAACCCCTGCACGGTCTCGGTCAGCCGCCCATAGGTCCGCCCCAGCGTCGCCACCAGTCCCAGCGGCAATGGCCCTCGCTCGGGTGCCTTCATCCGGCCTCCTCGGTGTGTCCTCTCCGAACCTGACCCGAGACAGCGTCCGCCTGTTCCTACCCGCGCGCGGTGCGGAGGTGGTCCGCGGCGATCGCCTCGAGGTGGTTGAGGTCGGACGAGACGGTGGCGAAGGTGTAGCCCTGGTCGAGCCGGCGTTTGGCGGAGTCGCCGTCGAAGGTGTGGATGCCGGCCGCGATCCCGGCTTCGGACGCGGTCCGGGCGATCAGCTCGACCGCCTCCTCGAACGGGCCCACGATCTCCGGGTCACCGGGGAAGCGGGCACCCAGCGCCAGGCCGAGGTCGGACGGGCCGACGTACACGCCGTCCAGTCCGGGCGTCGCGCAGATCTCGGCCACGTTCTTCAGGCCGAGCGGGGTCTCGATCATCGCGAGTACGACGGTGGCCGCGTTGGAGTCGGCCGGGACCGGACCGATGCGCAGAGACGCCCGCGTCGGCCCGAACGAGCGCCCGCCGACCGGCGGATACTTGGCCGCCTGGACCGCCCGCGCCACGTCGTCCGCGGTGTCGATCAACGGCACGATGACGCCGCCGGCGCCCGCGTCCAGCGCACGCCCGATCGGAGTCGGGTTGTTCGCCTCGACACGCACCAGCCCGACGGTCGTCGCCGAGCCGATCGCCGAGCCCGCATCGATCGCCAGCAGCCCGGCCAGCAGGCCTTGGTACCCGATCAGACCGTGCTGCCCGTCGAGCACAACATAGTCGTACCCGAGCCGCGCGATCCGCTCAGTAGCCGGCGGCGCATCCAGGGTGATCCAGTAACCGACCTGCTTCTCCCGCGACCGGATGCGGTCGGCGAAATCGTTTGCACTCACATGATCTCCTCGGACGACGGCGTCTCCGACGAGCCTAGTACGCCGAGCCGTCCCGCCGACGACCCGTTTCAGACCAGCGGCGTCGCAGACCGCGATCCCTCGCAGACCGCGATCCGTCTCAGACCAGCGGCCGTCCCGGACCGGCGATCCGGCTCAGACCGGCGGGACTCCGTGGCGGCGGGTGGAGAAGTGGCGGTTCTTGGTCTGGGCGGCAGCGAGGCGGGCGATCAGGTCGTCGCGGAGGTCCTCCGGCTCGACGATGGCGTCGATGACCAGGTCCGCGGCAAGGCGGAGGATGTCGATGTCGGCCTCGTACTCCTCGCGCAGCCGGGACACGTACTCGACCCGTTCGTCCTCGTCGGCGATCTCCTGGATCTTGTTGTAGTAGACCGCGTTGATCGCCGCCTCCGGACCCATCACCGCGATCTTCGCGGTCGGCAGCGCGACGCACGCGTCCGGCGAGAAGCCGGGTCCACACATCGCGTAGAGCCCCGCGCCGTACGCCTTCCGCACGATCACGGACACCGTCGGCACCGTCGCCTCCGACACCGCGGTGATCATCTTCGCGCCGTGCCGGATGATCCCGGCCCGCTCGACCTCGCTGCCGATCATGAAGCCCGGTACGTCGCACAGGTACACGAGCGGCACGTTGAACGCGTCGCACAGCCAGATGAACCGCGCCGCCTTGTCCGCGGAGTCGACGAACAGCACGCCGCCCTTCACGGCCGGCTGGTTCGCGACGATCCCGATGACCTGACCGGCCAGCACCCCGAACCCGGTGACGAGTTCCGGTGCGTACGCCGGTTTGACCTCGAAGAACGTGTCCGCATCGATGAGCGCGTCGATCACGTCGTGGATGTCGAACCCGACGCTCTCCTCGGCCGGCACCAGATCCCGGGTGAAATCGCGCGCCGGCGATGAAGCGTCGTACGACGGAGGCCGCGACTGCCACGAACCGGGAAGGTAGGAGAAGTACTGCTTGGCAAGCTCGATCGCCTCGGTGTCGTCGGCGGCGAGCAGGTCGCCGCAGCCGGAGACGCTGGTGTGCATCCGGGCGCCGCCCATCTCCTCCAGCGTCACCTTCTCGCCGACCACCATCTCGGCCATCCGGGGCGAGCCCAGGTACATCGAGGCGTTGCCGTCGACCATGATCACGATGTCGCAGAACGCCGGGATGTACGCGCCGCCCGCGGCGGACGGGCCGAACAGGCAGCAGATCTGCGGGACCTTGCCGGACAGCGCGACCTGGTTGTGGAAGATCCGCCCGGCGCCGCGACGGCCGGGGAACAGGTCCACCTGGTCGGTGATCCGCGCGCCGGCCGAGTCGATCAGCCAGAAGATCGGCAGCTCGTCGCGGAGCGCGGCCTCGGTCATCCGGACGATCTTCTCCACCGTCCGGGCACCCCAGGAGCCGGCCTTGACGGTCGGGTCGTTGGCGACCAGCAGCGCCGGGCGTCCGTCGACCAGGGCACGGCCGGTGACCACGCCGTCGGCGGGCAGGCCGGAGTTCAGCGCGTTCGCCAGCTGGGCGTCCTCGACGAAGCTGCCCTCGTCGACGAGCAGCGCGATCCGGTCGCGGACGTAGAGCTTGTTCTGCGACGCGAGCTTCGCGGCCGCCTTCTCCGGCGCCCCCAGGGTCGCCTCACGCGCGACCTTCACCTCTGTCCAGTGGTCCCTCATGACTGCCTTTCTACCTGTTACGTCCGACGAAACGAGGGTTACAGGCCACTGTTACCTATCTGATGAGACTTGACAGAGGGTTACAGGCCACAGTTCTTCGGACGTAACGGATCATTCGACCGGGAGGCCGAGGCTGCGGGCGATGAGCATGCGCTGGACCTCCGACGTACCCTCACCAATCTCCAGGATCTTGGCGTCACGGTAGAACCGGGTGACCGGGTACTCCTCCATGAAGCCGTAGCCGCCGAAGACCTGCGTGGCGATCCGCGTCGCCGTCACCGCGGACTCGGTCGCGTAGAGCTTCGCCACCGACGCGGCCTGCTTGAAGTCCTGCCGCGCCGCGCCGTTGTCCTTCAGCACGGCGGCCCGGTAGACGAGCAACTCGGCCGCGTCCGCCATCACCTTCAGATCCGCGATCTGGAAGGCGACACCCTGCTTGCGCCCGATCGGGACCCCGAACGTCTGGCGCTCACCGGCGTACTGGACCGAGAGCTCCAGGCAGGCCCGGATACACCCGAGCGCGACCGCCGCGATCGCGACCCGCCCGTCGTCCAGCGTCGCGAGGAACTGCCCGAACCCCTTGCCTCGCTCGCCGAGCAGGTTGGCCTCCGGCACCCGGCAGCCGGCGAACGACAGCGGGTGCGTGTCCGAAGCGTGCCAGCCGAGCTTGTCGTACGCCGCTTCCGCGACGAAGCCCGGCGTACCCGTCGGGACGATGATGGTGGAGATCTCCGGCTTGCCGTCCGCCCTCTCACCGGTGCGCGCGGTCACGGTCACGCACGAGGTGATGCTGGAGCCGGAGTTGGTGATGAACTGCTTCGAGCCGTCGATCACCCACTCGCCGCCGTCGAGGACCGCGCGCGTCTTGGTCGCGCCCGCGTCCGACCCGGACTCCGACTCGGTCAGCCCGAACCCCGCCAGCCGGTTCCCGGCGACGAGGTCCGGCAACCACTGCCGTTTCTGCTCGTCGGTGCCGAAGGTGAGGATCGGGTTGATCCCGAGCCCGACCGCCGCCTCCAGGGTGATGCCCATCGACTGGTCCACCCGGGAGATCTCCTCGATCGCCACGCACAGACTCGTGAAGTCACCGGCCGCACCGCCGTACTCCTCCGGCGCGGTCAGCCCGAACAGGCCGAGCTTGCCCATCTTCTGCACGACCTCCACCGGGAAGTAGTGCTTGCGATCCCACTCGGCGGCGTGCGGGGCGATCTCCGCCTCGGCGAAGTCGCGGACGCTGTGGCGGAACTCGCGGTGTTCCTCGGACAGCTCGACCATGACGCACTCCTCTGTGCTTGACGCTTACGTAAACGTAAAGCACAGTGGGGTGCGTGCACAATATCCGGGTGCCCGCTGAGACCTGGTCGATCGCCGAACTGGCCGCCGAGTACGACGTCACTCTGCGCACGATCCGGTTCTACGAGGACCGCGGCCTGCTCACGCCCGAGCGTCGCGGCACCGCCCGCGTGTACCACCCCCGTGACAGGGTCCGCCTCGGCCTGATCCTGCGCGGCAAACGCCTCGGCTTCTCCCTCGACGAGATCGCCACCATCGTCGACATGTACGACGCCGAGCCGGGCGAGGAAGGCCAGCTCGCCTACCTCCTCGACCAGATCACCCACCGCCGCGCCGACCTCGAACAACGCCGCCGCGACATCGACGAAACCCTCGACGAACTCGCCGAGGTAGACGCCCGCTGCCGGGCCGACCTCCGGGCCCTCCGCATCCGCTAGTCCCCCGCCCTGCCCGCTACGCCGCGCGGGACAAATCCGTCGGTCGGTTGTCGATCCGCTGCGTTCGCGTTCGTGTAGAGGGCACAGGAACACCAATCCGAGGAGGTAGTCATGGGTGAGATTACGGTGGTTTGCAGCCTGACTCTGGACGGCGTCATGCAGGCGCCGGGCCGGCCGGACGAGGACCAGCGCGACGACTTCCAGTACGGCGGCTGGGGCGCGCCGTACAGCCAGGATGCGATGGGACGCGTCCTGCGCCAGCGGGCCGGCGCGACCGGCGCGACCGGCGGCATGTTGCTCGGCCGCCGAACCTACGCAGACTTCGCCGACTTCTGGCCGAAGCAGGAAGACAACCCCTACACGGACTCGCTGAACAAGCAGCAGAAGTACGTCGTCTCGTCGATCCTGAAGGACCCCGACTGGGTCAACTCACACGTCATCACCCTCGACGACATCGCCGAACTCAAGGCCGACCAGGACCTCATCATCCTTGGCAGCGGCGAACTGATCCGCTCCATCCCCACCCTGATCGACCAGTACATCCTGCTGACCCACCCCTTGGTCCTCGGCACCGGTCACCACCTCTTCGGCGACCACCACCAGCCCCTCACTCTCGATCACTCCGAGCCCACGACCACCGGCGTCGTGATCAACACCTACCGCCCGACCGCCCGACCGAAGAACGGGTAGTAGTCAGTGCTGACCGCACCACCACACCGTGACGGCGCACTCAGCCGGCCCGGATCGACCACTACTACCCGTCCTTCGGTACGCCACTCGTCGGTACGCCGGCTAGGCAGACGTCGGAGCCAGGTGATCGGGCCGAGCTGGGTCCGTTGGTCGGACGGCGAGG
>Ga0193707_1000465_pt1 | contig 13952 bp, 12 predicted proteins | sample U3c2metaG_FD_143043 | JGI IMG/M metagenome (GOLD analysis project Ga0193707, IMG submission 143043) | Soil microbial communities from a riparian zone of the East river system, Colorado, United States - U3c2 | ecosystem: Environmental > Terrestrial > Soil > Riparian zone | place: USA: East River... | reverse complement strand
CGTTTGGACTTTCGCCGGGCTCGCCCTCCTGCTGGCAATGATTGGCATTTACGGCATCGTTTCTTATGCCGTCGTCGAGAGGACCCAGGAAATGGGTGTACGTTTGGCCCTCGGCACGACCCCGGTCCAACTTCGGGGCATGCTGTTGCGGCATGGCTTGCTGATGGTCGTGGCCGGAGCCATTCCCGGAATCGCCGGAGCCCAGCTCACTGGGCGCTTTCTCGAAAGCCTGATGGACGGGGCGAAGCCCATCGGCCTGGCAACGTCCTCTGGCTTAGTCTTGCTCTTCGCGGTCGTAGCGTCGGCGAGTATCTGGTCCGCCACGCGCCGCATTGGCACACTCGACATCATGTCCATCCTACGCAGCGAATAACCTAGGCCTGTTGTTAACGTTGCGCGCTAAGCCGCGACTACGCTGCTTTGGCTACTTTGCGCACTGGTCTGAAGCCCGCCCGCACCTCTTCTGAAAAGAATTGCGGCTGCTCCCACGCCGCGAAGTGACAGCCTTTAGGTAGCCGGTTGTAATGGATGAGTTTGGGATACGCTTTCTCTACCCAGCTGCGCGGGGCGGCGTAGATTTCATCTGGAAAGACGCTGACGGCAACCGGGATGGCGACGTTCTTGGGGGCGAAAAAGGCAAGCTTGTTTTCCCAATAGAGACGACCCGAAGAGATTCCCGTGTTCGTCAACCAGTAGAGCGTGATGTTGTCGAGGATGTCGTCTCGCGTAAGGCCCTCGGACTGGCCGGCAAAGACGCGCGCCATGAGCGCCTCACTGGCTTCGTCGTGGTCGAGCATCCAGGCCGCCAGGCCGACCGGCGAATCTGCAAGCCCGTACAGCGTCTGCGGGCGGTTCGCCATCTCGATGGCGTAGCCCAGGCCATGCTTGTAGAAAAAGGCGAGCCGATCGAAAGCGTGTTGCTCGTCGGCTGCGAGACCGGATGGCGCCGGAGCACCGGTAAAGGCCGCTCCGTTAATGTCGTTTGGAACCGCGCCCGGCATGTTGGTGTGAATGGCGAGCAATTCCGGAGCCGCCTGCACGCCCATTTGATCGGTGATGAGCGAACCCCAATCGCCGCCTTGCGCCACAAATTGTGTGTATCCAAGGCGCTTCATCAGCACGACCCAGGCACGCGCGATGCGGTCGGGATCCCAGCCGGTGGCGGTGGGCTTGCCTGAAAACCCGTAGCCTGGCATGGACGGAATTACCAGATGGAAAGCGTCCGATGCGCTCGCGCCATGTGCCGTGGGATTGGTCAGTGGATCGACAATCTTCAGCTGCTCGATGACCGAGCCGGGCCATCCGTGGGTGACGATGAGCGGCAAAGCATCTTCATGCTTCGAACGAAGGTGAATGAAATGAATGTCCAGCCCATCGATCTCGGTCATGAACTGAGGTAGGGCGTTCAGTCTGGCCTCCACTTTCCGCCAGTCGTATTCCGTCCCCCAATAGCGTGCGAGTGCCTGAATCGTCGCGAGCTGCACGCCTTGCGATTGATCCGTGACCGTCTCCCGCTCAGGCCACTTTGTTGCATTGATGCGTCTGCGCAATTCGGTAAGTTCCGCCTCCGGAACATTCACATGAAACGGGCGAATCGCATTGTCAGCTGTCTGCTTGTTGCCTTCTTGTGTAGTACTGGTTTGAATCATGGCGTCCTCCTTTTGAGCAGTCTTGGATTTTTTGGTTTGGCTCATGAGCCAACAGTTAAACGCCAGCCCTGATAAGCTGACGCTGGCGGTCGATTGTACTCCGACTTCGAAAACTATTGTTAACAGGCGTCTCTAACAATGTGGATCCCTGTCAAGCACTTTTTGAGCGTCGTCCGCTACCACAGCATTCTTATGAAGAGGTGTTACGTTGTCAGGCTGTGCCGAAGGTTTTATTCCACTTCGCGCGAACGTCGCGAAGGAGTGACGGATAGACGACCAGCTTGCGGAACGGGTCGATCAGGGCCATGTAGATCGGCGTGAAGGGACTGACGTTGCGCACGTAAACGCCGAAATAGAAGCGGTAGGCATTTGCCGTTTCGACAAGGGCGCTCAGTGCTGCGGCGTGGGCGGTACGGTTGATCAGCTCAAGGAGCTGCTCGTTCTCGAAGCGGTATACGACGCGGAAGAGTCCCTCGCGCGTGCCCGCTGGCGCAAGGGACTTAGAGCGATCGGCGGTTGTCACGCGCGTTGCGAAGGTTTCGCAGGCGGTTGCGGCCGACTCGCGATCCCAGCCAAGCAGCCGGCCGACGAAGAGACGGATCTTCAGGAGCATGCGCACAAGCGGCGGGGGTGTGAACGGACACGCGCTTGCCGTCCGCAAGAACTCATCCAGCGTGATGCCGGAGCGCGCCCGCGGCAGATCAACGGCCCACACATCATGAAGTGGCACGCCAGCAAGAAAGTCGTGAACGCGCAGTGGTAGCCGTTCGAACTCTTGTGTCGAGATCTGCGGCATCGTGCCTCCTTCGTCGCATTTCTGTTGCTGTTGCTGTTTTTCGATTTGTCCCGATTAGCGGGCAAGAACGAACCCGCTGGCGGGGCGGGCGCTTCGCGTGTACAAAGTCTGAAACGCCGGTGAGCCTTGAAGGACTGACCGTGGCGCGTTACGATGATGTGAACATGGAAAGTGGCCTAGAGCAGTGTATCGATGAGCATCAATAACAGAGTCCTCAAGCAACTCCTCTCAATACAATGACTTCCAACCCAAAGTCGATTCAAATCCCATAGATCAGCGCGTCCGCCGCAAACGCCAGCGGCTTCCTTCTAACCTCCTTTATCGAAAACGCCCCGGATCGAGATTCTGCTCCACCCCTAAGACTGTGCCCCGAGGCGTTTCCGATCAAGGCTAGCGGCAATTCGTCCAGAATGCCGCGGTTCTCAAGAACTCCTTTGTACCGGCAGGGCCAATCACCCGAACAATCACTGGCCCCATATTGGGGAAGGCAATCACCTCAAATGCTAAGACGGGGCAACATTCGCGCTCTGCTACAATCAATTTCGCTATAAGCCTAATCCACTCGCCATCACCCGGAAGGCGAAAGGCATAACCCTCCTGAAGCTCCTCAGTCTCAATGACTGCAGACCTGAATTGCGCAAGAAGCGTTGCTTCGCGATCGCTCCATTCTACAGTCGTCAGAGAGCAAGCTATCGGTGCGTTATCGCGATCCCTCATGGCCGGCTCGCGGGTGGTACGACCCCGTTCATCCGGAGGTATTCGACAATCTGCCCATAATGGTCACAAGCATGCATCAATGACTCCACTACAAGGGCTGAGCGAGTCACTTCACCCTTTTTCAGGGGCGAGATTGGCGAGGGATTCACCGACGCGTTCGTCTGGCCGATAGATTCGATGGCTTTGGACAAATGCGCGAATGAGCCATTCAGGTAATTGAGTATTTCGGCTTTGGTTCTTACAGCTTCAGGCCCGACTTCGTCGCCCGCATCTACCGGCGGCTCCTCTCCCAAGGCTGCTGCGGCCAGGATGTGGTTGGTCGCGGACAGGTGTTTAACCATTTGACCAAACGTACGCACGCCCTTGAATTCCCCATCCGTCGGCGCAAACCCGAACTTGTCGGCGGGCATGGCATCCACAGCAGGTATGATCACTTTCTCAGCGAGCTTCAACAGGGATTGCAGTGCGCGCCTTTCCCGCTGTGTGTCGAGGATCGCGGAATCCTTTGTCTCAACGGCCTGCTGGCCAGCCTGCGCTAGAAGGTTACCTGCAGCTAACCACACCACGAGTACCGGTATCCATTTCATGTTCTGCACGACTCGTTTCTCCTTTGGCGGAAATATTCTGAGGTACTCTATCCGCTATTCATCACGCTACAACTTAAAGTGGACTTTAAGGCAAGAGGGCATTTTGTAAAGAATTTGTCAGCAGGATCCGATTCCGAGCGGCAAGGTGAGCGTTAGAATGGCGCATGGCTCAACTAACCATTTCGCAGGTCGCACGGCAGATTCGACTTCGGCCCTCGGCGATTCGCTATTACGAGCGGATTGGCCTGCTTCCTCCGGCAGAACGGCTAAGTGGGCAGAGGCGTTATGATCCCACGGTCCTTTACCGCCTGGCAATCATTCAGCGTGCGCGTCAACTGGGTTTTACATTGACTGAAATCCGACACTTGTTCTTTGGTTTCCGTGGCATCACTCGCCCTTCGGAACGCTGGCGAACGCTTTCCCAAAGAAAGCTGGCGGAGCTAGATCATCTGATGGATGGAATAAAAGCAGTGCGAGGCGTGCTCAAAAAGTTGATGACGAAGTGCCGATGCGACACCTTGGATCAATGTGGCAGGGGGATATTTCAGAGCATGAATAGAGATGTCGTAGCTAAGCCCCTCCCTGCGAGTCATCGACATCGGGAAAAATATCCGGCGAGTTTGCGAACCTGATGCAGTAGGCGCTCTAAGAATTACCTTTGGAATATCGCCCTTCCGCTGCGATATTTGTGATGCATTCCCGAGTGACAGGCAAGCCGGACTGCGCCCGGCTAAACCGGCATGTTGTAGGGGATGCAAGAGCCCTACGGGAAAGGAAGTAGCCAATCCATCCCTGGCCTCGAGTCTTGCGGGGGACATCGTGAGGTGTTTCTTGAAGCGTAGATAGAGGCATCGCATCGGTGGGCGGGGAAATTGTGAAAAGCCTGTAGATCAGGATGCCGACTCCTTTCGGGGATTGCGCGTTTCATGAACGACACTTTACGCCGAACTGCCACAGGCTTTCCAGAAACGGTTGTAATCGCAACTGCACCAACTAAAAATTGCTGATGAAACGCGACGTTGCGTCAGGATGCCCTATCGGGTGGGACGCGGTTTGAAAAGCTAGGAAAGTTTTGAGTGGGCACTTTGGGCCCCTGACACGCTTCGGATGCTTTTCAGAAGCTTTGTTATACACTCCCCTGGATCTTGTCTATCAAAGTCCTCATCCAAGACTACCAGTGATACCGAAGGATCGATCTCCTCGAAAACTTTCCTTGTCGATTTGCCGTGCACCGTTTGCATGCTGGCACCGAGGATGATGAGTTTTGCGTTGATTGCCCTCAGCAGCAGCTTTGCGTCTCCCACATTCCCGGTGGTCAGAGCGTTGTAGCCGGCGCGACACAATACTTCCGACAGGAATGCGCACACTTCGACCGAATCGTAGACGCAGAGGACGCGAAAACGCGCATCACTAGACTTCTCCTTGGAATAGCGCGAGCCAAGATACGCCGCCAAAATCGCTTCGGCCTCGGAGTCGTAGGTTTCGAATAGGGGAAGGAGGTTAGTCATTTCCAGCGTCTTCCGGACGTGTTGCTGCAACCCGCTGAGCTTGATATCGCCGCCCTTCGCCCGCGCTGTTGAGACCATGCGTACCAGTGCGCCCAATCCGCTGCTATCGATGAACGCTACCTGATCCAACACCAGAACGACGTCGCAGTGTTTGGGCAGCACGTCTCCGATGTGCGACTGCAGTGAGAACAACTCCGCACCTGCCACGATGCGCCCGTTGCACTGGACAACCACCACGCCGCCGACGGGGCGGCTGTTCATGCTCAGTGGCATACTTCTCCTTCAGCATCCGCGTCTGCCCTCACTTCCTGGGTGGGGGCATTTTGGGCTGCCGATCTGGGAAGTCGGAATCCGTTCGACGCCCTTGAATTTCTACCAGCAGCTGGGAGTATTCTAGCGGATAGTTGACGTAAACAAGGCGTGGGTGATGTCATAACGACGTCGGCCCCCTTACGTTCCGAGCCCTTCTTGGTTGGATACCGCAAAGTGTACTCGGGGCGCCGTGAGGCCGACGTCGTTATGACATCACCCACAAGGCGATAACGCTCACCACCAGGTTACGACCCCCATCGCTTATAGCCGAACCGGTGTCATCACGCAAAAGGCCAGCAGGGCGTCCAAAGTCGGACCTAGCCTAGCCAATCGGCGCACTGGGAAACATTGCCGTCGGGAAAAGCTTAATGCAGGGAAAGCGGCCGGTACCTGACCTTGACGTCGCAAACGTACCGGCCGGGTCTGAATCATGCTGCTGCTTCTGCTCGGTTTTGCTTGATAAACGCGAGCAGGTCGGTATTGATCTGGTCCGCGTTCGTTGTGGGCATTCCGTGTGGAAAACCGGGGTACACTTTTAGGGTGGCATTCTTCACCAGCTTCGCGGACTGCAGGGCCGCCGCGCCGATCGGGACGATCTGGTCATCGTCGCCATGAAGAATGAGGGTCGGCACGTCAAACTTTTTGAGATCTTCCGTGAAGTCCGTCTCGGAGAAGGCCTTTATGCAGTCATAGCCCGCTTTCATTCCTCCCGTCATTCCTTGCAACCACCAGTGCTCCCGGATGCCTTCGGAAATCTTGGCACCTGGCCGGTTGTATCCGTAGAACGGGAGGGTAATGTCCTTATAAAACTGGGCCCGATTTTTCGTATATTGGGCTCGCAGGTCGTCGAACACCTCGATAGGCGCGCCCGCCGGATTCTTGTCCGTCTTTACCATCAGAGGGGGTACCGCGCTGATGAGTACGGCCATCGCGACACGCTTCGAACCGTGCCGACCGATGTATCTGGCAACTTCTCCGCCGCCGGTGGAGTGCCCCACGTGAATCGCGTTCCGCAGGTCAAGTTTTTCCGTGAGAGCTGCGAGATCGTCGGCATAAGTGTCCATATCGTTGCCGTCCCACGTCTGGGAGGAACGCCCGTGCCCGCGCCGGTCATGGGCGATAACTCGATAGCCACGCTGGCCGAAGAACAACATCTGTCCGTCCCAGTCGTCCGCCGTGAGCGGCCAGCCGTGACTGAAGACTATGGGCTGGCCCTTTCCCCAGTCCTTGTAGTAGATATGCGTTTCGTCTTTCGTGGTGACTGTAGGCATGACATCTTCTCCTTAGGTGTGATTTGAGTTAGAGATTTCCGTTTTTCTTGCCAAGTCGCGAGATCTCCTCCCGAAGCTTCTCGTTTTCTGGCTCCAATTCGCGCATTCTGTTTTCGGCTGGCGACCGCTTCCCGAATTTCTTCGTCCGTGTACCGGGGGACTATGTGTTGTTGGCAATTCCAATCGAAGGCTTCAATTCTAATTACGGATACCCTCTCGGTGAACGCCTTGTATTCCGGATCGCGAACTTTATTGATCCACTTTCGTGCTTGCTTGCCCTCGAAGACCTCAACGCGACCCAGGATTTTGAGACGCAGCTGTCTTGGATAGTCGACCAAGATGAGCGCAACCCGGTTGTCAGTCATCAGACCCAAAGTTGTGAGGCATTGTGTTTCTCCCGAGCTACGAACAGGATGCGATGCCAGCCGCAGCTTTGACGAGTCTACGCATCCTTGGGTAATTTTGCTTCGATGATCCGGAAGATTTTCTTTCTGACCGTCGGAATGCAATCCGGGTTCTAGCACTTCACCCTGGATGCCCCTTTTTCCGCGGGCGGGTAATGCTTTGAAGGCATCGCTGAGTCTCCTTGGCGGATGACTTCTAGTCTTCGTGTTTCTCATAACCAAGACATCGCAGAAACTGGCTGATGAATCTCGATTCGACGAAGACTTCGCCCTTGCCCGTGAAGTCGAGTGTTTCCCGCTGGCTCAGCGACTACTTCCGGAGGCAGATTGTTGTGATTTAGTTGTCAACGTGGAACAGGTTGAAGGTTGAAACCGTCAGGGCCGCGCATCTGACATATGCTGGTCGAGGTCCGGTCGCTTCGCCTTGGAACGCTTTTAACGTCGCTATCTTCGCCCACGACTTCGAATCCGCGAGCCGCCGCCGAGGGCGCGTGTCAAGCAATGGCATTTGGGGGTTCTGATGTGGGCTCGAAACTCGGGAATAGAGGACAACTCGTTTCATCGGCAAAGGTGCGCCGCTACGCTTCGCAGTAACACAGGTGAGGGGTCGATGATGGGACGACGCTCCGCTATTTCGAGCAGCGCCGCGACGAGGTTGAGATATCCGCAACGGTGCATCCATGCGGCCGTCATAATTGGTGAGCGACTCATGCCACCAACACAGTGGATCAGCAGATTTCCGCGTCGGACCCCTTTCGCAACCTCCGCCATGATTTCCTCAAACTTCCGCGGCGAGATTGGGCTAGAGTCGGCAATCGGGACACCGGCATAGCTCACACCGTTTGCTTTGTGAGGTACTTTGTGGGAGCAGAGAGAGACGACGGCGGTGATGCTGAACGGGTTCGCGGTGGCAAGCTGCGCCGCATCTTTGAGGCTGCCAAGATACAACCTTTCCCAGATTCTAGTGATGCCCATAGTTACTCGTCCTCGGCTTGGTTCAGATTTCCAGCAGTCGTAAGGCGTTGCCTATATTGGCAATTCAGTTGTACACATTGCAAATCATCGCCTGCATCGATTCTGTAGTGCAGCAACATCTCATTTCATTGTCACACTTGGGGCAAGCGGGCACCTGCCCCTGCTTTCTCAATACGTGCTATGCGCTCCTCGCCCAGCAGAGAGTAAGAGGCGCTGGATGGCTTGGGCAGATCGTCATTTCCGGTTCGAAAATGCCCGAATTGGAGGGACATCGAATGCCCGATCCAAAGAGGGGATGCGATCATTGAGCGGGTCAGAGAGGCTTGGGGTTTCAATGACCTGGACGGGGCGTTTTCCCCTTATCTCTAACCTCAGAGGATGAGACGCGGTGCTGTCGTAGACGGAATCACTGATAACAGCACCCACAGGGGAGGCCGCGACGACAGAGTGTAAACGCCTTTCCGCAAGGGACCCTATTCTTGCGCATAGGCTCGCTTCAAGCCTTCGATATCAATCTTTTTCATTTTAAGCATCGCCTGCATGACTCTTTTGGCCTTCTCTCGGTCCTTGTCACCCATCAACTTGACTAAAATGGAAGGAACGATTTGCCACGACAGTCCAAACTTGTCTTTGAGCCACCCGCATTCCACCTCTTGCCCGCCTCCCGCAGTGAGTTTTTTCCAATACTCGTCCACTTCTTCCTGCGTCTCACAGTTCACCACAAATGATATGGCTTCGGTGAATTTGAACGCTGGACCGCCGTTCAACACTGCGAATTCTTGCCCCTCGATTTGGAATGTCGCGATCATCACCGTTCCAGCGGGACCCGGCGATCCCTCCGGATAAAGGGTAACCCTTCCGACCTTTGAATTCTTGAAAACGGATGTATAAAACTCCATCGCCTCTTCCGCGTTGTTGTCGAACCACAAGAACGGGGTTATTTTCTGCACTGAGTGCTACTCCTTTAGTTATTACTATGTTTGTATTCTGCGTTGAACCATTGCCATGCATCTTTTGCGGATCGCAAAAGCCATCCTCGGCACGGGGCTTGGGCTACTCAGTTCGAAGGGCATTCACGGGCGAAATATATGCTGCGCGCCCAGCCGGTATTATGGCGGCGATAAATGCGCAAATCGCGAGCGCACTCGCAGCCAAGGTCAGCGCCAAAGGATCCCAACTGGACACGCCGTATAGCTGGGCCGAGATCAGACGACCGGCCCCTATGGCCAGCGGCAACCCCAAGATCAACCCAACCAGTACTCGCCTAAACGCACCACGCAGCACCAGTTGGATCACCTTCGCACGATCCGCGCCAAGCGCCATGCGAACCCCGATTTCATTGGTTTGCTGTGCAACAGTATAGGCCGTGACACCGTATAGACCAACGGCAGCCAATAGTAGAGCCACAATCCCGAACAGGCCGGCGAGGCTGGCTACTGCACGTTCCTGGCCGAATGAGAAATCAACTTGCTGCCGCATGGTTCTGACACTGATGATAGTCAGGTTGGGATCCACTTCCGCCAACGCCCTGGTGAGCAGCGGCTCGAGCGTACCAAGGGAAGCATTGGTCACCAGCATGATTCCGCCAATCAGGTGGCTTCGCAGCTCGATCTGTTTCAGCAGGTCGTTTTTGTAGTCGACATTTTGCGCGAGCGGGACGAAAAACATCGGACGCGCCGGCTTGCTGAGTCCCCAACCCGCGAACTTCGCATCACGCACCATGCCGACAATTCGGAATGTGCCCGTATTCTCAGGCAGATCGAGGCCGAAATGCTGATCTAGAGGATCTTCGTTGCTCTTGAAAAAGCGCTTCACGAAGGCCTCGTTGACAATCGCTACCGGCGCGGTGGTTTCGTTATCGGCTGCGGTAAAGGCGCGCCCGCGCAAAACGGTCACGCCCAAGTTCTGAAGATAATTGGCGCTGACACGGTCCCACGACGCGCTCGCTTCCTCGTTCATCTTGGGAGCGGGATGACCAGCGACCAAAATCAGTTCGCCCCAGTTATCGGTGAGCGGATTATAAAGCGCCAGCCCGGATCCGTGTACTTCGGGTAGACGATCAAGGCGTTGCTCAAGCTGACGGTAGAGCGCGACCAATTTAGGCTGTGTGTAGCTGGCCGGCGGATTGTTCAACCCAACCAGCACGCGTCCTTGAATTTGGTATCCGAAATCCTGCTGCTCGAGCTTGTTGAGGCTTCGCGCCAGCATCGTCGCCCCCGCAACGAGGACAACCGACAAGGTGGCTTGCAGGATCAGTAGCGCTTTGCGGGCGAAAGAGGAATGATCGCTGGTGCTGCGGCCCGATCCGCGCAACGCTTCCGCCGGATCGGTACTCGTGGCAAACCACGCAGGAGCTGCGCCGAAGATTATTCCCGTCAACAGCGCCAAACCGAATGCCAACGCCAGGACGATGACCGATGGAACGGTGCTGATCGGAAGGAAATGTGAGCCCTGGAAGGCAAGCGCGAGTAGCAGCCGCGCGGCGGCTATTGCCACCACAAGTCCAGCAATACCACCGCCCACCGCGAGCAGGACGCTTTCCGTGAGAGCTTGCGTAACTATCTGCTGCCGCGTGGCACCCACGGCCAAGCGCACTGCGGTTTGTCCACGACGCGCCACCGCGCGAGCCAGCAGCAGGTTCGCGACGTTGGCACATGCAATCAGCAGCACCAACCCGCAGACCGCGAGCAGGATCTGCAAGCTGCGCCCATACTCTTCCTTCATCTCGGCAACGCCGGCACCTGCCGGGACGACGTTGATCACCTGCTGGGGAAGCATTCGGATCACGTCGGGCATCCAGTTGGCGGGATAACCGGAGTCATTCTGCATCCATTGCCGCAGCACTCCGGTGAGGCGCGGACCCGTTCCTACAATCGCAGCTCCCGGCCGCAAGCGACCAATCATGCGCAGCCATGCGGAGACCGACTGATGCAGCAATGCACCGTCACCGTCGATCATGGGTTCTTGTTGCAGCGGGATCCAAATGTCGGGAGGGTCGCTGCGCAGGGTTTCACCGAAAAATCCGGGAGGCGCGACTCCAATCACAGTGAACGGGTGGCCCTCTACGGCGACCGTTGCACCTACGATCGAAGCCTGGGCACCATAGGTAGCCTGCCAGACATGGTGGCTGAGCACCGCAACGGGCGAAGCAGCCGGCCTATCGTCATCGGGCGTAAACACGCGACCGCCGAAAGCGGCCACACCGAGCGTTAAGAAGTAATTTCCAGTGACGAACTCGGAGCGCAGGGGCCTGGCAGCAGATTCGACGCCTTCCCGCCGGACGCTGAGACGCCCCGGGCCAGCCTGGAAGGCAGCCACCTCTTGGAACTCCGGCGCTTCCACCTTCAGCCGCTCGTAAAGCGGGAAGGAAAACATTCCCCACCGATCCTGAGGACCGCCTTCTACGCAGCATTCGTCGCCTTCGCCGATCCGATAGAGCTTCGCCGGATCAGAAACGGGCAAGGAGCGCAGCATCACTGCATCGATCAACGTGAATAGCGCCGTGGTTCCGCCAATTCCCACGGCCAGGGTGAGGACGGCCGCAGTTGTAAAGACGGGCGACCGCCGGAACTGCCGCACGGCATAGCGAAGACCGCCAATCAGATTTTGCATTCTAGACCCCTTCAATCCTTTACGAGCTGGAGTTGCTGCGGGTTCCACATCAAACGAACGTAGTGGCGCCGCCTGCCGCAAGGGGGTAGTTCCGCCGAAGGCTGCTGTATTGACGCGCCCCCGAGTAGTTCGTAACCCGAGATTCAGGGCTCCCAGGCGTAAAACTGGATGCGGGCAATAAACTCTCGCCCGCGCTGCTCTGCGCGCAGGTGAGTCATTGATTGGGCGCGGGAGTTGGCCGTCCAGGCTGGAAAGGAAGTAGTGGTCGAAGATGCTCGATTCCACTGGTCGCTGGTTCGCAACGCCCGAGAAGAACAGGCTGGATCCCGGCGTCACCCATAGGTCCCTCGGGCCAGTTGACTCACAACCACCTTCTCGAGGTTCCCAATCGCATTCAAGTGAAACGCATGAACGGGCGATAAAAGTACCATAATCCGTGATGCTTTAGTGAGCTCTTTTACGCCGTAGTTGATCTGTAAAATATTGATAATGAACAAGTTGTTGTAGTCAGCGTCCGGCCGCGTCATTCCGATCCGTCTTTCAGGCCAAGGAAAAGTGCCCCTGCTCCCCATCGCCTCCTTCCTTAATATTACGTCTAACAATCAAGGAAGCTCCATTCCCGGCTCAAGAAGAAATCACGTCTGCCGAAGAAAACAGTGTGTGGTCGCGTCCTGGTATTGAGGAATAACCCCTGCGAAAATTGGAGCGAGTCGACAAAAAGCGGAAGGTTTTCATGGTTACATGTCCGGCCTTGTTCAGCGGCACCTTGGACTGCATTTGGAAATGGCTTGCGATCCGGGTCGTCCCATATTTCCTGATGACTGTCGCGCGGGCACATTCGGCGACCGAAAATCAGATTAAGACTGCGTTCCTTCTTCAATCTCGCGAAGTTTGTGATGGCCAGCCGGCGCCTTCCCAGTGGCGGAGGCCGCTTCACAAATCTCCGTGCTCGGCCAGGACCCTTTCGGCTATGAATTCGAACAACTTCGTTCTGAACGATGGCCGGGTGCGCTTTGAAATCAAATGGGAAGGCTGCGGAGCGGGCACATCCGAAGGTAGGAGCCCGGCTGTTTGACGGTGCCCCAACTGATCAATGACTGACGACGAAACCCCGGAAGCTAAATGAGTGTCTTACGCGACATGTCCATCGGCCGAAAGCTGACGGTGATCATCCTGTCGATCACTACCGTCACTTTGCTGTTGGCTTGCGTGGTGATGGGTGCGCACGACGTGCTTGTCGTTCGCACGTCGATGGCGCTCAAGCTGGACACTCTGACCGAAGTGATTGCGAGGAACAGTTCAGGAGCCCTGGTCTACGAGGACACCCACGTTGCGCAGAATTTAGTTTTGGCCATGCGCGTCGATCCGCACATCACGGCTGCCTGCGTTTACTTTCCAGATGGCAGAACCTTAGCCTCCTATCTTCGAGATGGCAGTGGCTGCGAAACGCTCCAGCCGTTGCCGCAGCAATATGGTCCTCACTTCACGCAAGGCCGGCTCGCCGACGTTCGACCGGTTCGACTGAATGGGGAGACCGTCGGGTTGGCCTACATTGAGTCGGACCTCGGCGAATTTTATGCCCGTCTGCGGCAATACGCTGGAATGACCCTGCTGGTCCTGCTCGTGTCCTGTCTGGTCGCATGGTTGTTGGCCTCCCGTCTGCAAAAATTGGTGTCCCAACCCATGCTCGAACTGGCACGAACCACTAAGCGAGTTTCTGACGAAAGGAACTATGCCCTTCGTGTGCCTGTTACCAGCGGAGACGAGATCGGCTTAGTAGTCAAAGGTTTCAATGAGATGCTCAGTCTGATCGAGCACCGCGACGAACAACTGCAGCTTCACCGCCACAACCTGGAAGAAGAGGTAACCCGGCGTACCACCGAGTTGCAAATGACGAATACGCATCTGGCGGCCGCGAAAGATGCCGCCGAGTCGGCCAGCCGGGCTAAGGGCGAATTTCTTGCCAACATGAGCCACGAAATCCGTACTCCCATCAACGGAGTTCTCGGCATGACCGAGCTTGCTTTGGATACGGAGTTGACGCAGGAACAACGGGAATATCTGCTCCTGGTCCGATCCTCGGGCGAATCGTTGTTAATCGTCATCAACGACATCCTGGAT
>Ga0193707_1000464_pt1 | contig 13953 bp, 17 predicted proteins | sample U3c2metaG_FD_143043 | JGI IMG/M metagenome (GOLD analysis project Ga0193707, IMG submission 143043) | Soil microbial communities from a riparian zone of the East river system, Colorado, United States - U3c2 | ecosystem: Environmental > Terrestrial > Soil > Riparian zone | place: USA: East River... | reverse complement strand
GTGAGGAAGATCGTCTGGCCGATCAGGATCCCGCGCAGGGCTCGGTGGTGGACGACGTAGCGGAGCCCGGCGAGTGGACTGTCCGGCGAGTGGTCGCCAGGTGTGCTTTCGGCGACCGGGTGCCGATGGGTGTGGACCGTCGCGATGATCGCCGCTGACAACACATAGCTGGCGATGTCGACGGCCAGCACGAACTCGATGCCCGGCCAGGCCAGCAGTAGTGCGCCGAGCGGTGGTGCGGCGAGCCGGATCGCGCTGCTGGTGAAGGCGTTCAGGGCGCTTGCGGCGGAGAGTTCGTCGCCGGTGCCCACGACCGCGGGGATCAGGGCGCGAGAGGCCGGCCGGAACACCATGGTGGCGACGTTCTCGGCGAGAACGGCCAGGTAGATCGGCCAGATGCGGTCCGCGTCGGCGAACAGGATCAGCGCGACAGCGACGGCGCTGACCAGGTTCGCGATCCACATCGCCCGGGTAAGGTCCCAGCGATCCAGGAGCACCCCGGCCCACGGTCCGAGCAGCAGCGTCGGCAGCGCCTCGAGGGCGAGCGCGAAACCGGTCGCGACCGTCGATCCGGTCAGCTCGAACACATAGAAGGGGATCGCGACCACCAGCAGCCACGAGCCGATGCCGGAGATCCCGCCGCTGATCCACAGCCGGCGGAAGTCACGGTTCCGGAGAGTCCTCACGCTGCGGGAAACTATCTTGACAAGATAGATCTTGGCAAGACTGTTCTGTGAGAATAGGCTGACCCTCGTGGAACTGGGTGAGATCCTCCGCGAGCGGCGACGGGTGGCCGGACGGACCATCGCGTCGGTCGCCGTCGACGCGGGCCTGTCCGTGCCCTACATCGCCAACCTGGAGAACGGTCGCGGCAACCCGACCGTGGCCGCGCTCGACCGGCTCGCGACCGCGCTCGGTGCTCGACTCGAGGTCGGCATCGCCGCCGACCCGCCCCTCGATCCGTCTCCGGCGGGTGACCGGTCCGGAGAGGCCTCGGCCGGCGCCGACCTGCTGATGAGGTCCGATCGGTCCGCCCAGGTCATCAACGCCCTGGCCGCCGCTCGGTCCCGCTCGCGGTCGGCGGTCCGAGCCGACCTGATTCGGGCCCTCGACGCGTTGAGCGCCGTACTCGATCATCCGCCGGCGGATGCGGACCTCAACCGGCTGCTCGACCTCCTGCTGCTGGCCGGCGGTGGATAAATAGTCGAGTGTTGGCCGCCGTGCACCGTAGGGTCCGAAACATGGAGATCGGTGCACGGATCGCCGCGGCTCAGCTGACCGGCTCGGCGAGATCGAAGCGGCAGGTGATCGCCGGACCTCTGGTGGGTCTGTTGCATGACGACGACGCCTGGTACCTGTCCGGCATGCTCGCGGCCGAGCCCGGAGAACCGTTCGATCCGGACGAGATCCCGTGGGCCCTCGACACCATCCGCCAGGCGTTCGCCGCTGAAGGGCGCTGGCTGAGCGCCGAGTTCGTCGTCGAGGCCAACCCCGGCCTGGCCGAGGCCCTCGAGGCCCGTGGCATGACGATCGTCTCCCACCCGCCGCTGCTCGTCGTCGAGCCCGCGGACCTCGAATACCCCGAACTGTCCGCCGGCGTCACGACTGAGGTGGTGAAGTCCGAGGAGCAGCAGGCGGAGGCGAATGTCGTGTCCGCCGAGGCCTTCGAGGTCGACGACGCCGGCTTCGCGTTCCAGCCGGATCCCGCGAACGGTGGCTGGATCCTGGTCCGCGTCGATGGCGTACCGGTGGCCAGCGGTTCGTGGACCGCGGTCGCCGACGGTGTGACCGAGATCGCCGGGGTCGGCACGATCCACAGCCATCGCCGCCGCGGCCTCGGCGGGATCGCGACGGCGTACGCGACCCAGCAGGCCTTCGAGCTCGCCGGTGCCACGCTCGCCTGGCTCACTCCGGGCGACGACGGCGCGAACCGCGTCTACCGCCGTCTCGGTTACGAGCCGAAGGCAACCGCCGTACACCTCGGCGACCCCGGTGGCCGCCTCGCCGAACTTCGCTGAGAGCTCGATCATGACGGGGACTCTGCAGGTGGAGGTCGTGACCCAGGACTGACCTGGCCGGCTTCGCCTCGACGGCGAGCTCTACGAGCAGACGACAGAGTTCGTGGCGATCTGGGCCGGTGGATCCGTCTCGCCACGGGAATCCGTCGACCTGCTGCTGCGGGCCGGCGACCGCAGTGTGTTCGGCGGGCCGCGGCTGACCGACCTCGGCGCCGGCGCGACGATCGAGCCGTTGGCGATCGTCCGCGCGGACGGTAGGTCAGCAGCACGACGCCGCCTTCGAACGCGCGGCTCCCCGTCAACCGGAGCCCGTGCGTCGCATCGTCGGCGAGCAACCGCCGGCCGCTACCACCGTCGGACAGACGAACAGTCCGGGACGTCGGAGCCGATCGCGTCAGCTCGACGTCACCCCGTCCGGAAAGCGATCAAGCCCGCGCCCAGAGTGCCTGGGGGCGGGCTTGATGCACAGTCAGGTCAGCGGACGGTGAAACCGGCCTTGCGGAAGGCGTCGGCGAGGGAGGTCTCGTCCATGGGGGTCTCGGTCTGGGAGCCGCCGCGCCCCTGACCGACTTGGCCGCCCTTGCCGCCGCCGGGACCACGACCTTGACCGCCGCCGGGACCGCGACCACCCGCCCCGAGCCCGCCTTGGCCGCCAGGCCCGCGGCCGCCTTGACCGTCGCGGCCGCCTTGACCACGGCTTTGGCCGCCACCGCGGGCGCCCTGGTTGCCCGGAGTCCGCGCGCCGCCGCCGACCTCGTCATCCAGACGGAGCGTGAGGGAGATGCGCTTGCGTGGGATGTCGACCTCGAGAACCTTGACCGTGACGATGTCGCCGGGCTTGACCACCTCACGCGGGTCCTTGACGAAGTTCTTCGACAGGGCGGACACGTGCGCGAGCCCGTCCTGGTGGACGCCGATGTCGATGAACGCGCCGAACGCGGCCACGTTGGTGACCTGACCTTCCAGCCGCATCCCGGGCTTGAGGTCGGCGATCTTGTCGACACCCTCGGCGAACACGGCGGTCTTGAACGCCGGCCGCGGATCCCGCCCGGGCTTCTCGAGCTCGGCCAGGATGTCCGTCACCGTCGGCAGACCGAACATCTCGTCGACGAAGTCCGCCGCCTTCAGCCGCTTCAGCTCCGACGACCCGATCAGCGACTTCATGTCGGTGCCGGTCGCGTCGAGGATCCGCCGTATGACGGGATAGGCCTCGGGGTGCACGCTCGACGCGTCCAGCGGGTCGTCGCCGGCGGGGATCCGGAGGAAGCCGGCCGCCTGCTCGAACGCCTTCGGGCCGAGCCGCGCCACCTCCTTCAACGCGGTGCGGGACGTGAACGGACCGTTCTGATCGCGGTGCAGGACGATGTTGTCGGCCAGGCCCGGTGTGATCCCGGAGACCCGGGTGAGCAGCGGCGCGGACGCGGTGTTGAGGTCGACGCCGACTGCGTTCACACAGTCCTCGACCACCGCGTCGAGCGAGCGGGACAGCGAGTTCTCCGCGAGGTCGTGCTGGTACTGCCCGACGCCGATCGACTTCGGGTCGATCTTCACCAGCTCGGCCAGCGGGTCCTGCAGCCGACGCGCGATCGAGACCGCGCCTCGTAGCGACACGTCCATCCCGGGCAGCTCCTGCGAGGCGAACGCGGAGGCGGAGTACACCGACGCGCCGGCCTCCGACACGACCGCCTTGGTGAGCTTGAGCTCCGGGTGCTTGGCGATCAGCTCCGCGGCCAGCTTGTCGGTCTCGCGCGACGCCGTACCGTTGCCGATGGCAATCAGCTCGACGTTGTGCGCGGCGGCCAGCGCGGCCAGGGTGGCGATCGACTTGTCCCACTGGTTCTGCGGGACGTGCGGGTAGATGACGCCGGTGTCGACCACCTTGCCGGTCGCGTCCACCACGGCGACCTTCACGCCGGTCCGGAAGCCCGGGTCGAGACCCATCGTCGCGCGGGTGCCGGCCGGGGCGGCCAGCAGCAGGTCGCGCAGGTTGGCGGCGAACACCCGGATCGCCTCGTCCTCGGCGACCTGCCGCAGCCGCATCCGCAGGTCGATGCCGAGGTGCACCAGGATCTTCGTCCGCCAGGCCCAGCGGACCGTCTCGACCCGCCACTTGTCGGCGGCGCGGCCCTTGTTCTCCACGCCGACCTTGTGGGCGATGGTCGACTCGTACTCCGTCGGTCCGTCGACCTCGACCCCGGCCGGGAGCGGCTCGACGGACAGCGTGAGCACGTCCTCCTTCTCGCCGCGGAACATGGCCAGGATCCGGTGCGACGGCATCTTCGTGAACGGCTCGTCGAAGTCGAAGTAGTCCGAGAACTTCGCGCCGTCGGTCTCCTTGCCCTCGCGCACCGCCGAGGCCAGCCGGCCTTGCGTCCACAGCCGCTCGCGCAGTTCGCCGATCAGGTCGGCGTCCTCGGCGAACCGCTCGACCAGGATCGCCCGGGCGCCGTCCAGCGCCGCCTGCGCGTCCGCGACCTCCGCGTTGACGAACACGGCGGCGGCCGCGAGCGGCTCCGCCGTCGGGTCGGCCATCAGCCCGTCGGCGAGAGGCTCCAGGCCGTTCTCCCGGGCGATCATCGCCTTGGTCCGGCGCTTCGGCTTGAACGGGAGATAGATGTCCTCGAGCCGCGACTTGGTGTCCGCGGCAAGGATCGAGGCCTTCAGCGCGTCGTCGAGCTTGCCCTGGTTGTCGATCGATTCGAGCACCGTCTGGCGGCGTTCCTCCAGCTCACGCAGGTAGCGCAGCCGTTCCTCGAGCGTGCGCAGTTGCGCATCGTCGAGCATCCCGGTGACCTCTTTGCGGTACCGCGCGATGAACGGGACCGTCGACCCCTCGTCCAGCAGCCCCACCGCTGCCCGCACCTGGAACTCGGCGACCTCCAGCTCTTCGGCGATCCGCTGCTCGACCGACTGCACCACCACTGTCCGATTCCCCTCTACCGACAACAACACGACCATCCTGCCGTCACCCACCCGGCCGACGTCAGACCCATATCCTTCCCCATCCCACCCCCCACCCCGAAACCACCGTCCCCAACTCTGTGGACAACCCCGCCGACACCTCCACCGACACCTCCACCGCCCAGCGGCCACCAGCCGGGGCCCAAGACAGGAACCGGTGGGCTGAGACATGAAATTGCGGCTGCCCTGTCGTTTCCGCGGGGCGCATCGGTTCAGGGAGAGCTGTCCGGCTTGCATCCGCCCGCCGGAGCCCTCGCAACCCGTTGGGGGAGGCGGCTTCGAGGGCCAGGTCTTCGTGGGCCTCAGCCTCGCCCGGCTGCTGTGCGGGGCGCATCAGAGTGCAGGCGATGAGTACTGCGGTGGCGACGACTCCGGCGGCGATTGCGAAGGACACGTGGTAGCCGGAGGTCAGGGCTTCCAGGGCCGGCTTGCCGGCGGCGGCGACGCTCGAGGTGTGGGTTGCCGACACGGTGGCCAGGACGGCCAGACCGAGGGCCGCGCCCACCTCGCCGGCGGTGCCGACCAGGCCGGAGGCCAGCCCCGCGTCCTCGGGGTTGACGTCGGCCATCGACAGGCCCATCAGCGCTGGGAAGCAGATGCCGCCGCCGAGACCCAGCAGGGCCAGCACCGGGAGGACGTGGACGAAGTAGTTGCCGTTGACCGGAGCCAGCGTGAACAGGAACAGACCGACCACGATCAATGCCAGTCCGGCGATCAGCGGACGCCGCGGGCCGAACCACATCACCAGCTTCTCGGAGTACTTCACCGACAGCAGTCCCATCACCACAGTCGTCGGCAGGAACGCCAGTCCGATCTGCAGAGCGTCGTACCCGAGCACTCGCTGCAGGTAGAGCGACCCGAGGAAGAAGATGCCGAACATGCCCGAGCTGGACAGTGCCTGGATCAGGTTCGCGCCGGTCAATGTCCGGGAGCGGAAGATCCGCAGCGGGACCAGCGGGTTGGCGGTGGTCGCCTCCCGGACGATGAAGCAGGCCAGCAGGGTGACGGTCAGCAGCGCCAGCGCGATCGTCCGCGGAGCGGTCCAGCCCAGCTCGGCGGCCGGCTTGACGATGGTGAACACGCCGACCATCAGCGCCGCGGTGATCAGCACCGCCCCCGGAACGTCGGTGCCGCGGCCCATCCCCAGGCCCTTGTCCTTCTCGATCAGTTTGACGGCCAGTACGGCGGTCAGCACGCCGATCGGCAGGTTGACGAAGAAGATCCAGTGCCAGTTGATCGCCTGGGTCAGCGCGCCGCCGGCGAGCAGCCCGATCGACCCGCCGGCCGACGCCACGAAGGCGTAGACGCCGATCGCCTTGGCCTGCTCCCGCGGCTCGGGGAACAGGGTCACGATCATGCCCAGGATCACCGCGGAGGTCAGCGCGCCGCCGACGCCCTGCACGAACCGGGCGATGACCAGCACCTCCTGCGTCTCGGCCAGTCCGCACAGCACCGACGCGATGGTGAAGACGACCAGGCCCGCGATGAAGATGTTCCGCCGGCCGAGCAGGTCACCGAGCCGGCCGGCCAGCAGGAGCAGGCCGCCGAACGCGATCAGGTAGGCGTTCACGACCCAGGCCAGCGAGGAGCTGGTGAAGCCGAGGTCGTCTTGGATGGCCGGCAGGGCCACGTTCACCACGGTCACGTCGAGCACGATCATCAACATGCCCGCGCACAGTGTGTAGAGGGCCAGCCAGCGCGAGCGGCCGCCCTGCGCGGCCGGCGAAGCGCCAGGGTGTCGGTCGTCGCGTACATGTCGGTGTCTCCTTGAGTCCGTCGTTTGGGCCTTACACCCTTACGTCGGACCAGGAGTCCTCAGATTGACACGTCGTCCGACCTTTTTTCGCGACGCACCCGGGACAGCCAGTACGCCGTCAGCCCCGGAACCAGCCCGGACCCGACCGCCAGCAGCGTCGGGACCTGGGACGCGAGCGCGAACCAGGTGAGCAGTACGACGACCCCGCCGGCGACCGGGGCCGGGCGGCGGAGCAGGAACAGGTTCGCGGACCGGAAGAGTGTCTTCATGGTCGCGGTCTGGGCCGCGTCCGGGAGGACGGCGAGGCCGCTCAGGTAGAGCCCGAGGATCATCCCGGTCAGCGGGATCAGGATCGCCAGCGCGAAGATCCCCACCGCACCGTCCGAGTACGCCCAGAACGAGATCCCGAACGCGAGCAGCACGCCGCCGGCGTACAGCCCGAACCCGGACAGCCAGAACCGGCGCATCGCCCAGACGAACTCCTTGAAGAACCGCCGCAGCAGCGCCGGGCGGTCCTGACTGATCGCGTCCGGCAGCACCCGCTGCATGGCGAACGCCGCCGGGAACAGCGTGATGATCCCGAAGCCGAGCACAAGGAAGGCGAGCTGCAGCATCAGCAGGTCGCCGATGATGGACAGCTTCGCCATCACGGTGTTCGTCCGGCCGACGCCTCCGTCGCGCTGGGGAACAGCCACCGATCGCCTCCTCGTTCCGTCCAGGCTGGGGTTGATCGTATGGTCACGAACAATCACGCACCAGATCACTCGGCCACAGCACAGGGGACCGCATGCTTGCACCGGACCGCCACGAGCTGATCCTGCGGAACCTACGGCGGCGCGGCCGGCTCCGGGTGACCGAGCTGGCCGCCGAGCTCGGCGTCTCCGCGATCACAGTACGCCGGGACCTGGCCGAACTGGACTCCGCCGGCCTGCTCCGCCGGGTGCACGGCGGCGCGATCGGGACCAGCCCGGCCGACCGGACGGCGCAGGGCAGTCGGCTCACGATCGGGATCGTCGTACCGAGTGCGGCGCCGTACTACTCCGACGTGATCCGCGGCGCCGAGGCGACGGCCGGCCGGTACGGCGCCCGCCTGGTGCTCGGGGTGTCCGGGTACGACGTGGTGATGGAACGGGAGCGGATCGACAAGGTGCTCGGGATCGGCGTGGCCGGGCTGCTGATCAGCACCGCGCTCGGCGACGGGGACGCGGACCGGCTCGACACCCGGCTGGACGACATCGACGTACCGGTGGTGCTGATGGAGCGGGCGTTCGGGTTCCCGCAGGTGGGGCGCGAGTACGACCACGTCCGCACCAAGTACGCCCTCGGCGAGACCGCCTGCGATCTCCTCCTCCGCAAACTCCAATCCAGACCCGCCCCCACCCAACACCTCAGCCTCCTCCCACCCTCAACGTCCGAACCTCCTGCGGCGCCCTCGAACCCGCCGGTTTGAGCGCTGAACCGCGGGTCCGTGTCCCGGAACACTGATCGATTTAGTTCTGGGAGTGATCGGATTTGATCAGTCGAGTGCTGAGGTATTGATGAGGAAAGCCCTTTCCCATACTTTCGCTGCACTTGGGTGGTGGTCCGGCCGGCCGGACCCGGCCGCAGCAGGTTCGGCAGCGAAGGAGTTCCCCTGTGAGACGTGGTGTGGGTCTGACCCTGCTGGCCGCGCTCAGTGTCGTGGTCAGCAGTTGTGGCAACGGGGTGATCGACAAGAATACGGACGGAATCCCGCCGGCCGAGGCCACCCGGACGCTACGGGTACTGCTCCCGTCCTTCCCGCCCAGCACCAAGGGCCGGGAGGAGTTCCAGAAGGTTGTCGACGACTCCCAGAAGACCTATCCGAAGATGAAGGTCGAGCCGGACTTCGCGACGTACAACAACCTCAACGAGAAGATGTCCACAGCGATCGCGGCGGGTATCCCGTACGACGTGATGGTCACCGGCGTCGGCTGGATCCAGCCGTTCGCGTCGAAGCGGATCTTCGAGGACCTCGGCAAGTACGGCCTGACGCCGGACGTGATCAAGGAGAAGAGCACCGCGGCGCTGATCCCGGCGGTGACCTACGACGGCAAGCTGTACGGCTACCCGCTGATCGCCGACACCCGCGCGGTCGCGCTGCGCAAGAGCGCGTTCCGCGAGGTCGGCCTGGATCCGGACAAGCCGCCGACGTCGCTGGCCGACATCAAGGTGGCGGCCGAGAAGCTGACCAAGCGGGACAAGGACGACAACATCACCCGCAGCGGCTTCGACCTGGCCTCCGCGACCGGGCTCCGGCAGTCGTTCACCACGTTCCTGACCTCGACCGGTACGCAGCTCTACGTCGGCGGCGAACCGAACTTCGACAACAAGGCGGGCCTGGACACGCTGCTGTGGATCAAGTCGATGATCAACAACGTCCAGCCGTACGGTCAGACGAACGCCGCCCAGCAACCCCTCGTGCTCACCGGTGAGGCCGCGATGGGCATCGTCGGCGGTGCGGTCGACTGCTCCGACAAGGGCATCGGTCAGAAGAACTGCGAAGACCTGAAGTTCTTCCGCTTCAACAGCGGCAAGCAGATCGAGTACGTCGGTGGCGACCTGGCCTCGATCGGGTCGCGCAGCCGGCACAAGGACGCGGCCTGGTCGTTCATCCAGTCGCTGACCAAGCCGGCCACGCTGGACGCGCTCGCCAAGCTGAACAAAAAGGTCCCGGCCTACAAGGACTCCGCCAACTCGCCGCAGGCGAAGTCGAACCCGTTGAGCCAGTTCGTCGCGGACGGGCTGATCTACGCCGCCAACGAGAACGAGGTGCCGGCCAACTGGCTCGAGATGCGCGGCAACTTCGACATCCAGCTCACCCAGGCGGTCCTCGGTCAGAAGGATCCCGCCAAGGTGCTGGCCAACCTGGCAGGACAGTCCCGATGAGCACAACACTCGAACGTCCAGCGCTCGACGCCGCGCGCAAGGTCGGCGCGGCCAAGGACAGCGGCACGCTGCTCCGCAGTCAGGTCCGGACCGGCTGGGCCCTGCTGACGCCGGCGCTGCTGCACTCCGGCATCTTCATCGTCATCCCGGTCGTCGCCGTCCTGGTGCTGAGCCTGACCGACTACAGCTTCGGTGACACCTGGTCCTGGGTCGGTGTCGGCAACTACACCGCACTCTTCCGCGACGTCGACTTCCTGGCCTCGCTGTGGCGCACGGTGCTCTACGCGATCGTGGTGATCCCGATCTCGATGGCGATCTCGCTCGCGGTCGCGATCGGCTGAACCAGAAGGTCAAGGGGATCGGCTTCTTCCGGACCGCGTTCTACATCCCGACCGTGACCGCGACGGTCGCGATCGCCACCATCTGGCTGTGGATCTACAACCCGGGCTCGGGCCTGGCGAACGGCTTCCTCAGCCTGTTCGGGTTCGCACCGAACCGGTGGCTGGCCGACCCGGCGACCGCGCTGCCGTCGCTGATGGTGGTCGGCATCTGGCAGGGCCTCGGCACCAAGATCATCATCTACCTGGCCGCGCTGCAGGGAGTGTCCCGGGACCTGCTGGAGTCGGCCGACCTGGACGGCGCGAGCCGTTGGCAGAAGTTCCGCAACGTGACCTGGCCGGCGCTCGGCCCGGTCCAGTTCTTCGTGCTGATCACGTCGATCGTCGGCACCTTCCAGGTGTTCGACCTGGTCTACGTGATGACCCGCGGCGGCCCCGGCAGCGAGACCCGCGTGCTGGTGCTGGACATCTACCAGAACGCGTTCCAGGACCTGAAACTCGGCTACGCGTCCGCCGAGACCGTGATCATGATGATCGTGATCGCGCTCTTCATCGGCGTCGGACGCCTGCTCCAGAGGGCGGATACCAATGACTAGTGCAACGCTCCCGGCCGTCGGTGCCGGCCAGTCGTCGTCGAAGCCGTCGGCGGTGCGGCCGGGCCGGATCCTGCTGTACGTCGTACTGATCGTCGGCGCGCTGCTGATGATCACGCCATTCGTCTGGATGGTGCTGACCGCGTTCAAGAGCGACCTGGAGATCATGAAGTTCTCCTGGTTGCCGGGGGAACTGCGCTGGCGCAACTTCACCGAGGCGATGCAGACCGCGCCGTTCCTGCGGTACTTCCGCAACAGCCTGTTCATCGCGGTCGGCGAGACCGCCTTCACCCTGGCCGTGTGTACGACGGCCGGGTACGCGCTGGCGAAGCTGCCACTGCGCGGCGGGAAGATGCTGCTGAACTACTTCATCCTGCTGTTGCTGGTGCCGTTCCAGATCATCCTGGTGCCGCTGTTCATGATCGTGAAGTCGATCCCGCTGTTCGGCGGCAACAACATCCTCGGCCACGGCGGCATCGGCTGGCTGAACTCGTGGTGGGGCCTGATCATCGCGCTCGGCGCGGCCCCTTGTTCACCTTCCTGGCCCGGCAGTTCTACGTCTCGCTGCCGGACGAACTGGCCCAGGCGGCCCGGGTCGACGGGCTCGGCGAGTTCGGCATCTTCTGGCGGATCATGACGCCGCTGATCAAGCCGGCCCTGATCACCATCTGCGTGTTCCAGATCGAGGCGGCCTGGAACGGCTTCCTCTGGCCGCTGATGATCACCACGTCGGACACGATGCGCCCGCTGCAACTGGGGCTGGCGATCTTCTCGCAGAACCCGGCCGAGATCCAGTGGCCTTATCTGATGGCCGGTACGGCGCTCGCGACGCTGCCGATGATCGTGCTGTTCGTGTTCGCCCAGAAGCGGTTCGTCGAAGGAATGGCGAACGTGGGCATCAAGGGCTGAGAACCTGCGCTGAAACCTCGAACAGGTGCTCACCCCGCCCCGGGTGAGCACCTGCGAGGCCCCCCAACACCGCGGTGGTCCCGAAGAAACACCGGAGCGTCCCGCTAGACCCCCTGCCGGGTCGCTCACCCGTTTATCGTCACAGTGTGGCCGCCGTTACAGCATTCGTGAGGTTTTTTCGCGACTTGCCGAGATGATTTCTCTCCGACCTTGCCGAATTACCCGTTCTGGCTACATCGAGCACTTGCCAGGCAACCCTCGGTAGGCCTCACGCCTGACTGAAATGGATGTGTACGACGTGACGCACCAGCGGCGTGAGGTCCGTCGTGCCGAGGAACTCGACGGCGTTGGTCGCACGGAGGGTGGCGAGTCCGTGGATGTTGGTCCAGAGGACGGTCGCGCGCGCCTGGGCGTCGGTCGGGCGGACCCGGGCGACCAGGTCGGTGAAGGTCCGGAAGAGCGGGAGCGAGGTCGCGCGAAGATTGCCGCCGGCACCGGCCAGCAGATCGTGCCGGAACACCAGCTCGAACATGCCCGGCCGCTCGGCGGCGAACTCCAGATAGCCCAGCGCTGCCTCGATCAACAGGTTCTCGGCCGGCCGGCGAGGTCGGCGAGTCCGGTCGACGCGATGGCGGCGAGGAGAGCCTTCCTACCAGCGCGGACCGACAGTTCAGCGCGGACCGACAGTCATTTGTTGTGCAGGACCTCGGCGATGGTGGTGTGGGCGGCGGAGCGGGCCGGGAGGTAGGCGCCGATGGCGGAGATGAAGATGCCGGCGAGGACCAGGACGACCAAGAGATAGAGGGGATACACGTCGAGCATGAAGTCGGGGATCGCTATTTGAGCGCCGTTGGCCATGGCAGGGACGACGAGACGGTGGGCAAGGATTCCCAAAACTTGGCGGCGGGCGGCGCCTCCTCACCCGGAGGTGGCGGACCGCCTTCCGCCGTACGCCCGAACATCGTCAGGTCAACCGCACCGACCCGACCCGACTCGCGGCAGTCTGGTAGGTGGTCAACGCCGGGATGGAGACCATCGCCAGATATACCGTCATCACCTGCGTCGGCGTGAACCCCAGCGCCTTCAGTACGCCGATGTGCTTGAAGCCGGCCACCACAGCGCCAGTGACCACGTTGGCCACGATCAGCACGGCCACCGCCAGCCCGAGCCAGCCGAACACCATCAAGAACGGCACAAACGTGTTCGGTTCGCCGGTGGCGAGCGCACGCAGCTGAAGGTACGACTGGGCGCCCACCAACGCACCGGACGGCAGACCGGTCGTCACCGCGGACTGACCAGCAGACACCTGCGCGTTGGTCGCAGCGTGGGCGAAGCGGTAGAGGACCTGTGTGGATGTCGGCTTCAACGACGTCATTTGCGCCGGCGTGACCCACGCATCGGCCGATCCGCTCACGCTGTAGGCGAAACCGACGACGGTCAGCGTCTGACCACCGGGCACGGGGATTGTCGTAGTCAGCGTCGGCGCATCGCGCCCAGTGGAGTCGGTCGGGTTCCGGTTCAGCACGATCTCGCCCGGCTTGTCCGCCCAGCGCCCTTCCACACGTTCAGGCGGTCGACCGAGCCGCCGGGGTCCCCACGTCCCACCGTCACCAGGGACTGCGAGACGCCCATGATCGGCGTCGCACTCAGGTCGAGTGTCGCCTGGCCGAACGGTCCGGCCACGGCTGCGGCAGTGCGCGCAGCCTCGGTGAGCTGGGCATCGCTGACCTTGCTCCGGTCGTACGACGCCACCAGGTGTGCACCGCTCTGCTTGGCGTACGCGTGGTCGAACGGACCACTCGACGCCGCCAAGAGCCCCAGCGCCACGACGATCATCGTGGTCGACAACAGGACGACGACACTGATCACCACGGTCTGCATCCGGCGCCGCCGGACCGCTGCCCGCGACACCGGCCACACGGCGCTCACGACGTACGCTCCAGGCAGCGCTCGCCCGCGATCTGCCCGTCGACGAACTCGATCACGCGGCTGGCGCAACGCGTCGCGAGCTGCTGGTCGTGTGTCATCAGGAGCAGCGTCTGGCCGATCTGGTTCAGATCCAGCAGGAGATCCATGACCTGTTCGCCGGCGCGGGTGTCCAGCGCACCCAGCCCGCGATCCATCGGGATCTCGCGGCCCTGACGCCATGAGAGGCCGAGGTCCTCACGTTGATGGGCCATGGGCTGTCCAACGCCGAGCTCGCCCCCGAGCTGACCCTGAGCGAGGCGACGGTGAAGACGCACGTCGCCCGGATCTTCCACAAGCTCACCCCCCGCGATCGCGCGCAGGCGGTCGTCCTGGCGTACGAAACCGGCTTGGTTCGGCCCGGCGACCGGTGATTACCGGCTCTTCACGATCGAGGGTGTAGTTGCGGCCTGAATCCTCCGGCTTCGAGCAGACTGGGTGCGATGTAGTTGGTGAGGTTGCGGAACCCGAGGGCGGAGCCTCGGAGGTGTTCGAGGCGGCCGTTG
>Ga0193707_1000460_pt1 | contig 13983 bp, 14 predicted proteins | sample U3c2metaG_FD_143043 | JGI IMG/M metagenome (GOLD analysis project Ga0193707, IMG submission 143043) | Soil microbial communities from a riparian zone of the East river system, Colorado, United States - U3c2 | ecosystem: Environmental > Terrestrial > Soil > Riparian zone | place: USA: East River... | reverse complement strand
CGAACTTTTGAGCCCGCTCATAACGCCGCCCCATAGAGCTAAAACCAGACCGATGGCGGCCAACGTGTGACGTCAACAAGCGGCACGATCAGGAGAAAACCTAGACCAAAAATCACCAGGAGTATGCCGGACGCGAGCGGATTGAAGCGCGACCGGCTCGGCTCGCTCTCGACCCGGCGGGTCTCGTCGGTGATCGTCGAAAACTCTTCGTGTAAAAGCGTCTTCGCCAATTCTTTGAGGCCAGCGCGCCTTTCTGGGTCCGCCGTGCGGATGACGTGACTCAGGTCGGCAATCAGTTTTTCGACTTGCTCTTCCGTTCCTACGTTGAAATCGGCGTCATGCAGCGGGCGACTTGCGTTTGCCATATACGCAGTACATGCACAATGGACGGGCCAGATCAATTTTCATCGCAATTCTAATGATATCGGCAGGAATTGATCGATCGCAACCCCGTCCCACTGCAGGAAATTTCCTGGCCGCGAATAGGAAAATCAAGGACGATTCAAAAAAGGCGACCCCGACACTTGGACTGGAACGTTTTTTCAGACTTTGCGCGGCCGAAAGACCGCCGAATCGCCCCGCCAATGATCACGACGCGATGAATGGGTTTTTTGAAAACACAGCGAAAGGGAAAATGGCAGTTCCGCTACGCCAGATTTGCCACTAGACCACATAAATTGTTTGTCGTGAAGTCCGTCCTTTCGTTTCAAGAGACGACAGAGAGTCGGAGCAAATTCGACCCGGCTCCGGTCTCTTTAGGACGCTAAACGCAGATCGACTCCTGTAAATTCATGCTCCGGATCCGGCGCGCGCGAGTCCGCAGGTAGTGATTTCCCCTGTTTGTGATCCAGGAGACCGCGCCGAATATATCCCGGCGTCAGTCGTAGGATTTCGCACACGTTCTCGAAAGTAAAAACGCCGTCTTCTTCACCCGCGAAAAACCATTGTTCAGTTTCCTGAAAGATTCTCTTCCCGCGTCCCTTTTTAGCAAAGCAAAAACGCATATAACAATCGATTGCGTCTCTGAGGACCGCCGCAGCCAGCCGTCGTTCCGGCGTCAACGCCGGGCGGTTTTGGTATACGTCCAGGAATTCGTTCACAACCAGAACATCGGGCTGACCGAACAGCCGCTGCGCCTGCTCTTGATTAGAAAGACTGCCTTCGTATTCAGAATTGAATAGTCCGTTCGTCCCCAGCATGATTCGCCCCTTCCTCAATAAATTATCGTCGAACACACCCCAGCCCGACACGGAGCTGCAAGAATGGGTTTGTGTCTGTGCAACTCTCGTACCGTGACACGGAGTTCATCCCTGGCGAGAAAGTCGTTGAAAATGCGTGATCGAGAGATTGAGTCTTCCACTACCTGAGTAGGGAAAATGCCGCAGCTGTCGGGAAAATCCTTACACAACTCCCTTAAGACAATGCTTGCTACAGTCTAATGGGACACGAGGTAGGAGAACTGCTGAGAGTAAACGGCAAGACGGCGGCGAACCACAATGTCGCGCTACTTTTGTCGACAGGTTTCATAGGTTTGCCGCTTTCGAAATCAGCCGGGCGGCCCACAAAAAACGACAATTTTTATTCCTTATACACCGAGTCGATGTAACCGCTCCTTTCCAGCTCATCGACGATTGAAAAATCGACTAGCCGCTCCGGTTTGATATCGACTTTTCCTACAGTGCCGCTGTCGATGACTTGTTGGATACCCTTCAGAGTCGGTCACGGCTATCGACCAGGGGATTTGTAAAGTTCCTTCAAAAAGCCGCTCTTCTCAATCTCCTGCAAGAAACTGAAGTCGGCAACCTCCGCCAGCTGCAGCACTCTGGCTTTGGCATCGTTTTCACGATCCAAGACCGCCTGAATCGCCTCTTTCATCGGTAGCGGCAAGATCGGCAGGATATCTCTAGTTTCTTCGTAAAGCGGTTCGACGATTTCACGGGGTAGCCCGGCCATGAACTTTTGCATGACGCGGATCGACGCTTCCCGATTGGTCTTGAAGAAATGAATCGCTTCTACGAAGCCTCGCATGAAGTTCATAACTTCATGGCGGTCGCGCGCGATGCGGCGGCGAGTCGTCGCCAGCGTTCCGGCAAGCGCCAGGACTTTCATGTCCGAGCCGGAAGCAATCTCGACAGCACCAAACCGTTTCGCTTGCAATGCATTTGCGCCTCCCGTCGCGCCGGCGTGAATCTTTCCCGCTGCTAGCGCCTGCACAGTGTTTGCGCCGCCACCGGTCTGAAAAATCGTCACGTCCATATCCGGCCGCAAGTCCACGCTCTTGAGCGCTATGCGGAGAAAAGTGTCCCCCTCGGAACCGTATTGCGTCACGCCCACGATCTTTCCCCGCAAATCTTCGACTTTGTGGATTTTAGCAACGGGCGCGACCATGATTTTCTGCGTGGAATAGTTGGCGATCGCCGCCAAGATCACCGGATCGGCGCCGTTCAGCCGCGCGCGAATAAGCGGCGTCACTCCCGCCATCGTGTAGTCGAAATTCCCGGCAATCAGCGACTGAACGTTGCGCGGGCTACCGCTCACGAGGACAACATGAGCGTCGAGGCCATGCTTGCGGAAAATCCCGGCTTCCTGCGCCAGCGTCGGGATGATCATTTGCTCGCTTGTGGCAACGTAAGCCACGACAATTTTTCTTCGCTCCTGCCCAATGGCGCGATCATGCGCCGGCATGGCGCCAGCGCTGAATATTAACCATGCAGCAAGGCAGATCGTCGACCGACGCACGGTTAGTTTCGATGGGTGGCTAGGGGTGGATGCGCTCAAAGAATCCTGCTTCATCGAGTTTCTTACACAGACTCGTATCCGCGATATTCTCCGGCCTTAGCTCGATCGCTTTTGGATTCAATCCGTGTTGCGCCATCAGTTTCAAAACCGATGCGATGCCGGGCAGGCTCGGGCATGGTTTGCGCGGAAAGGACTCGACGATCGTCTGATAGGCGCGTTCCAAACGATCGGCGCGATCGATCCGTAAATTTCGCGCGATACTGTCGACGACAATTTTCTTATTCGCAGGATTTTGCACAAGGGCGACGCCTTCGATGACCGCTTTAGAGAGGCTCTCGACGATTTGCGGATTGGCGCGCATATATTTGCGCGATGTGACCAAGCCCGACGATTGAAACGGGACATTCGCTTTGCCCAGATCGAACAGTGACGGATACCCCTGTTGCACCACGATCTGCTCGACTTCCGGATTGAAAAACGCAGCGTCGATGCCTCCGGCGAACAAAGCGGACATGCGTTCCGGCGTGCTGCCGGTGTTCAAAAGAGTGATGCGGTCGCGCCGCGGTACCAGGCCCAAATGGTCCAGCCCCACGTAAGTCGCCAGTGCGAGCGAGCCTGACGGAGTGCCAATACCCACTTTCTTGCCCTTCAAATCTTCGGGGCTCTTGATTCCCGGTCGCACGTTCAAAAAGTAGTTTAGCCTTTCCTCCATGCCGAGGAGCATCCTCATGTCGCCGCCCGCGGTGACCGCGTTGGTGACGTGAGTAGCGCCGAGCAAGCCGAACTGAATATCGCCGGCGAGCATCGACTGCATCGCCCGCCCGGCGATAATGTAGATCAACTGCGGATCGAGATTGTATTTGCGGAAAATTCCCTGCTCCTTGGCGATCCAGAGCGGCATCGCGTTGCCACCGATGGCGCCGTAAGCGAGCAAAAATTTCGCGGGCGATTCAGTGGCGCGACCGATGTCCCCGAGCGCAAGAGAGAAGACGACCGCCGTCAACCATCGACATTTCATAGCGGACTTGCGTTGACTTAAATCGGTTTGAACTGTTTGAACGACTTGAACGGCTTGAACAAATTGGATTCCGTAATCAAGCTTTGATCCGCCGGCCTTGGCCGAAAAGAATTTTCTTTGCCTCCTCAGTCATGCCGCGAGTGTCGGGGTTGATTTGGCGCGCCAAAGCATAGGCGCGCTCGACGGCGGGGCGCTTTTGAATCGCTTCAAACCAACGCTTGAGATTGGGAAAATCATTGAGATCCTGGCCCTGCCGTTCGTGCAGCACGATCCACGGATAACAAGCCATGTCCGCAATCGAGTAATCGTTCGCGACGAAGGGTCGGTCCGCCAGCCGGTCGTCAAGCACGCCGTAAAGCCGCTCGGTTTCTTTCGTGTAGCGTTCGATCGCGTAGGTGATTTTCTCGGCGCTGTAATTTCTGAAGTGATGATTCTGCCCGAGCATCGGGCCGAGCCCGCCCATTTGCCAGAACAGCCACTGCATTACTTCCGCGCGCCCGCGCACGTTGCTCGGTAAATAGGCGCCGGTTTTCATCGCGAGATATTCGAGGATCGCGCCGGATTCAAAAATGCTCAGCGGTTCGCCTTCGTCCGCCGGCTCATGATCGACGATCGCCGGAATCCGATTGTTCGGCGAGATTTTCAGAAAATCCGGGTTAAATTGCTCACCCTTGCCGATGTTGATCGGCTTGATCGTGTAAGGAACCCCCGTCTCTTCCAGAAAAATGGTGATCTTGTGTCCGTTCGGCGTGGTCCAATAGTAAAGGTCAATCATTGGGAAACCTCCAGCGTTATGTGAACATATGGCTAGAATGACAGTTCCATGATTTAGAGTTGTTTCGAGCAAAGTGAATCTTGAAAGTTAAATGAATTTCTTTGCGAACAGTAACATTAGGTTCTTACTCAGTAGGAGTATTTACTTTTCTATTTTTCATTACCATATAGTCTCTCAAAAACTTCGTGATTTGCAAACTACTTTTTGACAACCATCAAACTACATCTTCATTTCTAAGGGATCGTAATCTTATGGTCATTGGGCGTGGTCCAGGAATGAAGATTTAACATCCAAGCCTCCTCAGAGGTTTGGTTAAAATAATTAACAGCCCAAGCGGCTTTGCGCGCGGCAGTCAAAAACGTATCATCATAGCGTCAGCCACGGGCCTCTCAAGTTCTTTTCAGAATCGAATTGTTCTGGTAGCATCTGTGCCATTGCCCACAATCATGTTGATCACAGATAATGGCGATTCGTCGAAATCATATTGATGAAGCAAAATTAAATCGCAACGCGGATCTGCCCTTTGAGCTTCGGCTCAAGGATTTTGCGATGGCCATGCAGGATGTTTATGACTTTTTCCATGACGTTAATGTCGGACTAGTCGAGCGAGGACTTGAACGGCTGGATGACATGCTACGACCAGCAATTATGTCCGGGCTTCTATCAGATATGCTTACAGCCAGCCTCGGAAAACACTCGCGAACGCTTACCCCAAACTGCTATTTCAATGGACACCCTGACTTGGTCGTTCGCGGCGTTTACCCGCAGAATTGCGTAAAGGCTGGATCAAAAGGTGTCGAGATAAAGACAACGCGCAAAAGCGGCGGCGCCGTCGATACTCACGGCGCAAGAGATCAGTGGATGTGTGTCTTCGTATACGCCGTCGACACTAAAACCGAACCCGCTCGCGAGAGAGAACCAATGTCATTTACGGAAGTATATCTGGGCCCCGTTTCGATTGCAGATTTTCGCAGAAATCCCCGCGGAGAACTCGGAACGAGAACCGCAACGCTCCATCGGCGAGGAATAGAGAAGTTACGCCAAAACTGGATTTATAGATTGAATGAGTAGTGTCCACCGTTTTTAAATGTGACAAGCTTCGGAATCGCTGTGATAGCAAGATCGAAATATCGGGAGTCTTTCTCGATTCCAATGCTTTGATAACCGACTGCCTCTGCAGCAGCTAATGTCGAACCTGATCCTGCGAAAGGGTCCAACACAAAACCTTCGCCGAGCGGAAGTACACCGCGAATTAACGTGCGTAAAAAGGTCTGAGGTTTAAGGCTTGGATGGGGCGCTATTTTGCGCTCAGATTTATGGGTTGGTGATGACGAAATGACGTCCCCAAAAGGACGGTCCGCGGATGGTCGCCTAAATCCCCCCGTTTTCCATTTTCGAAGATTGTCTTGCACGCGCCCCTCAATTGGTTTTCGAAATATCAGCCAAGGCTCCCACATCGAACGCGGCATCACGCTTACACCGGAAAATTCCTCGTGCGCATGCTTTGGCCTGTCACCACCACGCATCGTCATAACAAGTCGCACGATCTCTCCCCGCCGTTCCAAACCGGCACGTGCCAGAGATCCCGAAACTAGATAGGAAAGTAATGGGTTGCTTGCAATTACGAGATTTGCTCCTGGAACAAGAACGGGCAGCAACGTTCGGCCCCACTCGAAGAAATAACGCGCAAGATCTTCAACTTCATCACGGGACAAAACAGTAAAGCGAGGAAGCGGAGACCGCTTGTGGCCATCGAACGCGGGAGGTATCCGCCAGATTCCACCCTTGCCATTACGAAGCTTTTCTTGTTGCGCAGGCGCGTATTCAACCAATCCGTAAGGTGGATCAGTCACTACCGCATGTATAGAATTTTCAGGTTGCTGCTGGAGCCATTCAAAACAGTCAGCTTGAACTAATGTTGTTCCACCGATTGTGATTGATCTAAACGATGGCTGTTGCCGGATTTTCTCGCCGTAACCGTCGGCAGTCTCACGGATTGTGTAGACACCTCTCTCACGGCGACTGAAAAGCGAGTCAGAATTTAATCGCAAGTATGACCGCACACTTGACGGAGCAGCACTGCCAATCAAGGCATGAACGGCGTCTTGGATTTCAGCAACGGTTGCTCCGCGGGATTTCCTAGACAATATACTGACGATTGCATCTCTAATTTCACCCGGACGTCTCCGGTCTGTGGTTTTTCGCTTATGCTTGAGTGACATTGAGTTGGAAGGACCGTACGACGTCTAGACGTCTTTGTCAACGTCCATCTTACGAATTGCGGCTTATTCATAGAGAAAAAACACTCAGCGTGTTTCGAAATGAGCACACGCCGCCGCTAAGGACTCTTGCCATAAACCTTATCGATGAATCCCTCCTTCTCCAAGTCTCTGACGATGCTGTCGTCGATCAGGCTGTCCACGGTGACCTTGCTCCCAGGCGCTTGCTTTAAGGCATCGTCGAGCTGAATTTTCATGCCCTCGCGAGTCGTATAAGGAACGCGCTCCAGGATCTTGAAGGTCGAATCGTACGAGCTGTCGAGATACGCCTTGTTGGCGCCGCGCAGATATTTAGCGACAATCTTTTGCGCGCCTTCCTTATTGGTCTTGAAATAATTCGACGCTTCGATCAGCGCCATCATAACTCGTTTCACCACCGACCGATTCTTCGCCAAATAGCTCTTGGTGGTCACCGCGCAGATGAACGGCAGCGGATAGGGCTTTTTCAGATCGGCCATGTCCGCGAGAACGCGATGCGGCAACCCGCCGGGAATCAGATTTACATTGCCTGGCGGCGATGGAAACCCGGCGATCACGCCGCGGCTAAATCCGGCGGCGCGCTCCGAGGCCCCGCCGACCTGCAGGATTTTCACGTCTTCCTGCGGCCTCAGACCCAAGCCTTTGAGCAACTCCCGCGCAGCGACGTCCGAAACGCTGCCGAAGCGGCTGATGCCGATCGACTTTCCTTTCAAGTCTTCCGGTGTTTTTATGCTGTCGAGCACCACCAGCTCATAGGCGAGGACATTAATCGTGCAGCCGACGCTTACCGTATCGGCGCCGCGCACCGCCGCGTTAGCAACACCGCTACCGGCCGCATTACCCACTTGAATATCTTGCGCCATGATCGCCGTGACTCCGACCGTCGTGCTGCCGATATAGACCAGATCCACATCCAAACCATTTTTTTTGTAGAATCCCGCGTCCTGCGCGATGGTCCAGATTTGATTGAGCGTGTCGGTCGAGCTGTAAGCGATTTTGATTTTTTCCTGCGCTTGCGTGGAAAGCGGCCAGAAGACGAAGAGAAACAGGACGGACGAAAGAAATTTTCGACAACACTCGCTTCGATGACTCATAAGACCCTCAGAATTTATCGGCCCTTCTGAGGGCGCAGCATGCTGCGCCCCCTACTACTACAATCCTATTGCCTGTTATCTACCGGCCATTTTCCCGTAGCCCGCGGTAAACTTTTTCCGCCGTCACAGGAACGTCAAATAGCCGCACGCCGCAGGCGTCATGAACCGCGTTGGCGATCGCCGCGGGCGGAGTCACGTTAGCATGCTCGCCAATGCCCTTCGCCTCGTAAGGCCCGGGGCCGTTCTTGCCGCCTTTTACCAGCACCGTCTTGAACTTTGGAATATCGAGGATGTTCGGAATCTTGTATTCGCCGAGATTGGTCGTGGTGATTTTGCCCTGATCGTCGATCAGCTCTTCCATCAAGCTCGAACCGATCGCCATGATCGCCTCGCCGTCGATCTGTCCCTGATGGCCCAGCGGATTGATGATCGTGCCGACGTCATGGGCGCTGACGAATTTATTCAGCTTCACTCTCCCCGTCTCCGGATCGACTTCGACCTCCGCCACTTGGGCGATAAACGAAGTCGACGAGCCTTTGCGCGGTACCTCCGTTTCAACGCTGACCGTCACCGGTGCGCCGCTCGCTTTGACGACGTCACTCAAACCGAGCGGCCTGCTTTTCTTTCCGTTGGCGGAGAATTTTCCGTTTTTGTAGACGATTTGATCTTCACCGCAGTCGAGCAGCTTCGCCGCTTGGGCGTTGAGCTTCTTGCGCAGCTCGGCGCTGGCTTGAAACGCTACGGCGCTGTTAATGTTCGTCGAGCGGCTGCCGCCGAAACCGACGTCGACGCTATAGGAAACATCCGCCGTGTTGCCGATGTGGCAGCGTACATTCTCGTAAGGCACTTGCATCTCGGCGGCGACGGTTTGGCACAAAACGGTCTGCAACCCCGTCCCCTGATCGCCCGCGACCGTAAATACGGTAAGTGTGCCGTCGGCTTCGGCGGTCAGATTCACCCACGCTTTACCCGCCCCGGTGCCGCGCTCATACATCGCCACGCCACGGCCGACGTTGGGCCGCTTGGGCGACTTCCAGCCCGCCGCATCGAGCGCGGCCTTTAATGTTTCTTTCGCCTTCACGCCGCTCCAGGTTTTTCCCAGAGCATTGACTTCGCCTTCGCCGATGAGATTCATCATACGGAATTTCGCCGGGTCCATTTTCAATTCCTTGGCGATCAGATCCATATGCGATTCGGAGGCGAATACCGCTTGGATCGCGCCCGGGGCGCGCCAGAAACCGCAGGGCACCGTGTTGGTGTAGACCTGCAGCGCTTCCATGTAGCTGTTGTCGATTTTGTACGGCGTCGCCGAACCGGCGCCGCCAATGCTGGCGCGGCCAGGCTTCATGCCGGCGTAGGCGCCGGTGCCGTGGATCGCTTGCAAATAACGCGCGGTCATCCGTCCATCGCGCTTCACTCCCGTTTTTACTCTGACCACCGTGTAGTGATCCGGATTCATTGCGGTCAATTCTTCAGTATGGGTTAAAACAATCTTCACGGGCCGCTTCGCCTGCTTGGCGAGAAAATAACAGATCGGTAACTCGCCCGCGCCGCTTTTGCCGCCGAAGTCGGCGCCGACGTGGACCGCCTGAAGACGAATCTGGCTCGCGGGAATGCCGGCCGCCTTGGCGAATTGCCCGCGCGTGCCGAAAGGACCTTTGGTCGAGGCCCAGGCATTGACCTTGCCGTCATCGTCGATCTTGACCAGAAACGACTGCGGCTCGAGGTAGCCTTGATGATGGATCGGCATGCGGAAAGTATGTTCCAATACTAGGTCGGCTTCAGCGAACCCTTTTTCGATATCGCCTTTGCCAAAAGTCAGCTTGTTCAACACATTGCCGCCGGCCGGGGCCATGATATCCGCAGGCGCTCCGTCGTAACCCGGCGCGTTATCATGCAACACCGGCGCGCCCGGTTTCATCGCTTCCAGCACGTCGAAAACCGCCGGCAGCTCTTCATATTCGACTTCGATCAAATTGATCGCCTCTTCCGCGGCATCTCGGCTCTCCGCCGCGACCGCACCTACTTTGTCGCCGATGTAGCGCACTTTGTCCCAGCACAGCACCGGAATATCGCGAATGCTTTTGCCTTGATAATGCTCAGGCTCATCTTTCCCGGTGACGATAGCCTTCACGCCCTCAACCTTCCACGCCTTGGAAGTGTCTATGTTCTTAATGCGTGCGTGCGGGTAGGGGCTGCGCAAGATTTTTCCCCACAACGCGTCCGCAAAATGCACGTCCGCGCCATAAATCGCCTGTCCGCTGACTTTGTCCGCGCCCTCGACCCGCCCCACGTTGGCGCCGATGATTGGTGATGTCTTCGCCATGCAAGATTCTCCTTTGTCTGATTCTATATTAGGTTATTCTGAGGACCTTCCAATTGTTCAAACCGTTCAAGCCGTTCAATTCGTCTCCGTAAGTTCCGACGATTTGAACTGAGCGCAGCGGTTGAACGGAGCAAAGCGATTGAACGTTTTGAACAGCAACATACATTCCGCCCACTGCCGTGCATGCAAAGAGCGCGTGGGCGAACTATTGGCGGCTATTTATGGTAACTGCCAAGTAAACCACTCTTTCCCCTGGTCGGCCTTGCCGCCGGATTATGTAAACACTTCCCTCGGCGGCCTACTGAAACGAATTCAGTCAGAACTTGGAAATTTCCGCGGACATCGCGACTTTATCAAAAGCGCGCAGGTACCGCCTTGCGATTACTACGTTTCAGACCCGCCTTTTATCTTAGAATTCGACGAGAGCCAACACTTTACCCGCCCTAGAGCGATTACTCTGGCGCTTTATCCGGATGATTTGCAGCTTGCGTTTTCGCCGTCCCGTTGGCGAGAGCTATGCTGCGAGATCAACGCGGTGGATGATCAGCCCTTCGACCGCGATGAACGCCGCGCCTGGTACGACACTTTGAGAGACTTGCTGCCGAGTCTCCATGGCTTTCGGCCGACGGTGCGTCTTTACGCCGATGAGTACCCATGGTGCTCATTGGATGCCTCATCCGATTCGGATCAGGCCATTTTTCATGGATTGCTCGGCACGCGGCTCACTCCGATTACCGCGCCTAATTATAAATAACCGCAACCCGGCGAAGACTTTGCCCTCCCGGCTCGTATCAATCATTGAACAGGAGTGTCTCCGAGCTTATTTTTGGAGTCCAGTGGTTGTATGATCGAGCAAGTAAATCAAAGCCTTAAGGCAGTTAATTCGACACTATGGCGATACCCTGGCCGGATAAAGACGACCACGAACTCCTCGCTCTGGTTCAAGAGGGCAGCCACCCGGCGTTTGCCGAACTGGTGCGCCGCCACACCGAGCGCTATTACCGGCTCGCTTTTCGTTATCTGCAAAACCGCGAAGCCGCCGAAGACATGGTTCAAGACGCCTTTCTCAAGCTCTGGGAAGATCCGCACCGATGGCACGCGGATAAGAACACTAAGTTTACAACTTGGTTCTACCGGGTTGTGGTCAATTTGTGCCTCGACCTGCACAAGAAAAAGCAGCCCTCGGAGCTCAACGAGGATATGCCGATCATCGACGACCGCGAAAGCGCCGATGAAGCCATGCAACGAAAACAGCAACAGATCGCTTTGGAAGGCGCCATTGCGGCTCTACCCGAGCGCCAGCGAACCGCAATTAACCTTTGTTACGATGAGGGCTTGAGTAATCAAGACGCGGCGGACGTGATGGCGATCAATCTTAAAGCGTTGCAGTCCTTGGTGATGCGTGCCAAGGCGACTTTGAAAGAACGTTTGAAGAGTTATTTGTGAGGTTTTTATGAGTGACCATCGAGATGAGAAACTGGAATCGCTGCTGCACAGCCGCCGCGTCGAAGCAGCCAGGTTGGACCTTGCGACACGGATCAGTCTCAAAGCGCAAACTGTGCCGCAAATTCAGAATATTTCGCTGTGGCAGTCGCTGCGTCAGTTGTTCAGCGAGCTTCATTTGCCAAAGCCCGGTTACGTGCTCGCAAGTGCCTTGGTTTTGGGCATGGTGATGGGTTTCAATACGACTCCGGACAACTCGACGATTCAAGATGCCAACTATACTACGACGCAGAGCATGATCCCCGGCGATGAGGGGTTTTTATGAACCGCGCTGCGAAAATGACGTTTGTCGGCTCGATTATTTTGAATGTGCTGTTGCTCGGTTTCGTGGTCGGCCAATCACCGCGCCGCTTTGATCGCAATGCCCTGCGCCAGCAGCGCATGGAGCAAGTCATCAAAGACCTGCCGGAAGCGTCGCAGCAGCGGCTGCGTGAACGATTTCAGCAGCTTCGCGGCACTGCAGACCCGCTTTTCGAGCAGATGCGCAAGGCTCAGGACGACGCCATTCAACTGCTCGGCGCCGAGTCCTTCGATGAAGCGGCCCTCGACCGTCAAGAAGCCAAGATCAATGATTTGCGCGCGCAAATGAGCAAACAACTCTCGCAATCGGTCAAAAGCGCCATCAAAGACCTGAGCCCGGAAGAGCGACGCCGCTTTGCTCAAATGCTGCGCCGCCCGCCACCGCCCGGTCAAGGCTAAGTTCGCGAAATAAAAAATGAATTTTGCAAAAGCGCCGGCGCCTCCGGCGCTTTTTTTTGGCGCTCGCGGAGACTTCCAGCACCTGGTTCGTATCATTCAGTAAGATCGCTCCGAGGGAAAGGTGAATCAGTATGAATTGGCTAACGGCAACAAAACGAAAAAAGATCATCGCCGGGGTTATTTTGGCGGTGCTGATCGGCGGCGGCTTGTATTGGTACACGGGCGCCGCGGGAACGCCGAAGCGCGACGTCCTGGTGCCGATCACGGTGATTCGAGGAACCGTCGAATCCTTGGTGACCGCCCAGGGCAAGCTCGAAGCCAAGCAGTATGTCGATGTCGGCACTCAAGTTTCCGGCCAGCTCAAAGCGATTCACGTCGACATCGGCGACACCGTGACCAAAGGTCAATTGCTCGCCGAGATCGACCCCCGCGTTTACCAGGCTCAGGTGGAAGCCGGCGAGGCGCATTTGAATAGCCTACGCGCCCAGCTCAATCAACAGAAAGCCGCCGCGGTGTTGGCTGAACAGAATCTCAAACGCAATCAAAATCTGATCACCGTCAACGCCGTGAGCCAGCAGGCGCTTCAGGAAACCGAGAGCCAGGCTTCGGTGGCACGCGCCCAGGTTGAATCGATCGCCGCGCAGATCCAGGAAACCGAATCCAATTTAAAAGCGAGCCGCACCAACCTCAGCTACTCGAAAATCTACGCGCCTATGGCGGGAACCGTGACCACGTTGCCGACTAAAGAAGGCCAAACGCTAAACGCTAACCAGACTGCGCCAATAGTTTTGCAAGTGGCAAATCTCGATGTCATGACCGTGCGCGCGCAGGTCGCCGAGGCGGACGTCAGCAGCCTTAAAGAAAACATGCCGGCATACTTCACCACCCTGGGCAATAGCGACCATCGATGGACCGGCAAGGTACGCCAGGTGCTGCCTACGCCGCAGATCGTCAACGACGTGGTGCTTTACGACGTGCTGATCGACGCGAAAAACGAAGGGCGCCAACTCATGACCGGTATGACGACACAGGTTTTTTTCATTCTGGGCAAAGCCGACAACGCCCTGGTGATTCCGGCAGAGTTGCTCACTCGGCGCGCGGCGAAAGAAGACAATGACAAAGGTAAAGCCTACCGCGTCGCGGTCGTTACCGAAGCGGGCCGCCAACAGCGCGTGATCCACGTCGGTTTGCAGACCCGCACCCAGGCCGAGGTTGTTGACGGATTGCAGGAAGGCGAACGAGTTGCGGCGACGCGGCCCGCGCCTGCAACCGCTCAAGCCAACAATCAGCAGCGCGGTGGCAACAACGCGCCGCGCGTGAATCGAGGACCCCAGCTATGAACGCGACGATTCTGGATCTCAAGGACATCCATAAACATTACATTAACGGCGACACCACGGTCCGCGCCCTCGACGGCGTGTCGCTAAAAATCCGCCGGGGTGAATTTGTCGCGATCATGGGGCAGTCAGGTTCCGGTAAATCGACTCTGATGAATATTCTCGGCTGCCTCGACCGCCCCACGACGGGCAGTTATAAGGTTCTCGGCCGCGAAGCGGCGAATCTCGAACCCG
>Ga0193707_1000459_pt1 | contig 13984 bp, 12 predicted proteins | sample U3c2metaG_FD_143043 | JGI IMG/M metagenome (GOLD analysis project Ga0193707, IMG submission 143043) | Soil microbial communities from a riparian zone of the East river system, Colorado, United States - U3c2 | ecosystem: Environmental > Terrestrial > Soil > Riparian zone | place: USA: East River... | reverse complement strand
AGACCTGATCGGCAAGACAGTCGCAGTCGACCGACTGGCGACGCTCCAAGACATCGTCGCCCGCGATCTCGTCAAGCGCAAAGGCGTCAACCCCGAACGCGTGACTTTCGTTCAAACCGGCTCGGTCTCAAACAGCGTACAAGCGCTCAGCCAGGGATCGGTGGCCGCGGCGGTACTTTCGCTGCCGCACAACGTCGTGATGACACAGAAAGGTTACCGAGAACTCGCATCGGCCATGGAATTTAACCAGCGTTCCGCGTCAGGCGGCATCGCGACCCGCGACGCCAAATTGAAGCAGGACCCCGCCCAAGTAAAAGCCGTGTTGCGAGCGACCCTTGAAGCCATGGAATTCAACCGCAAGGAAAAAACCTGGATGGTCAATTATATCCAAAGTAAATGGAAACTTACGCCGAGGATTGCCGAAGAATCGTACCTAGCCTGGTTGAGCGGATTAACCTCGGACGGGAAAATCGCGCTCAAAGATCTCCAGGAGATCTACGATTCGGCCCTCGCTTCGCAGCTGATTCCGACGCCCGTGCCGGTGCCCAAGGTGATGGACTATACGTTGATCGATGAAGTCTTAAAGGATCGAAAATAATTCGACGCCCAAACATGCAAGTGATAGTCCTTCGCGAAGAATTTTATCAGCGCAATCCTTGAAGAGGCGACCCAATCGTCTCGATGCAGTAATTCTCGGATTCAGGCAATGCTTTGATAAAAACAATGCCATTCACTCCATGCTGCCCTGGACCGCTCAACACACAGACGCTGTCAGAAAAGTGATGGGCGACGATTTTTGGCCCATGGCTTCGACGCCAATTGCCATACCATTGAAACCTTTTTGCGCTCTAGTTTCGAGCAGGACCTGATGCAAAAACATTCCAATATCGAGGACCTGTTCTCAAGAAACACTCGATACATTCCGTGTCCAAAAGCCTCCCAGTTTCCAGCGTTGACGCGACGGCTATCCGCTGGCTCCTCGCTACCGTAGGGTCTATTCCTGATCAGACCGTTCCAACCAGGACCAGGGTTGGGTAACGCTCGAATACCAGTGAATTCTATCGACTCGATCAGAGAACAATCGTCCATTTTTCCGTAGTTAGCGGAGAATATTGGCAAGTGCGCACCCAATTCCTGCTGTCCCGCAGGCCTGCTTGCCGCCGCGAGCCTGGCATTTTTGACCGAACGGCCACCGGCCACGGGAAGCCGGTCTCTCATGCCTCGCTGAGCGGAGTAATCTACCGGAAAAAAATTGACAATCGGTAGGGCTAGGCGAATGTTTTGTCCCGGCACGGCTTCTGCTTTTGGAAACGTAACAGCAGATTCAGACGGTGAAAGGATTCAAAATTTCAGAAAGGCGTAATCGAAAGAATCTTTTGTCTTGATGGGTGACGGGAGATTGTATGCTATTCGAGTCCATTGATCGTCTAAGAAAAAAAGAAAGAAGGAGAGACGAAAATGAAGACGACGGAATCCGAATCAGAAAAACCGAGTTATTGGCAGCGTATATTTTTACAGAGCAAGGTGAACGGCGCCGCGTATTACGGCGAAGAACTTCCCGGCCGCAATTGGAATTGGCCTAAGGACACTTACTTGCAGCGTCGACTGCGAAAACCTAGATTCTTGCAGCCGTCACAGAATTCGAACCTGAATTGATGTGCCGCTTCCCGCGCTGCCTCCTTCAGCACAGCTCCCACGGGAACAGCGGCCGCCACTGAACCCCCCGTCACGTTCAGTGGCAAAGGGCCAGACTCACAAGAGTCTGGCCCCTTTTTTTTTGCTGACCACACGAGCTAACGTGACCGGTCGTCTGTCATCTTCGTCGCAGCTGAAGCTAGTTAGAAGTCATCGACTTTACCAGACGCTTCGGACGCGACATGACAATTATGCCATGCACGGCCAGGCATGAGTTGCCCGCGGACAAGGTCAGCGGCTCACTTCAATTGAACAACTCTTTCCGCCACTTTTCCATGACCGCCTGCTGGCGCTCGGTGCTGATCTCGGCAGCGGGCGGAAATCGCTCGCGCCATTCAAAAGGTCGGCAGGCATCAATGATCATACGCGAGCTAAATCCTTTCCGTTCTTTGGGAATGATCGGATCCAGCGGGCCGCTCCAGCAGCGCCGGATGATTTCTGCGGAATCGGCCGGGTCGGCCCGGCTGCACATTGCCCATAAAACATCGCTGATATCATAGGCGTCGATATCGTCGTCGACGACGACAACGTATCTGCCAAGGTATGCCGCGCCCTGGCATTGGCTCGCGATCAGTCCCGCCTGGCGGGCATGTCCCGGATAGCGTTGTCGGATCGCGATGACCGTTAGAAACCGGCGAAAATAACTCGCCACCGCTTGTACGTCCGGCACGCCGGCTTTTTCCACTTGATCGCGAATATACGCCGCGCGCAACAGTTCGTAACAATGCTCGGCGCGCGCCGTCGGGCGGTATTCTGGCGAAGCGGTGATAATCGGATCATTGCGATGGTAGAGCCGGTGCACTTTGATCAGCGGCTCGAATTTTTCACCGCTGGCGTAGTAACCGGTCCATTCGCTGAACGGCCCCTCTTCTTTACCTTGATCCGGCAAGAATTCGCCTTCGATCGCGATCTCGGCGTAGGCAGGAATCGGCAGCCCGGTGTATTCGCCTCTGATCACCTCGACCGGCTCGCCTTTGATGCCGCCGACGGCGTCGAATTCGCACCGTCCGTATGGCTCGGGCCGCGTCGCGATCATGTGCAGCAGCGGGTCAACGCCGAAACAGGCGACCACGGGGCAAGCTTTTCCCCGGTCGAAATATTTTTGCCGGTGCATGCGGCCATGTTTTCCCGGCGAGATGTTCATGCCCATGGAGTTTCGATCATGCACCATTACCCGGTAGCAACCGACGTTCACCCAGTCCTCATCAGGATCGCGCGTGATCACGACGTGACCCGTGCCAATGTAACGCCCGCCGTCGCGATCGTGCCAAAACGGCACCGGGAACTTGAAAAGATCGATATCTTCGCCGCTGCAAACATTTTCCATCACCGGGCCGCTCTTGACCGTCGCCGGCGGAATATATGCCGGCCTTGCCAAACGCTCGCGCCAGGCTTGAATGAAACCCTCCCGGGTAATGTCCAAGGGCAGGTTGGTGGTCAACGCCGAGCGCTTGAGGCTTTCAAAAAAGCCGACCAAAATTCGATAGCCCGCTGGATAGTCCTTGATGCGGTCGAAGAGCAACGCCGGGCTGTTTTCCTTGTGCTTGGACGCCAGTACCGACAGGGCGCCGATCTCCAGGTTCCAGTCTGCGCCTTCCACGATCTTAAGCTCGCCCATCTCGTCGACTTTTTTGATCCACTCACGCACGTCCTTATAACTCATCGTTCCTCCATCGCATCACCAGTAAAAGTTCTGGCGCAGCTTTGCAAGGCACGGATGAAATTGATAAAGCCGAGACTGCCATGAAACTTCACAGGACTATTTTCGCGATTGTTCTGATGGGTTTTTGCTCTTCGTCGTCCAGCGCGCAAGAGAAAGTCATCGTCGGCCACTCCGCGCGCGCCGCCTTATCGATCGGGCCTTTGCTTTACGGCATCGAGCGCGGCTTTTACCGCGACGAGGGTATCGATCTGGTGTACGTCTCACTGCGCGCCGATCTGGGGATCAAAGCGCTGCTCTCCGGAGACATCGATTATTGTTATAGCACCGGCACGATCATTCGCGGCGCGATCCTCGGTCTGCCCGTGAGAAATCTCACTTTTGATTTTTCTAGAGTGCTGCACGCATTAATGTCGCGGCCGGATATTCCCAACGCCGCGGCGTTGAAAGGCAAGATCGTGGGCGTCAGCTCGTTCGGCGCCACCGGCGATCTCGCCGCGCGTGTCGGCTTGCGCGCTCTCGGTCTCGATCCCGACAAAGACGTGACGATCATCACCTTAGGCACCGACACGCTGCGCCACGCCGCGCTGATCGCCGGCACGGTGCAAGCGACGCATATGCCGGTGCCGCTGAATATCCAGCTCAAGAAACAAGGCTTTCACGAGCTGGTGTACGCCGGGAAGATTCTCCAACGGCCGCTCACCGGCCTTGCCACCGGCTTGGAAAAAATTCAGAAGAATCCCGGCCAGGTCCAGCGCATGGTGCGCGCTTTCGTGCGCGCCACCCGGGCTCTGAAAACGGAAAGGGCCGGCTTTATCTCGTTCGCGCAAAAGAAGTACGGTTACTCGAAAGACGTGATGGAAGAAGCGTACAAATATCTAGTCGACGCCCTGTCGCAAGATGGCTTCGTCGAAGACAGCTCACTGCAAGCCGCCATTGACGAAGCCAAGACCTTGGCCAAGATCACCAAACCGATCAATCAATCGGATGTCGTCGACTACAGTTTTCTGCGCGCGGCGGTGAAAAGGTAAGCGACGAGCTTCACTTCCATTCCGGCTTCAACCTAAAATTCTCCGCCGACTTATTTCATCGCTTCGGTTGCCAGAGAAAAATCAAATATTTTCTCAGGTGTCACCGGCTCCTTAATGCGCAGCGCTTCCCGGCCGATTTCAACGATTTCCTTCATTGCGTCGGCGCTCAACCGGCCACCGTCGAGCACGAACGGCGCGTCATCATCGTACATCCGGCGCGCCAATTGAGCGTCTTTGATGCCCAGCCGTTTTTGTATGTACGGAATCATGATCTCGGGATTCTCTTGATAAACTTTCAAGCCGCGGTTCCAAGCTCTGAGAAACCGCACCAGTCGTTCGCGCTTTTGTTTTATATTGCTATCGCTCGAAACCACACCGGTTTGCAGATAGCGCATGTAATCGCGGCCGCGGCCGAACACTTTGTAGCCCTGATCTAGCGCCAGATACACCGCCGGAGGCGTCATCATGGCACCGGCGACCCGGCCCGAGTAAAGCGATTGCAGACGCGCCGGCGTGTCCATGCTCAAAAAGTTCACGTCTTTTTGCGCATCCAATCCCTTGGCTTGAAGAATTCGCCGCGTCATGATCGCGGCGGTGCCGTCCAACGATCCTACGGCAATCGATTTTCCTTTCATGTCGGCCGGGGTATTCGTCGCCGCGCTGACGATCAGCTCGTGGACCGGCCGGTCGCGGGTGACGGAAATAATTTTGACCGGCACGCCGCGCAAAGCGGCCGAGAAACCGCTCCCCGCATGACAGGTAACGTCGATTTCCCCCGACATCAGGCTGCTGACGCCGACGATGCCGCGAACGACCAGCACCTGCAGATCCAATCCTTCCTGCGCGAAAAAGCCTTTATCCTGGCCGTAGTAAAGCGGCACATAGCTCAGCGTCGGCCCGGGAATACTGATATAAAAGCGCTCTGTCGCTCCCACATAATCGGCAAGGAAGATCAGAGTAAACAGCGTTGCGGCGAAAATTCGTTGACGATTCCTCATAGGGTCTCCAGTCTGACAAGCAAATCCTCACCTACTTGCGTTCAAGTTGGGCAAAGGGCCCTGCCGTGTAAACGACTCGCCCCCCAACCATCGTCAGCAGCGACTGCAGCGTGCGGATCTGATCCTCCGGCACGGTGAGATAATCCGCATTGAGCACTGCCAGGTCGGCGAGCTTGCCGACTTCGATCGAGCCTTTGCGCCCTTCTTCGAAAGTGAACCAGGCGCTGCCGACGGTGAAAAGACGCAGCGCTTCTTCGCGCGTGAGATTCTGGCTACGGTCGCGCAGCGCCGTTCCGGCTACTGTTTTGCCTGTTACGAGCCACCACAACGCCAACATCGGGGAATAATTACCCGAGCGGAATGCGTCGGTGCCGGCGCCCAACGGGATACCCGATTCGATCAGCGCACGCAACGGCGGCGCGCTGCGCGCCTTCGGCAATCCCCAAAGCTCCACATTACGCTCCCCGGTCAAGGCCATACGATCCTGCACCGTGATGCCGCCGCCTAATTTTTTGATCCGCGCCATCGTCTCCGGCGTCGCATCTTCCAAATGGGCGAACCCGATGCGTCGCGGCGAAAAAGGTTTTTCCGCATTGACCTGTTCCAGTACATCAAGCAACTGCCGCGCGCTACTGTCATGGGTGGAGTTCAAGCGAAAGCTGTATTCCGATGCGGCAAAGAAACGCGCCACACTGCGAAATTTTTCTTTGGCCTCGGGAGTTAAGGTGATGCCCTTCGGGTCGGCTAAAATATCGTCGTCGCCAATGGCAGCGACGAAGCCGCTGAAACGAAACCTATCGTTCTGCAGCAAGGGTTTGATCTCCTCCGCCGCGGTTTTGAGCTGCTCCAGCTCATCGCCGGTGTCACTCGGAGCCACATAAAAACTAATTCGCAGCGATAATTCGCCGCTACGCGCCATATCGCTCAACACCCGTCGGTGCGCAAAGGTCACCGCACCCGTTTGCAGGTCGCCGACCGAGGTGATGCCCACGCGGTTTAGCTCGTGAAAACAATTTTTTAGACTATCGCGAATCTTATCGAGGGGCGGCCCGGGAATTTTACTATAGACATGCTCCCAAGCCGCGCCTTGCAACCATCCGGTAAATTCGCCTGTGTTTGGATTCCTTTCGAACTTGCCGCCGGGCGGATCGGGCACGCCTTGCGTAATCCCCGCCGCGGCAAGGCCGGCGCTGTTCAGCAGCGCGCCCTGGCGCAGATACTGAATGTAAACCGGATGATTCGGCGCAATCGTATCGATCTCAGCGCGAGTGGGAAAACGGCGCTCGGCGAACTGCGTCGGCACCCATCCCCCGCCGACCACAATCCAGCTGCCCGGCGGCCTAGCTTTCGCTGCCGCGTCAATTTGTCGCAGTCCGTCGGTCAGCGTATGCATCTGCTCCCAATGAAGTTCGGCGTCCCACCGTAAGCCGTCTGCGGTGGCATGAACATGCGAATCGATCAGTCCCGGAATAACTGTCCGCCCCGCGAGGTCGACGACGCGCGTGTTCGGTCCCGTGAAAGGACGGATATCACGATCGGTGCCGACGGCGACGAAGCGTCCGTCTCTGATCGCGACGGCTTGACGGATCGAGAAGTCGCCATCGACGGTGATGACTTTACCGCCGCGCAAAACCAGATCGGCGGGCGCCTTTACGGCCAGCGAGCGCGCGAAGTCCACTTCGGCGCCGCCGCCGCAAGCGGCCAAAGTGAAGAGCAGGAGAATGACACCGATTCGTTTCAGAGCAGGCCTCGGTCGTTTTCTTCGAAGGCTGGCGAATTTTACCCTTGACCGCTCTCTATTGCGAGACCCGTCGAGCAACTTTGTTTCCTTTGAGAACGACATCAGTCGCGCCGCGGAAGATTTCTCACAGACGATGTCGATGCGGGCACTAAGGTTGCGCTGCGCCGATGATTGAAGCTATATTTCAAAAACGATTTGGTTTCTGCCGCGCTGGCGCGCCAATATCGCGATCTTTCCCGAGGTGAACGATGAAATCCGTACAACTTTTCTGCTGGCACTTCATGGCGTACCCGTATCTCGCCAAAGATTTCGACGAGAAAGAATACACCGGTTGGGTGACGGTGCCGAACAGTTTGTGGGACAACGACAAGGCCCGCGGCCTATACCAGGAATATATCGATCAACTCGTTTACGCCGATGAGCTCGGCTTCGACGGCATGGTGCTAAACGAGCATCACCAAAATATTTACGGCCTGATGCCTTCGCCGAACATGATCGCCGCGGCGCTCACGCAAAATACCTCGCGCGGAAAAATTATCGTGCTCGGCAATCTCCTGCCGCTGCATTTGAATCCGATGCGCGTGGCAGAGGAATACGCCATGCTCGATCAGATGAGCAACGGCCGCCTGGTCGCCGGCTTCGCGCCCGGCGGTGGGCCGGAAACTTTTAATTATGACGTGCCGTCGGCGAACACTCGAGAGAAATTCTGGGAAGCGGCGGATTTGATCGTGCGCTCGTGGACCGAAGACGGACCCTTCGCGCATGAGGGCCGCTATTTTCCCCTGCGCTATGTGAATCTCTGGCCCAAGCCGCTGCAAAAACCTTTTCCCCCGGTATGGATTCCCGGCTCGCGCAGTCCTTCGACGATGACGGAAGTAGCGAAGCGCGGTTACTGCTATTTTCTTTCTTCGCGCAGCCACGGCGGCGAAACCCACCGCGCGCAACAGGAATTTGCCGCGGTGCTGGAAAAGCACGGCGACCCATATCATCCGTTCCGCTTCGGTATTTTAATGTCGACTTACGTCGCCGAGACCGATCAGCAAGCGCGCGAGGAATGCGAAGAAGGCGTTTGGTACTTTTTGAAAAATTGTCTTAAAGGTCACCTGCGCCGCGTCGGACGCCAGCTCACGTACGGCCCCGGAGTGCCGTACATCCCGGCCGCGGCGTGGCGCGAATACATGAAGGGTTACACGCCCGGGCGAAAGCTTTTGGGCGATGTGGAAAACTGGGAAGAGCTCGAAGCCTCGCAGTCGATCATCGTCGGCAGCCCCGAAACCGTCACCCGGCGCATTCAAAATTTGATCGAGAAAGCCAAAGTTGGAAATTTACTGATTCAGTTCCAGCTCGGCAACATGCCCGATCACCTGGCACGTAAAAGCATGAAGCTCTTCGCGGAAAAAGTCGCGCCCGCGCTGCGCCATGCATCCCTGAAACAGTTCACTGCGGAATATCCGGGAATCAGCTTCGAACAATCAGCGGAGGCGGTCCATTGAGCGGTCGGATCATCGAGGTCAATCAGCGCAAAGTTCAAGTCCTGGAAAGTGGCAGCGGCGCGCCGCTGCTTTATCTGCACGGCTTCGCCGACGTTCACTCGGTGAAAGAAAGCTGGATGCCGTTTCATGAAACGCTCGCCCAACGTGCTCGCGTGATCGCGCCTGCTCACCCCGGCTGCGCCCAGACCGATGAGTATAAGGACATCGACGCCATCGAAGACGTGGTTTTTCATTACCTCGAAGTTCTCGATGCGTTGAAGTTGACTCGGTTCGATCTCGTCGGCAGCGGCGTCGGCGGTTGGATCGCCGCCGAGCTTGCGGTGCGCCACCCGGAAAAGATCGGCAAGCTAGTTTTGCTCGGCGCATCCGGCTTGTTCGTCGAGGGCGCACTAATCGGCGACGTTTTCATGATGGCCCAGCCTGAGTACGGGTCGAGCTATGCATCGTTGAGAGAAATGCTGTTTGCCAGCGCCGATCAAGAGAACGCGCTGGAAATGTTTCCCGACGGCAAGGGCGAGCTGGAAGATGAAGTGCGCCGCTACCAGATGCTGCGCCTGAGCTCGCGGATTGGTTTCAAGCCGCCCTACTTCTACAATCGCTCGCTGCGAAACAGGTTGCATAGAATCACGTCACCGACGCTGGTCATCTGGGGTGAAAAGGATCATTTCGTCCCGCGGTCACACGGTGAAACTTATGCGAATCTAATTTCATCTAGCGGCGAATTAAAGATCATCCCGGGCGCCGGCCACAGCATTCAGGTGGAAAAACCCCAGGAGACCGCGAAACTGGTGCTCAATTTCCTCGCGCAGTAGATAATTCCGCAGAAACTGTTCCGCTTTTCTTTTCACCAAGCTTATCTGGACTTTCCTCTACGCGTCGCGGAAGAATTTGTTGCCGACGACGCATCAATCCCGAGATCTGCAGATTTCGCGGCGCTCCGTCCGCACTACGGCTGCTCCGCTGTGAGGTTTTGCAGGCATCGAAAAAAAACTTGCCACCCCCTTGGTTCGGGTTTTTTCGCTTGTTAAAATTTTTGAGTATGCCGTGAATCGTCATATTGGAATTTTGACATGGCTAATAGGATCGATACGGCGTTCATCACCGACACATTCGTGGCAAAGCCGCCGCGAGCGTAGGGCAACTTGAGAAAATCTAAGGAGCCTCATGTGAAAATGCGCACGGATTGGCCGCGCGGGCGCCGGCATATCCGCAGCGAGGCTTTGGCTGGAGCAGGAAAGGGAGCGCTAGCTACTACTAGCGATGGAGAACTTTTAACGTGCCCCATTCTAAAGATTTGAGAGCAATCGGCCAGTCGCTGGAATTGACACGCATTGATGTGTTCGAGCTGGAAAACCACGGCGAGTCCTACCTGGTCCGAAGCCGCTCCATCACCCCGACCTCGCGTTGGATTATCAATAACAGCGTCATCGCAATGGCTTGGGATACGTCCAAGAGTAGCTCTTTGAATGGCGGTGACGGTTGGTTGAGATATGAACCTCAGATCCTTTCCCGACTTGACGCCCAAGGACAGAAACAAAGACGCAGTCAGATTCCGGCACAAGCAAAACCGACGAGCAAACCTTCTCAGCAGCTGCGCGCTCTAGGCGAACATCTCGATAGAGTCGAAGCCAGTGCGTTTACGATTTCGTGGGACTACCCTTATTCGGTGACCGTCGAATACGAAACATCCGACGGCCAAAATGAACGGAGAACTTTTAGCTTTGCGAAACTCCAGGAGCTTGGCTCCTACATGAGGTTTCGCCGCTCCACCCGAAGCAGGTAGACGGCAACCTCCTCTGGACAAGAAAAATTATTTGCCCCAAATCTTTTTCACGAACCCTTCTTCTTCCAATCGCCTGAGATAACGGTCGCTGACGTAGTTTTTCGCGTCGACGTTTTTCGCTTTCGGATTACTCTCGGCGATTTGATCGACGACCGCCTGCATCGCCACGACCGACGGATACGGCACCGGTTCGAGTTGCCTGACGAAATAGTCGTAGCCTTCCTGTACGGCCTTGAGATTTTGTACCCGGGTGAATTGCGCCAGCGCTTTGATCGAATAGTCTCTTTCCGTTTTCAGAATTTTGATCGCTTCGAGATAAGCGCGCAGGAAATTCATCACCTTCGTCTCCTGCTTGTCCAAGAAACGCTTGCTGCCAAGCAAGCCGGTGTTGAAAAATGGGATGTCCATTTTAACCGAGTCGGCGATGACGTTCAGCTTGAGCCTCTCTGCTTCGATGCCGAAGGGAGCATTGGCGACCGTGCCGTCGATGTTGCCGGACTTGATGGCGGCGATGCGCGCCGGCTCGTCGCCGATCTGCAAGATCGTCGCGTCTTTGACCGGATCGACGCCGACCCGTTTGAGCATAGCGCGCATGCCGAAATCGGCCGACGAACCGTAGCGGCTGACGCCGAATTTTTTGCCCTTCAATTGCTCCACGTTTTTGATCTCGGGACGGGTAATGAGCTGGTAATTGAGCTTATCGAGCAATCCAGCGAAATAGACGATATCCGCGCCTTCAAGATTGGCTGCCACTCCCGGCGCGCCGCTCAGCTGGGACAAATCGAGATTGCCGGAGATCAGGACCTGAATGTTGGTGGAGCCGCCGGGAATATAAATCGTCTCGGTGACCAACCCGTATTTGGCGAACAGGCCGCGGTCTTTGCCGATATGCATGAGTCCTGATTGCAAACTGATGGAGCCCTGACCGACGCGAATCTTCTCCTGCGCTTGCGCGCTGTGAATCGCCATTCCAAAAGCCAACGCCACGATTAAAAATATTCTCTTCATGGCGCCCTACTATCATAACCGTAAGTGCGCCGCCATGGCGGATCCTCGAAACTCTTCTGCGACGAAAACCCGTTGCACGGTTTCGTTCGGTGTGACATGTTTTCGGCAGATCTCAGCAAGGAGGCCAATCATGGCGAACGTGATCATTAAAGCTCTTAAAAACGGGCCCTACGAAGTCAGCGGCGGCGCTCAGGTCTTGGATTACACGGGCAAGGAATACGCGGAGAGCCAGATCGATCCGCTCTACCTTTGCCGCTGCGGGCATTCAAAGACGAAGCCTTTCTGCGACAACAGTCACGAAGACATCGGGTTCAAGGCAGAAGAGACCGCGGGCTAAACACAACCCATTACTCCATTACTCCATCACTCCAAAGGGGCGGAGATGAATTGGAATAATGGCGTGTTGGAGTATTGCGAAGGAATAAGACCGGACTCTTCCATAGTCCGCGGAGGGGAAAACTATGCAAGGTAAAGTGGTCATCGTCACGGGCGGCGCCAAAGGCATCGGTCGGCACGCCGCACATACGCTCGCTAAAGCAGGCGCAAATGTTGTAATCGCCGATGCCGACGCCGAGCGGATGCATAAAACGCTCGGCGAAATTCAGCAAATCAACCGTGAAGCCATCGCCGTGCCCACCGACGTGCGCGACGAGAAAGACGTCCGCCGGCTGGTTTATGACGTCGCCGACCGCTTCGGCCGGATCGATGCCTTGATCAACGACGCGGGCATCGTACCGCATTTCAACTGGGGCATTCCGCGCTGGCCGCGTGTGCGCTATTTGAGCAAAGACTTCTGGGACAGCGTCATTCAAACGAATCTCGGCGGCACTTTTCTGTGCATCAAGTACGTCGTTCCCTTCATGGAAGAGCGACGTGCGGGAAATATCGTGAATCTCTGGGGCGGCGGACGGCCGGAGAATCATGGCGCCTCGCCGTACGTGGTCAGCAAGGATGCCATTCGCACGTTCACGCGCTTTGTCGCCGAAGAAGAGCGCGAGTGGAATATCTGCGTCGTCGCCTTCAGTCCAAAGCAAGCGATCGCGACGGAGGACGCACCCGAAGAAGCGCGCAAGCGTCTGCCCGGCCCGGAAAGCCTCGGCAACGGTTTCGTGCTCGCCGCCCAAGCGGGAATGGAGATGACCGGCAAAACCGTCGAGCATCGCGACGGAAAGTTGATCGCGGTGGATTAGCGAACAATCGAACAAAGCGCAAATGCATCGCGGAGACGCGGCATACTCAGAGAAATATGAGCACATAGGATCTTGGCGAATTCTATGTCTCTGCCGTGATAAATTCGTGTTTAACTTGGTAATGGCTTTGCCGTCTTGCAATTGAAATTTGCCGAATGACGAAGTCTAGTCGGCGTGTTTCCTCGCACCCTGCTGACGCTAGACTAACCGTGTATTGCCATTGCGAAATCGCGTTTCACAAGTCGACGGACGACCGATCAATTTCAGTCGTCGTAATTTTTGATTGTCCCAATTGACGGATCGGGATACGCGATAGTTGGCGATTAGAAGTACGATGCTTGAACTCAGGCCCACCTGCGAGCACTGCAACAAGGCGCTACCCCCCGACTCACTTGAAGCGCGCATCTGTACCTACGAGTGCACGTTTTGCGCTATGTGTGTCGGTGAAGTTTTGGGCAACGTCTGTCCGAATTGCGGCGGTGGCTTTGTTTCCAGACCGATCAGACCGTCGAGGAATTGGAAAGGCGACAACTACCTTGGCAAGGATCCGGCAAGCACCAAGGTCAAGCACAGGCCGGTCGATCCCGCGGTCCATGCACAGTTCTCCGCTGCGATCAGAACGATACCGCCGGAAAAGCGATAGTGCTGTGATGTCTGCGACGGCTAACCCTATATTGCTGCTGATAGCCGCGAACGCCGCGTCTAACCAACTACCACGCGGTGCCGTAGCAGAACGCAATGTTGAACACTGCAAGTAACGGATCTTAGCGCAAGGACAAAATGGCACACGCAAGTCACGTACATATTCCTGTTATCGACGTAAGTGCGCTGGTGTCGGGAAAAGAAGATCGCGACGAAGTCGCACGCAGAATAGGACAAGCATGTCGCGACTGGGGGTTCTTTTATATTGTCGGTCATGGTGTGGACGAACATCTCCAGCGGCGGCTTGAGGAAGTGAGCCGGCAATTCTTCGCGCAAGATCTTGAGACAAAGCTAGAAATCAAAATGTCGCTTGGCGGCAGAGCTTGGCGCGGATACTTCCCCGTCGGCGGCGAGCTCACATCCGGTAAGCCGGATTTAAAGGAGGGGATCTACTTTGGCGCTGAGCTTGAGTATGATCACCCGCTTGTAACGGCGGGGACGCCGCTGCACGGCCCAAATCTTTTTCCAGCGGACATACCGCAATTCCGGGACACAGCTCTGGCTTACATGGCGGCGATGACAACGCTCGGCCACACACTGATGACCGGCATTGCTCTCAGCTTCGGCTTGGAAGAATCCTACTTTTTCGACCGTTATACATCGGATCCTTTGATCCTGTTTCGGATCTTCAACTATCCTCCGCAGCCGCTAAACACCGACAGTGAACCAAGCTTGGGAGTCGG
>Ga0193707_1000458_pt1 | contig 13991 bp, 12 predicted proteins | sample U3c2metaG_FD_143043 | JGI IMG/M metagenome (GOLD analysis project Ga0193707, IMG submission 143043) | Soil microbial communities from a riparian zone of the East river system, Colorado, United States - U3c2 | ecosystem: Environmental > Terrestrial > Soil > Riparian zone | place: USA: East River... | reverse complement strand
CCTTGGTCCGCTCACCGACGAGCTTGTTCAGGCTGAACGTCTCGCCCGGCTTCAGCAATGCGCCGTTGATCTTGGCCGCCGCGGTGCCGATGTTGGTGTTGCGGTACGGCGCGTGCGGGAACTCGGTGGTGAAGTCCCCCATCTTCTGCGTGATTCCCAGCGCCGTCGCCTGCTCGGTGGTGACCGTGGCCTTGGTGTGCGCGAGGCCCACCGTGGCCCGGCGCTCGCCGGTCGGCTTGGGCAGGATCGCCAGGATCGCCGGCCCCACCTTGGCCCGGTCGACCACCATGCCGTCGACCGCCGGGATCACCTTCGGCGCGTTGCCGACGATCTGCACGGTGGCGTCCTTCGGCAGCGTCTCCAGCGCCTTGAACCGCAGCTGGAACAACGGCTCCAGCTTCTTCGCATTCAGCGTCGGTGTGAGCTTGCCGTCGGGAAGTGTCAGCGTGAGGGCCGGCGCGATCTCGGCCGGCTGCAGCTCGATCGACTTGGATCCGACAGTCAGGCGGACCGGACCGGACATCGCCGGCTCGGCGTAGCTCGTCATCGCCTTGTCGATCGCGTCGGTCCCGGCCTTCGGCTTGCTCACGCCGACCGGGAGGTCCTTCGGGCCGCCGTCGGACGGATACGCGGCCAGCACGGCGTCCTCGGCCTTCGCGTTGTCCAGCTGCAGACCGTCGGCCGACGAATGCGCGATGGGCTTGAGGCCCTCGAACGTGATCGTGCCCTCGGTGGCCGGCCGGTTCACCTGGGTGGCGAGCGTCTCGACCGCAGTCTTCAGCTTCGCGTCGTCCTTGCTGACCACCGGCTTGATGGCGTCGCCGCCGGTCAGGCCGTGCCAGATCCGGCCCGGGGCGAGGCTGCGGCCCGCGCCCGCGGCGGCCACGGTGGCGTCCAGGTCGACGGACAGTCCCGCGTCGGCCGGATTCACCTCGAACTTCGACTCGCCCGCCGTCAGCGCGATCGGCTGGGCCGTCCGGTCCTTGAGGCCGGCCTCGATCTTGGCCTTCGCGTCGTGCTCGGACAGACCGCCGACCGGGATCCCGAGGACGGTAGTGTCAGCGGGGATCTTGTCGCCGGCGAAGGCGAACGCGGCGCCGTATCCCACCACGAGCACACCGAGCCCTGCCGCGGCGATGATCCCCGCGAGCTGCTTTCTCCCCACCGGACAGAGTCCTCCTGCTCGAAGCCATGGACAGGCTGCGCCCACACGGACACAGCCCGGGGCACAAGGGCACATCCTACGGGACGGGGCAGGCCCTTCCGGCCGATGGGCGGCCCCGGACTGCCCCGAAGCGCCCGCGGCAGCCACGCTCAGTCGTCGGGCAGTTTCCGGTAGTGACTGGAGTGGTAGATCAGCGCGCTGGGGTCGGCGGGCTCGCCCAGCCCCAGGCTGAGCACCTCACCGACCACGATCGTGTGGTCGCCCCCGTCGTACGTCGCCCAGGTCCGGCACTCGAGCCAGGACAGCGCGCCGTGGATCAGCGGACACCCGGTCTTCGGGCCGGCCGCCGTACCGATGCCGTCGAACTGGCTGTAGAGGTCACGCCCCGAGCGGGCGAACCGGTCCGCGATCGACCGCTGGTCCCCGGCCAGGACCGAGACGGCCCAGTAGCCACAGTCCTGTACGGCGGCGTGCATCCGGACACCCTTGTCGACACAGACCAGCACCAGCGGTGGATCGAGCGAGACCGAGATGAACGCGCTCGCCGTCATCGCGTGCGCCACGCCGTCCTGCAGCGTGCTCATGATCATGATCCCGGATGCGAACCGACCGAGCGCCGTACGGAACTCCGCGGGCGCGACGCTCCCACTGGGCTCGGATGAGGACACCCCAGCAGGTTATGCCCGCTGGAAGGTTGATGCCTCAACCGAGCGTGTGGGAACGGTCACCTCCGACGACTACAGGCCGGCGAACAGGTCGTGCTCCACGCCGTCCGGTCCAGGAGCGGCCGTGCCCTTGATCAGGCGGTACGGCTCCGTGCTCCAGATCTGGTTGCCGTTGTTGTTCGACAGCGCGAAGAACGGTCCGTCGACGGTGATCTGGGTGGCGTGCGCCTTCATCGCGTTCATCTTGCGATCCAGATAGTCGTCGCCGTCGATCACGCAGTCGATGAAGCGGTCGGGTGTGACGAACGGGCCGAGCGGGCCCTCGGGGTCCATCCCCTCGAACGTCGTCGTGTCGCCGGAGTCGCGCAACTCGCGCAGCTGCGCCCGCATCCGGGACTCGGCCATCGCCGTCCAGTAGATCTTCGGGATGTCCCAGGCCTCGCCGAGGTCCTCGCGATACGACCGGGCACCGGCCAGTGCCGCGGCGTACGTCGCGACCCGGTGGGCCTTGATGTGGTCAGGGTGTCCGTAGTTGCCGTACTGGTCGTAGGTCACCAGCACCTGCGGGCGGACCTCGCGGATGACCGGGATCAGGTCGTCCGCCGCCGTCAGCAGGTCGGCCTGCCAGAAGCTGTCCTTCCGGGTGTCCGGCGGGACGTCCGCGTTGCCCTCGTCGTTGTAGATCATCCCGGTGTCGCGGTACTTGCCCGCGCCGCCGAGGAAGCGGTGGTCGGTCACCCCGAGCTCGGCCATCGCGGCGGAGAGCTCGCCGATCCGGTGCTCCCCGAGCTGGTCGGTCTGGTCGGCGGCCAGATGGGCGAGATCCGGGACGAGCACCTCACCTTCCTCGCCGAGTGTGCAGGTGACCAGCGTGACGTGGGCTCCCTCGGCCACATACCGCGCCATCGTCACGCCGTTGTTGATCGTCTCGTCGTCCGGGTGGGCATGCACCAGCAGCAGCCGGTGCTCAGCAAGCTCAACCATGCCGAAAGCCTACGTCGGACCCCGGACAGAAAACTGAGTCCGGTCAGCCGAATCGGCGGACCAGCAGGCAACCGGCCTGGAACCGGGACTTGGCACCGAGCCCGGCGATCAGGGCGCTGATCTCCGAGCGGACGGTGCGCAGCGACAGGCCCAGGTCGCGCGCGATCGCGGCGTCCTTGGCTCCGGTGGACATCAACCGGCCGATCGCCACCTGACGGCTGGTCAGTTCCCTGGCCGCGGCCGGGGTCCGGCGTCGCGACTCCAGTTCGTAGACCTCGCAGACCACCTCCGGCGCGAAATCCTCTCTTCGCACCGCGGTAACGGCCGGGTACACCGACATACCTCACTCCTCCCCAAGAGCGTCAGGTGAGGATTCTCTCGGGTGGTCTGATCCGCTCACCAGGTACAACCCATACAAACGACCCATACAGTTCCCCTGAGTGAGCTTCCGATGGCGATCCGTGCGCTCGCGACGGGTGTGACTTCCGCCACTCAGAGTCGTGAGCGAAGTTCCCGGACGAACGGCCGATCCGGCACCAGCCAGTCCGCCTCGTCCAGTTCCGCCGGCCCGAACCACCGGAGCTCGGCGTGCTCCCGCCGTACCGGCTCACCGTCGACGATCGACGCCAGGTAGACGTGCAGCCGATACACCTCGGAGATGTCCACGGCCGGCCCGAGCGACGCCCCGACCTTGATCTGCAGATCGAGTTCCTCGCAGATCTCCCGCACCGCCGCCTGCTCGTCGGTCTCCCCCGGCTCGACCTTCCCGCCCGGGAACTCCCAGCCGCCCTCCGGCCCGGGCCGGTACGCCGCCAGCACCCGGCCATCCCGTACGACGGCCACTCCCACCACGATCTGCACCGTGCCAATCCTCCCCACCGTCCCCACCCCGCCGCCCCGGACAGGGCGACTCTGCCAGACAATGCCTGACCGGGGTCGTGGGGTGGCGACGGAAATTGTCGGTCACGTTCGGCAGGATGAGCCGTATGCCGTTGCAGAACAGGGTTTTACCCACGCAGGAGATCGTGGCCGATCCCGGCCGCGGCCTGCTGATGGGCAACCGGGGCAGCCTGCACGGCGTGGATCGCCGCCTCGGCACGACCCGCTGGCGCTCCAAGGCGTGGATCTGCTGCGTCCTTGACTGGAAGGGCATTCGGCGCGATCCGATGCCGCCAGGACGCTGGACCGCACTGTTCTTCTTCGACGAAGCCGTCGCCCTCGCCGCCGGCCATCGCCCCTGTCATTACTGCCGCCGCAGGGATTTCCTCCTGTACGCCGGCGCCTGGGCGAAGGGCCGTGATCTCGCCGAACGACCCCGCGCCGCCGCGATGGACGCCCAGCTCCACCGCGAACGTGTCGAACCGCGCACCCGGCAGCAGCGCACCACCATCCAGGACCTCGCCCAACTCCCGGATGCAGCGATGATCCGGTACGACGGCCGCCCGGCCCTCGTCCTCGACCACCTGGTCCTGCCCTGGTCCTGGGAGGGGTACGGCGAACCGGTCGAACCACCCGGGCTGCGCGAGGTCGCCGTCCTCACACCACCGGCGAATCTCGTTGTACTGCAGGCCGGATTCGCTCCATTACTCCACCCGTCGGCACACTCGCAACTGAGGTGACCCTAACTGGAAACACGCCGTACCGAAGGGTCTTCCGTTGGGCGCCTGGCGGGGGCAAAGTGTGGCCATACTGACAGCTACATAACCATCACTGGAGTCGGCATGGGTGAAGGCAACAGCGGCGTCGCCGCAGTCGTCCGCGCGCTCGAAGGGCTGCGTGATGCCGTCGGCAATCTCAGCCAGGAGTACGGTGACACCCTCGGCATCGGCCGCCTGGTGTCCGATGTGGCTCGGCTGAACGACGATCTCGCAGAGCTCGGCCCGCCCGACCCCCGGCACAGACCCGGATCCGTTCCGGAGGAACTCGAGGAGATTCCCGACGTGGAGTATGACGCGTCCATGTGGACAGACGCGGAGCATGAAGGCTTCGGCGCGCCCGACAGGCACGCTCCGTGAACGAGCGCAGCGAGGGAACCATTAAGCACAGTGGCCTGCCGGCAGAACCGCCCGCAACGAAGCGAGGACGATTCTGATGGCGACCGGCGTCAGCGCACCCGGTCGCGCACAGATCGGGCAGAAGACCGCACGGACCGATCGCTGGTGGCTGGCGCCGCTGCGGATCGGCGTGATCCTGGTCTTCTTCATCGTCTACGCGACGATCCGGATCTTCATGAACAAGTGGTACTGGGTCGACGCGCACCACTACCTCACCCCGCTGTACTCGCCCTGCCTGAGCGACAGCTGTGTCGAAGGTTCCAGCCACCTCGGGCGATGGTTCGGCAGCTTCCCGCGCTGGCTGCCGTTGAGCCTCATCACGTTCGTGGTGCTGGCCGGCTTCCGTGGCACCTGCTACTACTACCGCAAGGCGGGCTACCGGTCGCTGTTCTTCGCACCGGCCGCGTGCGCCGTGCCGGAGCCGCACAAGAACTACACCGGTGAGCGCAGGTTCCCGCTGATCGCGCTGAACCTGCACCGCTACTTCTTCTACGGCGCGCTGGTCTTCGGCCTGCTCAACGTGTACGACGGCATCCAGGCGTTCCACGGTGACGGCGGCGGCTTCGGCATCGGACTGGGCACAGTGATCATCTGGGTCAACCTGGTGATGCTGTGGCTCTACACGCTGTCTTGTCACGCCTGCCGGCACATCGTCGGCGGCCGGCTGAAGAACTTCTCCAAGCACCCGCTGCGCTACCGGTACTGGACCTTCGTGTCCAAGCTGAACCCGAAGCACGGCACGTTCGCGATGACGTCGCTGTTCACCGTGATCCTGACCGACTTCTACATCATGGCGGTTTCGGCCGGCTGGTTCTCCGACCTGCGCTTCATCAACTGACACCCCGGGATCTGAAGACTTCTCATGACTGAGCTGGAACGACACTCCTACGACGTCGTCGTGATCGGGGCCGGCGGCGCCGGCCTGCGCGCGGCGATCGAGGCCCGCGCGCAGGGCAAGCGCACCGCGATCATCTGCAAGTCGCTGTTCGGCAAGGCGCACACGGTGATGGCCGAGGGCGGCGCCGCCGCCGCGATGGGCAACGCCAACTCCAAGGACACCTGGCAGGTGCACTTCGGTGACACCATGCGCGGCGGCAAGTTCCTGAACAACTGGCGGATGGCCGAGCTGCACGCGCGGGAAGCCCCCGACCGGGTCTGGGAGCTCGAGACGTACGGCGCGCTGTTCGACCGGACGCCGGACGGCCGGATCAGCCAGCGCAACTTCGGCGGTCACACCTACCCGCGGCTCGCGCACGTCGGCGACCGTACGGGTCTGGAGCTGATCCGCACCCTGCAGCAGAAGATCGTCTCGCTGCAGCAGGAGGACTTCGAGGCGACCGGCGACTACGAGGCCAACCTCAAGGTGTACGCCGAGTGCACGATCACCGAGCTGCTGAAGGACGGGGACGCGATCTCCGGCGCCTTCGGCTACTGGCGCGAGAGCGGCCGGTTCATCCTGTTCGACGCCCCCGCGGTCATCCTGGCTACCGGCGGCGTCGGCAAGTCGTTCAAGGTCACCTCGAACTCGTGGGAGTACACCGGCGACGGCCACGCCCTCGCGATGCGGGCCGGCGCGACGCTGATCAACATGGAGTTCATCCAGTTCCACCCGACCGGCATGGTCTGGCCGCCGTCGGTGAAGGGCATCCTGGTCACCGAGTCGGTCCGTGGTGACGGCGGTGTGCTGAAGAACTCCGAGGGCAAGCGGTTCATGTTCGAGTACGTGCCGGACGTGTTCCGGACGCAGTACGCGGACTCCGAGGAAGAGGCCGACCGCTGGTACAAGGACGCCGACAACAACCGGCGCCCACCGGAGCTGCTGCCGCGTGACGAGGTCGCCCGGGCGATCAACTCCGAGGTGAAGGCCGGCCGGGGTACGCCGCACGGTGGCGTGTTCCTCGATGTGTCGACGCGCCTCCCGGCCGAGGAGATCACCCGGCGGCTGCCGTCGATGCACCACCAGTTCAAGGAGCTGGCGGACGTCGACATCACCGCGGAGCCGATGGAGGTCGGTCCGACCTGCCACTACGTGATGGGTGGCGTCGAGGTCGACCCGGACACCGCGTCGTCCGTCGTACCGGGCCTGTTCGCGGCCGGTGAGGTCGCCGGTGGCATGCACGGGTCGAACCGGCTGGGTGGCAACTCGCTGTCCGACCTGCTCGTCTTCGGCCGCCGGGCCGGCAGCGGCGCGGCCGCGTACGTCGACTCTCTCGGCGAGAACCGGCCGAAGATCGCCGAGGCCGACGTCGACGCGGCGGCGACCGAGGCGCTGGCGCCGTTCGAGCTGGAGGGCGGGGAGAACCCGTACTCGATCCACCAGGAACTGCAGCAGTCGATGAACGACCTGGTCGGCATCATCCGCAAGGCCGAGGAGATGGAGCAGGCGCTGGCGCGGCTGGCCGAGTTCCGCGGCCGGATCGCGAAGATGACGGTCGAGGGGCACCGGCAGTTCAACCCCGGCTGGCACCTCGCGCTCGACCTGCGCAACATGCTCACCGTGTCGGAGTGCGTGGCGAAGGCGGCGCTGGATCGGCAGGAGTCGCGCGGTGGTCACACCCGCGACGACTACCCGGGCATGAACGCCGAGTGGCGCAAGCTGCTGCTGGTCTGCTCGCTGAACTCCGACGGTTCGGTGAACGTCGTGAAGAAGGACCAGCTCCCGATGCGCGAGGACCTGCTCGAGCTGTTCGAGCTGGACGAGCTGGAGAAGTACCTGACGGAAGAGGAGTTGCCCGCCAAATGAGTTACCAAGGGAAATTCCGGGTCTGGCGCGGTGACGGCGACGGTGGCGACCTCAAGGACTACGAGGTCGAGGTGAACGAGGGCGAGGTCGTCCTCGACGTCATCCACCGGCTGCAGGCCACCCAGGCCCCGGATCTGGCGGTCCGCTGGAACTGCAAGGCCGGCAAGTGCGGCTCCTGCAGCGCCGAGATCAACGGCATGCCGAAGCTGATGTGCATGTGCCGGATGAACACGTTCGAGGAGGGCGAGACCGTCACGGTCACCCCGATGCGGACGTTCCCGGTGATCCGCGATCTGGTCACGGACGTCTCGTTCAACTACCAGAAGGCGCGCGAGATCAAGTCGTTCACGCCGCCGGCCGACCTGAAGCCCGGCGGGTACCGGATGGCGCAGGTCGACGTCGAGCGCTCGCAGGAGTTCCGCAAGTGCATCGAGTGTTTCCTGTGCCAGAACACCTGCCACGTGGTGCGTGACCACGAGGAGAACAAGGAAGCCTTTTCCGGGCCGCGGGTCCTGATGCGGGTGGCCGAGCTGGACATGCATCCGCTCGACGCCCTGGATCGGCAGAAGCAGGCGCAGGAAGAGTTCGGCCTGGGCATGTGCAACATCACCAAGTGCTGCACCGAGGTCTGCCCCGAGCACATCAAGATCACCGACAACGCGCTGATCCCGATGAAGGAGCGCGTCGTCGACCGCAAGTACGACCCGATCGTCTGGCTCGGCAACAAGATCCGCCGCCGCCCGGCCTGACCCCATATGGTGGGCTGACCCACCTGACGGTGGGTTGGCCTACCGGACTCCGGTGGGTCAACCCACCTTCTGATGGGCTGACCCATCAGGGCGGGATCCTGGGTCGGTCCCCCGTGTGGGTGAGCCGTGGGATGCGAGGCAGCGCCTAGGGTTCCCAGCATGGATGTCGTCGTCGCCGGGCTGTTCAGCATCGCCATCTTCATGACGATCTTCGTGCCGTTCTCGCAGCGCCTGCTGGGCGTGCGATTCGGCCTGATCCGGCTGGCTCTGGGCGCCGCGATCACGCTCACGGTGTTCAGCCCGATCGCCAACGCGCTGGTCGGCAGACTGCCGTTCGAGGGGTCCAACGCCGCCGCGGTCGCCTTCCTGGCGTTGACCGCGGTCTGTTCGATGCTGGCCGGCCTGGTCTTCCTGGTGCTGTCCGAAGCCCTGGTGCCGACCGGGTCGTTGCCCCGGGCCCGGGATCTGCGCCGCGACCTGAGCGGCCGGATCGCGCGCACCCGGCGCTACCTGCAGATCCTCCGGATCGCGATCAGGCACGGCCTCGGCCCGTACCTGCGCGGCCGCCGCGCCCCGGCCGGGAGAACGTGGCCGGACAGGCCGAGCTGGCCCGCTCGCTGCGCCTCGCTCTCGACGAAGCCGGCGTCACGTTCGTCAAGCTCGGCCAGGTGCTGTCCACCCGCAGCGACATCATCCCGGCCTCCGTCGCCGAGGAGCTGAGCCGCCTGCAGGACCAGGTCTCGCCCGCGCCCTGGCCCGAGATCGAGATCGTCCTCACCGAGGAGCTCGGCGCGTCACCACACCAGCTGTACGCCGACTTCGACACCGGACCGCTCGCATCCGCCTCGGTCGCGCAGGTCTACACGGCCCGCCTGCCGGACGGTCCACGCGTCGTGGTCAAGGTCCAGCGCCCCGGCATCGCCGGCGTTGTCGAGGGGGACCTCGACATCGTCCGCCGCCTCGCCCGGTTGCTCGAGCGGAACACCGACTGGGGCCGCTCGATGGGTGTCCGCGCCCTCGCCGACGGGTTCGCCGACGCGATGCGGGAGGAACTCGACTTCACCGTCGAGGCCGGCAACATGACCACGGTCGCAGCCGGCCGATCCGTTGCCGCCAGCAATGACCTGGTGGTGCCCGTGCTGTACCCGGGACAGTCCACCCGCCGGGTGCTGACCATGCAGCGGCTGGACGGCATCGGCCTGGGCAGCGCCGCGCAGGCGATCGCCGAGCGCGGCCTGGACGCGGTCCACCTCGGCCGGTCGCTGTTCGACTGCCTGCTCGGCCAGGTGGCGATCGACGGCGTCTTCCACGCCGACCCGCACCCCGGCAACTTCCTGCTCCTGACCGACGGCCGGATCGGCATGCTCGACCTCGGCTCGGTCGGCCGGCTCGACCCGGCCACCCGGGAGGCGTTGCAGCGCTTCCTGCTCGCGATCGACCATGGTGACCCGGTCGCCGCGACCGACGCCCTGCTGGAGATCGTCTACCGTCCTGACGTGATCGACGAACGGGCCCTGGAGCGTGCCGTCGGCCAGTTCATGACCCGGCATCTCACCGCCGGCGTGACGCTCGGACCGGCGATGTTCAACGACCTGTTCAAGATCATCACCTCGCACGACCTCGGCGTACCGCCGGAAGTCGCCGCGGTGTTCCGCGCGCTGGCGACGATCGAGGGCACGATCTCCCGGATCTCGCCCGGCTTCGACCTGGTCGCCGCGTCCCGCCAGTTCGCCGCGGCCCATGTCACCGACCGCCTCGCCCCCGACGCCTTACGCCGTACGGCGACGGAGGAACTGGCCACGTTGCTGCCGGTGTTGCGGCGACTGCCGCGGCGGATCGACCGGATCGCGGCCGCGGCGGAGAGCGGGCGGCTGGGCCTGAACGTCCGGTTGTTCGCCGACGAACGCGATCGCCGGCACTTCACCGGTCTGCTTCATCAGGCGCTGCTGACGATCCTCGGCGCGACGGCGGGCATCATGGCCGTGCTGTTGCTCGGTACGCCGGACGGCCCGAAGGTCACCGCGTCGATGAGCCTGTTCCAGCTGTTCGGCTACAACCTGCTGGTCGTCTGCGTGGTCCTCGTGCTCCGCGTCCTGGTCCTGGTCTTCCGGCTCCCGGACCACCGGTCCTCTTGACTTCAAGTTAGCTTCAACTTCGACGATAGCTGCCATGACTCTACTTTTGGCCGGGCCTTCGGCGCCGGCGGGTCTTGGGGCCTTGGCTCCCGGCCTTCCCTCGTCGCTCCGGTCGTCGCGCTCCCTGCGCTCCTCAGTCGAGGCCGGGAGGCCCCATGACCTCGACCACTGAGCCCATGACACGCCCTCGCCTGTTCAGCGGCCCGCATCTGCCGCTCGTGCTGGGCGTGATCGGCCTCGTCACCCTCGGCGCGTTCGAGAACAGGGCGGTCGGTACGGCGTTGCCGACGATGGTCCGGGAGTTTGACGCGCTGGGCAGCTTCGGACTGACGAACGCGGCCCCGAACGCGAGCTACCTCATCTCGCTCGCGATCGCCGGCCTGTGGTCGGACCGGTGCGGCCCGATCCCGACCCTGCGCGTGGGCGCGATCGCGTTCGCCCTCGCGCAACTGCTGGTCGGGACCGCGACGGCGATGCCGATGGTGATCGGCGGGCGGTTGCTGAGTGGTTTCGCGGAAGGGCTGCTCGACGTCTCGCTGATGGTGCTCGTCGCTCGCGCGCTGCCCGCCGTACTGCGGCCGCGGATGTTCTCGTTGTTCGCGGCGATGTGGATCCTGCCGTCGGTGCTCGGCCCGGTGCTGACCGGTCTGGTGACCGAGCAGTTCGGATGGCGATGGGTGTTTCTTGGTGCGGTCATGCTGCTCATGCCGAGCTGGATGCTGCTTGGTCCGGCCATGCGCCAATCGCTGAACACGCCGGCGCCTGAGCGGAGTGCCGACGATGTGGCTGAACTGGCGGCCTGGCGGGCCGCGCTTCCGTGGGCGTTCGTCGCGTCGGTCGCGCTGTTCTCGATGACGCTGGCCGGCGACCAACTCGAGGCACACCCGGTGATTGGCGGTCTCGCGATTCCTGTGGCGCTGGTGCTGCTCGGGCTGGCCGCCGTACGGGTGATGCCGAAGGGGACATTCGTTGCACGACGGGGATTCCCGGCTGTGGTCGCCGTACGCGGGCTGGGTGGTGCGGCGTTCGCCGGAGTGGGCGCATACCTGCCGCTGTTGCTGACGTTGCAGCATGACTTCAGCCCGTCGCGCGCTGGGGTGACGCTGTCGATCACTGGGGTGAGCTGGGCATTTGGGTCCTGGCTGCAGGGGCGGGAGCACGGGATCGAGCGGGTCACTGTCCTGCGGGCCGGGCTCGCATTCATGACGGGTGGCCTCGCCATCACGTCGCTGCTGGCGTGGACCGAGGCGACGACGTGGTTCGGGTTGATCGGCTGGGCGTTCGCTGGGGTCGGGATGGGACTGAGCTCGTCGAGCCTGTCGGTGCTAACGCTCGATCTGTCCGACCACCACAACTCTGGGCGCAACAGCAGCGCGGCCCAGATGGCCGGGACCATGAGCATCGCGACGGCGCTCGCGATCAGCGGCACTCTCCTCGCCTTCAACTCCGACGATCCTCGGCCATGGGTCTTCGGCACCATCATCACCGCGGGTGCCGCCGTTGCGCTCCTTGGGCTCTTGACCTCCGGCCGGGTACCCGCGGAGCTGCCCCGCGGGATGTGATCGCCTTCCGGCTGTATCTCCTTCCTTGCAACCACCTCTTCTTTGCAACCACCTCGGATAGATGCCGATAGCAACTGAATCGCCGCACATATCGGCGTTGTCGACCGGGCGGCGTGGATTTGATCCAATCGAACATGTGTTCTAGTATAGGCGCATGAGAGAGATGCTCGGTACGCAGCTCGGCAGCCACCCCTCGGTTCCTGCCGCGGCTCCAACACACGCCGCGACCGGCCTTCGCTCCCCGATCGGGCCCGCCTCGGTTCCCGGTCCAGCTTCAACTCCCGGTCCGGTCTCGACTCATCGTCCAGCCTCGGTTCCCGGTCCAGCTTCAACTCCCGGTCCAGCTTCAACTCCCGGTCCGGCCTCGACTCATCGTCCAGCCTCGGTTCCCGGTCCAGCTTCGATTCCCCGTCCGCCCGATGACGTCTCGATGCCTGACGACTTCTCTCCGCCCGCGACTCCGGACGACCTCTATGTGCCAGCCGATCTGGACGACCCCGACGGTCCGCAGCTGGTCGACGAGCTGGACTACTGGGACGCCGAGCTGGACGCATTGCTGGGCCGCGACCGGTCCTCGAAAGTGGACACGCTGGAGTGGGAGTTGTGGGACGGCGTAGATCAGGACGAGGCAGAGCGGGCGATGCTCCGCCGTGACGCGCCCGCGTGGGTCTTCCTGCCGCCGGGCGGCAACCTGGCCGCCGCGTTGGAGGAAACGCGGCCACAGGCCATGTCGCCGATTGCGCTGATCGAGTTGATGAAGGCCACGACTCGCCTGTCAGGGTGGGTCGAGGCGCTCAAGGCCGCCGCCATGGCATCGTTCTACCGGCAGCGTCAGGCCGAGCACCGCGCATCGCCGCGCCCGACCCAGATCGACAATTCCGGCCGCCCTATCGACCCCGAGCGATCCTGGTACGGCGAGATCGCCCTCGCCCTAGGTTTGTCGAAGGACACCATCGGCCGTCGGGTCGGCACCGCCCTCCTCCTCACCGGTCCCCTGTCCGCAACCAATGCCGCACTGAAATGCGGAGCGCTCACCTGGGGCAAGGCTCTGGCCATCTCGGAGGCGACCCGCAACCTCTCGCCCGAGACCGCCCAAGCCGTCGAGGCCCACGTACTGAAGCGTGCTTCGTCCCAAACCCACGCCAACCTGCTCAAGTCGCTCCGCACACAGGTCGCCAAACACACCACCCGCGAAGCTGCCGACAACCACCGCGCGGCCGTGACCGAACGCACCTGCAAGATCGTCCCCCTGGCCGACGGCATGGCCGGCCTCTGGGTCGTCCACACCTCCGACAAGATCCAGCAGATGTGGGTCGCCATCCAAGCCCTAGCCACCCTCGCCAAGCGCCCCACCGCCACTGACGCAACTGCCACCACCGAGCAGCCCACTAGCAATCGGCGCGCCACCGACAATCCGGCACCGGCCAACGGCCTCACCCCGGCACGCCTCAGCCCTGCCATGACACCAACAGACCCAGGCCCCACCACCGCACCGCTGAGCACCGGCCCAACCAGCCCACCGGCCCGCACTGGGCCGGGCATGCCGCCTTCTGGTCCTGGACCGGCCGCGACAGTCACGGATCCCGGACTGGATCCAGGCGTGACCGAGGGCAGCATCATCGCCGCCCCCACCCGGAGCGGGGATGCGATGAAGGACGTCCGCACGGCCGAACAACGCCGCGCTGACGCCACCGCCGACCTGTTCGAACACGTCGTGCACAACGGCCTGGACTGGCTCGGCCGCAGACTCCCCGACCAGCATCGCCGCCGACCCCACATCGAGGTCGTGGTCCCCGCCACCACCCTCCTCGGCCTCAACGACGACCCCGGCGAACTGACCGGCTACGGACCGATCCCCGCCGACCTGGCCCGCCGCATCGCCGCCGACGGCACCTGGCGGCGGATCCTCACCGACCCGATCAACGGCAGCGTGC
>Ga0193707_1000455_pt1 | contig 14005 bp, 16 predicted proteins | sample U3c2metaG_FD_143043 | JGI IMG/M metagenome (GOLD analysis project Ga0193707, IMG submission 143043) | Soil microbial communities from a riparian zone of the East river system, Colorado, United States - U3c2 | ecosystem: Environmental > Terrestrial > Soil > Riparian zone | place: USA: East River... | reverse complement strand
AGATCACCAGCAGGATCGTGCCGAGCGAGACCGCCCAAATACCTACGATGACGATCCAGATCCCCACATCGGCGGGGTTGAGCGCATGCAGGATGATCTTCTGGAGTTGGCTGGCCGCCGCATCGGCGTCCACGCCTTGGCCGAGCAGCGCGGCCGAGAGAGCGTTGGCGAAGGTGATGGCCTTGCCGATCAGCAGCAGGCTGATGTTGGAGGCGACTATCCCCACCACCAGGCGGGGGGCGATGTCCTTGACCGTGTAGGAACTCTGCAGGCTTTGGTGGCCCATCAGGATCAGCCCGCCGATCACCACCAGCAGCAGGTAACAGGCGTTGGCGACCACCAGCGACCCGGTCCACAAACCCTGAACCTGGCTCCACTCATCCAGCTGTGGGGTGGCTAGCAGGCTCTTGCCGAGCATCCCGAAGACCGGGTTGATCGCGCTCTTGACCAGGTCCTTGAACCAGCTGTTGATCGCCTGCTTCGCCTTACAGGACACGTCGAACCAGCCGCAGCCGTCCGAATCCTGTCCCGGTGGGGAAGTGGCCGGCGGGGAACCCGTACCCGGACTCACGACGTCGGCAGGAGGACTCACCGACGGTGATGCCGATGGCAGCGGCGTCGCTGTTGGTGTGGGGGTCGGCGAGCTGGAGGAGGGAGTCGGCGTTGGCGTCGACGCGGTCGCAACGACCGCGAGCTCATCCTGCGGCGGCCGGGTTCCGGCGCCGGCTGGAACCGCAGTCGCGAGAACGGCGGCACAGCACACGAGGGCCAGGAGCAATCGACCGGCAAGACGTCGAGTCGGCATTGTGCTCAGCCGCCGACGAAGCTCTTGAGAATGCCCACCAGCATCGGCGCGAGCATGGCTCCCCCGTAGCCGATCGCGGCGTACTTCAAGGTGTCCTTGGCCTTGTTCACCTCACCCGGATCACCGCCGGCCAGCAGATACCGGATGAAGCCCACGGTCAGAAACAGGGTCGCTAGCGCCACCAGCAATCCGAACAGCCACTTGGTGATGTTGTTGATCACCGTGTTCAGGTCCTTCGGCGGCGCCGCCAGACCAGTCACCGCGAGGGCCTGCGGCGCGGCGAACACCACGAACAACCCCACCAGCACGACAACGGTCACAAATGCCCGCCGAAATGACATCGAGCGCATCGGCCACCTCCTCATCGGATGTGGCCGGGACCCCACTAGGTCAGCTCCGAGAACCACCCCGGGCCGCTTGGGGACTTCAGTCACCTCCCTCCGGCTACGCATGCGCTTCGGTACGCGCACCTCCGGTGGACAGCGACCCACACGGCGAACCTGGCTTTATGCGGAGTCCCGGCACGCCCCATCCCGCCACGCATACGCAGACGGATCTCAGACCGGATCTCAGACGGAGCCGCGATCCTGGGATCGGTCGGCTTCGCGTCTGAAGATCGTCAGAGTCCCGCAGCCGACCCGCTGAACACAGGACGGCTCGCCTTCCAGAGCGCCTGGCCAGAGCCCTCATACGAAGCCATTTCGAACCCATGCGGCCCGGTGCGTAGGAGAGCCGTCTGCAGGCGGTGGTCACACTCACCGCACGTGAACCAGCACCGGCAAAGAGGAGACGTGACGTGGGTGAGCCGTACTGGAGCGACGATGACGCCGTCCTGTATGTCGGAGACGCCCGTGACGTGGTCACTGAGATGCCCGACCGAGCCGCCGACACGATCGTGACCAGCCCGCCGTTCTGGGGCAAAAGAGACTGTGGCGTTTCCGGGCAATACGGGTTGGAAGACACACCTGAGCGGTACGTCGACCATCTCCGGGCCGTTTTCGCCGAAGCTCGGCGGGTCCTCGCCGACGACGGCACCGTCTGGCTGAACCTCGGCGACGGTTTCGCCGGATCGTGGGGCAACTACGTCGCGGACGGCTCCACGACCTCGCGGCGTGCCCAACCCCCATCGCGGGTGGCGCGTTTCGGCACGTTCGGTCGCCGCAGACCCGGCTGCGCGCCAAAAACCTGATCGGGCTGCCATGGCGGGTAGCGTTCGCCCTGCAAGATGATGGCTGGCTGCTGCGCAACGCCGTCGTGTGGCACAAGCCCAACGCCATGCCCGAATCCGTCCGGGACCGGCTATCCGCTACCTATGAGCTGATCTTCCTGCTCACCAAACAGAGCCGGTACTACTTCGACCTCGATGCCGTCCACGTCGCCTCCACCCAGGACCAGTCCTTGGCGCGCCGTCCCCACCGCGGCAACCGGCATCACTTGGTCGCGACCGAAGAGCCGCTGCCGGGCGACATTACCGGCACGGCATCGAGCGAGCAGGTGAACCGCCGCCAGCACCGGCACGTCCCAGAAACCGGCACCAGCCATCGATCGCATGCGGCGGTACCGGCAACCGGCAGAAACCCCGGCGATGTCTGGTCGATCTCCACCCGGCCGTTCCGGCAAGCGCACTACGCGGTGTTCCCCATTGAGATACCCCTACGGTGCATTGCCGCCGGGTGCCGCCCAGGCGGCATCGTCGTCGATCCGTTCGCCGGTGCGGCGACCACCGGACTGGCCGCCCGGCGCCTCGATCGAGCCTTCTGGGGCATCGAACTCAACCCTGCCTACGCTGACATGGCTGCCGAACGACTCACTCGCGACAAAAATCTCCGCAGGGCATAAGCGCAGGTGAGCGCTCGTACGTATGAGCCTCGTATGAGGCCGCCGCCGACAATCCGGCAAACAAGATATTGCCGGAGCAACCGGAAGGCAACGAGCTCATGCGTGACCCCTACTACCGTGACAGCACCACCGTCCTGTACGACGCCGGCCCCCGCGAACTTCTCGCAGAAATGCCCGATCAGGCCGTCGACTGCATCGTCACCAGCCCACCCCCATGGATACCGCCGGCACACGACGGCCAAGCGCCCAACGACCATGGCTCCGAGGCAACCCCGGCCCTCTATGTGGCCGCCCTGCGGCGCGTCCTGGCCGAGGCCCACCGGGTCCTGGCTGATCAGGGCACCTGCTGGCTGGTCACCAGCGACCGGTATGCCACCGACACCGGGTGGGACGGCCCATCCACCGGGCGGCACACCCGCCGGGTCCGTGACCACGCGATGCGGGGAGCGCCCGCCAGCTCACTGATCGGGCTACCGTGGCAGATCGCGTTCGCGGCCCAAGACGACGGCTGGATCGTCCGTAACGCCATCGTCTGGCACCACTCCACCGCTGAGGACGAAGCCAGCTCCGATCGCCTCGCCACCGGTTACGAACTGATCTTTCTGCTGGTCAAGCAGAAGCGCTACCACTTCGACCTCGACCCCATCCGGCAACCACTCCGCCGCCCCGACGTTGCGGCAAATCCCGCCACCGGCGGTAAACAGGGAGCGGCAGGCCGCCCCGACCCCCGCCGCCGACTCGGCAACCGGCGCGCCGAGCGGTCCGGTAGCGGCAAGTACGCCAATGCCGCCGGGAACTGCCGTCGGCACGGAGCGGCAATGCTGCCGACCGGCCACCATCATGCCGCGGCACACCCGAGCGGCAAGAACCCCGGCGATGTATGGACCCTCCCGGCACCGCCCGCTCGGGACGGCATGCCGATCGAGGTGCCGCTGCGGTGCATCGCCGCCGGCTGCCGGCCCAGCGGAACCGTCCTGGACATGTTCGCGGGCATCGCCACCACCGGGCTCGCCGCCCGCGAACTCAACCGCTCCTTCATCGGCATCGAAGCAAGCCCTTCGCTATGCGATCTCGCCAAAGCCCGCCTGGCACAAGACGGTGACCCGGAATGAACAGGCCAGAGAGAAATAGCCATTCAGCAGGCCCCACACGGCCGGTCAGGCCGTATGCTCTCGGGCTCGAGTCCACGCAGAGCCGTCGTCGCAACCGCGGGAGGCGATGATGGCGCCCGCGCTGACCCGCGATGAACTCGACCGTCTGCCGCCCGTCATCGACCTCGCGACGGCCGGACGTGCACTGGGCATCGGACGTACCAAGGCGTACGAACTGGCCCGCACCGGCGAATTCCCGTGCCGCGTGCTGCGGGTCGGCACCTCCTACCGAGTGCCGACCGCGTCCTTGCGCAAGCTGCTCGGGCTCGCACCAAGCGAGGAAGAAACGGCAGAAACCGCATCTTCCGAGTCTGGGTAAAACCCGCGGCGATCCAGGCTGAGAAAGGAGAGTTAATTGGAGAGCTCGACGTTCAAAGTGAAGGGCTCGACATTCAAACGGTGCGCCTGCACTGAGCTGGTGCACGATGACAGCGGCCAGCCGGTCACCGGGAGCAGCGGCAAACCCAAACGCCGTCAACTGGGCGCCAAATGCCCCAAGCTGCGCCGCGCCGACGGGTCCTGGAATCCACGGCATGGGACCTGGTACCTCGCGGTGAACCTGCCCGTGCTGCCCGGCAAGAAGCGGGCACAGCTCAAACGCGGCGGATACTCCAACCAGAACGACGCGGAGGCGGCCCTCGATCACGTCAAGAACCTGTTCGCGATCCTCGACACCGACGATCACGCCGGGCTGGCCGATCTGGTCGCCCTGCTCCTCGAACGCACCAAGAACCGGGCGCCGCTCCCCGACGTCGACGAGGTACGGCGCCGATACACGAGCGGGCAGCAACTCAGCCGGGCCATGACGACAGGGGAGTGGCTCGACCACTGGCTGGCGACACGAGTCGACCTGCGCAAGGGCACCGCCCGTGGCTACGAGGGTCATATCAGAAACCATCTTCGTCTCCACCTGGGCCACATCCCCATCGGCAAGCTCCGGGTCGGGCACGTCAACGACATGTACCGGGCCATCGCAGCCGAAAACGAACGCATCATCGAGGCGCGGCAGGCCGCCGATCCGGCCGTCCGTGCGACGGTCAAGGGCAAACGTACGGTCGCACCGGCGACCATGCACCGGATCAACGCGACCTTGAGCTCGGCGCTGGAGGACGCCCGCGAGGAGATCGGCCTTGAACTCAATGTCGCGCGGTTCGCCAAGACGGCCTCGGCCAAGAAGCCCAAACCGCTGGTCTGGACGGACGCGCGCGTCCAGGCATGGGACAAGGGCTACCAGCGGCGGCGGGCGGAGGCCCGAGCCCGAGCCGGCCGGCGGCCGATCAACGTGTTCCGGATCTGGCGGGACCCCCAATTCCGGCCCAGCCGCGTGATGGTTTATACCCCACAGCAGACCGGCGTCTTCCTGGACCGCGCTGTCCGGCACCGGCTGTATGCCCTCTACCACCTGGTCGCCTTCCGCGGCCTGCGCCGCGGCGAAGCCTGTGGCGTGCGCTGGGAGGACTTCGACCTCGACGACGCCGGTACGCTCACCATCAGCAATACACTCATCCAGCTCGGCTGGGAGGTCGAAGAAGAGGACCCGAAGACCGAAGCGAGCGACGCGACCATCGCACTGGATTCGGTCACCATCGCCGTGCTCAAGGCCCACCACGAACGGCAACGCCAAGCCGAACAGGAATGGGGACAGGCCTGGGTCGACTCCGGCTACGCCTTCACCCGCGAAGACGGCTCACCCCTGCACCCCGCCCATGTCACCGACCAATTCGAACGACTGGCCTTTGAAGCCGGACTGCCACCGACCCGGCTGCACGATCTCCGGCACGGCGCGGCCACCCTCCACCTGAAAGCGGGCGCGGAGATGAAGATCGTCCAGGCGATGCTCCGGCACGCCAGCATCACCACCACCAGCGACATCTACACCAGCGTGCTCCCCGAGGTCGCCCGCGAGGCCGCCGAAGCCGCCGCCGCTCTCGTCCCGCGGACCGCCGACATGTCCTCAGGCGGTACTGGTGTTCCCATATCCTTCTCACACCCGCCGGTAAAGCAGACCGGGCGCTCTTCAACTACGAAGAACGCCCAGGTAGAAGCCACAACACAGGTGCGCCGCCAGGGACTTGAACCCCGAACCCGCAGATTAAGAGTCCGCTGCTCTGCTATCAGATCAGTGATCTCGATGTCAGCCTATGTCAGTTCGTCCGCGACTTCATTGGTTTGGCTGCCGGGTTGTGCCGCCGTGTGACGGCATGTGTCGTGACATACGAGCACCAACCGAGCACCTACGATTCGCCGGCCTGGTGATCATCGAGTGCAGATCGTGGCGCGTGACCCCCTGTCTTTGGCCTGATCAGACCCGGGTATTCCTCAAGGGGAAGAGCCGCTTCGCCCGCGAGTCCCTCCCGCCCGCTGAACGCGGCCTGGATGGCCTGCCGAGTGTCGTGGGCATCTCATTTCGATCGAGGTGTGGTGGTGGAACGATCGCCGCCGGCCGGTACGGAGGGAGGGAATCGTCGTGATGTCGAACGTCGTTGAGCGGGTTGGCGCGCCGGAGTTGCCTGAGCCGCGTGGTCCGGTGTCGGAGGCGATTATCGCCGCGTTGACCGCCGATTCGCTTGAGCCTCTCGCCGTTGCCACCCCCGAAGATGCCGATGCGTTCGGCGAAGACCTGCAACTCGGCCTGTACATCTGTTATGAGCTGCACTACCAGGGATTCGATGGGGTCGTCCCCGCCTGGGAATGGGAGCCGGAACTGCTGCGTCTGCGGCGTGGGCTGGAGCGACGCTTCGGTTCGGCGATACGTGGCGAGGTTGCGGGCGGGGACGATGTCGACTCGGCCCTGGAAGCGGTGCTGTTCGAGACCGATGATGCTCGCGGTGTGAGCGGGTATCTGAGGGACGAGGGCGAATGGTGGCAGCTTCGGGAGTTCGTCGCGCATCGCTCGATCTACCACCTCAAGGAGGCTGACCCGCACGCGTGGGCGATACCCCGGTTGTGCGGTCAGGCGAAGGCATCACTGGTCGCGGTGGAGTTCGACGAGTTCGGTGGCGGGCGGGCCGAGCGGATGCATTCGCGGCTGTTCGCGGACCTGATGGAGGGTGTCGGGCTGGACGCGCGGTACGGCCGGTATCTGGACGTGGTGCCCGCGGTGACGCTGGCGACGGTGAACATGATGTCGTTGTTCGGCCTGCATCGGGCGCTGCGCGGGGCGCTGGTCGGACACTTCGCCGCGGCCGAGATCAGCACTCCGCCCAATGCCCAGCGCATGGCGCAGGCTCTGGAACGCCTGGGAGCGGACCCACGATGCGGAGTCTTCTTCACCGAGCACGTCGAAGCCGACGCGGTGCACGAACAGGTGCTGCGTCACGACGTCGTCGGTGATCTTGTCGCCCGCGAGCCCCACCTGGCGGCGGATGTCGTGCTGGGAATCCAGGCGACTGAGTTGCTTGAGGAACGATTGGGACGTCAGCTGATGGACCACTGGGGCGCCGGGAGGTCATCGCTTCGCCTCGCCTTGCCGTCACGCGCCTGAGCGCCGGTTGAAACCTCATCCGCGCTGGTCCTTCGGACCGTGGGTGTGCTGCCGATGGCTGGTATCGCACAGAGGAAATCGGCGACTGCGTCGACAAAGACAGATGGCGACCATGAAACGGTCGGATGCGACAGTTGTGCCGTCGCTGATCATGATCTCGACAGGTCCTTCGATCAGGATCGGTCCGCCTGGCACGATGCGGACGCGACGCCGCTCGGATTGACCCGGCGAAGCGGCCATTGGGCGGCCCTTGTCATCGTTTGACGCGGTCGGCACGGATGACCACCAGATTCTCATAGCGTTGTCCCGGGCGGATCAGCCCATGTCGTTCCAGATCGGCGGCCCTGGCCCGCATTACCGGGCCGAACGGCTCCTGACGCCAGGTGACCACTGCTGCCTTGAGCCCCTGTGAACGCAGCCGGTCGGTAGTGTCCTGGATCCCGCACAGCGCCGATTGCACGAGCAAGAGCATTCCACCGGGGGCCAGGAGCTGGGGAGCGGTGGAACAGAGCCGATCTAGCACCGCCCGGCCGTTCGGGCCCCCGTTCCAGATCTGGGCCGAGCGCGTGCCGGAGAGTTCGTGGGAGCAGACATAGGGTGGATTGGCGACGATGACATCGAACGCCTCCCCGATCACGGCCTCGAGCAGATCGCTGTGGCGCACCCGGACCGGTAGCCTCCGAAGCCACACATTGACTCGCGCGGCGAAAACGGCGCGAGTACAGTTGTCGACCGCGATCACTTGTGCGGCGCCGGTGCGGGCGGCTGCCAGTGCCAGCACACCGGTGCCGGTACCGACGTCCAGCACCTTCGCCCCGACCCGCGCCGTACGCAGCGTCTCGGCCAGCAACCGGGTGTCACCCTGAGGCCGGTAGACGCCCGGTGGCCTGAACAGCCACACAAAGTGCTCATACCGCAGTCTGAACAAGAAGACACCTCTCCATTCATGGAGGTGTTCGCGCCCTCGTGGAGATCGTGTCGACCCGCCGGTACGACTTCCTCCCGGCCTGGGAGCAGGCCGACCGTGGCGACTAGAGGGTGCACGCCGTATGGCTGGTGCGAGGACGTGGCGCTGAGCCGTTTGGGACCGGGGGGACATGCCGGTGCCGAGTGCGGTGATGTGCCGCTGTTGTCGGAGGTGCGCAAACCTGTGCGGCCAGAGCGGCGGCGCACTGAAGCGGTCGCAACCTCCGGACGTTTGTCCGATTTTGTTGGGTTTGACCGGATCGGGAGCGGCAACGTCTGTCGAGGAAGGACCTCACTGAAGGGAGCTGAACGATGACCAGGCGTCCCGAGACGATGTCAGAGACCGATGCGGTCGAGCTGTTGATACACCAGCACGAGGAGATCCGCCGCCTCTTCCAGGAGGTGGACAAGAAGAAGGGTGCTCAGCGGGCCGAGGCGTTCGAGCGGCTGAGCCGTTTCCTCGCGGTGCATGAGACAGCCGAGGAGGAGGTCGTTCATCCAGTGGCCCGCCGGAGCCTCGACAACGGCGACAAGGTGATCGATGCGCGGCTGGAAGAGGAGAACGAGGGCAAGAAGATGCTTCAGGCCCTTGAGAAGATGGGGCCGTCGGCGCAGGGGTTCGATGCGCTGTTCGCCGAGTTCCGCAGGGCGGTTCTCGAGCATGCCGAGCATGAGGAGCGTGAGGAGTTCCCTGAATTGAGGACTCACAGCGCAGCGGAGTTGAAGGTGATGTCAGCCGCGATCAAGGCGGCCGAGGCGATCGCTCCGACGCATCCGCATCCCGGCGTGGAGACGAGCACCAAGAACCTGCTCGCCGGGCCGTTCGCCGCCGTGGCCGACCGCACCAAGGACGTCGTTCGCAAGGCGATGGACCGCGGCGACGGTTGACATGGTGGTGTGCCCGTGCCGGAAGCAGTTCGCGCGACGGTAGGCCGGATCTTGAAGCGGGCCGGTCTGGGGCCTGCGCCTCGGCGCGCGGATGACCGGTGGCGCGATTTCATCCGCGCCCACGCGGCCGGCACGCTGGCGTGTGATTTCTTCTCGGTCACCGCCGTGCTGCTGCGCCGCTTGTACTGGTCGTGGTCGGGACCCGGTTGTCCACGTCCACTTCGATGCGACCATCACGCACAAGCGCCCACATCGGAATCGGCTTGGCGGCTTGCCGGCCGTACTCCGGGGGAAATCCCGTCACCCCTCGCCGCCGGCCAGGCCCTGAGCGTCGAGCCAGTCGGCGCGCCCGGGTCATCGCTGCTACCGCCTCCTCATCCCGCCTGCCGTACGGCGCATCACGAACATGCCCACGACGGTGTTCAGTCGGCTGCCAACGCTGTTTGCGCAGTTCACGGCCGGGAACATGCACGATCACCTGAATGGATCATCGCTGCTGTAAGGCGAGGAGGATGCGATGGAATCCACAGAGTCGTGGCACGCTATGGTTCACGCCTTGGCGGGTGAACGGCCTCATAGCGGCCGTGTGCTGAGGTTAGAAGCCGCAGGGCCCGGATCTAGGGACGAGATCAGCTGCTACGTGCGTACGGCGATCGAGCAGCACACCACACCGAAGCCGGGATGCGTGGGAGTGGAGCAGTTGGCCGAGATCATCACCACGACGGTGCTGAACAAGCTCGGCGCTGGTTACACGCTGCTGAGAAGCGGCACTAACGCCGACGTGGCGGAAGCCGCCGCCCTCCAAGGAGAGCGGCGGATTCCTCTTGAGTGATCCCTAAGGGCCCGGAGGCGCCAGCGCCGAGCGCGCACTTAATTGGGGTGATCGAAGACTGCGGTCAGCGCAACGTTTCGGCCGCGGGCGTACAGCGACTGCCGCGGCCGTCGTGATCCGTCCGGCGCGACCACGGCAGTCACCTGCGGGCCTACGCCGACGGTGGCGACGAAGGCCGCGACGAGCGTGGTGATCGATCCGACGTGGTCGGCCGACCAGTGCACACCGAATACCAGAATCACGTTGATCAGCGCCTGGGCGAGGTCCGGCTGGCCCGCCTCAGCGCTGCCTGACCTTTGGCGGGGACATGTACGACGAGGAGCACACGCGGGGGGTTGTGCGCCGGGTCGCCGATGAGTTCGGCCGTATCGACGTACTCGTCCTGCACCATGGCACGCAGCAGCCGAGTCAAGGATGTCCGCGAGATCACCACGGATCAGCTCGACCGCACCTTCCGTGTGAACGTGCACAGTCTGTTCTGGACGGTGCAGGAGACTCTGGAGCACATGCCGTATGACGGCTCGTTCGTGGTCACCGGCTCGATCAACGGGCTGCGCGGTAACAAGACCCTCATCGACTACTCGGCGAGTAAGGCCGCCGCGATGAACTTCGCCCAGTCGATGGCGCAGGTCCTGACCGAGCGCAGCATCCGCGTCAACTGCGTCGCGGACGATGTCGAGGTGCGGCTGGTCGTGGCGCTCGCAGGTGTTCACACGTTGAACGTGGCCGAGATCCGCACACTGCTGGTGGACGATGTTGACCTGCCGAACCAGCGCTGGCCCCACACGGCTAACCACACGTCCTCATCTCGCGGTGGAGCTGTAGCACTCTGGCGCCGGTGAGCGCGGACCTGGTGTTCGACCGGCTCATCTCGCGACTTCCGCGGACAAGCTCCGCCAGGATCGGCTCTTGGACGAGCCTGTCGCATCCGGCGGCGACCTTGGCCGACACCGACCCTTGCGATCAGGGGCGGCCGAGGGTTACGTGTCCAGGTCGGTGGACTGGCGAGCGGTCTTAGGTGCTAAGTCGTGCGTACTGGGAAGGGCATTCACTGTGGGGCTATTACGGCCCTCGCATCCAGGGCGGACGTTGGTGGAGGTGCGCGGATCATTCCAGGTTCTGCTGATCTGAACGAGCTTCGCCGGATCGCGGACGAGCAGGCGGCGTTGCGGCGTTTGGCGACGCTTGTTGCGCATGGTGATTCGCCGGGCGAGGTCTTCGGTGCGGTCGCGCGCGAGGTGGGGCAGGTCCTGGGGGCACAACACACCGCGGTGTACCGCTATGAGCCGGACGCCACCGTGACCAACGTCGGCGTCTGGAACACCGGTAGCGTCGCCACTTTGCCCGTCGGTGCGCGCTGGCCGGTCGAGAAGGGGAGTGTCAAGGAGCTGGTGTCACGGACGGGGGCGCCGGGGCGCGTCGACGGCATCCAAGACGCCGTAGGCGCTGGCACGCTCCTGGCCGCGCTACGCGATATGGGGGTCAAATCTGCCGTCGGCTGCCCCATCACGGTCGGTGGGCGCCTGTGGGGGGCGGTGGTCGCCGTGTCGACGTCCGATCCGCTGCCCCAGGGCACCGAGGAGCGCATGCTCGAGTTCACCGACCTGCTGGTTGCTGCCATCGGGAACGCCGACAGCCGCGCCGAGCTGCGGGCCTCGCGAGCCCGCGTCCTCGCCGCCGCCGACGCGACCCGCCGCATCATCGAACGCGATATAAACGGCAGAACGCAACAGCGTCTGGTCTCGCTCATACTCGAGCTGCGTGCGATGGAGGCCACGGCACCGCCCGAGCTGGAAGAACTCAGACGAGGGCTGTCGCACACGGTTCAAGCCCTGGCCGAAGCCGCCGAAGATCTAAGTGAGCTCACACGAGGGCTTCATCCGGTGCTCTTGTCCAGGAAGGGTCTCGAACCCGCCATCACAGCGCTCGCGCGTCGCTCCGCCGTCCCGGTCGAACTCAACATCTGCGTCGACCAGCATCTGGCGGAGCGTTTCGAAGAGACCGTCTACCACATCGTGTCGGAGGCACTGACGAACGCGGCCGAGCACGCCCACGCGTCCGTGGTGCACGTCGACCTGACCATCAAAGATGGGAGCATACGGCTCGGGATCCGCGATGACGGAAAGGGAGGAGCCGATCCCAACCGTGGATCAGGGCTCCTCAGCATCAAAGACCGCGTCGAGGCACTCGGCGGCAGACTCCAGATCACGAGTCCGGTAGGCGGCGGCACATCACTACTCATTGAGGTTCTGGTCGCCGACGCCTGATGACGCCACCGGAACGTGCCATCGCGAACGTTGCGGCTGCCGAAAATGTCATCCGGGTTGGGCTCAGGTGTTCAACGTCAGTCCGGACACGTTGTGGCGATGGCGTCGGCGGCTGGTTGCCTGGAGGTGGACGTATTCACGTTCGCCGACTCCGGGCCGGCCATCTACCCTGGTGTCGGTCACGCGGTTGATCTTCATCGAACGCGGGACCAGGACGTTGCACATACCGGAAGTCTTCGCAGCAACGCGTTGATACGGGCCGCGAAAACGGCACGTGCGGAGACGTCGACGGCGATCACATACGCGGCACCGCCGCGTGCGGTCGCGAGCGCCAAAGCGCCTGTTCCCGTGCCGACGTCGAGCACCGTACCCCTCACGCGTACGGAGCGCAGCGTCTCGGCCAGCAACCGGGTGTCGCCTTGCGGCCGGTAGACCACCGGTGGTCTGAACAACCACACAGCCTGCTCATACCGCAGGCAAGTGAAGACGACACGTCTCGGGCTGGTACGGGCCGCAGGCGCGGCATGACCAGATTTGGCGAAGTTTGCACCCCAAAGGAGCTAAGGCGACACAAGGAGGTTTTGCGGGAGCCGGGCGGTGCCCGGCCCGTCCAGAGACGATGCTCGACGATCTGAAGACCAAGCTCCTCAAAGACCGCTGAGGCGCGCTTGCCGAAGCGGCCCGGTAGTTGCATGCGAACCTCGGATTAGGGCCATCCGGGCGAACGCCCCATCTTGGTGTATCTGCGGCACAACTCGGGGATGACCTGTAAAGAGGCGACCGACGGAGTGTGAACGCCAGGTCCTACGGGGGTTGGCGTCGACGCGTACATAATGTCGCCCTGTTTGCGTTTGGATCTGAGGGCTCTGGGGTGACGCGCATCTTTCGATGCCGATGAGGCGCGGCGTCGCGGTCAACAGAGAGGCCGCCCCACCGTCCGGGATGCCAAAGGGGGTCTTGATGGTCTGGGCCAAGGCTTCGAGTCTGCCGACCTGGCACACCAGCCGCTACACCGTCGTTCGGTTGCCCGAACAAACCGGCAGGTCCAACGCCGACGAGGTCCGTGAGCAACTGCTGGCCTTGCTCAACTCCGATGGATTCGGCACCGGTCCGCTCATCGCCAATCTGACCGGAAGGACGTTCTGTGACTCTTCGGCGATCAACGCGCTGCTGCGTGCGCACACCAGAGCCAGTGGTCAGAGCCGCCGTCTGTACGCGGCGGTGCCGCCTCGTGGGATCGTCCGCAAGGTTTTCGAGATCACCGCGATCTCCCGCGTGATCTCCACGGCTGAAGATGTCCGCTCGGCGATCGCGAAGGCCGTACCACCGCAGTGGACGCTGCCCGAAACGGCGACCCAGAACACCGGTGAAGATGCCGCACCCTGGCGATGACGCGCTGGCCGGGCCGGTACTCGCGGACCTGTTGCAGCGTTCGCACCTGATGGCGCCGGCGAACCTGGCCGACTACCTCACCGAGGCGGGACGGCCGCTGGGCATTTCGGCCGTCCGGATCTTCCTGGCTGATCTCGAACAACAGCGGCTTCGGGCGATGCCGGGGGGCTCCGGGCGCGCTCCCTCTCCACTGATGATCGATTCGACGCTGGCCGGAAGGGCCTTCCAGACGATCAGCATCCAACGCGCGGTCGCTGAGGAGCCCAGCGGTGAGTGCCGGCTATGGGTTCCGGTCGTGGACGGGACCGAGCGGCTGGGAGTGATGGAGGTAAGTCTCACCGGGGAGAGCGCCGGTGAGGTCTGCGCGAAGCGACCGCCGAG
>Ga0193707_1000454_pt1 | contig 14021 bp, 14 predicted proteins | sample U3c2metaG_FD_143043 | JGI IMG/M metagenome (GOLD analysis project Ga0193707, IMG submission 143043) | Soil microbial communities from a riparian zone of the East river system, Colorado, United States - U3c2 | ecosystem: Environmental > Terrestrial > Soil > Riparian zone | place: USA: East River... | reverse complement strand
ATGCGGTCCAAGATCATCGCCAAACCACCGCCGAGGTGCGACCAAACGATCTTCACGTCAGGGCACTCTTCGAGAGTTCCCGAGAGCGCGAGCTTGGTCGCCGCCATTGCGGTTTCACCCGGATATCCCACGGAAAGAAAGGTTCCCGGATCGTTCTGCGGCGCGTCGCAGGGACAAGTCGGGTGCACGAGCACCATGAGTTTACGGCGGCTCATCTCGCGCCAAAAGTTTCGGAGCTCGGGTGCCTGTAACTGAAAGTCGCCGACATTGGTTGCGATGCCGACGCCGGCGGCGCCCATACCGAGAGCGCGATCCAACTCTTGCATCATCTCGTTCTGCTTCGTGCACGGTAGTACGGCAACAAAGCGAAACCGAGTTGGATGTTGCCGGCAAACCGCGGCAAGCCCGTCGTTGACAAAGCGCGCCGCCGCGGCGTCGCTGGAGCCGGCCCAACCAATATTTAGCGCGCCCACGGAAAGTATCGCCATAGCGATGCCCGCTTCATCCATCGACGCCAGTCGCTGAGGCAAGTTGTCCTGGTCCGTGGGCATCGACATGACGTGGCTACCCCGGTAGAGGAGCGACTGGCCGCGCGGATTATCAACGAGCTTGAAGTCGCCGCGTGTCTTGATCACTTCCGTGAAACAGCCGGCGGGATAGACATGGGCATGAACGTCGATCATTTGCTGAACAGTCATCGGGATTTACCGGTAGCTTCGCGGTCTTTTATTAGCTGCAAAATATAGTCCGGCTTGAGCGGCAATTTTTTCACTTCGACACCCAACGCATTGGATACGGCGTTTGCCAACGCCGCACCCGCTGCAGTGATGCCGCCTTCGCCGGCTCCCTTCACGCCGAGCGGGTTATGCGGGCTCGGAAAATCTTCGGTCGAAATAAGCTGCGCTTTGGGCACTTCCATCGCCGTCGGCAGCAAATAATCCATGAAGTTCGTCGACAACGGTTGGCCGTCTTCATCGTAGACGAACTCTTCCAGCAGCGCCCCGCCGATGCCTTGCGCCAGACCGCCGGCCATTTGGCCTTCGATGATCATGGGATTGATCTTCCGGCCGACGTCCTCGGTGACCAGATAATCGAGAATTTTAATTTTGCCGGTTTCCTTGTCGACTTCCACCGCCGCGACGTGGACGCCGTAAGGAAACGGCCGCTTATCGGTGGCGAAAAAATCTTCTTCGGAGATCCCGGGAGTCATGCCGCTCTTGAGCGCCAGACCGGGCAACGCCAAGCGCGCGAGGTCGGCGAAGCCGAGGGACCGTTCCGGCGCGCCGCGGGCGACGACGCGGCCATCGCGCAGGATCAGGTCGGCGGGATCGATTTCCAAACCAGCCGATGCCAGTCGTAAGAATTTGTCTTTGACTTTCCGTGAAGCGCCGACGGCGGCGCTGCCGGCCATCACGGTGGAACGGCTAGCGTTGCTGCCGTTGCCGTAAGGAACTTGGGCGGTATCGCCATGCACCACGCGAACGTCATCGATGCAAACCTGCAGCTCATCGGCAACGATCTGGCTGAGCGCCGTCGCGATGCCTTGGCCGACCGAGTTGCAGCCGGAGTAAAGGACGACCTGGCCGGCATTGTCGACTTCGACGCGGGCATACTCCCACGGGCCGATGCCGCTGGTTTCTACGAAGCAGCCGATGCCGATGCCGACGGCGCGGCCTTCGAGCTTCGCCGCGGCGCAGGTGGTCTTGAAACTTTCATAGCCGAAGCGCTCCAGCGCGCGCTCGAACTGGCCGGGCAAATCGCCGGTGTCATAAACCATGTAATGGAATGGATGCTTGCCGAGATCGTAGGGCATTTCTTCGTGGCGGATCAGGTTGCGTCTTCTTACGTCGGCGGGATCGAGCTTGAGACGATGCGCGATGATATCCATTAACCGTTCGCGGACAAAATTCGCTTCGTAGCGTCCCGGGCTCCGGTACGTGCCCACGGGCGTCTTGTTGGTCAGAACACAGAAAACATTGCAGCGATAGTTTTTTACTCGAAACGGACCGCGCAGCATGGCCGATGCGGCAATAGCTGGGACGCCCCCGTGGGTGCGCGTGTAGCCGCCCATGTCGAACAGAATCTCGGCGTCCATCGCCATGATCGTGCCATCTTTTTTCACGCCGATTTTTACCCGGTGGTTTTGCTGGCGCGACTGGTTCATGGCTTTGAGATTTTCCGAGCGGTCTTCGATCCAGCAAATCGGTTTGCGAAAATGCCTAGCGGCGAAGGGAATCAGAAAATCTTCCGGATAGAATTCGCCGCGCGCGCCAAAGCCGCCGCCGACTTCCGGCTCTATAAAGTGAATGCAGCTCTGCGGCAGACCGATGAGCTCGGAAAGAATGCGCCAATTGGTATGGGTCATCTTCGTCGGACCCCACATGGTCAAAAGACCGCGCCCCTCGTCCCACTCAGCAACCAAGCCGCGGTTTTCGAGCGGCACGGCAGAATGGCGCTGGGTCGAAAATTCCTCCTCGACGATTAAGTCGGAATCGCGAAAAGCAGCATCGACATCGCCGACGTTAACTTGAAAGTTGGCCGCGATGTTGTTCGGCACCGGATCGTGGAGCTGCGGCGCGCCCGGTTCCATGCTCGCGCGCGCATCGACGACGGCGCCCAAGGGCGCGTATTCAACGTCGATCAATTCGAGAGCGTCCTCGGCGATATAACGACTCTCCGCGACGACCACGGCGATCGGATCGCCGACGTAGCGGACCTTCGTCGTCGCAATCGGCGTTTGTTGTGAGCGCTCCAAGCCGGGAATAACTCCGGTGCGCATGGGAATAGTTTTCAGCCCGGGCATATCGGCGGCCGTGAGGACGCCGACCACGCCGGGCAATTTTAGCGCCGCGGCCGCATCTATTCTGACGATGCGCGCGTGCGCGTAGGTGCTCCGCAGAATTGCCGCATGCACCATGCCCGCGCGGTGAATATCGCCGACATATTTGCCGATGCCGCGCAAAAGCCGCACGTCTTCTTTCCGCTTAACTCTTGAACCGATGTAGGGCATTGAAGTTCTGTCCTGTCCTATCTGTCAGACCGTTGCTGTTTGAGTATTCCGATCGTTACCCTCACCCTAGCCCTCTCCCGCTTCGAGACTGTGTCGCAATAGGAAAAATCGCATAAATGTCATTCTGAGCGCCAGCGAAGAATCTCGCATTTCCTGTCGCTTACGAAGACGAGATCCTTCGGCTATCGCCTCAGGATGACATTGCAACACAGTCTCTTCACGGGCGAGGGAATCGGAATGCAATCTAGGTCCGCCGCTCGCTCAAAGTTTTCGCCGCTTCCTGAATTGCGGTGACGATATTTTGATAACCGGTGCACCTGCACAGGTTGCCGCTGAGCCATTCGCGAACCTCCGCCTCGCTCGGATTCGGTATCTCTTTTAATAATGCTTCGGCGGTGAGCAAGATTCCGGGCGTGCAAAAACCGCACTGCAGGCCGTGCAGCTCCCAGAACTTTTCTTGGAGCGGATGCAGCTCGGTTGCGTTCGGCGCGATGCCTTCCACGGTTTTTAACTCTGCGCCGTTCGCTTGCACGGCGAAGAGCAAGCAGGAGCGCACTGGTTCGCCATTGAATAAGACCGTGCAGGCGCCGCAAACGCCGTGCTCGCAACCGACGTGCGTCCCTGTGAGTCCGAGATCGTCGCGCAGAAAATCGGTTAGAAGCTTGCGTGGTTCTACTTCCCCGCTATATTCGCGACCGTTGATTGTCAGACGTACCTGCCGGGTGCTCATTGCGACGTTCCTTTCATCTGCTCAACTGCCCGTACTGCCGCTTGCGCGAGCGCGCGTCGCGCCAGGGCTGCGCAGGCGTCGCGACGATATTCGGCGCTGGCATGAATGTCCGAATCCTGTTCCAAGTTTTCAATTGCGCGTTGCGCAGCGTCGCGAAACAGCGCCTCCGAAGGCCTTTCGCCGAGCAGAGATTCTTCCACTTTACGCACCCGCATCGGCGTTGTGCCGGTAAGCGTAAGCCGAGCATGATGGATGCAGCCGTTCGCATCGAGAGCGAGGACCGCGGCGGCTCCCGCCAACGCAAAATCGCCGTGTCGACGGCTGACTTCTTGGTACGACCAACCAGCGTTCCCCGGCAATGCTGTGACGGCTATTTCCAACAACAGCTCGTCTGGCTGCAGTGCGGTGGTCATGTACGAAAGAAAAAAATCTTCAGCGCTCACGGAGCGCCGGGTCGTCTTCGCGCACAGGACCATTGACGCATCCAGCGTCACCATGGCCACGGGCAATTCCGCAGAAGGAAAGGCATGCGCCAAACTGCCGCCGACGGTGCCGCGGTTGCGTATCTGGATATGGCCGATGAATGCCGCTGCATCGCGCAGCAGCGGCCAACGCTTGGCAACCTCAGGCGAACGTTCAAGCTCGCGCTGGCGGGTCGTTGCACCGATGCGCAGCGCGGCATCGTCCGCTCTTAAATAGCTCAGCTCGCTGACGCCGTTCAGATCGATCAGATGCGCCGGCCGGATGAGACGAAAATTCATCAGCGGCACGAGACTCTGGCCGCCGGCGAGCGGGCGCGCCTGATCGCCGAACTGCGCCATCAAGCCCAGCGCTTCCTCGATGGAGGTCGGATCGTGATAGTCAAATTTTGCCGGTTTCATATTCGATTCGTTGGTATCGACTTCATATCGGAGTGATGAATCGCTAAAATAATGGCTTTACGTGCGCGGATCAATCGCAACGGCGAGGCGGCTTTTACCACATCACCTGACCCCCATTGGGTTGAATCAGCTGGCCGGTAATAAAACTTGCGCGGTCGCTCAGCAGAAAATCCACCACAGCCGCGACTTCCTCCGGCCGCCCGAGCCGCTTTATCGGCAGCCGGCTTTCGAAGACGTTGCGGGCATTGGCGTATTCTTCGGGCGTCCGGCCGGCGCGAAGCAACGGCGTATCGATGGGTCCCGGGCCGATCGCATTGACCCGGATGCCGAAGCTTGCGAATTCGAGCGCCAGTGATTTCGTCAGGGAATACAACGCCGTCTTCGCCGCGCAATAATTCGCCGCGTTAGGAACGCCGGCGATTGCGAAGTCGGATGATGTCATCACGATGGACCCGCAGTTTCGCTCGACCATGTTCCGCAGGACCGCCTGGCAAAAGTTGAAGGTACCGGTAACGTGAGTGTCGATCAACAAAGACCATTGCGCCAGCGTCATGTCAGCGACCGTGGCACGAGAGTTCACTCCGGCATTGCTGAATAGACAATCGACCTTGTCGAATCTTCCGACGATTTCTGCGATCCAAGCTTGTACTTGCGCCTGATCGCGCACGTCGAAAATCGCAGTGAATGCCGTGCTGCCGTCCGACTGAATGACCGCTGCGGTCTCCTCGAGGCCTGCTTCGTTGAGATCGCAAAGACACACTGTGTCGCCTTTGCGGGCGAGGCGCAGCGCGGTCGCACGTCCGATGCCGCTGCCCCCGCCGGTAATGACTGTGATCCGCGAATTGCGCGCCGCTACCACAGGGTGGACCCTCCGTTGACCCGGATATCCTGTCCGAGCACGTAGGAACTGTCGTCGCTCAACAAAAACATGCAGGCTTCGGTCATATCCTTTACGTCGCCGATGCGACCCAACGGGATTCGGGATTTTCTCGACTCCATGATTTCATCGGACAGTACAGCGCGCGGCATCGGCGTATCGGTAATCACAGGCGAGATCGTGTTCACGCGGATATTTTCCGAGGCCGATTCGACGGCGAGAGAGCGCGCCAATCCAAGGATCCCGCCTTTGGATGCCGCGTAATGCGCGACGTTTACTCCGCCGGTGCGCGCGGCCATCGACGAGAACATGACGATGCGGCCAAATGTTCGCGGCCGCATGAAACGCAGCGCGGCGCGGCAGCAAAGGAAATAGCCCGTCAAATTGATTTGCAGTGTGCGCTGCCAATCTTCACAAGAAAGCTCCAGGAAAGGCTGCGGACGATAAATCGCCGCGCAGCAGACCAGATAATCGATGTTGCCGGCAGTCTTACCGATGGCGTCGAATGTTGTGTCGACCTCCGCTTCATTGGCGACATCGACGGTGTGAAAGCTCCATTCCGACGCATGCGATGGTTTCAAGTCGAGCACGTGCACGGCGGCGCCTTCATCGTGCAGCCGCCGCGCGATCGCGCCGCCAATCCCGCCACTGCCGCCGGTGATGACCGCAACGCGGCCGTGGTGTTCCCTTGCTTGAGGCACTGCTTTTCAATTCGCTTTACGCCGACGCCAGCGTGTGATTCACGGTGATGCGCTCGGCGCGGTAAAACTCGCCAAGAAAGTCTTCGCCGTCTTTGTAGACTCGGTTCGGCACCAATCGCGCGGTGAACGAGACTGGTAGCGGATCGATGTCAAAAGGATACGGGCGCAGCACGGCTTTGTTTTCACCGACCGTATCGATATTGATTTTCACCGCCGGCTGGCCGTGTTTTGTCGGTATGTCGACATCGTTTAACGAATGGGTCGGCCCGAGCTTGCGCGCTTTACTATTCAACGGATAACGATTGCAGACAAACTGCGCCAATTGATCGAAGACCTCCATGTACTCGTAGTTGGTCCATATCTGCTCGTCTGAGCAATGCTGCTTGAACTGTTCGGATTGGCGCAGCTGTTCGAGCAGTTTTAGCCGCAGCGCTTCCTGGTGATCGACGTATGCTTTCACGCGCGGATCGCCGGTGCGGTCGGGAGGATAGCTGTATTTGCCGTAACCGGCGTTCATGAGCGCTACCCCGTGCATCGCCATCAACATGGCCGAGTAAGCATCGCGAGTGAGCACTCGGTCCACCGAGTTTTTATAGAAATCGAGCCGGAGTTGCCCGAGATATTTGAAACTGCCGTCGTGATAGTCGAGAGGAAATCCCTTGTCGTTGAGCGTCGACGGTTTCATTTCCCACTCCCACCAGCCGATGTCATGCTCGGTGGCGGCCAATACGACCGAGGAATAAGGCGCGGGCCGATCGAAGTGTGGGTTGCCCCAATGAGCCGCAAAGTAGCCTGCCACCCGCGAGTGGTCGATCTGTAGCGCCAAGATTATCCGCGCATCGTCGTAGGGATAGGCCATCATAATTTTTCTACCTCCTCGAAATTAACTTGTTCTGGTTCCGAACTCCGCACGGGCTACCTACGGTTTCTTCACTGATAGCTCGTTCCGCGCTGCTTTGACAAACTGGAAATCGACAACGCGAGACAAGGTAACGCGGTTTTTGATGGCTCCAGTCTGTCGCGCAATTTCTAGATCCTTCTCGAGCACTTCATCCGCGACGACGCCGTTCGGCGGATACGCCTCGACCATCTGGCCATAAGCTTCCTGCGCTTGTTCGCCGTGAATTTTAAACCATTCGACCATGATGCCGACGACTTCTTTCTTGTTTTTTGCATCTCTAAGAAAGTCGATGCCTCTGAGAGTTGCTCGTACCGCCCGGCGCAAGAGATCCGGTTTTTTAGCGATATTCTCGTCTGAAGCGCCCAGCCCCGCCATGGGCAATCGCATAACATCACCGAAGTACGCCAGCTTTCGCAAGCCGGCTTTCTCGGCCACCGTTTGCCACGGCACCGAAATCACCGCGGCGTCGACGTGGCCGTTTTGTATCGCTTGAATGCTCGTATTGTGATCTCCGGTGACAACCAAAGCGACGTTCTTATCGGCGTCCAAATTATTCTGCGCCATGAATTCCTTGGTCATGAGGTGAACGGAGCCACCGAGCGAGGCGATGCCGACAGATCTGCCTCTGAGCGCGCCGACAGTATTCACCCCGGCTTTCGCAACGAGGTAATACGCGGGCCGGTCGGCGACGACCATGAGGCTCTTCACCGGCATGCCCTGCGCGGCCGCGCGTACGATGGAGCCATGTGCCGTGGCGAATTCAACCTGCCCCGTCACTACTGCCGTAACACTGATGTTGGGGCGCATGAGTATCAGCTCAAGCCGCATGCCTTCCTGCTGATAGAGGCCGAACTTGCTCGCTGCCAATATCGGCATTGTTGTGAAACTCGTCGATGGATAAGCGATTTTGATGTTGTCGATGGCATCCAAGCGCCATGGCCGGCAAACTATCGCCGGTAAAATCAACGCAAACAGACATCCGGCACGCTTTGCGGCGGAGAATCTCAAAACAAGATCTCCCCGGCAAATAAGATGGCGACGGGCGCCTGCATGGAATTCATCGACTTGACCGCGCCTACAATAGCGCCACGAACATCTTCGGTTTTTTCCACGGAGCGATGCGTGATGCGCATGCTATCGAGCAACGGCTTGGTGCCCCAACCGAACGGCACTGAAAACCAGCGTTCGTCGCCCAGCTCACCTCGATGGCTGATCAACAGTAGCATAGGAACGCCGAACGCCATCGGCCCGCGCAAGAGAGCATAGGTGCCGAGAGTAAACCCTGTGTTTTCCACTAAAAGAGCCGGTTTCATTCCGCCCAACCAGGCGCCCATACAGACCCCGACACCGTCATTCTCGCTAGCGACTTGAACGTAGGTGATTTTTGGATCCGATGAAACCGGCAAATAGAGCTCTTGGAATGCCGAGTCAGGCAGACAGGCGATGAAGTTGACCCCGGATTTAATTAGCGCTTCATGAGCCGCTTTGGCAGCATCGACATTCATCCGATTTCCTCCTTAGAATAGCCGCGCCTCAATAATCTATTTCGATCGCTTTCCAGACCCGCACTATTCATACTTTGGGCGCGCCGAGAATTTCAATCTGCGCGATGCGCTCGACATGCCGGACGAATTTGTATTTGTTCTCTTGTCCATCCATTCTTGGTCCCGCGCCGCGGCCAAGGGCTTGGATCTTGGCGACGAGCATCGACGGTCCCTCGCTGGCCAAGAAAGCTTCCACTTCCGAGCGCAGCAGAGTTTTGTCGCGCAAGGTGCGCACGCTCTCCATGCCGGATGCTTTGGCAATCCCGGCAATGTTCGTTCCGGTCGCGGTTTGACTCTTGGGACCGCCGCGGCTGCCGAAAAGCTGCTCGTTATCGAAGACCACAATGTAGAGATTTTTCGGCTGGCGCGTGCCAATCACCGGTAAGATGCTCGGCGCCAGCAACATACTGCCGTCGGTATCCAAGGCGAAGACTCGGCAATTGGGTAATGCGGTGGCCAGACCCAGAGCCACCTGACTGACCATTCCCATACCGATGAGATATAAGTTTCCCGGCCGATCGATCACTTGATAGGTGTCCGCGGTCGTGCCGGCGAGCGCGCTGACGATGAGATCCGTCTCCCTCAAGGCGGGTTTAAGTGCCGCCAAAATTTCTTGTCTTTGCGGTTTCGAACCGTCGTCGTTGGTCATACGCACCACCTTTCTCCTATTTCTTCAAAGAGGGCCGAGTGTGTCACGCTATTTTCCCTCCGCGGCTTCGCGCGCGACGGAGAAATCGGTAAGCCTGTCGAAGTTTGTTAACTTGCCTTCGAAGGGTGTTCCCAAAAGTGTGTTCTCAATCGCCTTCTGTGAAGCAATGCCATTGCGCGTGGCATATTTCGTTACCAGACTATAGATATGATCCACTATATCCATCTCGGATACACCGAGGCGTTTCTGGATTAGGTTTTTCACTTCGACAGGTTGAGCCTGCATGAAATCCAGCGCGCGCAGCAGCGCGCGAACCACTCGTTTAACTTCATCGCGGTTTTGTTCCAGCTTTTTTTGACTGACACCGGCGCCTGCCAGCAGGGTCTCCATATATTCGCCCAAAGGAAGCAGCGTATGGCCGCCGGCTTTATGCGCAAAAAAATTTGCCGGTACCTGTGACACGATGGCCGCCAGTGTCCCGTTCTGCAGTCCGGCTATTCGGGCGGCATCTTCGCCCACTGCCAGCATCTTGATGTGTTTGTCGGGATCGATGCCGTTGGCCTTGAGTCCGAATCGTAGAGCGTATTCCGTAGAGGCCCCGTAACGACTGATCCCGACTGTCTTCCCTTTCAGTTCGGCGAGGGATTTGATGTCGCGCCGGGCAATTAATTCGAAAAAGGTTCGGTTATAAATTCCGGCAACGGTTATTAAAGGAGCACCGGCAACGCCGGCGCGGAGAACGCTCGATACGCTTTGATTGTAGTCGACGTCGCCGGTAATCAATCCCTTCACGGCGAGATCCGAACGCATCACGACATATTGTGCCGCGAGTCCTTCCTTTTCAAAGAATTTTTTTTCAATTGCGACGAGATAAGGAACGCTGGTCAAAGTCATCGAGGACGTCGAGATAACGATGTCCTTAGCGTGAAGCGGCAACGCGAACAAAACCACAAGAACGAGAGTCATGCTGAAATAAGGAATCTTTAGATGAATCATCGTTCTCTTAAAAATTCGCGCTGACACGCCCATTACAGTCGTATGCCCGACTTACTCCACACGGAGTGGAGACTGTAGAAAAGCGAACAACAAAGAAATCCACCAATGGCTGGCACACTGATTGTGCTCCCTTCACTTCACGCCTTCTCTCTGCAGGCGATCGGTAAACTGGCTGGTGATGAAAGATTCGAGATTCATTTTCTTAACCTCCGGATCGGTCTGGGCCAAGAAATCTCTAACAACCCGGATGCCGGCCAAAGGAGGAGAGGGGATATCTTTGAGCACTTTAGCGTTCATGCGCCAGGTTTCTTCCAATGCTTCGCGGTCATCGAGCCTCATAAAACGAGCGATCGCGCCGAGCGCCTGTTCTTTGTCGCTCTTGTATAGCCGGATCGCTTTGACAAAGGCGCGGAGCACGCCATAAATCTCTTTCGGATTTTTTTCGACGCTCGATTGCATGACGACGAACGCACCCGACGACGAGGGGAACCCGAGCTCGCCGAGGTCGGCAAGCTCACGCAGCCCGGCCTTTCTCGCGACCAGGGTAAGAGGCGGCACGACAAAGGTCGACTGTACGCTATTGCTCCTAAGCGCGGCAAAACGAGCTGTTTGCGCGCCGATCTGCAAGAGCGTTACATCTTTTTGTGCCTGCAGGCCGAACATCTCTAAAACTTTGCGCGCTCGAAAATCGCTATAGTCGCCAAAGCGATCGATGGCCAAACGCGTACCTTTTAATTCCGCAGGAGTCTTGATATTTGGCGCAGCGACGAACGAAGCAACTTCCTTGTCCGTCACCCCGCCTACGAAACGTAGATCCGCGCCGTGGGCGGCGGCTCGGATCGGGCTCGCCGCCGCCACGATGGCCATGCGAATATCCCCCGAGATAAGCGCTTGGGAGACCTGCGGCCCGCCAATGTAGACGAACGTCGGCCGGATGCCTTCCTGCTCGAGCAGTCTGTGCTGCTCGATTAAACTGATGAAGGCGTAGGTGCCGCCGCGCGACACATAGCCTATGGGAAAGTCGACTTGTGCCGTAGCTGATTGAATAGGGCCAAGAATAAAGACGATCAATAGCACGGAAATATGTGCGATTTGTTGGGCAACTATTTTTTTGTGACGTCCCATTTAAGTTTGAGAGATCCTTCCATCTGCATCGCCTATATCGGCTGCTATTTGCCGCGATTATATCGAGCGGTTTCTGTTAAAATCAGCCGCTGAAATTCACTTGACCCTGTACAGTTCTGCGCGGCGCCGGCCGGCTCCACGCATAAAATGAAAACAGCGCAGAAAAACGCTACTATATTACTATGCCGTGTAGGCAACGACCGTGTTCCCAAGATTAGTCTCTTACGCCGAAGAAATTTCTAAAGCCCTGAGGATCGAGTTTCTCAATGGAGATGTTGACCGGATAGAGTTTTAAATTTCTCGGGTTGAGTCTTTCGGTTAAGGGTTCCACATCCAGGCGCGCAGGAATGCGCTGTTGGCCGCGCAGCAGCCGGGCGCCTTCCTGGGACAGAATAAAATCGATGAATAGTTTCCCCGCGTTCGGGTGCGGCGCATTTCTGTACAGGGCGATGGGCTCGGACAGCGCAATCATCGGATCCGGTGCGACCCAATCGATCGGCGCGCCTTTCGATCTCGTGTATTCGACGGTGTGCGCGTACGTGATCGCTAATGGAAATTCACCGGCGGTCATCAACTGTTGAATGAGACTGTTGCCCTGGCGAAAAGTGGGCTTCTGGGCGCGCAGCCGCTCCATGAAGTTCTTGCCCTTCTCGGCGCCCATGACTTCCATCATTGCGTAGAACCAGTCGTGGCGTCTGAGATCCAAGCATATCTTGCCATCTCTCCAGCGTGGATCGAGAAGATCTTCCCAAGATTTCGGGACCGCGCTTTTCGGCACCATCTTTGTGTTGTACGCAATCGTCACATAAAGGTCGTAGGTGTCCGTCCAATAACCCTCGGGATCATAAAAGCCCTTCGCGTAAGCGGTTTGGTGGACGGATCGATGCGGTGCCAGCAAGCCTTTGTCTTTGAGCATAATTACCTGAGTGCCCAAGGCGGTAACGACATCGAATAAATGCTTTCCTCCTCTAGCTTCCGTGAGTATTCTTTGCAGGAGAGGATCCCCTCCCGCGCGGTAGTAGGTGCCCTTGATGAAGGGATACTTTTTCGTGAATGCTTTGACCAGCTGGTCGGTATCTTCAGCCCGAGTCGCAGAATAGAAGAGCAATTCGCCTTCGCGTTTGACTGCCTCCATGTCGATGATCTGCGCGTATCCGCGGCCCCAGAGCGAAGCCCATAGCGATAGAGCGAGGACCAACACCGGGGAAGACGACGTCAGGCGTGCCCTAGACTTGGTCATAGAGGAGTGTGGATCTGCAAATAGTTCCCCTCTGTGTCGAAGAAGTAAACGGACCGTCCGGATTCACGAACATGTTCCTCGTACATGATTTTGACTCCCGAGTTTTTTAGGTCCGCCACAGCGGTCGCGAAATCTTCTTTCGCAAGCTCGAGAGATAGATGCGACGTGCCGTCGTCGAAATCACCTCTTTCCACCGGCTTGGGTCTTTGAAAGAGGACTAGGTCCGTGCCGTTTTCCATGAAGAGCCGGGCAGTCAAAGGATAGTGACCCATCGCTTCCTTATAGAGCCCACCGGTGTCGATGTCGACATCGACCTTCGCGCAGGTCATACCAAGAACTTCCGTGTAAAACTTCTTCGCTCGCTCCATGTCATTGACCGGAAGACCGAGATGGTGAACGCCTTTGAGTTTGAACATAACTTTATCCCTCCTGTTATCGATTGGTATCCAAATAGCTCACTGGTTCATTTCTAATCTAAATGAATATCGTCAACAAACTCGCACAGGGTTGATTCAATTTCCCGACTCATTGGGAATTTCTATCCTGGTCATCCAGCCAAGCAAGGATGGTTTCGATGACGAGTCGTCGGTTTATGTTACGTAGATGATGCTCGCCGCCTTCAACCGGAAAAAATGTGGCCGTCTCTCCAATGCTTTCCGCCAACTGTTTTCCATGGGCGATCGGCACAGTTCGATCGGCGGTACCGTGAATCAAGAGTGCGGGTTTTTTCATGCCTCTCGTACGACTGAGCGCATCGGCAGCCCGATGGTCTTTTTCCTGAAGCGGGCCGAAGCGCGATTCCAATATGAATTTCGCCTCCGCATTGTCGCGCAGAATTTGCTCCAAGCTGCAAAAAGGCGCAAGCGACACCGCGCCGGCGAAGCACGGCTGCGTGGCAGCGGCGATCAAGGACATGGTTCCGCCGGTCGATTGACCGGCCGCCCAAATCTTGTTGGTGACAGTTTTCAAAACCGCGGCACAGGCCGTCATATCTTCCACCCATAAACCGAGATCGCTTTGGCCGGTGGAATTGCCGTAACCGCGCTGCTGAAAGCGCATGGCAAAGTACCCATTATCCGCCAGCGTCTCCAGCAAATCGTCATATTGCGATCCGCCACCCCAACCGTGGCAAAGAATCAATCCCGCCTTGGCGTTTGATTTTGGCAGCCAAAGGGTCGAATCCAAAAAGTCATTTGTGCTTTTGACGTAAACGGATATCGGCACGGCTTTATCGCGTGTCAGTTATTCTCTATGCCAGTAAGTCTCGGCGATTATCCAATGCCATATAATCTCGCGGCGTTCTCCCAAAGAATTTTGTCTTTGGTCTCTTCGGAAATATCGTTGCGTTTGCGAAACTTCGTAACCGA
>Ga0193707_1000453_pt1 | contig 14027 bp, 12 predicted proteins | sample U3c2metaG_FD_143043 | JGI IMG/M metagenome (GOLD analysis project Ga0193707, IMG submission 143043) | Soil microbial communities from a riparian zone of the East river system, Colorado, United States - U3c2 | ecosystem: Environmental > Terrestrial > Soil > Riparian zone | place: USA: East River... | reverse complement strand
GTGAGAGATCGGTGCCTTTGGGGAAGTACTGGCGTAGCAGACCGTTGGTGTTCTCGTTCGTGCCGCGCTGCCAGGGACTGTGCGGGTCGGCGAAGTAGACCGCGATGCCGGTGTCGATCTTCAGGCGTGCGTGCTGGGCGAGCTCCTTGCCGCGGTCCCACGTCAGCGACCGGAGCAGCTGTTCGGGCATCGTAGCCATCTGTGCAGTGAGCGCGTCACGCATCGCCTCGGCGCCGTAGCCAGCCAGGGCGGGGCCGTTATGCACGCGCGGTTCGATGCCGTAACCCTGCATCCGGGGCAGGTGGATCAGCATGGTGAACCTGGTCGTGCGCTCCACCAAGGTGCCGATCGCTGACCGGTTGGTGCCGATGATGAGATCGCCCTCCCAATGCCCAGGCACGGCACGGTCCTCGACCTCGGCGGGCCGTTCGCTGATCATCACCTCCGGCGTCACGTGACCGGTGGCCCGCTGGCGGGCTCTGGAGCGGGGCACGCGCAGCGCCCGTCCGGTGCGCAAGCAGGCGACCAGCTCGCGGTTGAGCGCGCCGCGGCTCTGGACGAACAGCGCCTGGTAGATCGCCTCATGCGAGATGCGCATGCACTCATCATGGGGGAAGTCGATCTCGAGCCGGTTCGCGATCTGCTCCGGGCTCCACGCCATCGCCCACCTGCGGTCCTGGCGCCGTGGCTTGTTCCGGCCCTTCCATGCTGCCGTCTGCGGCCCCGCCACAGGTGTCCCGTCGGGCCGGCAGACCTGGCCTGAGAGCCGGTCTTGCACGTACTCGCGCAGGCGATCGTTCTCGACGAGCTTGGCCCTCTTCGGACGCCGCGCCATCAGCTCTGCCTTCCACTGCGCGACCGACGCCCGATACTCCAGGTTCCCGCCACGCGTGGCGGCGTTACGACGCAACTCCCGCGAGATGGTCGACGGGGCCCGGCCCACCCGGCGCGCGATCTCCCTCACACCCGCACCCTGGGCCTTCAGCAAGGCGATCTCCTCCCGTTCCTCGAACGACAGATAGCGGCCGGTGACCGGCACGAGCAAGAACCTCGGCATGCCGCCACGCTCCCGGAACCAACGACTCCCAACCGCCTGCGACGCGCCGACCGCGACCGCGGCGTCCTCACTGGTCAAACCCCTGCGGATCTCACGCCAGAACAACCGCTCCACATCGCGGCGAAGCGACGGCTTGCCCGGCGACTTCATCGGCGCCCTGCCCGTCAACTCCCGCATCCATCCCGCAGGCCTGCCCATCCACACCTCCACGATCGAGGTGTTGCGACGACCAGTTGAATCCGCCTTCGCTGCCCTGGTCGGTGTGGTGCACCAGCCCGGTCAGGTCGGTGATGCCTTCGGTTCGGCGGGTCCACAGCGCCATTTCGAGGGCGTCCAGGACCAGCGGGCCGGGCGGCTTTCTCGTCGGGAATGGTGGTCCGTGGCGTCTTGGTGCGGGTGACACCGCTGATGCCCAGCTGGGTCATCAGCCGCTCCACGGTGCACCGGGCCACGTCATGTCCCAGGCCGCGCAGACAGAGCCATAGTTTGCGGGCCCCGAGCAGCCTCACGAACCGCACCTTACGCGCCTCCTCGATCACCGCGATCAGGTCGGCATCGCGGAGTTTCTGCTGACTGGGTTGACGATTCCGGTTGTCGTAGTAGGTGGATGGGGCGATCTTGCAGCCGTGCTCAGTGAGCACCCGGCAGATCGGCTCGACCCCGAACTGGTCCAAGTGATCGTTGATGAAAGCAACGATCACTTGTGTGGGCGGTCGAGCTCGGCCGCGAAGAAAGTTGCTGCCGCTTTCAGGATCTCGTTGGCCCGCCGCAGCTCAGCGTTCTCCTTCTTCAGCACCTTCAGCTGCTCGGACTCCTCGCTGGTGACCCCGGGCCGCTGACCGGCATCAACCTCGGCCCGACGGACCCACTGACGAAGAGTCTCGGCCGAGCCGATACCCAGCTTCGACGCGACCGACTTGATCGCCTCGAACTCCGAGCCGTAACCGGCCTTGGACTCAGCAACCATCCGGACCGCGCGCTCACGGATCTCGGGCGAATAAGACGAGGGACGTGCCATGGACTTCAACCTTCCAACGAATGAAATCTCCAGACACTCCGGGGGCTCAATTGCCGTGTGCAACGGCTTGGAGGCAGCCATGGGGGCGTTGGCCGAGGCGACGATTCCGAGTGGCAAGCGGTCGCTGCCCAAGGGGATGGAAGTGGCCTACCTGGCCAAGTCCACGTCCGACCTGACCTGCTCGACCGCGACGGATCCCGAGGCCTGGATCGCGGGTCCCGACGTCCCTGTGAAGGTCAAGGCCACTCGCGACGACGGCACCGTGGTCGTCGAAGGAACGATCCACCTGTGGGTCACGGACCGGCCGACGCCGTAGTGTCGGCGGCGTGACTGATGCGCTGCGGTTGGTGGACATCACCGAGGACCACCTCGACGACGTGTTGCGGATCCGGAGGCAGTCGTTCGGGGCGATGGCGTCGGGGGATCGGGAAGAGTGGCGGAAGTACTCCGTCAGGTTTCTCGAGGATGGGCGGTACGTCGGAGTCGCCGACGGGGACGAGGTCGTCGCGGCCGCTCGGTTCTGGGACTACGAGCAGTGGTGGGGCGGCCGGCGGATCCCGTTGGCGGGTGTGGCCGGCGTGGTGGTGTCACCGGAGTACCGCGGCCGTGGTGTCGGCAGTAAGCTGATGCGTGGGCTGCTGCGACGCGGGGTCGAGAAGGGCTTCCCGCTGTCCGCGCTGTATCCCGCGACGACGGTGATCTACCGGCACCTCGGGTACGAGTTGGGCGGGTCCCGGTACAGGTTCTCCTTCCAGTCGGCGGATCTGCGTCGGCTCGGTGGTAAGGACGTCAGCATCCGCAGGGCCGGCCCCGACGACGCCGCGCGGTTCCTCGAGGTGGCCTGCCGGGTGAACGAGTCGCGCCGGTCGAACGGTCCGCTGATCTGGCCGGTCGACGAGATCGAGGAGTGGCTCGCGGACGACGACAACACCGCGTTCCTCGCCGAGGACGGCTTCGTCCTCTACCACTGGGCGAACGACGAGGAGTTGTCGATCGAGGAACTGATCGCCGGATCGGAGCAGACCGCCCGGGCGCTGTGGGCGACGGTCGGTTCCGGTTCCTCGATCTCCAAGACGGTGCACGCCTACCTCCCGCCGGGTGACCCGATCCACTTCATGGTCGAGATCGAGGCGGCGAAGGCGGCCGAGATCCAGCGGTGGATGCTGCGGCTGCTCGACGCACCGGCGGCGATTGCGGACCGTGGGTTCGCGGACAGCGCCGTACTGGATCTGGACCTGCGCATCGACGATCCCGACATACCTGCGAACAGCAACGACTGGCACCTGTCGGTGGCCGATGGATCCGGGCAGCTCACCAAGGCGCGGGCATCTGGTGACACGTTGCGGGTCGGGCCGCGTGGATTGGCTGCCTTGTACGCCGGTACGTCGCTCGTAGCGTTGCGGGGAGCGGGACTGGCGGCGGGCGGATCGCTCGCCTCGGATGCGGCCGTCGACGCGGCCTTCGCCGGGTCGGCGTCGTACATGCTGGACTACTTCTGATCCGGCGCGTCGATTTCCGGCTGTCCGGGGCCGCCGACTAGGGTTGTCGAACAAACGTTCGGAGGTGGTCCATGCGCGTGCTCGGCGTCGACCCGGGGCTCACCCGGTGCGGCCTCGGCATCGTCGAGGGCACTCCGGGCAAGCCTCCGGTGCTGGTCGCCGTCGGGGTGATCCGGACCCCGGCCGACCTGGACGTGGCCAAACGGCTGGTTCGGATCGAGGCCGAGCTGGACGACTGGATCACCGAATACCGGCCGGATGCGGTCGCGGTCGAGCGGGTGTTCGCGCAGCACAACGTCCGCACCGTGATGGGTACGGCGCAGGCGTCCGGAGTGGCGATGGTGGTGGCCGCCAGGCGTGGGCTTCCAGTCGCGCTGTACACGCCCAGTGAGGTCAAAGCTGCCGTCACCGGATCAGGCCGGGCCGGCAAGGAGCAGGTGACCACGATGGTGACCCGGATCCTCAAGCTGGCCGAGCGTCCGACGCCTGCTGACGCCGCCGACGCGCTGGCGCTGGCGATCTGCCAGATCTGGCGCGGCGGCGTGGCGAGCAAGTTGCAGGAAGCGGCGGGGAGCCGGGCGAACCTCGAGGCGTTGGCCCAGGCGCAATCCCGCCTGCAGGTAGCCAGATTGCGTGCCGCGGTGGCAGCACAGCAGGACAAGAGGTGAGCAGGTCATGATCGCGTTCGTGCGGGGGCCCGTGGCGGCTGTCGGAGTGGACAGTGCCGTCATCGAGGTCGGGGGAGTCGGCCTGCAGGTGTTCTGCCATCCCGGGACGCTGGCTGGGCTGCGGCCGGGGCAGGAGGCTCGGGTCGCGACCTCGATGGTCGTGCGGGAGGACTCGCTGACGTTGTACGGGTTCTCGGACGACGACGAGAAGAACCTGTTCGAGCTGCTGCAGACGGCGTCCGGGGTCGGGCCCAGGCTGGCGCTGGCCGCGCTGGCCGTGCTGAGTCCCGATCAACTGCGGCAGGCCGTTGCGACCGAGGATCTCGCCGTACTTGTGAAGGTGCCCGGCATTGGCAAGAAGGGCGCCCAGCGGATCGTGCTGGAGTTGAAGGACAAGATCGGCGCGCCGTCGAAGACGGTGACCGGTCGTCCCCGGCCGGCGCAGGAGGCCTGGCGTGAGCAGGTGCACGCCGGCCTGGTCGGTCTCGGCTGGTCGACTCGGGACGCGGAGGACGCCGTCACCGCGGTCTCGCCGCTCGCCGCCGACAGCCCGAACCCATCCGTCCCCGATCTACTTCGCGCCGCCCTGCGCGTGCTCTCGAAGGCGTAGAGCATGGAAGACAACGTCCGGCCGCTGGTGTCCGCGGATGCGGTCGATCTTGAGGAACGCAAGATCGAGTCCGCGCTGCGGCCGCGCACCCTCGCCGAATTCGGCGGCCAGCGCCGGGTCAGTGAGCAGCTCGAGCTGGTGCTGCATGCCGCCCGTGGGCGCAATCGGACTCCGGATCACGTCCTGTTGTCAGGCCCGCCCGGGCTCGGTAAGACCACGCTCGCCATGATCATCGCCATCGAGTTGTCCGCGCCGTTGCGGGTGACCAGCGGTCCGGCGATCCAGCACGCCGGCGATCTGGCCGCGATTCTGTCCGGGTTGAACGAGGGCGAAGTGCTGTTCCTCGACGAGATCCACCGGATGTCCCGGCCCGCCGAAGAGCTGCTGTACATGGCGATGGAGGACTTCCGGGTCGACGTGATCGTCGGCAAGGGTCCGGGCGCGACTGCGATCCCGCTGGAGATTCCGCCGTTCACGCTGGTCGGCGCGACCACCCGAGCCGGGTTGCTGCCGGGGCCGCTGCGGGACCGGTTCGGGTTCACCGGTCACCTGGAGTTCTACGACGCTGCCGAGCTGGAGAAGATCGTGAACCGCTCGTCCGCGCTGCTCGAGGTCGACATCACGCCGGAGGCCGCGGCCGAGATCGCGTCCCGGTCCCGCGGTACGCCGCGCATCGCGAACCGGCTGCTGCGCCGGGTCCGCGACTACGCGGAGGTACGGGCCGACGGCATCGTCACGCTCGCGCTGGCACGGGCCGCCCTGGAGCTGTACGAGGTGGACAAGATGGGCCTGGACCGGCTCGACCGGTCCGTCCTGGACGCGCTGTGCCGCCGTTTCGGCGGGGGACCGGTAGGTCTTTCCACGTTGGCGGTTGCGGTCGGCGAAGAACGTGAGACCGTGGAGGAAGTGGCCGAGCCATTTCTGGTCCGGTCCGGCTATCTGGCCCGTACGCCGCGCGGCCGCGTCGCCACGCCCGCGGCCTGGCGGCACATCGGGCTCAAGGTCCCGAAGGGCGCCACCTTCGCGGACACCTTGTTCGACACCGACGACGACTGAAAGAGTTGGACCCAGACGGCAGAGATGACCGGGCGGGGAACGTCCGCGTTCGCTGGAACGTAGACACTCCGTAGCGAGTAACTCAAACGTGACCCGGTGTCATGAGGTACTTGTTGCCGCTCGGGGTTAGACTCCCCGATGGCCTGACCTCAGGTCATTCCGCTGCGACCTGTGCGCTTGAGCAGAGCGTGCCGGACGCCCGTACTCCCGATCGACGAAGGATTCTGAGACCCGATGCAACTCCTCGCCGTACCGATGGCCTCTTCCGGAGGCAGCAGCTTCACGCTGCTGCTGCCGCTGATCCTGATCGTCGGGATGATCTGGTTCATGAGCCGCACGCAGCGTAAGCAGCGCGACCGGCAGGCGCAGACGGTGGCCGCGCTCGCCCCCGGCGCCAAGGTGGTCACCACCAGCGGTCTGGTCGGGATCGTCGAGGAGACCGACGACGAGTACGTCACGCTGGAGATCTCCGAAGGCGTTCTGGTGCAGGTGGTCAAGGCCGCGATCGGCCGGGTCGTTCCGGACGAGGAGGCCGCCGACGAGACGGCTGACGCCGCCGAGGTGGACGAGCCGGCGACCGAGGACCTCGCCAAGGACACCGTCGACGTACCGGACGCGGGCAAGGACAAGGCCGACGGCAAGGTGCAGGACGCGCCGACGCTGCCGCCGACGCACACCGAGAACTGATTTCCGTCCCAACGGCCTGCGGCGCGGCGCCCGGCGTCCACTCTGACGTTGCGGCGCGCCCAGAAGCACAAAGGTTGAATCTGACGTGGCAACGACGACGACATCCCGCCCAGCGCGGCTCCTGATCGCCTTGGCGGTCATCGTGGTCCTGCTGTTCGGGATCATGGCGCTGACCAAGACCTGGACGCCGAAGCTCGGCCTGGACCTGCGCGGCGGCACCACCATCACGCTGACCGCCCAGACCCTTGACGGCACCGGCACGGTCGCCGCCGACCAGCTGAACGAAGCGAAGAACATCATTCAGCAGCGGGTCGACGGCGCGGGTGTGGGGGAGTCGGACATCACGACCTCCGGTGGCAACCACATCAATGTGGCCGTCCCCGGCGCCACGAAGGACTCCCTGGTGGAGCAGGTCGGCCAGACCGCGCTGCTCTACTTCCGGGTCGTGTACGACGCCCAGGCCGTCGCGCCGGCGGCGACACCGACGCCGGTCCCGTCCGGGACGCCGACTCCGGGCACCACGCCGAAGCCCAGCGCCACGCCGAAACCCAGTGCGACGGTGAAGCCGAGCAGTACGCCGAAGGGCCGGGCCTGGAGCAGCGCACTGGGCAACGCCACGACGCCGAAGCCGACCACCGCGCCGAAGGCGAGCACCACGCCGAAGCCGAGCACGCCGGCCACGTCGACGGCTCCGCCGGCGACGAGCACCGCCGACGCGCTGAAGTACACGCCGGACGCTGCCACGCAGGCCAAGTTCGCGACCTTCAAGTGTGGCGACAAGCAGACCGACTATCCGGGCCAGGCCCTGTTCTCCTGCGACCGCGAACAGCAGAACAAGTACCTGCTCGGCCCGGCGATCCTGAACGGCACCGACCTGTCCGACGCCACCGCGGGCATCCCGCAGGGCGGCTTCCAGTGGCAGGTGAACCTGAAGTTCAGCGGCGAGGGCGGCAAGAAGTTCCTCGACGCGACGACGAACATCTCCGCCCGCGGCGAGGGCGCGAACCTGTTCGCGATCGTGCTCGATGGCGAGACCATCTCCACGCCGAGCGTGTCGCAGCCGATCCCGGGCGGCCAGGCGCAGATCACCGGCACGTTCACCGAGGCCGAGGCGCGTGACCTGGCGAACGTGCTGAAGTACGGCGCCCTGCCGATCAAGTTCGACGTCTCCTCGGTCGAGACGGTGTCGGCCCAGCTCGGCGGTGACCAGCTGTCCGCCGGGATCTGGGCCGGTCTGGCCGGCCTGGCGCTGGTCGTCATCTTCTGTTTCCTGTATTACCGCGGACTCGGCATCGTCGTGGTGATGTCGCTCGCGGTCGCCGGCGTCCTGACCGGTGCGTCGGTCATCCTGCTCGGCAAGGCGATCGGGTTCACCCTGTCGCTGGCCGGTATCGCGGGTCTGATCGTCGCCGTCGGTATCACCGCGGACTCGTTCATCATCTACTTCGAGCGCCTCCGGGACGAGGTGCGTGAGGGCCGCAGCCTGCGCTCGTCGGTGGAGACCGGCTGGGCCCGGGCCAAGCACACGATCATCGCGGCCGACTCGATCTCCCTGCTCGCCGCGGCCGTGCTGTACATCCTGGCGATCGGCAGCGTGAAGGGCTTCGCGTTCACGCTCGGCCTGACCACCCTGATCGACCTGGTCGTGGTCTTCATGTTCACCAAGCCGCTGGTCACGCTGCTGGCCCGGACCGAATTCTTCGGCCACGGGCACAAACTGTCCGGTCTGGATCCCGAGCATCTCGGCGTCGAACGGTTGCCTGGACAGACGAAACCGACGGTGCGGCCCCGGAAGACGCCGTCGACGCGCAAGCCGGTGGGAGGCGAGATCTGATGTCGAAGCTCGGACAGCTCGGTGCCAAGTTGCACCGCGGTGACGTCTCGTACGACTTCATCGGCCATCGCAAGCTCTGGTTCGGCGTCTCCCTGGCGCTGGTCGCCCTGTCGCTGATCGGGTTGTTCGCCCGCGGTCTGGCGCTCGGCATCGAGTTCAAGGGCGGTGTCGAGTACCAGGCGAAGGTCAAGGTCACCGACAGCACGGTCGACGACTTCACCAGAGTGGTGAAGGCGACCAATGCGAAGGACCTCGGTGACCCGGTCGTCACGACGATCGGCCCCGGGTCGGTGCGGGTGCAGACCAAGCCGCTGAACCAGGACGACATCGCGAAGGTGCGGGCCGCGGTCGCCAAGGAGGCCGGCGTACCGCTGGAGCAGGTGACCTCGCAGCAGATCGGCGCCTCCTGGGGTCAGCAGATCGCGAACAAGGCGATTCTCGCGCTGATCGTGTTCCTGGTCCTGGTGTTCGCGGTGATCTGGCTGTACTTCCGAGAAGCCAAGGCCTCGATGGCCGCCATCATCGCGCTGATCCACGACGTCACGATCACGGTCGGTGTGTACGCGATCATCGGCTTCGACGTGACGCCGGCGACGGTGATCGGCGTACTCACGATCCTCGGTTACTCGCTGTACGACACGGTCGTGGTGTTCGACAAGGTCCGGGAGAACACCCGGGGCATCACCGCGTCCAACCGGTACACCTACTCGGACGCGACCAACCTGGCCGTCAACCAGACTGTCGTACGGTCGATCAACACCACGATCACGGCGCTGCTGCCGGTCGGCGCAATTCTCGTCGTGGGCACCGTCGTGCTGGGCACCGGGCCGCTGAAGGACCTGTCACTGGCGCTGTTCGTCGGTATCGCCGTCGGTGCCTACTCGTCGATCTTCATCGCGCCGGCTCTGCTCGCGGTCTTCAAGGAGCGCGAGCCGGGCATGCAGGCGCTGAACCGCCGGGTCAAGGCCAAGCGGGCCCAGGCCGCTGGTGTGAGTGCTCCGGTCGCGGTGGCGGCCGCGGGCGCCGCTCCGGTGCGGAACGCCGTACCGGACACGCCCCGCAAGCAGGACCGGCCGACCGGTACGGCGCCGGCGCCGGCGGCTCGCCCAATGAAGGCGACCGCGGCGGGCCGTCCGCAGCCGTCACGTAAGCCGCGGTCGAAGCGCGGCAAGTGATGCGGTCGCTTGAGCAGGTCCTGTCCGACGGCATCCGCGACATTCCGGACTACCCGCAGCCGGGGGTGGTGTTCAAGGACATCACCCCGCTGCTGGCCGACCACAGCGGCTTCGCCCAGGTGGTCGAGGCGCTGGCCGCGTCCGGACGGGACGACGACGGGGACCCGGTGGTCGACAAGGTGGTCGGGATCGAGGCGCGCGGGTTCATCCTGGCCGCCCCGGTCGCGCTCGCCCTCGGCACCGGGTTCGTGCCGGTACGGAAGAAGGGGAAGCTGCCGGCGGCGACGTACGAGGAGTCGTACGCGCTGGAGTACGGCGAGGCGACCATCGAGGTGCACCAGGACGCGTTCGCCCCGGGGGACCGGGTGCTGGTGATCGACGACGTCCTGGCCACCGGCGGCACGGTCAAGGCGTGTCTGCGCCTGATCCGCCGCTGTGGCGCCGAGGTGCTGGGGACGGCGGTTCTGCTGGAGCTCTCGTTCCTGCCCGGCCGCAAACGACTCGCTGACGAGGAGCTGACGGCCCTCCTCACGGTCTGAAATCTGTGGACTACCCGGCGTGTTGTCCACAGGGGGTTTCTGCCTCGGTGGCCGGTGCCCCCTAGACTGGGGGTCTGTCGGCGGAGGGACACGACGTGGGCGAAGACCCGGCGATGACATCGGCAGTGCCGAACGCGGTGCCGAACGTGGTACCGCAGGAGCCTCCGCGCGCGCCCGCACCGACGCGCCCGGCGCCCGTGTCGCCGCCTGCCGCCCAACCGCCGCGCATCGCACCGGCCCGGGTCCGTGCCCGGCTCGCCCGCCTCGGCGGCACCAGGCACCCCAACCGGGCGCCGATGCTGGAGCCGCTGTTCCGGGTTGTCCGAGCGACCCACCCGAAGGCCGACCTCGGCATGATCGAGCGCGCCTACCGGACCGCGGAGAAGTACCACACCGGCCAGCTCCGCAAGAGCGGCGACGCGTACATCACCCACCCGCTCGCGGTCGCTACCATCCTGGCCGAGCTCGGCATGACGGCGCCGACCCTGTGCGCCGCGCTCCTGCACGACACCGTCGAGGACACGCCGTACACGGTCCAGGAGCTGACCGGCGAGTTCGGCGAAGAGATCGCCATGCTGGTCGACGGCGTCACCAAGCTGGACAAGGTCAAGTACGGCGAGTCCGCGCAGGCCGAGACCATCCGCAAGATGGTCGTCGCGATGGCCAAGGACATCCGGGTGCTGGTGATCAAGCTCGCCGACCGGTTGCACAACATGCGCACACTCGGCTTCCTGCGCCAGGAGAAGCAGGAGCGGATCGCCCGCGAGACGCTGGAGATCTACGCCCCGCTGGCCCACCGGCTGGGTATGAACACGATCAAGTGGGAGCTCGAGGACCTGTCGTTCTCGACCCTGCACCCGAAGGTGTACGACGAGATCGTCCGGCTGGTCGCCGAGCGCGCACCGTCCCGGGACGAGTACCTCGCCTCCGTGATCGACCAGGTGCACGAGGACCTGCGCGGGGCCAAGGTGAAGGCGACGGTCACCGGCCGGCCGAAGCACTACTACTCGATCTACCAGAAGATGATCGTCCGCGGCCGCGAGTTCGGCGACATCTACGACCTGGTCGGCATCCGCGTGCTGGTCGAGTCGGTCCGGGACTGCTACGCGGCCCTCGGCATACTGCACGCGCGGTGGAATCCGGTGCCCGGCCGGTTCAAGGACTACATCGCGATGCCGAAGTTCAACATGTACCAGTCGCTGCACACCACGGTGATCGGCCCGCAGGGCAAGCCGGTGGAGCTGCAGATCCGGTCGTTCTCGATGCACCGCCGGGCGGAGTACGGCATCGCCGCGCACTGGAAGTACAAGGAGGACCCGACGACGGCCGCGCCGGCCGAGGCCGGGGCGCCCAGCACCGAGATCGGCGGGCCGAACGAGATGCCCTGGGTGCGGCAGCTCGTCGACTGGCAGCGGGAGACCTCCGACCCGTCGGAGTTCCTCGACTCACTGCGGTTCGAGATCAACAACTCCGAGGTCTACGTCTTCACCCCGCGCGGTGACGTGATGTCGCTGCCGACCGGATCGTCGCCGGTCGACTTCGCGTACGCGATCCACACCGAGGTCGGGCACCGCTGTATCGGTGCCCGGGTCAACGGCCGGCTCGTGCCGCTGGAGAGCACCCTCGAGAACGGTGACGTCGTCGAGGTCTTCACCTCGAAGGCGCAGGGCGCCGGCCCGTCGCGCGACTGGCTCACGTTCGTCAAGAGCCCCCGCGCGCGGAACAAGATCAAGCACTGGTTCTCCAAGGAGCGCCGCGACGAGGCGATCGAGCACGGCAAGGACGCGATCGCCAAGCAGCTCCGCAAGGAGGGCCTGCCGTTGCAGCGCCTGCTGTCGCACGAGACCCTCACAGCGGTAGCCAACTCGCTGCGCTACCCGGACGTCACCGGTCTGTACGCCGCGGTCGGCGAGAGCCACGTCAGCGCACAGGCCGTCGTACGGCGTCTGATCGAGACGTACGGCGGTGAGGAGGGCGCGGCCGAGGACCTGGCCGAGGGCCTGCGGCTGCCGCAGACGCGGGAGCGGCGCAAGCGGACGGCTCGCGGCGATGCCGGTGTCATCGTCAAGGGCGCGACCGACATCCTGTCGAAGCTCGCCCGGTGTTGTACGCCGGTGCCGGGTGACGAGATCATCGGCTGGATCACGCGTGGTGCCGGGGTTTCGGTGCACCGGGCGGACTGCGCCAACGTCGAGAACCTGCAGGCGCAGCCGGAGCGGATCGTCGAGGTCGAGTGGGCGCCGACGGCTCAGTCCGTCTTCCTGGTCGCGATCCAGGTCGAGGCGCTGGACCGCGCGCGGCTGCTGTCGGACATCACCCGGGTGCTGTCGGACTACCACGTGAACATCCTGTCCGCGGCGCTCACCACGACGCGTGACCGGATCGCCAAGTCCCGTTTCACCTTCGAGATGGGCGACCCGACACACCTGGGCCACGTCCTCAAGGCGGTACGCTCGGTCGAAGGTGTCTTCGACGTTTACCGCGTCACTCAGTAGGTCCGGTGGGCAACTGGTTCGGCGGCTCGGCCTCCGGGCCGCGCCTCAAGCTGTCCAACGGGGGCTCGGAAGTCTTCCTGGACGTACTCGCGCTGGCCGCGTGCGACCTGGCGACGACGGACTTCGAGCGCGGGTTCGCGTTGTTGCTGTGCAACTCGCGGGTCGGGTTGGGCAACGAGAGCTTCGACCTGGACGAGCTGCCGTGGTCGTCCGCCGACTGGAAGGCGGAGCGGGAATTCCTGCTCCGGGTGATCGAGCTGGCGAAGGCGCATTCCCGGTGGGAGCTGCTCAGCTACGAGCCGTCGTACGCCGATCGGTATCTGGCGGATTACCACGAGGTGGTCCGGGGCTATCACCCGCCCGCGGAGCCGGCCGAGCTGCCACGGATGTGGGACCTGGATCCGGCGGGCGCTGCATTCAGCCGTTGCCCGAAGCACGGGTTGTTCCTTGGCGACTACACGGACTGCCGGGTGTGTTTGTAAGGCGAGGGAGACTACGGCATGGTTTCTTCGGGCGGAGTCGGGCGCCGGGGTCTGCTGATCGCCGGCACCGGGCTGCTGGCGGGCTGCAGCGGTTCCTCGGATGAAGATCAGCCGAGTACCTCGGTCGCGTCGAGCCCGTCGGGGACGCCGTTCGCATCGGGCCCGCCAAGCGCATCGGGCCCGCCGAGCGCGCCCGGCACGTCGACTACGCCCAGTGCGCCGGCCTCCACTCCAACCGTCGCGCTTCCCTCGGTGCGAGCCTGGGTGCCGGGATCTGGGGAGATCCAGCCTGAGGCAAAGCGGGTAGCCGTGGCTGCGGTGGTGAAGCTGCTGCAACCATCGGGGACCCGGGCTGTGGTTGAGGTGATCGACGCGCAGTACGGCGGGATCCTGAGTGACACGGCGAGTGTGCTGGTGCCTTGCCGGGTGTCCACGATCAGCGGTGGTCGTGTCGTCACCGGCGGTACGACGGTGGACGTACGGCTGAGCAGGTCGCGGGGGAGTTGGCGGGTGACGGCGACCCATCCGGCCAAGCCTGGCACCGCGGCGGCGCGGCTCTCGGCGGCGACTCGGCAGGTGCTGGTGAGTGAGCGAATCGCGTTGCCTCCTGCGTCCGCGGCTGATATCCGGTCGGGACAGGTGCATGACAGCGTGCTCACGACGATCCTGCAGCTCGCCAAGACCTACCGGATCGGGATCAGCGTGATCCGCTCTGGTCATCCGTTGGATGTCTTCGGCACCGACCGGCCGAGCGATCACCCGCGTGGGCGTGCGTTCGACACCTGGCAGATCGACGGTCACGCGGTCGTTGCCCCGGGCACCTCACGGTCGCTGGTCACGTCGTACATGCGGGCCGCCGAGTCGCTCGGCTCGTACAACGTCGGTGGGCCGTATCAGCTGTCCGGTG
>Ga0193707_1000451_pt1 | contig 14044 bp, 13 predicted proteins | sample U3c2metaG_FD_143043 | JGI IMG/M metagenome (GOLD analysis project Ga0193707, IMG submission 143043) | Soil microbial communities from a riparian zone of the East river system, Colorado, United States - U3c2 | ecosystem: Environmental > Terrestrial > Soil > Riparian zone | place: USA: East River... | reverse complement strand
GCGACCGATTGCTCGAGGGTCAGCGCGTCGGCGCCAACATAGGTGGCATTAAGTAGGATCTCCGGCGGGGCGAGTTCGGGGAACTGCGCGATCGGCAGTTGCACCATGGCGACAATGCCGATGATCACCGTAATGATCGCAATGACCATGGCCACGATAGGACGGTTGATGAAGAACTTTGACATGGTGATTTACCTCGGTTCAGATTTTTCTGTGGGCGCGGATTTGGCTTCGGGCATCGCTTTGAGCGGCTTAGGGTTGACCGTCATGTCCGCATGCACCCTCTGGATCCCCTCGGCGACGACTCTCTCGCCCGGCTTCAACCCCTCCTGAACCATCCAAAGTGAGCCCACGCGCTCACCGACCTTAACCGGCCTGATACTAACCTTGTTATCCTTGCCCACTACGGCCACCTGGTAACCACCTTGCAGCTCTGTCACCGCACGCTGGGGAACAAGGAGGGCGCCTTTTTTAGTCGTAGTGATCGCCCGTACGCGGGCGAACTGGCCGGGGCGAAGGATATTCCCCGGATTGGGAAACAGTCCCTGCAGCCGTAGCGTTCCGGTCTTCACATCCACCTGGCGGTCTGCGAAAGAAAAGCTGCCTTCGTGGGGGTAACGCGATCCATCAGCCAAAATCATTTCCAGCCCTAACTGTCTCTCTTGCTCGGCGCGTTTCGCCGCATCCGGATTTTCCTTAATATAATTGAGGTATCCCTTTTCGCTGACGGGAAAGTAGACTTTGATCGGGTCAAGCGTGGACACAGTCGTTAGCAAACTGGTCGGCCCCACGAGATCCCCAATCTGTGCTTGGGCGACGCCGACAATGCCGTCAATCAGCGAGACGATCCTGGTAAAGCTCAGATTTAACTGGGCGGCATCCACTTGGGCGCGCGCCGCATCGATCTGCGCTTTGGCCGCCCGGACTTGCGCCTGGGCTGCGACATTCCCTTGAACGGCGTTGTCGAGGTCTTGCTGGCTAACCGCCTGCTCTTTGGCCAGCGGCGTGTAGCGATTCACGTCGAGCTGAGCTTTGACTTGATTCGCTTCAGCCTGCGCGAGCTGCCCTTCAGCATTGGCGCGCTGTGCTTTGGCCTGATCCAGGGCCGCCTGAAAAGTTCGCGGATCGATCTCAAACAGCAACTGGCCCTTTTTCACAAAAGAGCCTTCTTGATAGGTCTGGCGGAGTAGATAGCCGGTTACCTGCGCCTTGATCTGTGCATTGACGAACCCTTCCAAGGTGCCGACCCACTCGTTCCAGATAGGAACATCCTTTTGCTCGACCTGAACCACCTCGACTTCTGGCGGACGCGCCTGCGGTTGCTCGGATTTGCCACAGCCGAGTGAACTCAGCAGAATCACACTCGCAATGACCTGCCAGACGGTTGGACCGCGTTTCACGGGCGTATCTATTTGCGGAAATTTAAAAACGAACCATTCATCACTGCATTTTATGCGCATGCGAATCCTCGCTAGCTCAATCACCCGAGTGTTGCTACTAGATTTTCCCAGCGGCGATGAACCTTTTCTATTTTGTCGGCATCGACTAACTTCCTGTCACGGCATACTGTGCTCAAATCGTCGCCACCGCTATAGGCGCTTGAGCATAACCTTTAGCTCTTCTCGGCATGCCTCCGTGAAATCTTTGAGCGGATCCATGTGTTCTTCGCGCGTTAATTTGTATAGATCCTCAAATTTTCTCGGCGGACGACTATAGGAATCGACAATGCTGTCCGCGACCTTTTCCGCAGCTAACAGCACCTTATCTCCGGCGTTCAGTCTCATGCGACCGATCAGCGAATACATTCCGATAAGCGAGTCTGTGTTTTCCAAGGTTTTATCCAACGAATCGGCGTACAGGTTCGCCGCCTCTTTGATGAACTGCGAATACAGCTCTTCGCGATGCGCCACATCTCGTGACAGCAAGTCGCGGTGCGCCTGGTTGCGCTGGGTGAAGAAGGTTGTCAAGAACGAAGCGAGTCCACCCACTACCGAGCCCGCGATAGCAGCGAGCGCAGTGATCGCAACAGATTGAGTAGCGGCATCCATAGTTCCCTCAGCTAGGCTCGGCCGATGCCCGGTGACAAGGCAATTTTTGCTGTGGTTCTTCTCGACATCTTTCAATCTCCTATTACATTCATTTGGCGACGTCGCTGCGCAGTGACGTCGCGATGCGCGAGATCAACTCGACGTCCCGAAGGGTCAGCATCTGCTCGAGGTCCTTCGAGAAGATCATCTCCAGCGACCAGGAGAGCGCCACCCGCGTCTTCTTCGCCAGGCGCGGAAGCTTGAGCAGGTAAACGCAACGCCAGAGCAACCAGGCGGCGAAGCCCGAGAAGTTCATGCCGAGGATGTTTGCGACGCCGTGCCGGTGGCCGATCGATGCGAGCTGGCCAATGGTGGAGAAGCGGAACGGCTTCTTTTGACGGCCCGCGAGAACCGTCTCGATGTTCTTTGCTGCGTGCCGGGCTTGCCGCAGCGCGTGCTGCGCCGTCGGCGGTTGCGGCCCGCCGGTGTTGGTGTCGGGCACGGCGGCGCAATCGCCGATTGCCCAGAGTCCCGGGAAACCCGGCACCTGCAAGAACTCGTCGACCATTATCCGCCCCTTCTCCTTCTTGCACGGCAGCTGCGCGATCACGGGGTTGGGCGTCACCCCCGCAGTCCAGACGAGCGTGGCCGCCGGCACCGCTTCGCCGGATGAGACCGCGACGAGCGAGTCGATGTAACTAGTCACCTTCGTCCCCGGGCGGATCTCCACGCCGCGGCCGGCTAGCTTCTGCTGCGCGTAACGGCCGAGCGGTTCGCCAAGTTCGGGCAGCACAACCTCGCCGGGATGGATCAGGACGACACGCGCCTCTTGTGGCGCGAGCTGCGGGTAGTAACGGAGAGCTTCGTGAACGAGGTCGTTTATGGCCCCGATGGTCTCGACACCGGCGAAGCCAGCGCCAGCGACGACAAACGTCAGTATCCGCTTGCGAACGGCAGCGTCGGGCTCGGGGCTCGCCATCTCCAGAATCGCAAGTATGCGTGCGCGGAGCAGTGCGGCGTCGCCAAGGGTCTTCAGCGTCACCGCGTTTTCGGCCACGCCTTGCAACCCGAAAAAGTTAGTCTCCGAACCCAAGGCGAGCACGAGGTGATCATAGTCGAGGTCGAGCGAAACCGGGCGCAGGCCGCGGGTGCAATGCACCCGTTTCGCGGCCAAGTCAATCGACCGCACGTCGGCCTGGACAAACTGCACCCGCTTGAGCATCCGGCGAATCGGGTTCACGATGTCGCTCGGGTTTAGGTCGCCGGAGGCGACTTCGTGCAGCATCGGCGTAAACAGCAGGAAGTTGTCGCTGCTCACCAACGTCACTTCGACGTCGGCGCGTCGAGCGAGTGTCTTGTCGAGTCGAAGCGCCGTGTACACCCCGCCGAAGCCACCGCCGAGGATCAGTATCTTGGTTTTGTTATTCATGTTGTGAAGCTGCGGATGGAATGGCATATCACCATTCCGCACCCCTTCATCTCAACTCGGCACACCGTTGACAAAATCGAGGATTGCCGGAATCACCGTCTGAGGTGCTTCTTCCATCAGCCAGTGACCCGCGCCCACAACAACCTGACCTCGGACATCGGAGGCCACCAGCTTTGCTTGCTCGATGAGGAAGTTGCCGCTCGCCTTTTCGCCGGTCAGCACCAGCACCGGCATTGCGAGACGGCTCGCGCCCAACTGGGCGAAATCTTGCGCGTCGCGTTCGAAGTTACGGAAATACTCGAAGCCGGCGCGCATGCCCCCGAGTTGTGCGTAGGCTTGTGCGTAGATGCGGCGATCGGCCTCCGGTACCGAGTGTTTCGGATCGGCGGCGAAATCGTTCCAGAAGTGTTCGAAGTAGGTCCGCTCGCGCCCGTGAACCAGCGCCAGCGGCACATCGCCGTAGAAGTGAAAATGCCAAAGGTCGCGCAGCAGCCATACGTCTTTCCAGTTCCCAATGCCGGGGAGAAACGCGTCCATCAGCACCACGCGCTCAGTGGCCTGCGGGAACTGCGCGGCGAACGCGTAGGCGACCATCAATCCGATGTCGTGGCCGACGATGCTGACGCGATCCAATCCTAACGACGCCGTCAATTCGTGAATGTCGACGGCCATGTTCTTCTTGTCATAGCCGCCCTCCGGCTTGGACGAACCACCGGCGCCGCGAAGATCGGGAACGATGACAGTGTGGCGCTGAGCGAGCAACGGCATGATCGGATGCCACATATGGCTGGTTTCGGCATAGCCGTGCAGCAAAACCACCGGGCTGCCCTTGCCGCCGATGAGGTAGCGCAGTCGAACTCCGTTGACCTCGGCAAAGCGCTCGGCAAAACCGGAGTCGACTGTGGCGGCGGCCTCTGCCATGCCGGGAGAAGATAGCGGCGGCAGTGCAACGAGTAGTTCTTCAGTCGTGAGAATTGCATGCGCGAACGTCGGTCCGTTCAGCTCGTGCGCCGCGCGCATCATCTCGCGATTAAATGCCGCGGTTGCGTCCTTCACCAACGTGACGTAATAGCCGAGCTCCATCGCGAAGCGGGACGTCGACTCGATGCAAGTGTTCGCCAGCAAACCGATCACGATGACGTTTTCGATGCCATGCTGTTTGAGCTGTTGATCGAGATCGGTGTTGGCAAAACCGCTCTGGGCCCAATGCTCCTTGATGATGACGTCGTCTTCCTGGGGCGCGAAATCAGGATGCCATTCGCCGCCCCAGGTTCCTTTGGCAAAAGTCTGTCGTTTGCCCGAGGCGATCTGGCTTGGATTAGGGTGTCTCCACTTTGCGTAATCACCCGGCTCCCAGCGATGGTGCGGCACGATGAAGAGCTGAATCTTTGCAGCGCGCACTGCCGCAACGATCTGGCGCAAATGATCGAGAAGGTGTTCTTCCTCGGCGATCTCTTTGAGCAAGGGCCACAGTTTGCCGCCCTCGCTGAGAAAATCGTTGTAGGGGTCGACTAACAGCAGGCCGGTTCTGTCTGAGAGATAGTTGGTTGTAGTCATATGATTTTTTTTCTGTCTAATCTTCGCCCGAGCTCCGCGATCGAGCAGCGCTGCCCTGATCGCATGTTACCTATCAAGCCAAATCGAATACAAGAATCTCGGCGTGATCGAGAGACTTGAGTTCCAGCGCGCTTTCTTCGCTGATAGCCGCGCCATCGCCTGCGTTCAGTAACATGCCATTAAGCTTCACGGCACCGCGCGCCACTTGTGTCCAGATATTGCGGCTTGGCTTGAGGGAAAAATTTAACTGCTCTCCAGGAGAGAAACGCGCGGCCCAGACGTCCACATCCTGATGCACGGTGACGGAACCATCGCGCCCATCTTTCGCAGCGATAAGAGTCCATTTGCCGCGCTGCTCATCGAGTGAAAAAGCGCGCTGTTCATAACCCGGCGGCAAACCTGTCTCGTCTGGGATGATCCAAATCTGCAGGAAGTGCACGGGCTCGGTTTGCGATGCGTTGTACTCGCTGTGGCTGATGCCTGTTCCCGCGCTCATTCGCTGCACATCACCGACGCGAATGACGGAGCTCGTGCCCGTGCTGTCTTTATGCGCCAAAGCGCCTTCGAGCACATAGGTGATGATTTCCATGTCGCGGTGCGAGTGGGTCGGGAACCCGGCGCCGGGAACAACCCGATCTTCGTTGATGACGCGCAGATCACTGAAGCCCATCTGCTGCGGATCATAATAGTCGCCGAAAGAGAACGTGTGGCGGCTGTCGAGCCAGTCAAATCTGGAATGTCCCCTTTTATCCCCAAAGCGCACAGTGATCATCTTGCCTCCTTAATCGTTTGCAGAAATGAAATGCGCGACGACTGGCGGTTGGTCACCGATGTGAAACGCCCGTGACACTTCTTCGGCCTCATGGTCTGCGATCGTGACGCGCTCGTGCTGGCGCATATGCTCCGCCCATGATTCGACGAGAAACGTTTCGACGTAATGCGTCGGACTAGCGGGATCATTGAACAGCCCCCACCGCATGGCGCCGTCGCGAAGCCGCTGCTGCCGCATTTGGCGCATCGCCTGTTTGAATGCATGAGACCGTTCGGGTTCGATAAGATAATCGATCACCACGAGCACGGGTCCGTGGTCGGGTTGAGGCTCAACCTGAATGTGGGGCTCGGGCCAGTGCAACGACGGGGTTAGATCGACCTTTTCACCCCAGGCCAGCCGATATCGCGTTGCCACAGTAAGTCCGGCAATCAATCCCACTGCGGCGAGCAACAAAGTCGTTGGAATTCCCAAGCGCGCGGCTACAGCGCCCCAGACAATGCTCCCGGCAGCCGTGCCGCCCTGAAAAACCAGCAAGTAGACCGCTAGCGCACGGCCTCTTACCCATGCGGGAGCCGTCTTTTGCGCTGCGGCGTTAAAGCTCGCCATCAGCGCGATCCACGCGGCTCCGCCCGCCACCAGAGCCGCGCCTACCACGTAGACATCGCGCGCATAGGCGAGCACTAACGTTATGCCGCCGAACAGCACGGTCGCTGCGGCTACCAGCGCGTCGAGCGAAAGCTTTGCTTTTATTTTCGGTAATATTGCGGATCCGAGAATTGCGCCGATACCCAAGCACCCAAGCAACATACCGTAGCCGACTGCGCCGAGACCTAATTGGTCTCGAGCAACAAGCGGAAGCAGCGCCCAAAGAGCGGCGCCGCACAGAATGAATGCTCCCGAGCGGACAAGCACGACCTGTAAAGGTGGTGCGTGACGCACATACCGTATTCCTGCCCGGATGGCCCCGATCACATGCTCGGGCGGCAAGCGGTTCACGCGCGACTCTCTTTGCCAACGGTAGATTACGAAGAGAACAACAACAAAAGAAGCCGCGTTGAGCAGGAATACGGCCCCCGGTCCAACAGCGGCAACGATGACACCGCCCAACGCAGGGCCGACGGCACGGGCAACGTTGAACCCGGCTCCGTTTAGCGCCACGGCCTCCTGCAATTCAGCAGGGCGAACCAATTCGGGAACCACCGCCTGCCAGGCGGGGCCGTTCATGGCCGCACCCAAACCAAGCGCGAAGGTCAAGCCTAACAATATCATGGGTGTGATAGCGCCGAGCAACGTTGCTACGCCGAGCGCGGTGGCGGCCAGCAACATCCAACCCTGGGTTAACAGTAGAAGCCGGCGGCGGTCGACGACGTCGGCGAGCGCTCCGGCAGGCAACGCAACCAGAAAAACCGGCAGGCTCGTCGCCGCTTGTACTAATGCAACCACCATGGGCGACGGTGTGAGCAGAGTCATCAGCCACGCTGCGCCTACATTTTGCATCCAGGTTCCGACGTTCGATACCACCGAAGCGATCCAGAGAGCGCGAAATACCGGCTGCCGAAGCGGGCTCCACGGTGAAACACTCTCTTGTCCGAGTGGCGGCTCAGTCTTGGACTGTGCAAAATCGGTGTGTACAGGGCGACTCATACTGGCTGTTCTTTTCTAGACGCGCGCCTATCTGCTTGTCGGTTCCGTGCGGCTCGATTAATGTCGACTGCGGGATTGTTGCTCCGGCGGCCGAACAGCCATGCGTCCACTGACCACGGACCCGCTCCGCTCAGAGCCAGGCACAGGCTTGCGGCCAGATAGAAAGACGGATTGATGAATGGCTCGCCGCGGTTAATCAAAAAAATCGTCGCCGTGATCATCGTCCCAGCGATGCCCAATGCCGCTAACGGCGTAAGTGCGCCGAGGATTAACAGGATGCCGCCGATGAGTTGAGTCGACATCGTGGCCAGCGCCAACCAAACGGGAATACCGAACTCTGCGGCGAACTCCGACGGATGCATCAGTTTGCCGGTTCCGTGCTGGATGAAAGCAAATCCAACGAACAGCCGAAGGATTAACAGCGCCAAAGCGAGCCGGGTATGAGTGCCGGTTGGAAAGATCAAGGTTCGTAAGTTGTCATACATATTCGCCACCAGCCGCCGAGTTAATTAGTGAAGCCAGGAATGAAACACTTTCACGACCACTGGCATCACGATCCAAGTGAGACAGACGACAATCGCAGCGGCGACAATCGCTGAACTTAGAAGGATTGGAAAATTAGAGACACGCGGCCCGATCAAAGTCCCAACCAGCAAACTGGTCGGCCAGACACCGAGCCACGTCAACAGCGCCATCTTCCATCGCGCCGGCGGATCGACGGTGCGAAACCAGGCTTCTAAACCATGCAGCTCACGGTACGTTCGCTCCCCTTCGGTCAATTCAGCTACATGTTTCTGCCATCTGCCGAACAGATCCGAACGATAGAACGCGTCTCTTTCATGCTCACTCGTAAATGTTCGCAGGATGCCGTACTCGCGAGAATTAGCGCCGGGCGGTGGCGAAATGAGATGCACCCCTAAAACTCCTAGGTGATCGAGCGAACTCTGGAAAAATTCTCGAAGGCTGTCCTCGAAAGCTCGTTCATTTCCAGCTTTTACTTTGCGGGTAATTGCGGCGTGGATTGGCATGATGTCTCTCTTCACTTCCTCTCCCTTGAAGGGAGAGGATCAAGGTGAGGGTGATCCAGCTTCGCTGACGGCACCCCTATCCAACCTTTCCCCGTCGAGGGGAAAGCTCGGAACAGAATCCGTGCTCCTTTACTTAAAACTTTGAGAGTCCCCCTATCAGCGCTGCGGTTTACCCATCATTGCTGAGTCAAATGAAGCATCCACAGCCAAGCCACCAAGGAGACCACGCGCCACCGCCCGCCTCATGATTGTGAGCGGCGCGAAGTTTGGCCGAAACCATCGCATGACGAGTCTCCGCCAATTCGGCCGTTCTAGAATTTGATTGCCAATAACCGCCGTAAGTTTCCACCGGTGACCAATCCGGCGAGACCGGCAAAGGCGGCGGCGACAATCTGGCGAATTCCGTGGCCGCGTACACAACTTTTCCCCCGACAATCGTCAGCACTGATTCCAGCTGCTTAATTTGGTCCTCCGGAATAGAAAAATAATCCGCGGAAAGAACGGCTATATCCGCCAACTGGCCCGGTGCGATGGAGCCCTTCTTTCCTTCCTCACTTGAGAACCAACTGCTCCCCACCGTGTAGAGGCGCAGCGCTTCCATGCGTTCGAGGCGATTGTTTTCCGGGTACAGCGCAGCACCGCCGACGGTCTTCCCCGTGACGAGCCAGTAAAGCGCGACAAACGGATTGTAGCTCGCGACACGCGTCGCGTCCGTGCCCGCGCCGACCGGCACACCCGTCTCCAACATCCGGCGGATCGGCGGCGTGCGCTCTGCTTGTTTTGCGCCGTAGCGGTCGACGAAGTATTCGCCTTGAAAGGCCATACGGTGTTGAATCGCGATGCCGCCGCCAAGCGCTTTGATTCGCTCGATGTTGCGGTCGGAGATGGTTTCACAATGATCGAAGAACCAGTGCAGACCCGAGAATGGAACCTCACGATTGATTTCTTCATAGACGTTCAGCGCGCGCGTGATCGTTTCATCATAAGTCGTATGCAGGCGAAACGGCCAACGATTTTCGACGAGATGACGGATGACCGCCTTAAGCTCGGACTCCATCACGGGCGGCATGTCAGGACGGGGCTCGAGGAAGTCTTCGAAATCCGCCGCCGAATAGACGAGCATTTCGCCGGCGCCGTTTACTCGATAGAAATCGTCGCCCACTCCGGGCTTCGTCATCTGCGTCCATTGACGGAAGTCCGCCAACTCCTCCTTCGGCTTCTGCGTGAACAGGTTGTACGCCAACCGCAGCGTCATCTCGCCGCGTTTGTTCAGCTCATTGATGACTTCGTAATCGTCCGGATAGTTTTGAAATCCCCCGCCGGCGTCGATCACGCTGGTCACGCCGAAGCGATTGAGCTCGCGCATAAAGTGGCGCGTCGAATTCATCTGATCTTCGCGCGACAGCTTCGGTCCCCTCGCGAGGGTGGAATAAAGGATGCTCGCATTCGGTCTGGCGATCAGTAATCCGGTGGGATTGCCTTGTTTATCGCGCTGAATTTCGCCGCCGATCGGCGCGGGCGTGTCTTTGCTGTAACCGACAGCGCGCAACGCCGCGCCGTTCAAAAAAGCGCGATCGTAAAGATGCAGCACGAACACCGGCGTGTCGGGTGCGGCTCGGTTGATCTCTTTCAGAGTCGGCATGCGCCGCTCGGCGAATTGGAACTCCGTCCAGCCGCCGACCACGCGCACCCATTGTGGCGGCGGAGTGCGCTGCGCTTGCTCCTTGAGCATGCGCAGCGCGTCTGCGAGCGACGGCACGCCGTCCCAGCGCAGTTCCATGTTGTAGTTGAGGCCGCCACGGATCGGATGCATGTGCGAGTCGTTGAGGCCGGGAATCACCGTCCTGCCGCCGAGATCGATCACTTCGGTGTTCGCGCCGCGAAGAGCCATGATCTGTTCATTGGATCCGACCGATCCGAACCGCCCGTTCTGGATAGCAAACGCCTGGGCGAACGAGCGCTGCTCATCCTGAGTCGCGATGCGTCCAATCATCAAAATCAAATCCGGCTCTGTATTTTTTGTCGCCATGCTGCATCCTCCGAACAGATGGGACACTCCCATCAATGCGGCTAGTTTTAGAACGTCCCGTCGCGTCTGTTCCATTATTTGTGCGCAGCCGCGGCGGCAGGCACGACGTATTCGGGAAACTTTGTCGCCGGCGCGCCGTGCACCATCGTGTAGGCGTACTCCGCACCAACGCCGTATGCGCCAAAATGGCTCTTCACGATGTCCATCACCGCGTCATACGTATCCTTGTTGGCCCAATCGCGCTGCCACTCGAGCATTACGGAGAGCGCCGTGACCGGCTTGGCACCGGCCTGGATCACACGCTTCATCGCATTATCGTGCGAGAGCTGGCTAACATCGCCGCAGCAGTCCTCGACGACATAAATTTCATAACCGTCGTGAATCGCTTGAATCGTTGGGAGCGCCACGCAGGTCTCGGTCCACAGTCCGGACAAGACGATTTTTTTCTTGCCGCTCTTTTCGATGGCAGCGACGAAGTTCTTGTCGTCCCAGGAGTTCATCGAAGAACGTTCGATGGGCGTCTGGTTCGGAAAGACCGCTTGGATCTGCGGCCACATGTTGCCGCTGAAGCTCTTGGTTTCCACGGTGCTGAGAACGACGGGAACGTCGAAAACCTTCGCGGCTTTCGAAAGCGCGACGTTATTGTTGATGATCGTTTGGCGGTCGAAATTGGCGACGCCAAAAAGCATCTGCGGTTGCAGATCGATAATCGCGACAACGCAGTTGTCCGGGGTCAGCAGTCCTTTTTCACTGCGTTTCGCGCGACCATTGTTCTGAGCCATAAGTTTCTCCTCCTTAAAGTTAGTTCACAACGTTATTGCCTTAACACCGGTAGTTCTAATCCTCTTTGGCCATCAATCGGTGGATCGCCGCGGCGATCTCTTCGACGTGTGTTTCCAGCGCGAAATGTCCCGTATCAAGAAACTTCACAACGGCATTGGGATTATCGCGACGATACGCCTCGGCGCCGGGTGGGATAAAAAACGGATCATGCTTGCCCCAGATCGCAAGCAGCGGCGGCTTGGCGTCGCGGAAATATTGCTGGAATGCCGGATACAGCGCGAGATTCGAAGCGTAGTTGAGAAAGAGATCGAGCTGGATGTCTTTATTGCCGGGGCGCTCTAATAGAGCGGAGTCCAAGGTGTAGGATTCTGGCGCGACCATCTCCGGGTTCGCGACGCCATGCGTGTACTGCCAGCGTGTGCCCTCGAAGGTCAACAAGGCGTCACAGACTGCGTTACGATTCTCCGCTGTAGGCTCCGCCCAGTAGCGCCGAATCGGGTCCCATGCATCGCTCAGGCCTTCTTCATACGCATTGCCATTCTGCGAGAGGATCGCGGTCACTCGCTCCGGGTGCTTCATGGCAAGCCTGTAACCTACAGGCGCGCCGTAATCGAAGACATAAAGCGCGTAGCGCTGCAAACGAACCACCTCGGTAAAGGCTTCGATGACCGTCGCAAGATTGTCAAAGGTATATTTGAACTGCGATCGCGGCGGCGATTGCGAAAAGCCGAAGCCAGGAAGATCCGGGGCCACGATGTGGAAACGATCCGCAAGCAACGGGATCAGATTGCGGAACATGTGAGATGAACTCGGGAAGCCGTGGAGCAGCAGTAAAGTTGTTTGATTCGGGTCACCGGCTTCCCGATAAAAAATTTGATGATCGCCGACGGCGGCAGTGCGGTAGTGGATCATGGCCTCATCTCCTTATGTAGGTTGGATTTTCTCTATTTGGCGATTTGCGCGTGGTGGCTGGATCACAAACAATGCGTCTATTCATACGCGGACTTCGTTCCATTGCACGCGTGCCCAGTTATTGGATATCAGCAACATCCAGGAGCAGCCGAGCCTGCGCGCCGACCTTTCGTTTCCTCGAGAAAATGTTGTGCCCATCCCCGCCAACTCTCCGAGATGCGAGGAACGGCGAGCAATCGCTCGACCTCTTCTCGATCTCGAGTGTAAATTCGAAATATGTCTCGAATCGTCAGATCGTGCGCCGGTCTTTCGATGATCCTGATCTCATCTCCAGCGCCGACCGCGCCCTCAACGATGATGCGTAGGTATGTCCCGGGTCGCAGCGCTTCGGTAAATCGGCGCGGAAACATCTGATCGTTCATCCGAACTCCCAGCCTCCAGCAAGGGATCCGTGGTTCGGATACTTCAAATACGGCGGTGCCGATCTCCCAACGCTCGCCAACGAGCGCATTGTTTACCGCGACTCCTTCCGTCGTGAGATTTTCCCCAAACTCGCCGTATTGAAGCGATCGGCCGAGCTTTTCTTCCCACCACCGCACGTCTTCTATGGCGTACGCATACACCGACTTATCGGGCCCCCCGTGCGCTTTACGATCGGCCTGATCGTCTCCTTCAAGATTGACGCCTCGGGCCGCGATACGGCCGGCAACCGGCGATTTCCAAATCGCGCTTTTGGCCGGTCGACCGTTATAATCAAACTCGCGCGCCCGTCCAACATTGACGGATAGAACTGTCGTGACAGTAGTTGGCATAGACTTCTCCTTTCTCTCAGTTACAGATCTCGATTGATCTCTGTCAAAAACCAGGTTCGCCGCTCGCTCTCGCGATCCAAACCTCGATCAGACCGGCGGCTTATCGGCTAAACTTGCTTGTTGGCTTCCGCGGCGGCAGGAATCGCAATGGCCGCAGTGGCTGCCGTGCCAGCCGACGCCGGCGCGCTCGGCTTCCATCCGTCCAGCGACACCCGCGCCGAGCTTGTCAATTGTTCCATCAAACAAGCAAAGCCTGACACTTCTCCATTTGCCGAAATGGGCACACTTGCTTACTTCTTTTCATGCAATCCCTGGCCATCCATCGCCATGAAGAGGTTATTCAAAGACTCAGCCAGCGTGGGATGGGCAAAGATCCCGTCGCGAATAACGGTATAAGGCAACTTCCCCATCATGGCGATCTGCAATACAGTCATCACTTCCCCGCCTTCCATGCCAAGGATCGCGCAACCCAAAATCTGATTTGTCTCTGCATCGACGATCGCCTTCATGAAGCCGCGGGTTTCGCCAAACTCGATGCCCCTGGCCACATTGTCCATCGACAGTTTGGCGACACGAATCGAACGGCCCTGCGCACGCGCCTCTTTTTCCGTCAGCCCCACACGGCCAAGCTGTGGATCCATGAAAATCGTGTACGGCACCAGCCGGCCGTCGATCCTAGCATTGCCGATTTGTAAAAGATTGGCTTGGATGATGCGAAAATCATCATACGAGATGTGAGTGAAGGCGGGACCGGGCTTGATATCGCCGATTGCATAAATGCCCGGCACATTGGTTTCGAGCCGTTCGTTAACTTTCACATAGCCTTTCTCGTCCAGCTCTATGCCAGCGGCGTCAAGATTGAGATGATCCGTGTTAGGCCGCCGACCCGCGGCGATCAGCAGATGAGAACCCTTGACCGTGGCTTCGCCGCTATCACCGCTGACTGTAAGTTGAATCTGTCCCTGTCCGTTTGTCTCAACCCGGCTCGCCCTGGCTTTAAGTCTCACATCGATTCCATCTTCTCGCAGAATTTTATACACCTCTTCGGCCA
>Ga0193707_1000450_pt1 | contig 14044 bp, 11 predicted proteins | sample U3c2metaG_FD_143043 | JGI IMG/M metagenome (GOLD analysis project Ga0193707, IMG submission 143043) | Soil microbial communities from a riparian zone of the East river system, Colorado, United States - U3c2 | ecosystem: Environmental > Terrestrial > Soil > Riparian zone | place: USA: East River... | reverse complement strand
TTTCAGGGTCGGCGGTTGACACAAACACCACTACAACATGCTCACTTTTTGCACCATTGATCCACCCAATCATTGACTGTGTTGTACCAGAGCTGCGAGTTCTGCGGTTTAAGCACCCAATGACCTTCGTCGGGAAAATACAACATCTTGGACGGCACCTTCAGCACTTGCAGTGTCGTGAAAAGATCGAATCCTTGCGACACATCGAGCCGGTAATCATTTTGGCCATGCACGACCAGAGTTGGTGTTTTGAAATTCTGCGCGTATTCATGCGGCGACCACTTCCGGTAAACGTCCCGTTTTTTCCACGGCGGACCGCCAAATTCCCAGTTCATGAACCAGATCTCTTCCGTCGTGCCATACGCCGACTCCGCGTTAAACGTGCCGTCGTGCGACACAATGCATTTGAACCGGTTCGTATGGCCTAACAACCAGTTGGCCATGTAGCCGCCGTAGCTCGCGCCCAGCGCGGCTTCGCGATTTTTGTCGATGAACGGATAGGTTTTCTCCACATAATCCAGTCCTTTCATCACGTCGACGTAGGGTTTGCCGCCCCAATCGCCACTGATCGAGTCGGTGAACTTTTGTCCGTAACCGGTCGAGCCGTGGAAATTGATCATCACCACCACGTAATTTCCGGTCGCAGCGAACAACTCCGCATTCCAGCGATACGTCCAGGAATTTCCCCAAGCCCCTTGCGGGCCGCCATGGAGCAAAAATTTTAGCGGATATTTTCTGTTCGGATCGAACCCGGGCGGCTTCACTATGAATCCCTGCACGTCGTCGTTGTTTGCGCCTTTGAACGTGAAGGACTCCAATGGCTGCATGTCGATCTGCGATAGCAGCGCATCATTCATGTGCGTAACGCTTGTTGAAGGTCCGAATCCGCGGCTCGCCCAAATTTCATTAGGTGCCTTGACCGACATGCTTGTGCAGAAAAGCGTGCCGTTGCTCCAAATCAGATCGTCGGCGTGCATTTCTGCGTTTAGGTCCAGCACGCCCGCAGAGCTCGGTGTGCGTCCAACTTTTCCGTCCAAATGAATTCGATATATCGGAGCGCCGCCGCGAAATTCGGCCGCAAACTCGAGCGCGCCATCCTTTGCTTCAGCGTCTACTCCTGGATCCCACACGAAACTTCCGACAGATAAATCGCTGTCCTTCGTGAGATCGCGCGTCTTTCCTGATTGTCGATCTTGTACCAGCAGCCGCCACTTATCAGCTTCGAAACCGGCGCGCGCTTGCGAACGCCAGGCGAGATATTTTCCGTCCGGTGAATAGAGCGGCGTCGTGTCGGCGCCGGGACTGGTGGAAATTTTATTTGGCGTGCCACCACTGATCGGCACCACGAAAATTTCGTTGTTCGTGCTGGTGGCTTCGACTTCGTCGATGTTGCTCGTGTACGCGACCTCCTGGCCGTCCGGCGAAATCGTATACATGTCCTGCCCACCTAACGAGAACGGCGGCACGTCGTGATCGCCCGTTGTGAGGTCCGAAGCCGGACGGGCGATTGCGTCTGCCGACGCACTTGCATCGGTGCTGATTACAAACAAATGGCTGCGTTTGAATTCCGTGAACGCGTTCCAATGCCGATAGAACAATCGCGTGAAAACTTTAGCTTTCACCTTGCTCTTCTTTAGCTCTTCGTCGCGCTGTTTGTTGCATGCATCATCTTTGCAATCCGGATAAACCGCTGACACGAACACGATGTTCTTCCCGTCCGGCGACCAAATCGCGCCGTCGGCACCGGTGGAAATTGATGTGACTTGATGGGATTTCCCAACCAGCTGCCCCGCTCCGGGATCGAAGTCGCACATCCAGATCTGCGTCGGATCGGTCGCCTTCGAGGTCCAAATCAAACGCTTGCCGTCAGGAGAAAACCGCGGTCGCTCCTCGTGATTTGGTGTTGGATTCAACCGCCGCGATTCACCGCCGCTCGCTGGCACGATCCACAAATGCGAAGTCTTCTTGTTCGCCGCCAGATCGACATCTTCACAATCGAACACGACCCATTTGCCATCAGGCGACGGCACCGGCGCACCGACGCGCTTGAGTTTCATCATGTCTTCAAACGTGAATGGATGCTTTTGCGGAACTGACGAGGGCGTTTGAGCAAACATTGAGCTGGCGAGAACAAGGTTAATGGCGGCGAGAATCTTCATGCGTTTGTCCCTATTTTTTTATTCTGAACGAAGTCGAGGAATCTCTAACTAGCTCTGAAATCGGAAACATCCAGAGATGTCTCGGCTTCGCTCGACATGACAATCAGAGGACATTTAAAGTAGGTCTATGGCTCAAATAACAATCGAAACAATCAAGCACGGCCCCTACATCGTGACCGGCGAAGTCGAGTTGATCGACGCCGATGGAAACAAGTATCCAGTCGAAAAACGCATGGCGCTTTGCCGCTGCGGCGCATCGACCGAGAAACCGTTTTGCGACGGCACCCATTCCAAAGTCGGTTTTCAAGCGGCCGAGAAAGCCGTGCCGGAATCGAAAGAATAACCTTTTGTCATTCCGAGCGAAGTCGAGGAATCTCTCGCATGAAATTTAGAATTGCCCTCGTATTCGCGGTTTCACTCTTTACCGTGGCGCTTCGCGCGGAGCGGATATCGCTTGTCGGCGGAACCGTGATCAATCCGGCTGACGGCAAAGTTTTGCCAAATGCGACGGTGGTCATCGACGGCGACAAGATCGAGCGCGTCGCGATGGGCAAACAAGACGCGGCGTCGCTCGGGAAACAAATCGATTGCGTCGGTAAATTCATTTTGCCGGGTTACATCGACACGCACATTCACTTCTTCCAATCCGGCGATTTGTTCACTCGCCCGGACGGCACCGATCTCAACAGCGTCCGGTCTTACAAGGACGAAGTCGCGTGGGTAAAGAGTCACGTGAACGATGTGTTCGCGCGTTATCTGCGGAGCGGTATTACCAGTGTTGTTGACGTGGGTGGACCATTTTGGAATTTCGAGGTCCGTAAAACCGCGAATCAGACGCAGAAAGCGCCGCGCGTAGCGGTAGCCGGCCCTTTAATCTCGAGTGTCTCACGCGAAAAACTCGATCTTGGCGATCCACCGATCGTCAAAATCGATACGCCGGATCAAGCGCGCGAGTTCGTCAAAAAGCTCGCCGAACAAAAACCCGATCTGGTGAAGATTTGGTACATCGTCGACAAGGACCACCCGGTCGAAAGTTTCCGGCCAATCGTGCGCGCGACGGTTGAAGAAAGTCATGCGCACAAAATTCGTGTCGCAGTGCATGCCACGGAATTGGAAACGGCACGCGCGGCCGTTGAAGAAGGCGCGGACGTCCTCGTACATAGCGTGACGGACAAACCAGTCGATGACGGGTTTGTAAAGCTGCTGAAGGATCGGCACACGATTTTGTGTCCAACGCTCGTTGTGTTCGAGCGTTACGGCCGAACATTTTCACACCAGTTGAATCTCACGCCTGAAGAACAAAAGTGGGGTAATCCCGAAGTGATCGCATCGCTCGACGTCACCAAAATTCCTCAAGACAAATTGCCGCAAAGGATCAAGGACGCTCTTGCGAAACCGGATGAGGCATTAAGTCGCATCAAGAAAACTTACGAGGTCGCGCTACCGAACTTGAAAAGGCTGGAAGACGCAGGCGTCACGATTGCAGCAGGCACAGACGCGGGAAATATCGGCACAATTCATGGCCCTGCGCTTTTCCGCGAATTTCAATTGATGAAAGAAGCCGGATTAACGCCCATGCAGATTCTCCAATGCGCAACCGGGAATGCCGCAAAACTTTTCGGCGGCGAAATCGGCGCGCGTATCGGCAAAATCGAAAACGGCTCTTTGGCCGATCTCGTCATTCTCAATTCCAATCCGCTGGATGACATCGCGCATGCTTCCGACATCGACGCGGTGATCAAAAACGGCGTCGTCTATCCCGCCGATTCCATTCTGCACTGATCGCCCAGACGTTCATGAAGTACGCGTCTCTCCTTTTGTTGTCGTCCCTTGCCGCTTGGAGCGCGGAGGCCGCTGCACCTTCGCCATCACCAGCGATGGGGACAAGCGTCCAAGAGATCGCGGATGCTTACGTGAAACTGGTGCTCGCGATGGGCCAGCATGATCCGGATTATGTTGACGCTTATTACGGCCCGCCGGAGTGGAAGAAACAGGAAAAGAAGCCGCTCGATGCGATCGCGCGCGATGCGACACGGTTACGCGATCAGTTGACAAAGATTTCCAAGTCGGCGGACGAGATGGAGCAGTTGCGCTATGCCTATCTTGCGAAGGAACTTTCAGCGCTCGCCGCACGAGTCCGCATGTTGAATGGCGCGCATTTGAAGTTCGATGAAGAATCGCAAGCTCTTTATGACGCCGTTGCACCCAGTTTTCCGGAAGCTCACTTTCAGGAAATCCTTGCCAAGCTCGAGCCGAAACTTCCCGGTGACGGACCGCTCTTGCAGCGTTACGAGAAGTGGCGGCAAGCGTTCGTGATTCCCAAAGACAAGCTGGACACGGTCTTTCAGGTCGCGATCAAGGCGTGTCGCGAACGCACGCTCGCCCACATCAAACTGCCGTTCGATGAAAATTTCAGCGTTGAATACGTCACCAATAAACCGTGGGGCGGTTATAATTGGTACAGGGGGAATTATCACAGCGTCATTCAAGTGAATACCGATCTGCCGGTCTACATCGATCGCGCGATTGATCTGGCGGCGCATGAGGGTTACCCGGGTCATCATGTCTATAACGCGTTGCTCGAGAAAAATCTCGTCCGGGATCGCGGTTGGGTTGAGTTCTCGGTGTATGCGCTCTTCTCCCCTCAATCGCTCATTGCTGAAGGCACGGCGAACTTCGGCAGGGAGGTCGTATTTACTAAACCGGAGCGGTTGGAGTTTGAGAAGAAAGTGCTCTGGCCGGCTGCGGGAATCGACCCGTCGCGGATGGAGGAATTTTACGAGGTCCAGGACCTGGTGAAGAAACTGGGATATGCAACGAATGAAGCCGCCCGGCGTTACCTCAATGGGGATATTAACGCAGACGCCGTTGCGGCTTGGTTGCAAAAATACGCGCTCATGGACGAAAAGCGTGCGAAACAAGCCACGAAATTTATCGAGAAGTACCGCAGCTACGTCATCAACTACAATCTCGGCGAAGATATGGTGCGCAGTTACATCGAGAAACGCGGCGGCACGGCGGACCAACCGGAGCAGCGCTGGCGCGAATTTGAGAAATTACTGGCGTCGCCCCGGCTGCCGGGGGACATACGCTCTGATTAACAAAGATTCAGGCGATTGCAGCGGGGCTGGCTGCCTCTACAGTTAATCTGTCGTGCCTTCATTAGTGCTGGCATCCAGTTCGCCCAGACGCGCCGCATTGTTGTCCGAAAGCGGATTCGAATTCGAAATCGCCTCGCCGCACGTTACGGAAAAATTCAGTACGACCCTTACATTGCGCGAAGTCACGCTCTGGAACGCCATTCGAAAAGGAATGTCTATCGCACAAACGCGCCCCGATGCCGTCGTACTTGCGGCTGACACGCTGGTCGCGCTGGAAAATCAAATCATCGGTAAGCCAGCAGACTTGAGTGAGGCCGCACAAATACTCCGACGCCTGAGCGGACGAACTCACCAGGTTTGTTCTGCCGTTGCAATCTACCAGCAGGCACTGGGCAAATCGGCCGTTTTTCATGAAAGCTCACGCGTCCGTTTTCGCTGCCTGAGCGACACGATGATCCAGAGCTATCTTGCGAAAGTTGATACGCTGGACAAGGCAGGCGCCTATGCCGCGCAGGGAAGTGGCGCCGAAATCATCGCAAAAATCGAAGGCTCATTTACGAACGTTGTTGGTCTGCCAATGGAAAAAACCGTTGCCGAACTGGCCAAGTTCCGCATACGCCCAAAAGCAGTCTAACGAATCACGCTAACCGGCCAGGCTCAAATCAAATGTTCGCGATTATCTGACCGGAGCCGAATCGTTTTCATCTGCAAATTGTGTCTCGCGCGAATGAAGCGCACGGTCTTGCTCTTGGCACGCATGAGGATTGAATGGGTAACGGCAGTGACGCCGCCGTGAGCTCGCACACCGCGCAACAACGCGCTGTCGCTGATCCCGGTCGCGCAGAAAAGAATGTTCTGGCCGTTAGCCAGGTCATCAGCTGAAAAAATTCGGTCCAGGTCTTTCTTGTAGCCGGTGTCGATGAGGTTTTTTCGTTCCTTTTCATCGCGGGGCCACATCTTGCATTGCATGTCGCCGCCCAGGCACTTGATTCCCGCCGCTGCCAGCACGGCTTCGGGCGAACCGCCAATACCCATATAAAGATCGACATCGGATTCAGGCAGTGACGGGGCGATGGCTGCGGCAATGTCGCCATCGCCGATCATGCGCAACGACGCGCCAGCGGCACGAATTTGTTCAACGATTTCCTTATGCCGCGGTCGGTCGAGCATCATCACAGCTACATCCTGGACGCGTTTGTCCACCGCATGTGCAACGATTGCCAGCATCTCTGAGATTGGCATCTCGAGATGAAGTGAATCGCCGCGCTTTTTCATGTAATCGATGACGCGCGGCCCGTAAGCGAGCTTCGACATGTAAAAGGACGGCACATCCCGCAGCGCGACTTTCACTCCTTTTTCCGGACTCGCCGCAGCGATGCAACTGATGGAGTTCGGTGCGCCCTTGGAGATGTTAGTCGTCCCGTCGATTGGATCGATGGCGATATGAAACTCCGGCGAACCGGGAACCCATGTCCCGAGTTGTTCGCCCTTAAAAATGCCGGGCGCTTCGTCCTTGATCCCTTCGCCAATGACGACTTCCCCGCAGATGTTCATCAAATCGAACATGCCGCGCATGGCATCGCACGCCGCCGCGTCGGCTGCTTCCTTGTCGCCGCGCCCGAGCCAGCGCAATGAATTCAGGGCGGCGGCTTCGGTCGCGCGCACGAAGTCCAACTCGATGATTCGCTCGATGTCCTGGTAATCTCGTTTCGGCAGTCGCAGAGCCACGGGGCATTAATTTTCACGCAGGTCGTGCGCGATGACAAGAAATGAACGCGGACGGCTTTCCGGCCGTCGTCTCCGAGTCAACGGCTGCTGAAGGTTTTTTCTGCTAATGGAGTGTCCACCCGGGGGAAACCACCTTCGAGAACGATTGGAATCAGGCGGGCGGAAGAGGCTTGCGCGTTTTCGTCTAAACCGATTTGAAGTAACGCACCGCGATTCCACGACTTGACCGTTGGTGCGCCGTCGAACACGAGATTGCCGAGCGAATACGCAATTGGGCAGCCATGATAAAAATCGAGCGATTGAACACAATGCGGATGCGATCCAACCACAAGATCGACTCCATGATCGATCAGCCAGCGGGCAAGTTCGCGCTGTTCATCAGTGATGTTCTCACTGTTCTCGACTCCCCAATGAACCAGGCAAACCACGAAATTTGCGTGTGAGCGCGCATCAGTGAGTGCGGCAGTGAGACCGGGACGATTCGATGCCACGGCGATTTGAGGGCCTGCAGCAGGCCCAACGTCGTTGATTGCCAGAAGAGCGAGTTTTTTCCCATCGGGCACGGAGAAGAAACTCGGGCTCCAGGCGTCACTGCCGCGTTTTCCAATTCCGACTGCCTGGATTTGTTCGCGGAACAAACGGTTTGCGCAGTCTTCCAAGGCTGCGGCCCCGAAATCGAGCGCGTGATTATTTGCCACTCCCATTGCGCGAAATCCGGCGCCATGGAGCAATTGCGCAGAGCTCTCCGGGGCGCGGAATGCGTAGCGTCGTGGGGAGTCGCCGAGGTTCGAGATCGTGCATTCCAAGTTTGCGGCGGCGAACGCTGCACCGCGTAGAAGGGTTGCGATCCCAGCAAACGGATCTGTTCCAATTTCAATCTTTGCCGCGCAACTGCGACCGAGCATTACGTCGCCACCAAAGACAAGCGTCGCCTCTGGCCTTTCCGGCGGCACACGAAACAAATCGAAGCAATTTTTCCTGCGATCTTGCAGGAGTTTACCGAGCGTGAGGATTTCCGGAGTGCCGCCAAGCTGGTGTGCCACAAGGTCGTTTTGATCGAGAATCCCGACAGGCTGCCGGTCCTCCATTATTGCCGCAACGTGCGTACCGAGATGCACGATTGCGCCACGATCCAAATCCTCCGCGCTTATTTTTGCTGTGCCAAGCGTGGCAGATCGCGCGACAAGGTCAAGATGATCGCGCAGCCTCTTAGGGTCGGACCACGGAACGCGCTGGCCCTGCCGGCGCAACGCATAAACGACGAAGTTCGCGCAATCAGCGCCCAGATTTGTTTCCGGTCCGGTGTTTGAATTTTCTGATAATTCGCCGCTGCCGAAAAGATAGGGCAGACCGAATTGCTCAGTGACCGCGGCGCGGAAACCACTGCCAATAACGCGACGCAATTCTAAAACGGGTGTCTCACGAATCTTCCCATCGACAATGGCGCGAGCTCGCAAACGCAGTGACCCGCAGTGCCATTCTGGATCAAACAAGTTGTCGATCTTGGTTATGGGCAGCACAGAATCGTGTTGACCGATCGCAAGTTCAGTCCAGGCAGGACGTGAGGCAGCGTTCGCGACAAAGCCAACCTGATCGATCGACAAAGCGGTCAGGTTGCAGCGCAAATATTTTGGAGTTAGCGCGAACCATTCGATCTTTTCCGGCTTCGTTGTCCACGGCTCGGCTACCAGTTCGATCTCAGCCGTCTCGCTCGCAGGAATGCGCCAAACGTTGTCTGTGGAACACTGACGGCCTTTAACTTGAAGATGCAATTGTGGCGCTTCGTCATTCCAGATGCGCAAGAGTTCCTGCCAACGAGGGCTGTCATGTCGCACGACAATGCTTTGACGCTCGGACAAAATTCGCGCTCGGAGCTCCTGTGGCGCTTGCGAAAGATCGAGTGCCGGTAGTTTTTCTCCTCTTACCATCAATTCCTTCGCGAGGTTTGAGTGATCATTCGCGACTGTGAGAAACGGCTCGAATTCGATTTGCGCGGTGGGCAACGAGAGTGCGGCAGTCAAAGCCAGCTTGAGCAGTCGATGCGCTTCTTCTGCGTCTTTCAAGTAGGGACGCGAAATGGCAAACGTGATGCCGCGAAGGTTTGGCTGTTCGATCACGAAATTCCAAACGTGCTCGAAACCGGTTGCTTGTTCCGCGACTGATAGACCTGCAAAATAATCGAGATCAATCGTCACAGCCAATGGTTGGTTTGGATTGAGATGTTTCTGAAGACTATCGAAATCCGAAACGACGTACGATTCGCGCTGTGATCCCGATTTCCGCGGCGATGCTTCGAGATGCCCATCGAGTAACGCCGTTGCTTCTTGCGTGCGCTTGCGGATTTCGGATGCGGAAAGCTTCTCAGCCGCGACCCAAATTACTCGTGCGATCGGCGCGGGCATGAGCGGCTCGATCCAGTTGAAGCATTGCACAGTGCCTTTGCTGCGCCAGCGATCGAGCAGCGTTTGGCGATCCTGCGCCGACGCAACATCTCGAAGCGCATCGCGAATCTTATCAGAATCGAAAATGCCCGATGCGTCGCTGTGCGCATCGAAAAGGATGAGCGTGTACGACTGGTCGAGATCGATATTTTGTGCCAGCCAGTAAAACGTGCCGGCGTGATTGTCCTCGATGTAAATCGGCAGACGGTTGGCTGCTGTGGCTGGAGAGTTGGTCGCAGCGAGTAGCGCCGCTATACAAATCCCAGCCGCGCGTTGGTTCATCGCGCTCCGTGAACTTCCGGTTTTTTGGAAAGCGGCGCTCGCAACTTAATGAGCGAGATGCACGTATCACGAAATTGCGTGCCGCGATGTACACCCTTGATCACCAGTTTGATTTTGTTAACCGGCTTAGTGTAATCGCCTACGCGAATCAGATACGGCCTTTCGAAGAGCTCATCGGGAATGTTCTCCGTAAATGTGTGTTCGTCATTGAGCGTGATTTCGAGCGCGGCAACGCGATTGTTTTTCAGCCACGGATCTTTGTTATCGTAGTCGTAATATCCAGGCTGAATCAGAATGCCGTAGAGCGGAAGCGGACGCTTCACGTTAAGCGTTATGCTCTCGCCGATGCCATCGCCTTCCACTCCCTCGGCCCAGGGCGTTTGAATCTCTCGGCTTGGATGGGCCTTTATATTGACGACGTCATAATTGTGTTTTCCTTGCGGGGCCAGCGTTGAGCTTGCCGTCGCATCATAATCGGTATGATCGAGAAAATATTGGTTGTTCCGAATGACGTAGGAGGCACGGCTATTAAGATCCTCCTCCGAATAACCAGTCGGATAGGAATCGTATTTTGAATGCGCGATGACGCGGATGTCGTCCGCCATCGTTGGCTTCAAGTTTTCAAAGTCCCATTCGTAACGGGTATCGCTGATTCTTTTGAACCGATTCTTAGGCTTCTGGATCGAAACGTCTTCGGGTTCAGGGTGCAGAATGTTGATCTCAAGTTTGCCTTTACCAATTGGCCCTTTCCAGGTAGCCGCCGGCGAGAGTGAATACGCGAACGTCGCGTCACTGATGTGTAAGTCATCTGAAACTGATTCGTCGTTCTCGGCGTACTTCGCACGGTAACGAATCGCCACCTCGCGCGTTTGATTTCGCTCGAAGGGAATAACCGATTTCTTCCATGACTTGATGGTGGAAACGTTCTGTTGCCAGAACTGCCCCGAAGTCGTTGCATCGGCTTCTTTCTCCGCTTCGCTGCCTTCTTCTTCCGCTTGGCTGCTATCTTGAATCGCTTCGCTGGTTCCTTTGCTGGTTTCTTCTTTCGTTTCGCTGCTTTTTTCCTTCGGTCCGGACACATTTGTCGATTTCAATTCTTTTCCATCAACGCTGATTTGATAATGAACGATGTCGCTACCCTTTGTATCGGTGTCGGCGTCCGGATTTTTTCCCCATCGCTCGACCGGAAAGAAGAAATCCTGTTGCACCTTCGGTCCTGTGTTGTGCATGCGGTAGCGCACATCCACGGCCGCATATCCCGGGTGCAGATCAATTTTCAGCGTTTCGTTCTCGATGGTGACATCGGTTTGGCGGCCTTTGTTCGAGGCGCTTGCGCTCCCCGTCCCCGGAACGCCTGCCTGCCACGCGCCGCCATTGGCGAAGAGCGCAACATTGCCACAGACAAGCAATATCACTGAAAGCCGTAGTTTTTTCATTTCATCGACCGTTTACCACATCCGTGCGTAACATGGCCAAGCCATAATTGATGCTCGTACCGATTTCGACTTGCATTACGCAACATGCGTAACGCAAAATGCGTAATCTGAGGAACCCTTTCGAATATGGCGGCGTGGTCAGCGGCGATGCCTTCTGCGATCGGCAAAAGGAATTAAGCGATCTGCTCCGAGCCATGGAGAACGCGGAGAAACCGTGGTTGCTCACCTTCAACGCTCCTGAGATGCGCTGAGGACAGCGCACACTACAGCCGACAGCCTCCTTTTTAGCTTATTTTTCCATTCCCGCGATGTGCTCGCCATGTTGATGCATAGCGTGACTATGCAGCGAAGGACGAATGCGCAGGAAAAATTGGAAGGCGTAGCCGAGATCATCTCCGTAATAGCGGTCGAGGTTATCCGGTCTACCGTTGAAGGTAAATTGTGTGCCGAGTCCGATATCGATACCTTTGCCATGCGATAAATCGCGGACGTAACCGATCGTGTATCCGCTCACTGGAAAAATTTCGGATTCTTCCGGTGGCTTGAGAACGAGCTCGTGTCCGGATTTCTCCACGCGTTCCCAACGGAGATAAACGGTATTGCGGCCGTTTTGATAATCTGATTCGACCAGAAACGATTGCGTTTTGCCTTCGCCCGTATCGTGGTTTTGGCCCCAAACAAATGTGTTCGACCAGTTGGTATCCTGTCCGAGCGGTAGGTTATAAATAACGGACGCCGTTGTGCGATGTCGTTTCAGGTCTGGCTCGAGTGCTTCCGGGCTCTTGATGTACCCATATGAAACTTGCAACGCCAGGTTTTGCGTCGGGTTCCATGAGAGCCGCCCGCTGTACGAATCGAACTCCGGCTGATCGAAATTGTAGCGGTCTTCATCCGGTTCGCGGCCAGTGAAAATGCTGCCTTCAATCTTCACGTTGCTCCAAACCAGACCGGCCGTAGCCACTCCGAATGTAACGTGCGTTGAGTCCTGCCAGTGATGGCCGAGCGGCGCGTCAGGATCGTCCATCGCTGACGGGCGATGCATGAACGTCGGCGGACCGAGCGCCGGCTCGCCGGGATAGCCGAAATAGACATAACCGCTGAAATCGTGACCGAATTTTTGCGACAAGCTGAGCGAGAGTTCGTCGAAGAGATCATGCGGATGTTGTCGATCGTGCAGCGGTTCATCGTGCCACGATTCGCCGCTTTGAAAGAGAAGCGGATAACCGCGACCGCCTTCGGTGAGCGGGTCGAGGCTCATCATTAAGCGCCCGCCGATCTGCGCGCTGTCGCCGAGTGGATGCGAATACATCGCCATGATCCAGTTCGGCGCATCGATCCGATCGTCGCCGCGTCGGGTGCTCACGTTGGTGTAACGCGGAAAAATTGCGCCGTGCAACATCAGCATGTTGTCATCGAACATGAACATTCTGGCATACATCGGGCTCGAATCCGGCAGCCAGCTTGTGCCAGACCCCTCGCGGCTCATCGGATCAGCCAGGTCAATCGAGGAATGCATCGACATTTGCATTTCGTGCTGTGGCGTTTCATGGGACTGATGAGTCAAATGCGACGCCTGAGTTTTATTGAGCGTTGAGCGTTGGACGCCTGCTCGCGATTTATCGGAGTTGGGCGGTGGACGTTTGTCTTTTTTCAGCGGCACGAGTTTCATCCCGCATTTCGGACAATTGCCTGGATGATCCATGACGACTTCCGGATGCATCGTGCACGTGTATTTCTGCATCTGCTCTTTCTCTTGCTCATGCTCGTGCTCGTGATCGTGCTCCCCATTCACGTGACTGAGATTAATTGCGCCCAGCTGCGCACGCGCTGCGAGTGCGATTGCACAGATCAGAACTAAAAGATGTCGATTCATTTCGGACGTCTGTAGTGGCAGCCGTGTCGGCTGCAACGGTTCGCGCAAATGCAGGCGGCACGCCTGCCGCTACAGTCAAAAAATCCGCGACTGCGGATTACGAATTGTCAGGCGAGAAAGGGCGGAGCGTGAGCGAAAAGGCTCTGCTGCAAGATCAGCTCTGCAAAGGAATGCGCGCCGGGCGGCCCTGTGTCGAGCAACAGCGGTGCGAGCGCATCGCGGAAATGTGCGAGCAGCCTGCAATCCTGAAAGGGGAAATGGATATCGGAAGAATCGCCATCACTTCGTGTCCAACTCTTCGAGATAGTTGGAACAACGGCACGCAAAATTTTGCAGCACTGCACCTGCGACGATTGTTCCTTTTGCTTTTCAGGTTTGGAATGAAACGGGCAGGCCGCTTGCGCTGAATTGGTTTTTCTGGCCATCGCTGCGAACGCGCAATGATTGGAGATCGAAAACCAGGAACAGATCGTAATCGCAACGGCCACGCAGCGCATGCTCGCTTTCATATTCAGTGTTGGTTTTGGAGCGCGCGGACACGTCCGCGCTTTAAAGCGGTGACATGTCACCACACTCCAAATAGTTCCAGCGCCGCATGCACTCAAACATTTTCTTCCGCTTCGGTGATCGGTGCAGCGCCAGTTGCGGTGACCTCCGGTGGCACCAACGGCAGGCTCGGCAGGATGGCCGCTTCTGATTGGAGTGGTGTTTGCTTAATGCGTGTCGACATCAGCATCGCGCTAAAAAGAAGAGCGGCTGCGAGATAATACGGCGCGCCTGGAAGGTGAATGCGATTTTTCGGATCGATGAACCATCCAAAAATTCGAAGGAATACCCACGGGCCGATAATGAACGTGATCGAACGCATGCTCTGGAGCGCCCCTTGCAATTCGCCTTGTTCGCGCTCGCTGACGCGATGGGTCATCATGCTCTGCGCGGCTGGCATGGAAATGTTCCAAAGTGAAATGATTGGAATGGAAGCCAGCAACCACGCGCCCGTTTTGGCTAGGCCGGCGACAAGCAT
>Ga0193707_1000449_pt1 | contig 14050 bp, 10 predicted proteins | sample U3c2metaG_FD_143043 | JGI IMG/M metagenome (GOLD analysis project Ga0193707, IMG submission 143043) | Soil microbial communities from a riparian zone of the East river system, Colorado, United States - U3c2 | ecosystem: Environmental > Terrestrial > Soil > Riparian zone | place: USA: East River... | reverse complement strand
CCAGGGACCCCCGTACCCCGGAGCCCCGTACCCAGGATCGCCGTACGGCGGCGGCCCCCCGTACGGACCGGGTCCCTACCAGCCGTACGGCCCGCCGCCCAAGCCGCCCGTGCACTTCTCCCGTGGCGTGCACCGCCTCCACATCTCCACCGCGGTGATCAACGCGCTCGCCGTCCTGGTGATCGTGTTCGTGCTCGGCGGCTACTCCCTGCTGATCACCCAGACCGCCAACGGCTTCGCGCTGGTTCTGACGCCACGCTCGCTCGCCCGGTTCGTCCTGATCATGTTGCCGGTCTCCGGCGTGGCGGCGGTCGGCGGCTTCTGGACCTGGTGGTCGCTGAAGTTCCACATCTCCGGCGACGACCTCGTCGTCGAGACCGGCATCCTGCGGCGTCGCAGCCGCCGGGTCCCGCTGTCGCGCATCCAGGCGGTCGACGTCGTACGCCCCCTGGTCACCCGCGTCTTCGGCCTCGCCGAGGTACGCGTCGAGCTGGCCGGCGGCGACCAGGCCGAGACCAAGTTCCGCTACCTCAGCCGGGCGATGGGCGAGCAGCTGCGCGCCGAGCTGCTGGCCCGCGCCGCCGGGCTCCCCGGCCACACCCCCGAGGCACCCGAGCGGCCGTACTGGCGTGTCGGGTTCGGCTCGCTGCTCGGCTCGCACCTGCTCAAGCTGCCGGTCATCGGCGGGCTGATGCTGTTCGTCGCGCTGCTGGGGTTCGGCTTCGCGTACGGCGAGCCGGGTGTTCTCGCCGCCGCGCTGCCCGTCCTGCTCGGCCTGGCCCGCGGCGTGATCGCTCCGCTGGTCATGCACACCAACTTCAAGGCCGCGCTGTCGCCCGACGGCCTGCGGCTGCGCTACGGGCTGATGGAGACCCGGATGCAGACCGTGCCGCCGGGCCGCGTGCAGGCCGTACGGGTGATCGAGCCACTGCTCTGGCGGGGGTTCGGCTGGGCGCGCCTCGACGTCACCGTCGCCGGGTACGTCGGCGAGCGCCAGGTCCTGTCCTCGGTGCTGCTGCCGGTCGCGCCCCGGCGCGCCGTCTTCCAGCTCGTCGGCTTCGTCTTCCCGGGCACCAACGCCGAGGCCGTCCCCCTGCTGCCCGCACGTAGCTCGTGGTTGAGCAACGGCGCGGCCGGCACCGACGACGCCATCTTCGTCACCCAGCGGGGCCGGGTGTGCCGGCGGCTCGACGTCATCGCCCACGCGCGGGCGCAGAGCGTACGCCTGACGGCGGGGCCCCTGCAGCGGCTGCTGAGCCTCGGCACCGTGCACGTCGACGCGCCCGCCGGGCCCGTACAGGTCGCCGCGGACAACCGCGAGCTGGGCGAGGCGCGGGCGATCGTGGAGTCGGCCGCCGGGCGCGCGCACCGGGCGCGGGTCGCCGACCAGCGTACGGATCGCTGGGCGACGTGACCTACGACCCGTGGTCGCCCGCGTTCGTCGCCGACCCGTACGCCGCGTACGCGGAGCTGCGGCGCGACCGGCCGGTCTGCTACGACGAGCCGACCGGCCAGTGGGTCGTGTCCCGGTATCAGGACGTCAACGCGCTGCTGCGCGACCGCCGGCTCGGCCGGTCCTACCTCCACGTCGCCTCGCATGAGGAGTTCGGCCGTCCGCCGGAGCCGGAGTTCCTGGCGCCGTTCTGGAGCCTGGTCCGCGCGGGGATGCTCGACGTCGAGCCGCCCGACCACACCCGGCTGCGGCGGCTCGTGTCCAAGGCGTTCACCCCGCGCATGGTCGAAGGGCTGCGGCCCCGCATCCGCGAGCTCGCCGGTGAGCTGGTCGGCGCGCTCGTGGCCAAGGGCGGCGGCGACCTGCTCGCCGAGGTGGCCGAGCCGCTGCCGGTGACCGTGATCGCCGAGATGCTCGGCATCCCGGAGGGCGACCGGCACCTGCTGCGCCCGTGGTCGGCTCGGATCTGCGGCATGTACGAGCTGGACCCGCCGGAGGAGACGCAGCGTACGGCGGTGCGCGCCGCGGAGGAGTTCTCGGCGTACCTGCGGGACCTGGCCCGTACGCGGCGAGGCGGCGGCGACGACCTGGTCAGCGCGCTCGCCGAGGTCGAGGGCCTGACCGAGGACGAGCTGGTCGGCACCTGCGTGCTGCTGCTCAACGCGGGCCACGAGGCGACCGTCAACGCCACCGGAAACGCTTGGTGGGCGCTGTTCCGCGACCCGGGCGAGCTGCGCCGGCTGCGCGCGGACCACACTCTGGTTCCGCGTGCCGTCGAGGAGCTGTTGCGCTACGACACCCCGGCGCCGATGTTCGAGCGCTGGGTGCTGGAGGACGTCGAGGTGGCCGGCGTACGGGTGCCGCGCGGCGCGGAGGTGGCCCTGCAGTTCGCCTCGGCCAACCGCGACCCCGAGGTCTTCGCCGACCCGGACACGCTCGACCTGACCCGCGACCCGAACCCGCACCTCGGCTTCGGGGCGGGCATCCACTTCTGCCTGGGCGGCCCGCTGGCCCGCATCGAACTGACCGAGTCGATGGGCGCGGTGCTGCGCGCGGCACCGGACCTGCGCCTGGTCGAGGAGCCGGTCTGGAAGCCGGGCTTCATCCTGCGCGGCCTGGAGTCACTGCGCGTCGAGGTGTAGCCGCGTGAACCTCAGATTCCCAGTTTCAGCCCGATGTGCGCGACGGTCGCGGTACTGAGTTCTGGCACGAGCCGAAAGTAGACGCGGCCGGCGCCGGGGGTGAAACGGCTGTGAAGGTCGAAGACGCGTTCGACGTCATCGAGGTCCGTGAACCGGCAGAGTCGCCTGCGGGTCTCTCCCTCGGGTGTCACTTTCGACCGCCAGGTCGGCTCACGCGTTCGCTGCGGATTCCAATCGCTGATGGCGTCGTTGAGCCGCCGGAGTTCGAACGCCACGGGGACCACCCAGTCCACCCGGAGATCGTGAAGCTGGCCTTTGACGCGTGGCAGGAATCGGAGATGTGGGAAGACGTCATCGCGTATCTCCCAGATCTCCGAGCCGTGTCTCAGGTCTGGCAGCCCCGCCTGATTGAACCAGTCCCTATGTGACTCGGCGTGGTGGGGTGCTGCGGCATGGCGTACTTCGACGGCATCTTCGAGCAGAATCGCTTCGCCGTTCGGATCTTCTGTCAGCACGCTACGAGTCGCCCGTATCCAGGAGGTTTCCCAGGCGGGATCGGCGAGCAAGCTCACCAACATTCCGTTCAGCAGATGCGTAGCTCCCAAAGCTCTAGCAGGGTGGCCTTCCCAGAAATAGTCGACTCCCTCTCCCACGCCAGGGGGAAGAACGTCGCTGAACGGGGCGCGGTTTCGCATCCGCAGAATCCAGCGCCAGAGGTCGACGTTGGCAGGTTTAGCGGCCCACTCGGCGAGGTAGTAGCCCGGGGAGATCTCGATCTCCTTCAGGGCGAACTCGGAGATCAGCGCAGCGTCGGGGCGCCATTTGGTGATCTCTCTCAACAGACGGACGAACCGTCTTATCGCCTCATCTACCTGTTCTTTCGGTTGAGGCGTCGAGCAGGAAAGCTCGTTGAAGAACAACAGGACGCGCACGCAGAGCCCTTCGCTGCGGGGGGACGGCTGAAGAGGCGGTCAGTCGAGGAGCTGGTCGAGTGAGCGGTCCCACTCGTCGAAGAAGCCGGGCGGCCAGTGCGAAAGCATCCCGTCGGGCCCTACCGTCGGGCTGGTGATATCGATGACTCCGTCGGCCTTGCGCTGGAAGTAGTGCAAGCACACGTCATCGGCGGGAAGAAGTCCACGTTTCACGGTGAGGCGGACGCCGTTGAGGATGTGGTCGCTGTGTGTCTCGACGACGACCTGGGTACCCGCCGAGGCTGCGGCACACGTCAGCCGGGCAATGGCGCTCTGGCCCTGGGGGTGAACATGTGCCTCCGGGTTCTCCAGGAGGATCATGCCTCCTGGCTTGGCCGTCAGGCAGGCGATAACGATCGGCAGGACGTAGGTCAGACCGAATCCCACGTTGGTCGGCCGGCGCGGGTTCGTCGTGAGCTTGCCTTCACGAGTGAACTGGAACCCGAGCCGGACAAGGTCGGTCTGCTCGATGGCGGTTGCCTCGATTTTGACTCCGGGGCAGATCTCACCCATCCATGCTTCTACCTGGTCGAGTAGTCGGGGTGATGCTGCGGGGTGATGGAGGCTCGGGAGTTCGATGACCTCGTCCTGAAAGTTCCGCAGATAGTCGATCGTGTATTCACCGCGAGTTCCGAGGAAGCCGCGTCTCACGGACATCTCATGGGAGCGCGGGTAGGTCGCCGCCGGATTGATTCGGTCTGCTCGAAGGTACTGGAAGCCGGCATTGAAAAGCGTGAAGTCGGTTTCCTCTTCCCGGTGCGCTTCGCGCGAGAGGGTGTCCGGCTCGCAGGCGGTGAGCGGAAGCAGATCGTCTTCACGCCCGTAGCGGGCTCGCCACTCGAACGGAGGGGCCTGGCCCGCCGACAACCCGAACCCGATCTCTGGTTCGTTGCCGTCCTCGGCGGCATAATCTTCGTGCAGGATGTCCTGGCCCGTGCCGAGTTCGACGAGTTCACCATTGAGCGGAAATCCGCCGGGTCTGCCATCCGGGAAATCACTGTAGTCGCCCAGTAGCCCCTGGGTGTCTGCCTGACGTAGCAGGGCGAGGGCTTGCAGTACGGTGCTCTTGCCGGAGGAGTTCAGGCCGGAGAGGAGTGTATAGGGGGCCAAGGGAATGCTTGCCGAGGCGAATGCTTTGAAGTTGGTGATGGAAAGCTTGTCGATCAACCGATGGCCCTTCTGAACAGCATTTCCACTGAGGCAAACCGCCGACGCACCTTCTCCACGTCACCCGTTCCGACGGAGATGGCTTGGTGGAACCTACCATCGTCCATCAAATCCATGAGCTCCGCTTGGACCGACTCCTTGGCGTCGAGGAGCGTTTTAAGGTGTTCGGTGGGTATCTTGGCGAGATTTACTGAAATTGCCTCAAATAGTGCCTTGTTGATGGGGAGGCGTCCACGCTGCCCGTGAAACCGTTTACGGAATGCATGTTCGTCAAAGATGACGGCAGCCGTCGTCATCGCTTTGCCGAACTCGTCTACTAGCCGGTCGATCTCATCCTGGGGCAAGGAGTTGAGCCGCAGCATGGCCTGGCGGAGAAAAGCATCGAGATCTCCGCGGCCGTAGTTCGTCGGCTCGGTGAGACGGAACGCCAGGAAACGCAGAACCATCTCACGGTCCGCCATGCGATCCGGTCTGACGCTGTGCTGGGTCGCGTTGAGGAACGGCCCGCTGTCGGCGAGCTCTCGTAGCAGGTCGCGCGCCTTGCCGGGGATGAGGGCGTGCCGGAGCTCTTGCAGGGTCAGTGGCCGGCCGCCGGTGTTGATGCGAGCGAAGATATTGAACTTCACGGGCTCGGGCGTTCCGGCCCTGATCAGATGGATGATCAATTCGGTTTCGTTGATCCGGGTCTGCAGCCCACCGGGCAGCTCGCCGTACTCGCGACCTTCGTACTGCCGGAGATACTCCAAGCCATGGAGCTTCAGCGGTCTGGCGTTGACGACTGCCGGATTGACGAAGCGCGCGATGGTCGTGAGCCGCTGGATCCCGTCGACTATGGCCCAGCTTTCCTCTCCGCTTTCGGCGGCGTAGAGAGTGGGCAGGGGGATCCGTAGGAGTAGAGATTCGATGAGCTTGCTCTGAGCTTCGTCGCTCCAGATCCCGGCGAAGCGTTGAAAATCGGGAGCGAGGTCGAGGACTCCACGGCGCAACCGGGCCAGCAGCAGGTCAACGGTCATGACCCGGGTCTGGACGTCGATCCGCGCGGGGTCGAACGGTTCGTCGATTAGGTCGTCTGGTAGTTCCTCATATTCGACGCCAGTACTCCGCCCTTTGGCGTCGTACTCGACTGGTACCTCGTTCTCAGGGTTCTCGCTCACGCCGATCGCGCCGATCCTTCCTCGCGATGAACACACTCACCGAGCCGGGACGGGTGGACCAACAGTATCGACGCTCCTCCATCTTGGGTCGCTATCGCGGCCTGGCCCAATGCCAGGAGGGAGGCCCGCTGGACAGCGACGAGTCCGATCGCTGATCGGCCTTTATCCCGCGCGGTCTGGAGTCACCTCACGCCGAGGTTTGGCGGCGGCGAGCACGCGGGGCAGGTCGACGCCCACGGTCTGGACCAGCCAGCCGAAGCCGCCCAGGCCCTCGCGGTCGATGAGTTCGGCGTCCTCGCCTGCCGCGCGTAGTGCGTGGAGGTAGGCGCGCGGGTCGGTACGGGCCAGTTCCAGCGGCGGGCGGGCGCCGCGCAGGCCGAGTGCGCGTAGCGCGGTGCGCTGGGTGGTCAGCAGCGTGGCGGTGGCACCCGCGTGGACGCCCGCCTCGGCGCAGGCGTCGATGGCGACGTGCGCGGTGATGTCGCAGGAGCCGTCGGGTACCGGGGAGACGCAGTGGCCGTCGCGGTAGCCGGTGAGGGTGCCATAGACGGGGCGCTGGTCGCGTACGTGGGCGTAGTCGATGGCCAGGGCCATGCCGCCGTTCACGCGTTCGATGACCGAGGCCCAGGCGGAGCAGCGGTGCCGGCCGAGCTCGGCGCGGTCGCCCGGCTCGCGCAGGGGCCACCAGCGCTCCAGCCAGTCGGTGTCCTCGGCCGACGGGGTGGGTCCGGGCAGCTCGGCGCCGGTGTCGGGGTCGACCACGACGAGCTGTGGCCCGGCACCGGTCAGCTCCACGACGTCGAGGGGTACGTTGTCGAGCCATTCGTTGGCGATGACGAGCCCGGTGATGGAGTCCGGGAGCCGGTCGCGCCACTCGATCGCCGGGGCCAGCCCGGTCGGCCGTGGGGCGACCTCGACCGCGATCGGGCGGAGCCGGCCGTTCAGGCCCGCCGCTGGTGCGATCTCGTCGAGGAGCTCGCCGGACCCGGCGCCGACGTCGACGAGGTCGAAGCGTGCGGGATGCCCGAGGGCCTCGTCCATCTCGGTGACCAGCCGGGCCACCGCCTCGGCGAACCGGCGGGAGGCGTGTACGGAGGTGCGGAAGTGGGCCGCGGGGCGTTCGCCGCGCGTGTAGAAACCGTTCTGCCCGTACAGCGCCCGCTCCATCGCCGTTCGCCATCCGACCTGACTCACCACTCGACCGTATCGCGTGCTCCCCAGGTCGTAGGTGTCTTCCGCCCTGGGGCTGACGCGCGGTCGCGGGGCAGAAACTACGCTTGGGCAATGTTCGCCCGATTGTTCGCCTGGCTGCGGCGGCACCAGCGGCTCGTGGACCTCGTGCTGATGCTGCCGATCGGCGCGTCGGCGCTCGTGGCGAGGGCCCGCTACGTCGAGATGCGGGCGGACGGCTTCCCCCGCGAGGTCTCCCTCTACCTGCACGTCGCGCTGGCCGTGCTGATGTGCGTTCCGCTGGTCTGGCGGCGCCGGTGGCCACGCGAGGTGTTCGCGTTCCTCGCCGTGGTGGCGTTCGTCCAGTGGCTCGCCGGGATCAACATCGCCGCGTGCGACTTCACGCTGATGGTGGCGATGTACACCATCGCGGCGCAGTGCGCCTTCCGCTGGGCGCTGGCCGCTCTGACGGTCGCCGAGCTCGGCGCGACCCTGTCGGTCTACCGGCTGGCCCAGGAGGCCCACCCCGAGGAACAGTGGAAGTCACTGATCCCGTTCTCGGTGATGATCGGGGCGATCTGGGTGTGCGGGTTGTACATCAGCACCCGTCGTAAGTACACGCTCAGCCTGGAGGAGCGTGCCCGGCGGCTTGAACGTGAGCGGGATGCTCAGGCGGAGGTCGCCGCGGCGGCTGAGCGTGCGCGGATCGCGCGGGAGTTGCATGATGTGATCGCGCACAGCATCAGTGTGATGGTGATCCAGGCGGACGGCGCGGCGTACACGGTCGACTCCGACGCCGCGCGGGCCCGGCGGGCGATGGAGGCGATCGGGGCCACGGGGCGGCAGGCGCTGATGGAGATGCGCCGCATGCTGGGGGTGCTCCGGGAGAACGATGGTGTGGCCACGCTCGCGCCGCAGCCGGGGGTCGACCAGCTGACCGAGCTGGTCGAGCAGATCCGCACCGCCGGGCTTCCGGTCGAGTTCGCCGTGGAGGGGGAGCCGGTGAGGCTGCCGACGGGTCAGGAGCTGGCCGTCTACCGGATCGTTCAGGAAGCGCTGACGAATGTGATGAAGCACGCCGGCCCGACGGCCACCGCGCGCGTCGCGCTGCGCTACGGCGACCGGGCGATCGAGGTCCGGATCCGCGACGACGGGCGCGGCGCGACGTTCACCGACGGACGCGGGCACGGCCTGGTGGGCATGCGCGAGCGCGCCGCCGTCTACGGCGGAAACGTGAGCGCCGAACCGGCACCCGGCGGCGGCTTCGAGGTCATCGCCCGGCTACCGGTGAAAGAGGAGGTCAAGGCGTGACCTTGGGTTGAGCGGGTCTTGAAAAGGTAGTCGGGGCTGCCCTCCGGCCGCACGTCCCGGTCACGAAGCACGACGGACAGGGCCCGGCCGCCGGACCGCTCGGAGGAGTCGAGGTTGTCCGGCTCCACCGCCTGGAAGCCGCGGCAGCACGACCCGCGGTGCACGAGGCGGCCGGCTCGGCCCGGCCGGGCGTGACGACGCGCCATCGGAGGACGACAGCGCCACCGCCACACCGAGCACGACGGCGACGCCGGCCACGACCGCTTTGCGCGACAGGACCGGGCGAGCGCGCACGTGCGACTCCTCTGGTGAAGGGAGTCAGGCTATGACGGGACCGTATCGGCTCCCTCGGGTGCCGGATAGGGCGCGGCTGTCAGTGCGGCCATGTCCAGGGCGAGCGGACGCGCGTCGACCAGATAGAACCCCGCGGAATGGAGTAGCCGGCGGTATTCGTCCTGGGTGCGTTCGCGTCCACCGAGATTGTTGACGGACATGTGCACATCCCACGCGATGGCGAGGGACGGTGTGCCATCGGCAGGGATGGGGCGCTCGACGAGCACCAGCAGGGCCGTTTCCGGCATGGCCTTCCTGCAGTTCGCGAGAATCCTCACGCATTGCTCGTCGTCCCAGTCATGGAGGATCCGCGAGAGCAGATAGACCTCGCCGCCCTGCGGAACCTCTTCGGTGAAGTCCCCGGGGATGAGCTCGCACCGGTCGAGAAAGCCGGTCGGTGCGAGAGTCTCGCGCGCCGCGTCGACCACCGTGGGCTGGTCGAACAAGATGCCGCGCGTGGCGGGAGACGCGGCCAGTATGTGCCGGAGCAGGTCACCATGGCCGCCGGCGATGTCGACGACCGTGCGCACGCCGGCGAAGTTGATGACCTCGGGAACCCTGCTGAACCAGGACGACCCGGCCGCCATCGCACCGTGGAAGATCTGCGCCTGGTCGGGATGCCGGTTCAGGTAGTCGAATGGCGCCATGCCCAAGGCGTGCTCGAACGCGTTGTCGCCGGTGCGGACCGAATGCGGAAGGGAGCCGAAGCTGCGATAGAAGACGCCGCCGTACAGCCGTGCGACGTCGCGGAGGGCCCCGGTCTGCAGCGTCCGGCCCAGCTCGGTGAGCTCCCAGCGCTGGGAGCTGCTGCGCACGACGCCCAGCGAGGCCAGGTATCGCAGCACCCGGTGCAGTAAATCGGCGTCGGCGTCCACCAGGCTCGCGAGCTCGTCGCTGGTCGCGGGCTTGGCCAGCAGATGGTCGGCCACGCCCAGCTCCGCGGCGGTGCACAACGCCTGCGTGGCCCACGCGCCGGTCAACAGCTCCAGCATCCGCCGAGTGGGCTCTTCCTCGTCCGTCGAGTAGGTCTCCAGGACGTCGTACCCGGTGCCGGTCGAGGCGGCCGGCTCCGACTCGAGATCTTCGGCCTCCGTGGAGCCGGCCCGCCGGTGGGTGGCCAGTATCTGATGGTCGCCGTCGATGAGCAGCTCGAGCCTGCGCGGCCATCCGTCGGGGTGGAGCCGGCCGTCGGCGTGGAAGTACAGCACCGTACGGCCGATCAGTCCTTCGTGGGGGTTGAACCCACCCCCGTCGGGTGACATCTGGGCGGGTCCGGCGATCAGATCCCACAGCTGCGCCAGCCGCTGGGACTCCGGCGCGATGACCTTGAGCGCGAAGTGGGTCTCGTGGTTGGAACGCCGCTCGTCGTCCAGCATTCGCTGATACCGGTCATCGGGACCGGCCGGGCAGAGGAAGATCTCGATGTCGTCGGCATCATTCGTCAAGCTGTCCGGCACGGCCGCATGGACGATCTGGATCCGCAGGTCGGACTCGGGAAGGCCGTAGCGGCGCGCCACCCTGCCGCGTACGACGACGCTGGGCGTCGACGGCCCGGGAACCAGCCCATCGGGCAGGTGGTCCACGGCGGCCGGCTCGCTGGGAAAGACCATGATGGATCCGTGGGTGAACCTGCAGTGCCGTGCGAGAGCAGCGGCGACGTGCGCGGGAGCACCGTCCGGCAGGACCTCGGCGAGCAGCTCCGCGGTGGTGCGCGATCGCACGAAATCGGCCATCTGCCGAATGCGTCGAACATCGATGTCGTCCAGCGCGGCGGCCGCCGTACGGACCTGCGCGCGTGATGCCTCGGTCTTTTCCAAGGGAGTCTCCAGGAGTGCTCATGTGCTGGAATTCTGAGGCGGGCAGGAAGGGCGTCGTTCAGCTCCGCGAAAACGGGAAGGAACGGCGCCTCGATATGGCCGGGCCACGCGCGACCGTCATTGTGGAATGCGCTCCCATAGCCGCCCCCTGAACATCACGGCGACACTGGGCTCGGGCAACGCTCCAGAGCCAGGACGGCGGGACGTTCAACGAGGTCAGACATATACCCCTTACTCATGGTCAGCACAGTGTAATGGTCGCCGGTGGCGTGGGTGTTACGGCAGCCTCACCGCGGCTGAGCCCTACAGGAACGCCTCGACCAGCTGAGCGAACTCCTCGGCGGAGGTGATGGGAACGTTCAGATCGGCGGCCTTGTCTCTCTTCGATCCGGCCTTGTCACCCGCCACGAGCAGGGAGGTCTTGGCGGAGACGCTGGAGGACGCCCTGCCGCCGGCGCGTTCGACGAGCTCGTTCATCTCGTTGCGGGACAGTGCCGCGAGGGGGCCGGTCATGGAGCCGGTGACGACCACCGTCATGCCGGCGAGCGGCAGACCGGCGTCGTCGGCGGGGGCCGGCTCTCCGGCCGCGGTGCCCGGGGTGATCGGGGTGGCGCCGGGCTCGGTCATCGACACGCCGGCGGCGATGAGCTTGTCGATCACCGGCGCCAGCTCGTGGAGCTCGCTGATGATGAGCGCGGCACGCTCCGGCCCGACGCCTTCGACCTCCTGGAACGCCTCGACGTCGGCGGCCCGGATCGCGTCCATGGTGGCGAAGTGGCGGGAGATCCGCCGCGACATGCTTCGCCCGGTGCCCCGGACGCCGAGCGCGCAGAACACCTTGTTGAGCGGCTTGGTCTTCGCGGACTCGATCGCGGCCAGGAGGTTGTTGGTGCTGGTCTCACCCATCCGCTCGAGCTCGAGAACGGCGTCGTGGGCCAGGGTGAACAGATCGGCGAAGTCGGTGATGAGCCCGGCCTGGAGCATCGCCTCGATGCGGCTGCGGCCGAGGGACTCGATGTCGAGGGCGTCGCGGGCGACCGCGTACGAGATGGACGCGAGCGCGTGGCACAGGCGCCCCTGGACGCACCGCCACCGCTGCTGGGAGGTGTCGATCTCACCGCCGCAGCGGGGGCAGGCGACCGGGATCGCGATGGGTGTCTCGGCTCCGGTGCGAAGGTGCACGACGGGCGCTTCGACGCGCGGTATGACGTCGCCGGCCTTGTAGACGGTGACGTGGTCACCGAGGAGCAGGCCGCGGCGGTCGATGTCGGCGGCGTTGTGCAGGGTCGCGTAGGTGACGGTGGTGCCGTCGATCTGTACGGGGTCCAGGACGGCCCGGGGCGCGATGACGCCGGTACGGCCGACGTTCCACTCGACGCCGATGAGCCGGGTGATCTTCTCGGCGGCGGGCAGTTTGTACGCGATCGCCCATCGTGGCGCGCGCGAGCTGAACCCGGCCTCGACCTGGTCGGCGGCGGCGTCGGCCTTGATGACGACGCCGTCGAGGCCGATGCCCAGCCCGGCCCGCAGCGCGGAGATCTCCTCGACGCGCCGCTGCACGTCTTCGACATTCGTGGCGGTGATGATGCCGGCGCCGGTCGCGGTGGTGGTCTGCACGCCCAGCCCGGTGACGTAGGCCATCACCTGGCTGTGCGCGGACTCTTCCAGGCGGCGGGCCAGGTCACCGTCGCGCTGCAGGCCGAGCGCGCCGTAGCCGTAGAAGGTCAGCTCGACGGTGTAGGGGCGGTCCTTGGCCCGCAGCGTGCCGGCCGCGCCGCTGCGCGCGTTGGAGAACGGCGTGCCCTCGTGCTGGACGCGTACGAGGTTGGCGGCCTCGAACTGCGCGGCGGTCATCATCACCTCACCGCGCATCTCGACGCTCACCGGCTCGGGCAGCCGGTCCGGCAGGCCGACGATCGTGCCGATCGCATGGGAGACGTCCTCGCCCGCGGTGCCGTCGCCGCGGGTGACGAGCTGGACCAGCCGTCCGTCCCGGTAGCGCGCGGCGACCGCCAGGCCGTCCAGTTTCGGCTCCACGCTCCAGGCCTCCACGGGCCGTCCGAGCCGTCGCTCCAGCCCGGCGGCCCAGGCGATGAGCTGCTCGGGGGAGAAGACGTTGTCCAGGCTCAGCATCGGGACCGTGTGCGGGACGTCGCCGCCCACCGCTCCGCCGGCGACCTTTCCGGTCGGTGAGTCCGGCGCCACCTTGCCGGGGTGGGCGGTCTCGTACGCCTCGATGCTCCGTACCAGCCGGTCGTAGGAGTCATCGTCCAGTGCGGTGGAACCGTCGCCGTAGTACGCCGCCGCGGCGGCGACCGCTTCGGCGACCGCCTGCCGGTAGGCGGTCTCATCACCCAGCGTGGGCAGATCCAGAGCCTCGGTCATGCCCGTCATCCTGCCGGGTGCCTCCGACAGTTCTCGTACGTACCCGCAGGCGACAGAGGCCCATCGGATGGCGGACCGGCGGCGGCCGGAGAGAGGCCATTGGCCGGCCGCCCGGAGGTGCGCTCCCACGGGTTACTCTCGAGATCGCATTCCATCTCAAACGCGGAGGGACCATCGTGACGGGTAAGTCAGCGGATCCCGAACCGCAGCCGAAATGGGCACTCGACACCGGTGTGCCACATACCGCCCGCGTCTGGAACTACTTCCTCGGGGGCAAGGACAACTTCGCCTCCGACCGGGAGGCCGGCGAGAGTATCGCCAAGGTCAATCCGCCCGTGCTCGAACTCGCCCGTGCGTCCCGCGCGTTCCTCGTCCGCGCCGTCCGTCACCTGGCCGGCGAGGCCGGCATCCGGCAGTTCCTCGACATCGGTACGGGACTGCCCACCTTCAACAACACCCACGAGGTCGCTCAGGGGATCGCACCGGAGTCGCGCATCGTCTACGTCGACAACGATCCGCTGGTACTCGTCCACGCCGCGGCCCTGCTCACCAGCACGTCGCCCGGCGTGACCAGCTACGTCGAGGCCGACCTGCACGACCCGGAAAAGATCCTGCGCGAGGCGGCGGCGATCCTCGACTTCGACCGCCCAGTGGCGATCATGCTCATCGCGATCCTGCACCACGTCAGCGACACGGGAGAGGCCGGGGAGATCGTACGCCGGCTGGTGGAGGCGGTGCCCTCGGGCAGCCACCTAGCCGTCGCCCACGCCGTGCACAGCGAGATCATGGACGAAGGGGCGCGGCAGTGGAACCAGGTCGGCAGACCGACACTCCACCCGCGCACCCCCGAAGAGATCGGTGGTTTCTTCGACGGCCTCGAACTCCTCAAGCCGGGACTCGTCACGACGACACGATGGCGCCCCGGCGACGTGGACCTCGGCGTCACCCATGAGATCGACCAGTACGCGGCCATCGGCCGCAAGCCCTGACGCTCCTGCCGAGAGCCACCGCCGCGAGGCGCTCGCCGGCGCCGGACGGGAGCACCGGCCGGAAACTCGGGCGCGGCATGATGTCGAGAACCGCTGACCGGCTCCGCTCACCAGGTGAGGGCCGCGACAGGCGCGGCCCTCACCTGGTGAGCGGAGCC
>Ga0193707_1000448_pt1 | contig 14052 bp, 6 predicted proteins | sample U3c2metaG_FD_143043 | JGI IMG/M metagenome (GOLD analysis project Ga0193707, IMG submission 143043) | Soil microbial communities from a riparian zone of the East river system, Colorado, United States - U3c2 | ecosystem: Environmental > Terrestrial > Soil > Riparian zone | place: USA: East River... | reverse complement strand
AGAAATCACTCTCAAGAATCACAGGGCAGCCACGCTGGCTACCGAATGCACCCCGCCCGGGCTGCCGGAGATTCGCTACGACAGCGCTGCATGGTGGCGACAGACAAGCTGGAGAGCTTGGTTGCAATGGCGCCAAAGGACTCCCTCGTTAAACCTATTGCCGCCGGCTTCCTTTGGCACCGAGACTCAGCGGCCTGGCCGCGGCCTGAAGCAGAACGGGGCATCAGCGGTGAAAGGTGGAACGAATTTCGCAGGCTTTTCCGAAAGATCGGCCTAGGTGGCGGGCTTGACAAGGACATCCAGGGCAACATCTACTTCATCTCACATGGCATATCGATTCTGACTGGGACTGAGCATCCTGGTTCAGGTTCCCGGAGGATAGAATGAGACTCTTGCGTGTTGCCGCCCTTTTTATCATGTGTATCCTCGCTCTGTCTGCCGTCGGAAAATCTAAAACACCCCAACCATCTGCATCTAAGCCAGCCGCCGCTCAGGAGCAAGACATTCCCAAGTCCATCGCCGAAAGCGTTAGCGGCACGCTGCAGTTCGCCGAAGGGAATCTTCTCGGCGTCGCTGAAGCCATGCCGGAGGACAAGTATTCCTTCATCCCCACCGCCGGCAAGTTCGACGATGTCCGCAGCTTTGGCGAGCAAGTGAAGCACGTCGCCTGTGCCCAGTTCGCCTTCTTCAACGAATTCGAGGGCAAGAAGCCGCCCGACGAATGCGAAAAGGGAGGCCCCGATCTGGCGAAAACAAAAATCGAGTTGATCAAATATCTCAAGGACTCCTTCGACTACTCCAACCATGTCCTCGCCACGCTCACCGCGAAAAACGCGCTCGACCGCGTCGCAGGCCGCTATGCTGGACCGAACACCAAACTCGGCATCTCCGTCGTTGCCGTCTGGCACATCACCGACCACTACGGACAGCTCGTCGAGTATCTGCGGATGAACGGTATCGTCCCGCCGGTGACACAGAAGTACGGGCTGAAGGTGCGCTGACCCGGGACCGCCTTCTGCCTCCTTCCGGTTGGAGATGCTGCTTAGTAGAGGAGACCCTTTTGCCGTATTTCTGCTCTTCCTGTGGCGCCCGGATCGAAGACGTCGCGGTCACCTGCACCGCCTGCCGGGAAGGAACCGTGCAGCCCGCTCCGGCTGTGACTACGGCCACCACCGGTGGTTTGGCCGACAATGTGGCGGGGATGCTCGCATATGTCACGATTGTCCCTGCAATTGTATTTCTTGTGTTGGAGCCTTATAACAAGAACCGTTTCGTCCGATTCCATTCCTTCCAGAACATCTTCTTTTACGTTGCTTGGATTGTGATCGCGATAGGTCTGCGCACCTTGGCCGAAGTGCCGGTCTTAGGATGGCTCAGTTGGTTGATCGGACCATTGATCGGATTGGTCGGCTTTGTGATGTGGATCGTTTTGCTGATGAAAGCCTACCAGGGTCAAATGTTCAAACTCCCGATCATAGGCGACCTGGCAGAGAAACAGGTTAGCATCTGACTGCTTGAGATTGTTGTTGGCCAATGGGGCAAAAACCTAGCTGGTTCCCGGGGCAGCACTCCCAGAGGGTCGCCGCAGAAGGGGCTGCCTACATGGCGAATCATGCTCCGCTGGTCTCGACGCGACTCCGTTGCACCCGGCTTCACCGTCATTGTGCCCGGCTTTTTCTGGCGCCGCGTTTCGACCAGGGCAATCTTGACCAGGGCAATCTTAGGGAAGCGGGCTGATCTGCAGGTCAGCCTCACCGTTTCCCGGCAAGCCCAGTGTGAGCACGTGGTGCTGCGGGTCAACGGACGAGGTCACGACATCCGGCTTGCCATTCAGCAGAACCCGCGCTGCCCTCCCGTCCCAGCCAAAGATTTGAATCTGGTACTGCTTCCACCAGGCTCGATAGCTACCCTCTGGTGCTCCGATACGAACCCGTAGAGAGCCGGTCGGTGCCTCGCAGGAGAAATTCATTCGCAAATAGTTGCCCTTCTTGTAATCCAGAGTCGTGCCATCATCCTGATAGAGCGCGCCCCCGCAATTTGGCCCGGGATAGACTCGCAGTATAAGCGGACCCTGGGGTACTTCGTCCGTGCTCTGGGTCAGCGGCTGCATCGGAATGATTGAACCGGCGCGCGCAAACACCGGCAGGACATCGAGCCGCGGTTGAACCGTGACTCGCGTTAGGCCGGGCTGTGAGCCCGGTTTCGGCAGGCGCTCCCCGGTCCAGTAGTCGAACCAGTCACCGGGCGGCAGGACGACACCATAGCTATCAAGTTCGTCCGGAAAGCGGAAAGGGGCAACCAGAAGACTGGGGCCAAACAAGAATTGGTTTGGCGCATCGAGATCGAGCGGATGGCCATCTTCGGTAGCGGAGGGAAATTCCAGGAAAAGCGGACGCACAATCGGCAGTCCGTTACGACTCATCTCTTCGGCCGTGGTGTAAAGGTATGGCAGAAGACGGTAACGCTCTTCGATGTAGCGGCGTCGGATAGATTCGTGTTCTGTGCCGTGGACCCACGGCTCCTGATCACCCGTTCCCTTCGCCGTGTGGTTGCGATCGATCGGTTGGAATGTTCCGAGCTCGATCCATTTAGTGAGTAGGTCAGGTTGCGGAGTGCCTGCGAAGCCTCCGACGTCGGCTCCACTCATCCCGAAACCGCTCAGCCCGAGGTTCAACAGCATGGGAGTTGTCAGCCGGAGATGGTTCCACATGCTGCTGTTGTCCCCCGTCCAGGTGGAGGCATAGCGTTGGCCCCCGGCATAGGTGGCGCGCGTGAGCACGAAGGGGCGCAGGTTGGGTGTGAGCTTCAGCAGGCCTTCGTAAGTCGCGCGCGAATTTTCCATGCCGTACACGTTGTGAATTTCCAGGTGATTCGCCGTGCGCTTAGCGAAGCCCGGCTCCTCAATGCGGTGCTGTGTTTGAGGTGGCATGGTTTTCGTTGCTGTGAAGAAGACAGAGGGCTCATTCATGTCATTCCAGAAGCCGGCCACACCATCGGAAACGAAGTTGCCATAGAGTCCACCCCACCAGTCGCGCGTACTCTGCCGCGTGAAGTCGGGAAAGACCGAGGGTCCAGGCCATACCGGACCCACATACAAAGAGCCGTCGGGATTCTTCACAAAATGATCGCCCGCCAACCCGCTGTCGTACGGAAAGTATTTGCTTTCAGCTAAGCGGGCAATGTGCAAGTCGGTGATCGTGACTACGCGAAAGTGCTGCTGCCGGAGGTTTCGAATCATATCGGAGAAATGCGGGAATCTTTGCGCATCTACCGTAAACGGCCGGTTTTGTTGCTGGTAGTCGATATCCAAATACAGGACATCGGATGGAATCTTCTCCGCGCGCAGTTTCGTGGCGATTTCACGCACGCGGTTCTCAGTCTCATAACTGTAGCGCGATTGCTGATAGCCAAATGACCACAGAGGCGGCAGGGGGGCAGTACCGGTGAGCCAAGCGTAGGTATTCAATACGCGCTTCGGATCGGGACCATAAATAATGTAGTAGTCAATCGGACCTCCGTCCGCTCCGAACGAGTAAATATCGCGCGACCCCTTTCCGAAATCGAAGTTGCTACACCAGGTGTTATCAAGAAAAACGCCAATTGTGCGGCCCTTTCGAAAGGCGAGAAAAAACGGGATGCTCTTGTAAATCGGGTCGGTCGATTCCTGAAATTCAAAAGTGTCGGTGTTCCACAGCACGAAAGACTGCCCACGGCGGTCAAACGGGCCGACTTTATCTCCCAGGCCGAAGTAGTGCTCATCTTCCGGCATTTTCTTGTAAACGCGGAAGTCCTGGCCGTGAAACGTCACCGGCCATCCCTCGGCGTCTTCCTGCAATATGTTCCCCTCCAGGTCCGATACCGACAAACGTAGATCGCGGCGCGCAATTTTCACCCGAAGCGTGTTTGTGCGAAACCCGACGGTCTCCGAATTATTTTCGGCCACGACATTTGCAGAACTCTGACGAGCTCCGGCTAGCACGGCCCAGGAGGCATCTTCAGGAAGTTTGTCTTTGAGTCCGACACGCACTCGGACAACATCGTCGCGCATCGCGCGCACCTCGAGAATCGCATTGCCGCTCTTCACTTGCAGGCCATTCGGCAGCGGCGTGGTTCCAGAAAACACGTCCAGCATGATCGGCACGTTTGGACGACGTGAGGGGTCGTCGGGACGGGCATCGGAGCCATGGGCAGCAGCAAGCATTCCTACAGCAACAATTACCAACATCGTCAGTCTGGAGGCGTTCTGAGTCATAGTCGGTCGTCCTGCTCCTGGATGATTGCACCTAACAGAAGACCCTGCAAGGTGGCTGCCATGCTCCCCTTTGCGCTTGCAGAGTCGAGCCTGCCTGCCCCGAATTCGGATCCCTTGTATCAGGAGATTCAGCAGGATTGCAGAAACCCCGGTTCGGCGGGCAACGAGATGCTTCGGGGCAAGAACGCAGCTCGGCGACCATGGCGCTTCACTTTTGGACTTCGCTCTGGACACTTCTATTGTGGTATGACAATCGCTCTGGACTTTGTTGACTTGTTCAATAAGACTACATAAGCTCTTTGCCGTGCCGGACACAGAGCTGTTCCCGGGCCTGATCGCCCTCCCCCGTACAGGACCGTCGACCGGTCACGGAGTGTTTGCGTGATCAACTCTTGTCCGGCAATCTTGTTCCCGGAACCAGCCTCCAGGACATTGCTCTCGCCGCTACGCTGGGCGTGTCCCGCAACGCGTTGCGCGAAGCGGTCCGCACCTTGGTCGCCGATCGCCACCCAGCAGCCGCAGATCCTGAACGCGGTGAAGTCGAGCGAGGCGGAGAAAAGCGCAAAATACATGGCGAAGCATCTTCGCGACTCCAGGACTCGCCTGCTGCAGTTGCTGCAGCGCCGGGGAGCAGCAGCATCATGAACGTGCTTGGCAGGGCCCAGCCGGTCTTCGAAAAGTTCAAAGTTCGCCCCGTGATCAACGCCTGTGGCATTTATACCGATCTAGGCGGCACCGTCTTTTCTCCCAGCGTTTGGCAGGCCATGCAGGAAATTAATCACAATTTCGTGAGCATGGTGGATCTGCTCGATCGCAGCGGAGAAATGCTGGCGTCTCGGTTGGGTGCTGAAGCTGCCCGTGTGGTGACCGGCGCCTCGGCAGCCATTACTCTGGGGACGGCCGCCTGCATTGCCGGACACGACGGCGACGCTTGGCAGCAACTCCCCGACGCCAGCGGCCTGAAGAGCGAAGTCATCATCCAGAAGGCGCAGCGCTATAAGTACGACCGTATGGTGCGCATCGCCGGCGGCAGCCTGGTCGAGGTAGGATCAGACGAGGGAACCACTTTGCCGCAACTCGAGCACGGGTTCGGTTCCCAAACCGCGATGGTCCTGTATCCGGCGCACCTCGAAGGCAAGCCTGGCACCCTGTCTCTGCGCGAACTGAGCCGCAGCGCCCGCAGGCATGGTGTTCCTGTGCTTGTGGATGCCGCCTACATGAACTATCCCACAGCTGTAATGAGCAGCTTTCTTCCCGCGGGAGCCGATCTGGTCTGTTTCAGCGCCAAGTACTTTTGGGGGCCGAACTCTGGCGGCTTCCTCTGCGGCCGCCGCGATCTGATCGAAGCGGTCGCGGGCATTGATTTCACTCGCTACGAATCCGGAAAGTACCTGACATTCGGTCGTCCCTGGAAAATGGATCGCCATACGATCGTGGCTACCGTCGTGGCTTTGGAAGAATGGCTCGCGATGGATCACAGAGCACGGTGGGCCGGCTATCGTGAAAAGGTGGCTGCCATGCGCGGTCTGCTCTCCGATATACCGGACATTTGCACCGAGCCGAAGTACTTCACGATGGACGAACGTCTTCTGGATGATCCTGTCAACTGTATGACGGTTACATTTCCAGGCGGGGGCGCGCAGGTCAAGCAACTTTGCGCAGACCTGCTGGCTGGCGATCCCTCGATTGCAACGGTGGTTCTGGATGACCAGCTCGTGGTAGCGGTGGACACCGTGCTCGCGGATCAGCACTTGGCCATCGCCGAACAACTGCGGCAGATTCTTAGATGATCTGTAGGCTCACTGACTTCCGGGACTTTGTAAACTCCGCCGACCCGAGTATCAGAAGGCATCAGCCGTTGCCGGAAGCAACAGGTCCGCAGCCCGGCAAACGAGTGATGTCCAGAGCGGCTCCTCGCAAGATCACCACGGCGCAACGGTCGAGGTGGGCGCAGCCAAGATTGATCGGCCCCGTCTCCCGTTAAAAACTCAGTTTCAGCGCCACCTGCATCTGCCGCGCGGATGTGGTGGCATCCGGCCGTTGTACGGTGGAGTTGATGAGTCCGAAGATGGGCGACCCCAGCAGGTTGCCCAGACTGCTGCTCAGGTCACCAGGATTGTTGAAGTGCGCGTGGTTGAAAATGTTGTAGCACTCCGCCCGCAGCTCGGCCCCGAATCGCTCCGTAACCTTAATTCTCTTGGAGAAGGTCAGATCGAAGTTCACAAAGCCGGGCCCGTAGAAGTGATTGCGCCCGGTGCTGCCCGGTGACACAAACAGAGGCCCACCATCCCCATCCGTACGAGCCGAGAAGGCGGCAGGATTGGTAAACCAGACTTTGTTTCCGGCCGCGCTGGTATCGGTATTCACGCCCGGAGCGAAAGGATTGCCCACGAGATCCGCCCGGCCGCTGATGCCCGTGCGCTCCATGTCAGTGGTGCTGAAAACATCGAAGGGATGCCCGGTCTGCAGGGTGGTGATCCCTGAAAACTGAATGCCTTCGAAAATCTTCCCGGCAACACCGTTGTTTAGATAGCTCTTGCCTCGACCAATCGGCGTTTCCCAGATGTAACTGATCACTCCAATATGACGAACATCGTTGTCGGAGTTGCCGCGCTCTTCGGCTAAATTCCGCGAATTTCGAGGAAACCCGCGATTGCCCTGGGCGGGATTCAGCGGGTCATTCGAGTCGTCAATGCCGTGAGCATAGGTGTAAGCGCCCTGCAACTGCAATCCATGGCTCAGGCGATGGGTTAGCTTTACCTGCAACGAGTGGTAAATGGAGTTGCCGACGGAACGCTGGTAGAAAGGCTGCTCCAGCGCGTTCGATTTGACCGCGTTAAAGGGCAGCCTGCCGTCGTCGAAGCCTTCGATGAGGTTCAGTTTGGTGACCGTGGCCGGAGTGCAGCCGAAGACATTGGTGGGATCGCTGCAATAGGTGACCAACTGGCTGACCAGCGCGGGATCCGGCGGATTACCATCCAGTTCCCGATAGATGTGAGTTCCTTTCGATCCTACGTAGGCCACGTCAATGGTGTTGTTGAGAGGCAGCTCATGCTGGATGCCAAAGCTCCAGTTGTTGCTCGAGCTGTTGCGGAAATGGGGATCAAACAGTACCGGCGCCAGAAGCGAGCCGTCGGGGATGACCGCAGAAGGGGAGGTATCGGTCGGGTAAGGCAAAACATAGAGCCCGTTGATATTTCCTCCGTAAAAGTTGTTCAGCGTGTCGAACGGTTGAGCCAGATAATCCTGCTCGAAGGGCGGATTGCCGCGGGCGTTTCCGAACAAGTTCCCGAACACACGATCGTGGAAAATGCCAAAGCCTCCTCGGATCGCGGTCTTGCCGTTGCTCCACGGATCCCAGGAGAACCCCACCCGGGGCTCGATGTTCGAGTAGTCACTGTGGTAAACCTGTTTTCCCGTTCCTGGTCCGACAATAGACAGGGTCAGGGGAGCAGCCCCGGCCGGATCGGCGAGCAGATTGGAAAAGTTGGCATTCTCCTCGTAGGGTACGCCATCCAACTGGTAGCGCAGACCGAGCGTCAGAGTGAGGTTGTGCCGCACTTTCCAGGTGTCCTGTCCGAACCAGTCATACTCGTGCTGCCGGAATTTCTTGTCATCGGTGGGCTGCCGCACACCCGCCTTGTTAAAGAACTCGGCATTGAAGTCCCGGTACACCAGGCCGTAAAAGGCATCGGCCGCATCCTCCAGTGAGGTGGAGACATTGGCTACACCCTGGATTACGCTCAGTCCGGTATTCAAATTGGTTTGCAGCCCAGCCTGCCGGCGGGAGAAGAAATTACTGGGACCAGTTTCATGGATATTGCGGAAATCGCCGCCGAATTTCCAGGTGTGACTGCCGTGCACCCAGCTGATGCTGTCGGTATAGCTGTCCGTCCCGGTCTTGCGGTCCTGACCATCGGCCACCAGACTGATGCAGCCGAAACTGGCGAAGGGATCGATGTTGAAGTCGGTCCCATTTTGGAAGCGGTCCACTCCGCTAATGCTGTCGAGTACGTTCAGCCCGGAGCACTTGAAGCCGGCAAAAATACGGTTGAACCCGTAAGTGAAACTGTTGAGCAAGTTGGGGGTAAGAGTGGAAACCAGGTTTACGGCAAGTGCCTGGGCGAGGGATTTTTCCGCCGAAGATCCAATTCCTCCGGGCAGGATGTCGTCGTGAGCCGGATCCGGATCGCTGGCCGCATCGTATCCGTAGCGCACGCTGAGCGTGTGTCGGGCGTTGAAGTGGTGGTCAATCTTGGCCACTGTTTGATAGCTTCGGGTTCGCGATGAACTGGGGTACAACAGAGTCCCGGAGAATCCGTCGCCATTGTCAAGCGTTGGGTTGGGATACAGGTCGAAGATTTTCTTTGTGGTAGGGTCTTGCGGGGCAGGCGGCAAAACGGTGGCGTACCCGAACTGTTGCAGGATCGTGGGAGTGCCATTGTTGGCGCCCGTCTCGGTTATGTCTACCGGCGTGGTGCTGCCGAGGTTGTCGGTGTAATTAAACTTTCCCGTCTTGAATGCTGCGGTAGGAACGGTGGCTGCGTTGGTTAAAGTAGTTACGAAGCGGTCTAGTTCGTGGTTAAAGAAGAAAAAAGTCTTGTCTTTGCGAATGGGCCCGCCAATCGAATAGCCAAACTGATTTCGGACATAGGGATTTTGGGGTCCCTGATCCTTACGGTTGAACCAATCCCGCGCCCCACCGAAACCGTTCCAGCGGCCAAACTCATACGCGTTGCCGTGGAACGAATTGGTTCCGCTCTTGGTCACCACATCAATGACGGCCCCGGTGTTCCGGCCATATTCGGCATTGAAATTGTTGGTAATCACCCTGAATTCCTGAGTGGACTCGGGATCGGCGCCCAACACGGTCACTAGACCGCCAGGCACCGAGGTGTCGTTATTGTCGACCCCATCGAGCAGGAAGTTATTGTTTCGTTCCCGCGATCCGTTGACCGTGATGCCGCCGAGAGAGTTAGTCTGCGACGTGCCTGGAGACAGAAGAACCAGTTCGTAAGGATTTCGAGTGATCAGAGGCAGGCCTTTGATGGCGCGCTCGTCCACCAGATTGCTCACCTGGGACGTTTCCAGATCAACGTCCGGGATCTGATCGGCGCTTACTTGAATTTCCTCGGTGACTGATCCCGGCTCCAGTTGGACATTGAGAGAGAGCGCCTGTGCAACCGAAAGCTGTAGATCGGTCGCATGGAACGTTTTGAAACTCGCCACCTTCACCGTCATCTCATACGCACCTACGGGAAGGCTGGGGATACTGTAGGCTCCCGTGCCGCTGCTAATGACCGATCGCGTAGCATTCGAGTCTTTGCTTCTGATTGTAATGTCCGCGCCCTGCACCACGGCACCGACTGAATCGGTGACCGTGCCCTGAATGGATCCAGTCTGGGCCACCGCGAATGACGCGCTCACCGCCAGCAAGACGCTTCCAGCAAGTACCCTCAGTCTGTGCATTGTATCTCTCCTCATCTTTACCACCTGTCCTAACTGCGGCGCATAGCTAGTGACAGCGTACTTAGGCGCGAGTTACACCTAGCTTCTAACTAAAGCTATAGCTGCCTATTATTGACGTTGTCAAGTAAATGAAGGAGAGTAGTTTAGATACACAATTTCACAGTTAGTGTGTTACCTACGCGCGATATCTATGATGTATTACATGTTATGTCTTTGAAGGCGATCTAGCTTGTCGTCAATTGGCGATAGGAAACCTTACATCTGACATATGTTATGAACTATGACTTTGGAAGCAGGAGCGGGTTGTGAAACAGGTTAGGTTCGCAGCATGCAGCGTCGATGGTTCTTCAATCCACAAACTGGAAATTAGCGCGGCGCGGGCAATGTGCATGCGACGGATTTGTGGAAACGCAAACAGATGGGAAGATATGCGGCGAGACAGGAAATGGCACGGTGGCGGTCGAGAGGGATCGGGAATTCCGCCCGGTGTGGTTCTCCTGGATCTCTCGATGCCCAAAAATGAATGGATCTAGGCAGGCCGCCAAATCGGAGGGACTTGGTTTCAATGGGCTCGATCAGATTCAGACCGTGCTTGCTGGCTAGACGGCCCGTTGTGGTTTCTGCATAGACCACAAACTTAAATCTGCTTTCCGAGTGCTCAGGTACTTGATGGCCCGCGATGGCTTGGTTTCCTCGGGCGTAACCGTCATGGTTCATGGAAAAACTCGTCCCTTCTTCCCCCGCGCGGATTCTGCTGCCCGGATCCCGTCCTGGCCATCTTCGACCAGTCAGTTTCAAGCCCCGCGGTTTTGTAGAATTCTTGCCATTTGTATGTCGCAATCCTGTAGGAACCCTCGATCAGCGCCGCGATTGGCCGCGCGGTTTATCGCTCCGAGCGGATTTCCAGTTCCGGTCTCGCGGTTCGGGCTTCGGCTCCTTGGTGACTGCGGCTTATACTACTACGATAATATAGTCATACTTATATGACGCCTACACGCCTTGTGTACGACAACAAAAGAAGCCCCAGATGCGCTGGGTTCCTGCGCCGTTGTCCATACAGCAAATACTGTAGAGTCAGGCAAAACGTTTCGTGTTAACAAAGGGATATGAGCTCGCTATAGGTTCCGAATCTTGCGTTGGCAGTCTCAGATCGTGTAATCCCGGAAAAGTCAGTTGCTGAGCCGCACTCGATTCCGTTCCTCCCCTGGTCTGAATCGTTGTCTGGGCAGGAACCCGAACAGTGAGCTGAAAGCTCGTTCTGCAGAGCGTACCCTTATGGTGATTTCAGGAGCCGCACATGAAGAGAGGCGACCGTCGTGCCGCCACCGCCACCGCGACCACTAGCGGCGAATCCACACCCAGTCTGAGGAATAATGGGCATTCTAGCGCGGTTGCCCCGCCGCCCTCCGCCGACCTTACCGTGATCCTGACAAGCTTGCGGACCATGCGTTCTGGGGACTTTTCCGTGCGTTTGCCTGGCTCCTGGACAGGACTGGCGGGGAAAATCGCCGACACATTTAACGACATTGTTGCCGTGAACCAGCAGATGGCGCAGGAGCTAAAGCGCGTGGGCCAGGTTGTGGGCAAGGAAGGAAAAACGCGGGAGCGGGCACGCTTTCATGAGTCCCGGGGAGCCTGGGGGGAGATGGAAGTCTCGGTCAATACTCTGGTCGAAGACTTGCTTCGCCCCACCACAGAAGTGACGCGTGCGATCGCGGGTGTGGCCCAGGGCAACTTGACTCAGACCGTCAGACTGGACGTCGACGGGCGACCGCTCGAAGGGGAATTCCTGCGTTCAGCCAACATTGTCAACACCATGATTCAGCAACTCGGCGTATTTACCGCTGAGGTCACGCGCGTGGCTCGCGAAGTGGGAACGGACGGCAAGCTGGGGGGGCAGGCACAGGTTCCGGGCGTGGCTGGCACCTGGAAGGATCTCACCGACTCGGTCAATTCCATGGCCAGCAATCTGACGGGACAGGTGCGCAACATCGCCGAAGTGGCGACGGCCGTGGCAAGCGGCGATCTTTCTCGCAAAATTACCGTGGATGTTCGCGGCGAAATTCTGCAGCTGAAAGAGGCCATCAATACCATGGTGGATCAGTTGCGGTCCTTTGCTTCCGAAGTGACCCGGGTCGCGCGCGAGGTGGGCACCGACGGTAAGCTCGGTGGCCAGGCCGTCGTACCGGGCGTGGCCGGCACCTGGAAGGACCTTACCGATTCGGTAAACGCCATGGCTGGCAACCTGACGGCCCAGGTGCGCAACATTGCCGAAGTGACCACGGCTGTGGCGCGCGGAGATTTGTCGCGAAAAATTACGGTGGACGTGAAAGGTGAAATTCTTGAACTCAAGGACACCATCAACACCATGGTGGACCAGCTGAACGGCTTTGCCGGCGAGGTAACACGCGTGGCCCGTGAGGTTGGAACCGAAGGCAAGCTGGGCGGTCAGGCGCAAGTGCCCGGAGTCGGCGGCACCTGGAAGGATCTTACCGACAACGTGAACTTCATGGCCAGCAATTTGACAGGCCAGGTGCGCAACATCGCGGAAGTGGCTACGGCGATCGCCAGCGGCGATCTTTCCCGCAAGATCACGGTGGATGTACGGGGAGAGATTCTCCAGCTTAAGGAAACCCTGAACACCATGGTCGACCAGCTGAACCGCTTCGCTGGCGAAGTAACGCGGGTGGCCCGCGAAGTTGGCACCGAAGGCCGTCTGGGCGGACAGGCCAACGTGCCGGGCGTGGCCGGCACCTGGAAAGACCTTACCGACTCGGTCAATTCAATGGCTGGGAACCTGACCGGCCAGGTGCGTAACATCGCCGAAGTGACCACCGCCGTGGCGGGTGGAGACTTGTCCCGCAAGATCACGGTGGACGTGAAAGGCGAGATTCTGGAGTTAAAAAATACCATCAACACCATGGTCGATCAGCTCAATGCATTCGCGGGTGAGGTGACGCGCGTGGCACGTGAAGTCGGCACTGAGGGCAAGCTGGGCGGACAGGCGCAGGTGCCGGGAGTGGCCGGAACCTGGAAGGACCTCACGGACAACGTGAACTTCATGGCCAGCAACTTGACTGGGCAGGTACGCAACATTGCGGAAGTTGCCACCGCCGTTGCTCGCGGCGATTTGTCGCGCAAGATCACGGTCGACGTGAAGGGAGAAATCCTCGAACTGAAGGACACCATCAACACCATGGTGGACCAATTACGGTCGTTTGCTTCGGAAGTCACGCGAGTGGCTCGCGAAGTCGGCACCGACGGCAGACTGGGCGGTCAGGCGCAAGTCCCCGGGGTTGCGGGTACCTGGAAAGACCTTACTGATTCGGTCAACTCCATGGCCAGTAACTTGACGGGTCAGGTTCGCAATATCGCCGAGGTGGCCACCGCCATTGCCAGCGGCAACCTGTCAAAGAAGATCACCGTCAACGTAAGCGGCGAGATTCTGCTGCTCAAGGAAACCATCAACACCATGGTGGACCAGCTCAACGCCTTCGCCGGCGAAGTGACGCGGGTGGCGCGCGAGGTGGGCAGCGAAGGCCGACTGGGAGGACAGGCCAACGTGCCCGGAGTGGCGGGCACATGGAAGGACCTTACCGACTCGGTGAACTCGATGGCGGGAAACCTGACCGGGCAGGTGCGCAACATCGCGGAAGTGACCACGGCCGTGGCCCGGGGAGATTTGTCGCGCAAAATTACCGTGGACGTGAAGGGCGAAATTCTTGAGTTGAAAAATACCATCAATACCATGGTGGACCAGCTCAACGCCTTCGCGGGCGAGGTAACCCGGGTAGCGCGCGAAGTAGGTACCGAAGGCAAGCTGGGCGGTCAGGCGCAGGTGCCGGGAGTGGGTGGAACCTGGAAAGATCTCACCGACAACGTGAACTTTATGGCCAGCAACCTGACGGGCCAGGTGCGCAACATCGCGGAAGTGGCCACGGCGATTGCCACCGGCGACCTGTCCAAGAAGATCACGGTAGACGTACGCGGCGAAATCTTGCAACTCAAAGAAACGCTCAACACCATGGTGGAGCAGCTGCGCTCATTCGCGGCCGAAGTGACGCGGGTGGCGCGCGAAGTCGGCAGCGAAGGACGGCTGGGCGGACAGGCCAACGTACCTGGAGTGGCTGGCACCTGGAAAGATCTCACCGATTCCGTGAACGCCATGGCGGGAAACCTGACGGGGCAGGTGCGCAACATCGCGGAAGTAACCACGGCGGTGGCGCGGGGTGACCTGTCGCGCAAGATTACGGTAGATGTGAAGGGCGAAATTCTCGAGCTGAAGAACACCATCAACACGATGGTGGACCAGCTCAACGCCTTTGCTGCCG
>Ga0193707_1000447_pt1 | contig 14066 bp, 11 predicted proteins | sample U3c2metaG_FD_143043 | JGI IMG/M metagenome (GOLD analysis project Ga0193707, IMG submission 143043) | Soil microbial communities from a riparian zone of the East river system, Colorado, United States - U3c2 | ecosystem: Environmental > Terrestrial > Soil > Riparian zone | place: USA: East River... | reverse complement strand
CTCCACCAGCCTGGGTGAGATGATCATCCTCCGCGCCGGCCAGGGCTTCACTGGCGGTGTCCTCATTCCCATGGCGCTCACCGTCATAGTTACCACCATGCCGAGAAATCTTTTACCGGTGGGACAGGCAATGTTCGGCATGACAGCCACTCTCGCCCCGGCGATCGGCCCTGCGCTCGGCGGTTGGTTGACGGATCAATTCGGCTGGCAGTGGAACTTCTACGTCAATTTCATCCCGGGTGCTCTCATGCTCGCGGCTATTTGGTACGCTATGGACAAAAGGCCGATGAAGCTGGAACACCTGCGCCAGGGTGATTGGTGGGGAATTCTTTGCATGGCCATCGGTCTCGGCTCGCTTATTGCCATACTCGAGGAAGGGCAACGCAAAGATTGGTTCGGCAGTCCTTTCATCCGCAATTGCGCAATCCTCGCCGCCATCTTCGTTCCTCTTTTCGTTGTGATCGAAATCGTGCGCGACAAGCCCTTCGTGAACTTGCGTTTGTTAGGCAGCCGCAATCTGGGCGTTAGTTGTATCGTCGCCTTTGGACTCGGTCTTGCTCTCTACGGAAGCATTTACCTGATCCCGCTTTATCTTGGGGAAGTGCAGGGGTACAGCCCGCTGCAAATCGGGAAGACCCTGGTTTGGATCGGACTTCCGCAATTTCTCATCTTTCCTTTTCTGCCGTGGCTGATGAAGCGATTCGATCAACGCCTGCTCGTCTGCTGGGGTTGCCTCGTCTTCGCCGCGAGCTGCTTTATGAACACGGTGATGGATTACAATACCGCGGGTGACCAACTCAAGGTCGCCAATATTGTGCGCGCTTTTGGGCAGCCTTTCACCATCGTGCCGGTAATCGGTTTGGCCGTCGCCACCCTTGCGCCGAAAGATGCCAGCAGCGGCTCGGCCATCTTCAACATCTTCCGCAATGTCGGCGGCAGCTTTGGCATCGCCATTCTTTCCACGCTGGTGACTCGCCGCGAGCAGTTCCACGACTTTCGCATCGGAGAAGCAATCACCGTTTACGCTCACGCGACCCAGGTGCGCGTTGCGGCGCTGCAACAGAGCTTTTCGAGCAAAGGTTTCGATCCCGCCACCGCTTCAAAGCAAGCATATGGCGTGATCAAGTCGCTTCATCAAGTCGCTGGTGCGGCGCGATGCTTTTATCATGGCTTTCAACGACGCCTTCTTCGTGATCGCCATCGGTCTGCTTGTCGCCGGCGCGGCCATTTGGCTCTGCAAGAAGCCGGAAGGTAAAGAGGCGGCACCGGTAGGCTGACGCCGCTAAAATCAGCTTCGCGGGACATTTCCGCGCAGATGCGACTCTCCGTAACTACTTGCGGCGCCCGAAGAGCACGCGATTCACCTTGCCGATCTTAATGCTAGTCGGTCCGGTCGCCGCGGCGACACGGACTCGTCCTGTGGTGAGCTCGGACCTGCAACGCCGGCGAGGTTTGCATCAGTGCGCGAACGCGATCAGCGCGCTGCCCGACGCATGAACTCGCGAAGACGTAGTTGGATTTTGTTGATGAGCGATTCGATTTCCGCTTTGGGCTGCTTGCGGATCATCGCAATTTCACCGGCTTCGAATCCGCTGACGTAATGCAGCTCGAAAATCTCGCGCTCCGGCGCAGCCCAGTGGCTGAGGTAATGCAGCTCGAAAATCTCGCGCTCCGGCGCAGCCCAGTGGCGCGCTTCGCGTTGGAGAAGATCGAGAATCTCACGACGCGCGATGACGGAGTCCGGCGGGGCGACAGTCGGATCCGGAATCCGCTCCTCTGGCAAATCCTCTTCAGGTTCCAGCTCGCGCGTGATGATGTCGAGCGGTTGTTCCGCATCGTAACCTTCCTCTTCGTCAGTAGGCGGTTGTGGGCGCTCGACGGGCGGCTTGACGCGTCGCTGCATTTCGTCGGCAAATTCATCGCGCCGGCGCACGAGCTCTTGGTGGATGAGTTGGTAGAACCAGAGCTCGTAGGTAAGATCGGTGGGTTTCTTTTCCGGATGCGCGAGGCAAATGCGCGCGACTTCGTCCACGATCGCGCGCGCATCCACAGCTCCCCGAGGAAGGTCACCAGTCAACTCAGCCGTTCGCACCTCGCGGCGGGCGTGCGCGAGGAGTTGTTTGTTATGCGCTTTGAGTAGCTCGCACACGATGTCGGCGTGGGTTTGCGGCCCAGTACTGGGTTCCATCGGCTCGGCAAAAATGAGCGCTTTATCTGCGCGGAGTCGGGCGCGATAGAGCGGCCGTTTCCAACGATAATCGCCGCGCAACTCCGCCTTCAACGACTTCACTTCCCGCACCAGCGCGGCCACCGCGTGATCGATCGCGCCGATGAGATCGTGGGAAGTTTTCTCCACGTGGAGGATGTTCGAAGGAACACGCAGCGTGAGCGACACGGTGTAGGTCCCTTTCTTCGCCAGTTTCTCCAGCACCACCTGCAAGTGCAGTGTTTCGGGGGGGGTGTTTCGGGGGGGGAATGGACGAGATGTTTCGCCAGCACGGCGATTTTGCGAGAGAGCTTGTTCTTAACTGTAATTCCAGGACTGAGATTCTTATTGACTATGTTCCAGCTGATAGCGTTGCTGCCGGCTGCGATGAGTGCCATCGATACTAACCTCTTTTTTTATGACTGTAATCGACGCGGGAAGATTTTGCCCATCAGCTAATCTTTTCGCGAAGTAGCATTCATTCTTGGGCCGGACAACGTCAGACCAAAATTAGCCTCCTGATTGAGGTTGCGCTCGCCCCGGCCGCAACATGGTTTGTTCGATTCCATCGACGAAACGATAGGGCTCCCTGTCCGGATACAAGATGGAGCGCTTGGTCCCGACTTTCGGCCAGGTGTATTGACACTTCTCGCAATAGTATTTCTTCTCCATCAGGCCGATCTTGGCCAGGAATCCCATGACCAGATTCGGAATGAGAGATTCGTGAGCAAACTGCGGGTAATGAACCTGCAATGACCCGCATTCAGGGCATCGGATCGCCTCACGCAATATTCCTTCGGCCGCGTCCCGCTCGAGCAAAAGCTGTTGTGCGTGGTCAACTTGATTCACGGCAACATCGATCCGTACATCGGCCTCTTCCGGCGATACAAACCACAGCTTTTCGAAGAGCTCATCGTTAATTTCAGCATCAATACCGTCTCCTCACGAGGCCAATTTCATCCTCTCATTCTAAAGAGCAAGCGAGTCTCTATTTTGTCGCGTGGCACAATGCGAACCGGTGAAGCGTTGAAATACATTTTTATCCGTTTCACCTCACGGTTGTCGCAGTAATTCGGCGCTGCTGTCGCCCTGACGCGGTCCAAAGAATTGGCTGAGCGGTTCATCGAGTCGCGGGAATATTTGCTCCGGCAAAACGATCTTTGCGCAGTCGAATTTCGGAAAGGTGTGTCTTTCCTTGCGGAATCAACCCAAGTTAATCGGTGCGCGGTCGTTTCACGATGAATATCGTGATAGAGTTCGCTTTCCGCTCGGCCCCACGCGCGACAACACGAATAAGTGGGCGATTCGGCCTCACGACGTCCCACGCCACGACGCGGTCGGTCAGGACTGGCGCTTTTTCAAGCTCACCGATCTTGTCGAACGGCATCTCCTTTCCAGGCCGCAGATAAGCGGCGATATAGGTGATGCGCTCTTTCTCGTCAGCTTTTACAAAAACCGAGCCGTAGTCGGTTTTCGTCAGTTGCCACGAAACCTTGTGCTCACCCTTGCTCCGGTTGGCTACCTCGTCCCCTTCATCGACCGGGGCAGCCATGGAGTGGCCTAACGAATCAAGCTTGCTGTGTGCACTCTCGAGAGTCGAGTCCAGCTCGATCCCGAGAATCGCCGTCTGCACCTTGACTGATTGCGCCGCAGTCAGGCGCTCTTTGAACGGCGCTAGCTTGGGAGGCTTAGGCAGCGAAGGCGAAGCCGACGACGAAGGAGTCGACGCATATGTGTCATCATTTGGCCGCCCAAACGCGAACAGACCAACAACAATGAGCGCCGTCGCCGACCGGAGGATCACAGGCTATTCCTGCTCAGTGCACTCTAACCTCGGTCCCTCCGCGAGTGAAATCCTCGAGCGCCAACGAGTCCAACTCGAAGGTCCGGCCTCGCAGACCGCACAAGGTTGAACCGGAAACAATGCTCGGACGGCCCGCTGCCGTTAGAATGGCGTTGAGCTTCGTAGTCGTAACACGAACCGCGATCTTGCGATTTGCTTGGTCGATTGAACCGAAGTCAGCATCTCCGACAATCGTATCTGTGGTGCTGCCATCGAAGTTACGCACGGTCGTACCGTATTTATAACTAGGCACGCCAGTCGAATCGGTGCTGGCCTGGACGAAGAACTGGTCGCCATCGTCGGAAAGACCTTTCGAGTAGGAGTTGCCACTGATATTGATGATCCCCGTCTCGGGCGCGTTGGCCGCGAAATACATCCGCCAGGTGGCTAGTGGCGGGATAACAGCCAGATCCGAGACCTGCATTGTCGCCGTAATATTGAAAACACGGTTTATCTTCGGCGTGGCATACGTGATCGTGATAATGTCCACCGCGCTGGGTTCCGGCGTAACCGCAAGCAGGCCGCTATCCTGGTCAAAGGCGAAGTCGGTGACTTGTTCACCGGCCGGTCCCGGTTGCATCACCTGCGGCGTAACCCCACCGCCAGGAGGAGGAGTCGCCCCGGGCTGGGCAAAGGGCTGCGCGGGAAGGGCCGATCCTTCCCTGACGCCTGGCAGGTTACCGCCCTTAATCGAAGGGCCGGTGATCTGGCGCGCTACATAGGTATTCCCATTGAAGTCATTATGGTCATCGGTATAGCCAATGACTGCCGCGCCTTGCGGATCAAAGTTCACCTGGAAGTAATCGAGTAGATTCCGGTTTGGCGATTCACCAGTGAGCGCCAGGCCTTTGAGTGAGATATTAGCGGCATGAATCGAATGGTCGCTCGCCTGGACGATTCGGAAGGTGGGAGCAGGCGCATCGGCATTGAAGCTCTGGGCGAAATAGACGCGCCACCGGGCGTCGTCGTTATTGCCCTGGTTGTCCGTGGCATACCACGCTATCCCAACCGTGCCAGGAATCGGTCCGGTCGCGATCCATGGCATGAGGTTGACTCTTGTGGTCAAGTCTGCCGGATTATTGACTTTCACCGGCGCCCTCCACGTCGCACCGTGATCACTTGAACTGATGAGGAAGATATCGTTGCCGTCGGAGTAACAGAGATAGACGGGGTTGGGCGTGGCGCCTGTGTTAGCCACTCTCATGGCGACGAAAATATTCGCCGGATCAACCGTAGTCGGGATCGGTTGGTAGAGCGTGTAAGTAAGCGGTGCAAGTCCTGGCGCCGGCGGTATCCCGACCGCTAACTGTCCATCATTACCACTGATATAGACTGTACCGTCGCGCTGATCGACATCGAGCGCGCCCGTTTGCGACATGGTGCCAACCAAAGTCGCAGGCCCGTAGGTAAGACCGCCATCGACTGACTGTTGAACAAAAGCAATGCCGGCGCCAAAGTTGCGATATGACAGAAAGACCGTGTTTGGGCCGTAGGTCCCCATCCATTGGCGGTCGTTAACCGGGACCCCTCCGGCGAAGTTGCCGATAGGATTAAACTGAAACGTCGCTCCGTGATCCAGCGACCGCCCGACCGTTACGTTCGCGGCCGTGAGACTGGAATAAGCCAGCACTGGTTCTCCCGTCGTGCCAATCCCGGTGAACGCACCAAAGCCTACGGCAAGGTCAATATCGCCACCACCGAGCGCACCGGCAGACAATTCATCCTGCCCCGCGGCTGAGAAGGGCGAATCGGGTTGGCCGCGATAGATCGGCACCCGCATTTTCGGATCAAAGGTCCTATTGGGAGCGCCCGCGATAGTCGGGCGCAGATCAAAATACCAGAGGTCAACCCCAGCCGGCACGCCACGGATACCACAGACGTAGTAATTACCCGACGAATCGACACGGCTGCTCGGTTCGCCGTCGCTGCTCGCAGTCTGCGCCTTCGCCGGCGAGTTCGGCGCGAAAGTCATCCCACCGCTCCGATAGATCGCCGTCCTCTGAACCTGCGCAGTTTCCACCGTGATCGTGCCGTGGGGCTGATCGGCCCCCGGAGTATTTGCGAAGTAGACCGCGATGACATTGAAATCTCCCGTCCCGTCGCTGTTCGGATCGATCACGGTGCGCTCACTCGTACTCGGGACACCGCCTCCTGAACTGCTAACGAGATCGCCATCCGAGCCATCCGCATTGCGTTTATGGATGTAGAGATCGTAATCGTTACTGCCGGAGGTCCACTGAATTTTGACCGCAATGGTCTTGCCGGTGTAATTGCCGGCCGCCACGTGGAGGACAAAAGTATCGCGATTGACGCCTTCAATCGCGGTTGTTTCATCGGTGCCTCCCGTGCCAATGGCGGTGTCATCCCATTCGACAGGCGTGGTCGTGCTCGGATCGACTGTGCCTCCAGGAGGACTGGCTGCATGCGTGACCGCGACGCTGAAGACCGCAGCAATTAAAACGCGAAGATTAAAGAATGCAGATTGTGAAGTGGGATTTGTTTTCATGGAGATTTTCCTTTGTTAGCTGCCGTGGAGATTGTCGCTGACAATTCGAAAATTTCGGCCCGACCGGATGCTTTTTATTTTAGATCAGTCAAAATCAGTCGCTGCAAGGGCAGAAAACAGGCGCCTCTGTAGTGAGTCAGGTATATTACTCAGTCGCGGATGAGAGGCGTTGGCAAAGCGCAAAGCTTTATTTGGACTCTCGCTTAGGCGCCCAACGCCCGGGCGCTTCAAGGATGGAGCAAAGCGGCAGCGCTGCGCTCAATGAGGCTTTTTCGACTCGTAACGTTCTGACCGGTTTGTAACGAGTCCAACTAGGGCGGATGCTAGCCTCGATGAGGTCGCAACGCGCGACAATTCTCTCCAAACGATCGCTCCGATTGCGTTTGAAATTGTGTCTCCAAAAAAGTGATTCAAAGTCAGTAGTGCGGCTGACACTGGTGGTATCCGCATGCTTCTGTAGATTAAGCCTAAACTGCTCAGAGCAGTTTCCTGTAACTACCAAGTTAGCTACACAAAGTGCCAGCGAAGGGGTCCCTTGCGTCACGATTAGCCAGCACCAGACTAGACACATTTGCATGCGCCTTCTTAAAAGCGTTACTATCAAACGACTGCAAGAGCCCCAATCTCTACCGCGGTGCTGTTTCCCACGTCATGAAATCATCGAGCGTTCGTCGAGTTTTATCCATAACAAGTTCGACGACATTTGCATCATCGACTAAGCCGAGAAACGGCGTCTTATCTGGAATCATATCGAATGGGTCCACCAGGTAGTTTAGAGCTGCAATGATCCACACGAGGGCATCATCGGAAACTTGACGGTATTCGCCCCGATTATAGGCACGAACTAGACGCAGCATTGTTTGAAGGTAGGCCCAGTTCTCCTTAAACGGTTTCCTCGACACCGCCGCTGCTTTTCTCGCTGCCTTGTCGAAAACCTCCTGTAAACCTTCGGGATTGAAGGCGCACGCTTTGGCGTCGGTTAGCGCTCTGGCAAACGCGTCACTACGGACACCGGGTTTGAGGTACGGGACGCCGATGCGACGAGTAAGCTTTCGGCGACAGGATTCCAAAGCTTCCATTAATTCGTGAGCCGACGCAGGCCGCTTGCCTGGATCGATAGCAAGCATAGAGCGCAGCAGTTTTACTAGGGTTCCAGGAACCTTTCTGGCGGCCAATTGCACGACCGGCAGATCATCGCGCGTTTTACGGTCGCGAATCTGCTCAAAGGTCTTGCCGAAGTGTGGTACCAGTCCGGTGAGCGCAAACCAGAGCGTGGCGCCCAGCGAATAGATGTCGGACCGCTCATCGACCGGATCGGTTCCGAATTGCTCAGGACTCGCGAAATTCGGTGTGCCAACAAATTCTCCTTGCGTCAGATCCATCTCTCCGCCGGCATCAGTGATCGCCTTGGCCAGACCGAAATCGATGACTTTCACTTCCGACTCCGTCGTCAGCATAATGTTGCCCGGCTTCAGATCTCGATGGATCAAATCGTGGGCCGCGGCAGCCGTGAGCGCCCGCGTGGTTTGAATCGCAATTTCCAGAGCCTCTTTTGCATCAAGCGGACCATCCCTTCGTACGCGAGCTCCCAGGGTTTCACCTTCGACTAGTTCCATCGCGTAATAGCAGTGAGTGCCGTCGGGGGAAGCACCAAACTGGAAAATGCCAGCCACATTCGGGTGCCGCAGAGCAGCCGCAGCGCGGGCTCCACGCAAAAAACGTTCGCGCACGGCTGGCGAGCTCCGTGCTGCTGCAGGCACTTCGATCACTTTAAGGGCTACCTTGCGGCGTAACACTTTGTCGTGAGCAAGGTACGTCACCCCAATTGCACCGTGACCGAGTTCACAGAAAGAGCCATCTGCGTCTTGCTCGACCTCGAAATCGCCGAAGGCTAAAGCAGACGGTGGAATTTCGGCGATTGTTTTGTCTAAGCCCGTCCGAAGCAGACAAGCTAGGCAGTCGCCCTTTGCGTTCAGCGGCTCGCCACATCCCGAACAGACCGCGACACCAGATTCCAGCGGTGTTCCCATGGCGCGCCCTCCTTAAGCACTCGTTAGCACGTGGAGCAACTCGTGCAACTCTTCATCCACCTCGGTTTCGGTATCCACTGTTCGGCGTACCTCAGCGCGCAACGCTTCCCGATAACGCGTCCGCAGGCGAGTGACATGGCTCCGAAGCGTCGACGCAGCCATTTCCAGCCGATCTGCCAACTCAGCATAAGTTGGCGGCGGGTTCGCGCCACCGGCCACGAAGATCCGCAATTCGTTGAAGAGCAGCTCCTTGCCTCCAGCTTTGTAATCTGCCGAGAGCCGTTCCAATCCAGCAGCGACCAACGCCTCCGCCCATCCGAGATCGAAGAGCCGATCTCCGTTGCTGGCGCCACTGTGAGTCTGGAAAAGCGACTCCGCCTCTTCCGCCTGCTCTTCATGCAGAGGCAGGAAATTCTGTCCACCGCCACGCTTGAGCGTCCGTTCTCTATCAGCAGCGTCCGCCAGAAAATTCTTAAGGGAGGCGAGCAGAAATGTACGGAATTTACCCTTCTGCCGATCCGCGCGGGCGTAAACTTTACGTTCGAGCAGGTAAGCGAAAAAACTCTGCGTGAGGTCCTGTGCATCATGCACACTGTATCCGCGACCGCGCACAAAACTGTAAAGCGGCGCCCAATAGGCTTGGCAAAGCTCGGCAAGCGCAGCCCCCGCAATGTCCGGTTCGGTTTGGCTTCTCCCGGCCGCGAGCACTACGCTCCAGTGGGTCGAAGGAAAAAAATCACTCTGGTCGTGCCCGTCCCTCACGCGGGTATTCACGTTAACGGTCGGTATCAAAATCGCAGAAGAAAAGCAACCTACGACAAAAAATCTAAATTTCGTGCAGCACGCGCTCCAGGATCCCTTTCTAAAAGAAAGTAATCATCATGCATTCTAACATCAACTGGGAGGTACAATGAAGAACCTATTTGCCATCCTCACCTGCTCCGCACTGCTTACATCGCTGGCATTTGCGCAGACAGGTTCAAAGGGTACAAGCAAAGCGACAAGTAATACAGAAGCAATAACGGTAACGGGAACGATTATCAAAATGACGACAGGGGAAGGGTCGGCGGCCAATTACCAGCCGGCCAAAACTCTCGTTGTTCGCGAGGACCGTTCGAATACACCGGGAAGTTATGTTCTCAACGGGCCTGGTCACATTGTGAACAAAAACGGCGAAGTGATTCGAACCGCGATCAAACCCGGCGCGCATGTACGTGTTTATTACGCGAACATCGGCGATCAGCGGATGGTTGATCACGTTGTTGTCGATTGAGCCGAGCGGGGGGCGATCCCCCAGTAAGAGCCGCAGGGTGCCTCGAACCCTGCGGCTTTTCTTCCTCTCTCAATTCTTCTTGCCCTGCAATTCAATGGACTTTCTCATTGCTCAGCATGCCAACTTAGTACCGAAGCTCTCGGCTGCTGATACGTTGCGAAGTCCGTAGGAATCGCGCGTTCCGGCTGCGAAGGGGGAGCCAGAATCATTTGATCTTAAATCAGTTGGCAGCCTTTCGAGCATAGTTCGGCAGTCACGGCACACGATCATCGAACAAGGGGGAAGTCACGCCGTAGCAAACTACGTACTAATATACGTGCTGCCCGGCTAGGAACACCGTTCCGTAGTCAGATGCTCTATCCAGTTGAGCTACGGGCGCCGAGAAGAGCAGCTAATTTGCGAAGGAAGAGAGCGGCGGTCAAATAGTGCAACGAAACTGAAAAACTTTCCAGCCGCTTGTAAGGTCAGAAACGAACTGCTGAGGCAGGGTTATGGCGTTGATCGCGCGAAATCATCCACTCTACGATCGACCGGCCTGCGTCGCTATTCGAAGCGTTGCGGGCAGGAATCGACCGGAGCGGAGTCCCCTCCGCCCCGTGTATCACCCACCAATCAAACCTACGTCTGTTCAATCGCGAAACAGCGCAACCGGAGAATGATTATGAATAAGCAAAGCCCGAATCATCTTGACAATGACAACACTATCACGCGCCGAAAATTTATCGGGACGACTGCCGCCACTGGCGCAGCGCTGCTAGGAGGAGGACTCACCTCACTAGTTTCAAGATCCGCCTTCGCTGCGCATGATTTTGATTTTCTTGAAAAGAGCATTCCCGAGCTACAAGCTGCCATGGCGTCGGGCCAGGTGAGTAGTAAGGAGCTGGTGAAGGGTTATCTGAGACGTATCGCGTCGCTGAACCCTCTGCTTCATTCGGTCATCGAGACAAACCCTAACGCTGTATCCATCGCGCAACATCTCGACAATGAGCGTCGCAGGGGTCAGGTGCGTGGCCCGCTTCACGGGATTCCCGTTTTGGTCAAAGACAACATTGCGACCGATGACAACATGGAGACGACAGCAGGATCCCTCGCGCTGGTTCACAGCCGCGTACCCTCCGATGCGGTAATCATCCAGAGATTGCGTGAAGCTGGGGCCGTAATTCTTGGCAAGACGAACCTGGGCGAGTGGGCAAACTTCCGCGGCAATGACATCGCATATCCTCTCGCCGTCGGCTGGAGCGCGCGTGGCGGAAGCACGATTAACGCTTATGACCTGGGCTACACATCGTGGGGATCAAGCTCTGGTTCGGCGAATGGCGCGGCCGCGAACTTGTGCTCGGTAGCAGTCGGCACTGAGACCGACGGGTCAATCACCGGTCCGTCCGCCGTTGAGAACGTCGTTGGCTTGAAACCGACTCTTGGACTCGTCTCGCAAGATGGGATTATTCCAATTGCCCACGAGCAGGACACGGCGGGTCCGATGGGCCGCAGCGTTACCGATATTGCAATCCTGCTAGGCGCATTGCAGTCGCCATTTGGCGAGGTGATTGGGCATCAGCTGCCGGACGACTACACGCCGTTTCTCCAACGCGGTTCACTCCAGGGTGCGCGGATCGGGCGTGATGTTCGGTTTTTCGACTACAGCTATTACGGCAGCGGGATTCCTGGTGATGAAGAGACGGTTGCGTTTGCTGAGAACGCGTTGGCGGTGATGGAAAGCCTCGGTGCTACTATCGTGGATACCGATACCGGTGACGTGTTCGCGTACACCGATGACGAGTTTACCGCGTTGCTGTATGAATTCAGGGCTCAAATCGCGGAGTATCTCGCAACGCTGACGCACACGAACATGCGGACGTTAGCCGATTTAATTGCCTTCAATCTGGCGCATTGTGAACAAGAGCTGGTTTACTATGGTCAGGAGGTCTTCGAAGCCTCAGAACAGGCACTCGGTTATCCCAACGACCCAACATACGTCGCCGCGCGAACACATGCTCGAAATACCGCGCGCTCGGGAATTGATGATGCACTCGCGGCCGACAATCTCGATGCGATCGTCGCGCCACACCTGACGAACTCGACCGGTCCAGCGGTGTCGGGTTACCCGAACTTATCACTTCCGGTAGGCATTCGCGATAACGGGAGGCCTGCTGGCATGCTGATGTACAGCACCTTTTTGCATGAACCACAATTAATTGGTTTCGGTTACGATTTGGAGCAGGAACTGAACGTGCGGAGCCAACCGCAATTCCTGGGCTCTGTGATTCCAATACCAAATGCGAACCTTTGCACCGGCCAGGCGAGGCAACCCCAGGTGTTCACTGGCAGAGCGCACATTCAACACGGCCGCATCTTCTAGGATTTATCAGCCTTCATGCTTGAGCACGCGGGCAGAATGAGGATTCTGCTCGCGTGACCATTTTCCTGGGATGCGGCTTTGCCGCAAAATATCGCGAAGGCGGCGGAAATTTTTCCGTCCCTCTGCAATGGATGCTGGGTCTGCAGCGATTGAAGCTCGATGCTATCTGGCTGGAGTTATTACCGGCGACAGATGACCCGGAGGCCGATCAAGCCAGAATCGACAACTTCCAGCGGCAACTGCGTGCGCATGGATTAGCCGGCCGATATTGTTTACTGTATCAGAAACCGACAGCGACTACGCATGAGCTCGACGCGATGCGTTGTATCGGATTGTCGAAACGCGCGCTGCTTGATCGACTCGCTGGTCCAAACACGCTGCTCAATCTCAGTTACTCGATTCACCCACCATTTCTTTCGCAATTTAGTCGACGGATCTTTTGCGATCTGGATCCAAGCGAGATTTTTTATTGGATGACCAAGATGGAGCTGGGCCAGGCGGATCACGATGAATTTTGGACGATCGGTCTCGGAGCTGGGCCAGGCGGATCACGATGAATTTTGGACGATCGGTCTCAACGTAAATGGAAATGATTGCCAGTTGCCGAAATCATCTCTCCGCTGGAGAACATTTTACCCGCTTGCTGACACGAGACTCCTACAAAGCCAACCTCGCCCGAGGCTGTCTAAATTCACCACTATTGGGCAATGGTACTGGAGCGGTGCCGTAGAAGTGGCGGGAGAATTCCCCGACTTGTCCAAGAGAATCATGTTCGAACCTTATCTTGGCTTGCCAGCGCGCGCGCCAGAGGCGCAGTTCGAACTGGCGATGAATATCAGCCCGGACGATCCAGAAAGGGTGCGTTTGCAACAGCTTGGCTGGCGCGTTGTCGATCCTCACCGGGTTGCGCGCACTCCGAATGCGTATCGTCAATACATGGCCAGCGGGCTTGCGGAGTTTACCGCCATCAAGGGCGTTGATGTAGCTTGGCAAACCGGCTGGGTAAGCGATCGTGCCGCAGCGTTTCTTGCAATGGGGCGACCGGTGATCACGGAAGACACCGGCGCAGCAAGATACATTCCAAGCGAAAGCGGATTTCGTTTCATCCGGAACATCGATCAGGCGGAAGAGGCGGTGAAAGAAGTGTTGCGTGATTGGCCGCGGCTATCGAAACAAGCGCGATCGTGCGCTGTGGATGTTTTCGATTCGGCAAAAACTCTTCGCAAAATCCTCAATCTTTAAGAATTTTGACCAACGGCCCGCCGCCGCCCGCTTAGAAACAGGCCCGTCTAGGCGCCAAAAAAATGCCGCTCGTTTTGGCATTGCAAAACGATTTTCGGGTGTTACTCGTTGTCCCGTTATGGCAGACCTCATCAAACAAGGCGAGCTCAAGGAGCGAATGAAAAAAATCCCGGAATGGGAACTGGAGAAGAAGCACATCGAACGCACGTTTGAGTTCGATGATTTTGCCGATGCAATTGATTTCGTAAACGCAGTGGCCGAAGTGGCAGAGGAAGAGGAACACCATCCCGACATCGACATTCGTTACAATAAAGTACATTTGGTTCTCTCGACCCACAGCAAAGGCGGATTGACCGAGCTTGATTTTGGTCTTGCCGAACGAATCGATACCCTGTCCGAGTAGTTTGTAGCCGTGCCTCTGTGAGGCGCGTACGCGCGGCGCAGCGCCGTGGCTACAGGTAATCAGACGTCACTTTTTGGCAAGCGCCCTTCGTCGGCATCGATGAATTGGAACGCTGTCTGAATGTCCGATCTGTCGGACATGCCTGCTTCCTTTTTGCGGCGCTCCAATATTTGGGAAACTTCGTCGTTCCAGCCGCGCTTGCGC
>Ga0193707_1000446_pt1 | contig 14073 bp, 14 predicted proteins | sample U3c2metaG_FD_143043 | JGI IMG/M metagenome (GOLD analysis project Ga0193707, IMG submission 143043) | Soil microbial communities from a riparian zone of the East river system, Colorado, United States - U3c2 | ecosystem: Environmental > Terrestrial > Soil > Riparian zone | place: USA: East River... | reverse complement strand
GCGAAGCCGGACACCCCGAACGACGATCGCGGCAGGCGCGCCGAGCACGGCGGGGTCCTCGCGCGGATCGTCGTGGTAGCTGACCAGGTCGACGAGCTCGCCCGCGCCGAGACCTCCGACTCCCAGGAAGTCGTGCGCCGCCGTACTGGCCGCCGCGAGCGCGACCTCCGGCGTGAGCCCGAGCTCGGTCATCAGCGTGACCTCACGGGCGATGCTCCCGGAGATGTCGGTCCCGGCCATGATCGTCACACCGAGGCCGGCGGCGACCGGCAGCAGGTACTCGAGACGCTCCCGCCGCCGCGATCGACGTCTCCGGCGTTCGGGATCGTCGCCGGCGCGCGGCAAGATCCCCGCGCAGAGGGTCGGAGTCCACGCTCCACCGCGTACGGCCAGCGCCGCGAGGTCGTCCTCGTCCAGCCCGTCGCCGTGTTCCACCGAGTCCACTCCCGCGGCGATCAGCTCTTTCACGAACGCCGTGTTCGTGTGAACGGCGACGCGCGCTCCGGCCGCGTGGACCGCTTCGACGAGCCGGCGTACCTCCTCGATCGCGTAGGTGGGCAGCGCCTCCGGCCGCCCACCCCCCAGCACCGGGAAGTCGCCGACGAGCTTCACCCAGCGGGCACCCGCGGAGATCTCCGCGAGCGCGGCGTCCACCAGCGCCTCGGGAGGCACGGGGACGTGCAGTGCCGGGAAGTACTGGTTCTCCGGCGCGAGGAACCGTCCGCCGGCCAGCAGCCGTACGCCCTCACCATCCGCGGGCAGGTCCAGCGTGATGCTGCCGGGACTGCCGACGTCGCGGACCACGGTGATCCCGGCGGCCCCGGCGGCAGCGAGGTTCGCCCGGGTCTCCTCGACGGTCAGGGGAGCGGGCCCGCCGTCCGCGTCCCGGCCGACGCTGAGGTGGCAGTGAGCGTCGACCAGGCCGGGCAGAACGTAACGGCCGGGCAGCCGCTCGGCACCGGTAGGCGGCTCCGGCGTCCACCGGCCCTGGGGACCGATCCCGCCGACGAACGAGTCGCCCGCAGGAAGAAGAACAGCGTTCACATGCCAGGAAGTCATGCGTGGAGCCTAAGACGGCCGCCGGCGACCGTACGTTAGAGCGAACCCTTGTTGAGCAGCCGGTTGTGCGTACCGGACTTGTTGCCCTTGATCACGCCGTTCGACGCGTGGGCGGTGATCCACTTCTGGACGGTGCCGAACGTCGCCTGGCCGTACGCCGACTTGTACAGCGCCGCCACGCCCGCCACGAACGGAGAGGCCATCGACGTGCCGCTCAGGTACGCCGTGCCGCCCTTGTAGGTCGACTTGACGTTCACGCCCGGCGCGTAGACGTCCACGCACGAGCCGTAGTCGCTGAACGAGGCGCGGCTGTCGTCCGACGCGCTCGCCGCCGCGGCCTCGACGCTGGCGGCGCTCGCCGGTGAGTTCGTGCAGGCGTCCGCGCTGTCGTTGCCCGCCGCCACCGCGACGAACACCCCCGACTTGGACAGCGCCGTGACCGCGTTGTTCATCGCGGTCGACTTGGAGCCGCCGAGCGAGAGGTTGGCGACCGACTTGGCGGCGTGGTGCGCCTTCACCCAGTTGATGCCCGCGATCACGTCCGAGGTGGCGCCCGAGCCGTCGCAGCCGAGTACCTGGACGGCGTGCAGCCGTACGCTCTTGGCCACGCCGTAGGACTTGGAGCCGATGATCCCGGCGACGTGCGTGCCGTGCCCGTTGCAGTCGGCCTTGCCGTACGCGGTGCTCGCCCGCCCGCCGAACTGGCTCAGCGAGGTCTCGATGCCGGTGTCGATCACGTACGCGTCGACGCCGGAGCCGGTGTGCGTGTAGCCGTAGGTGTGCGACAGCGGCAGCTTGGCCTGGTCGATCCGGTCCGGGCCCCAGGTCGGGCTCTGCTGCGTCGTGTCGATCCGGATGATCTGGTCCTGCTCGATGGAGGCGACGTCCGGGTCCCTGCGTACCTTCTCGAGCTGGGAGGCGGACAGCCGCGCCGCGAACCCGTCGGTGAAGCGATGCCGGGTGGGGAACCCGATCACGTGCGAGACCCGGCTCGCGTGCTTCACGGTCACGATGTACTGGCCCGGCACGCCGTCGCCGCCGGGGGCCGCGAGCACGGCGACGCGAGGAGCGGCGACCGCGCCGGTCAGAGGCACGGACGCGCACGCGATCACGGTGCAGGCGATGAGCAGCCGGCGGGGGGTCCTCATGGGGGACTCCTTGAGTTCGGGGGCTCGCCGAGCCGATACCGATATCCGGCCGGTGACGATTCGGAGAATCTCCCACAAATACCCTGTTCAGGGCAACGACTCTTCACCGGTTGAGTGCACTGTCACCCCGAGCGGGTACCGTCGATCCCGCCATGGCCCGACTGAGACCGGAGCGGCTGCGCGCCGCCCTCGACGCCCAGCTGACCGCACTCGGGCACGCCGACGACCCGCCGGACACCCGGCTGGAAGACGCCCTCGTGGCCGCCGTCCTGTCCGCGTACGACGCCGGCGACCAGCCCGTACGCCCCGCCGTACAACTCGCCGTGAAGGTCCTTCTCGAACGGCTCGCCACCGACTTCCCCGGCCGTTCGGTCGAGGTACGCGTCCCGCCGTACGCCGCCGTGCAGTGCGTCGAGGGGCCCCGCCACACGCGCGGCACGCCGCCCAACGTCATCGAGACCTGGATCATGCTGGCGACGGGCCGGCGCACCTGGGAGCAGGCCCGCTACCGCATCAACGCGAGCGGGGAGCGCGCCGACCTGTCGAGCCGCCTCCCGGTCCGGCCGTACGGAGAGGGCCGATGAGCGCGACGCCATACCGCGTAGCGCACTGTCACACCGGGGCCGTTCGCCGATGGCAGCAGCTGCTACTTCCATGTGGTCGGCGAGTGGTCGCCGACCGTCCGCGCAGCGGGCGTACCGCCACCGAGTCACGTGGTACCACACGCAGAAATTTTCCCGGCTCGGGAGCCGTCGCCAATGAAACACCGAAGAAACTCAAAAACGTAAAGAGCGCCAACGTCGCATAGCTTTTTGGTTACGCGTTTCTAGGGACTCGCCCATCAGGCAAAACACGCACAGCCGTGTCGGCGGCTGCGCGAGGCCGCCGCGCGCCTGGCTCGGCTCAGCGCGACTCCCCGTCCGCCCAGCTGTCCCGCCCCGCCTTCGTCTAGCTGTCCACTGTGAAGCTGTCGAGCATCCGCTTCGTGGCGCCGAGATTGTCGCTCTCGAAGATCCCTATACGCCCTATCGGGAACGATAGGTCGCATGGGGGCCGGGGGAGTTCGAAGCTGGGGTGGGCGTCGAACCGGGTTACGGTGATATGCGGCCGGTAGAGGTCGTCGGCGAGGTCGTAGCCCCATTTCCGGGCGTTCTTCTGTTGCTCGGCGTCGTAGGGCGCGAAGTAGTCTTCGGTGACCGGGGTGCCCGGCGAGAACCTCAGCGGTGACAGCGCCCCCATGACCGTATGGTGCAGTGCCATGAGGTCGTCTGTCCGCCGGTAGGAGACCTCGTAGTAGTTTCCCTTGGTGAGGAAATAGCCCGAGTGCCGGGCGAACGTGCCGTTCAGCGAGCGGGCCAGCCCGGCCAGTGCCTGGCGGGCGCCGATGGCAGCCTCGGTGGGGAAGCGGGCCATGAAGATCGTCATGTGCGGACGGCGCCGGACGCCGTCGAGTTCGAAGACGGCGCCCCTCCGGAACAGGTCGCGGCTCATGGCGTCGATCACCTTTCCGATGCGTTCCGGCGGCAACGCCGAAACGTTCAGAAGAGTGGTTTCAGGCATGGTCTGATATTTTTCTGTATCCACCGAAGGAGCCAGATTTTCCATTATCCTCTTCCTCGCCGGGTGGCGACAATGCTAGCCTACCGTAGTTAAATGCTCGCTAGCGCTGACAGTCGTGATGGTCGTGATCGTGTCGCTCTATTACGAGGTCAAAGGCGTCGGCCGGCGGATAACCCGCGCCGAGAAGGCGTTCACCGAGCCTCAGAGGCACTTTCCCGATCCTATGGACGTCTACCCGGTTCTTCTGGATCGGATCCGTTCGATCCGCCGGGACGAGGACAAGCGCCTCGACGTCATCGGGATTACGTTATATACCGCGTGGCCGACAGTCCGCTTCTGGCTGCCCAGACCGGAGATGAGCGGCTGGACCATCAGGCTGGCCGCCGCCGCGCACACCGGCGAGGCGCCGAACCACGCCAGCGGCCTCATCCCGGACGGCTGGTTCGCCGAGTCCCACGCCAACCTCAGCAGCATCCAGGCCCAGCAGGGCGGCAACGGCCGGGCGCGGGCGATCCGGCTGGAGGCGTACGGCTATGACTTCATGCCGGTCGTGCACGGCTTCCGCTTGGGGAACGGCGACCTGTTCTATTCGGTACTCCTCTGGCAGGACGACGGAAAGATCGGCCGGGAGGGATACTCCTATGAGTTCATCTCCTGTGAGGATCATTCGCCGTCCGCCCAGGCGCTGCGCGGGACGTTCGACTCCTGGTTCGTGCAGTGTTCCCGGACGCCGTGGAACGGCGCCTCGTAGCGCTCCTCCGCTCGACTTCAGGGCTTCTCCGGGTCGGTTCCGTTCTCCGGCGAGCCGCAGCGGCATCGCCATGGCCGCCAAGAGGGGGCGGCGCGTTAGGGCGGCACGCCAACAGCGGAGGCAACGGGGCCGCCGACCTCACGCTCGCCCCGTGTGGCGCGCGCTGCCACCCGTACACCTAAGGACCACGCGATGCAGCCGATCGAGCCCGCGATCATGGACTTCTACACCTCGGCCTACGACGAGGCGAGCCGGCTGGAGCGCGCGGCGCACGGCCGCCTGGAGTTCCTGCGCACGCAGGAGCTGCTCCGCCGGCACCTGCCCCCCGCGCCGGCCCGCGTCCTCGACGTGGGCGGAGGCCCCGGCGTCCACGCGCGATGGCTGGCCGCGGACGGCCACACCGTCCACCTGGTCGACCCGGTCGAACGCCACCTCGACCAGGCACGGGCCGACAGCGCGTACACGGTCGAGCTGGGCGACGCCCGAGCCCTCACGGTCGAGGACGGGTCCTCTGACTGCGTCCTGCTGCTGGGGCCGCTCTATCACCTGACCGAGCGGGCCGACCGCGTCCAGGCGCTCCGTGAGGCCCGGCGGGTGCTGCGGCCCGGCGGGCTGATGGCGGCCGCCGTGATCAGCAGGCAGTCCGGGCTGCTCGACCTGGCGGCGACCGCGCGCCTCGATCCGGCCACCGCCGACCTGCTCGCGCCGGTGCTCGCCTCCGGCTGGCACGACGGCCAGGTGGGCTTCACGACCGCCTACTTCCACACGCCCGACGAGCTGCGGTCGGAGGTGACCGACGCCGGCTTCACCGACGTGCGTCTCTACGGAGTCGAAGGACCGGCCTGGCCCGTGCTCAAGGGCGTCGAAGCGCACACCGGGCGGCCACTGGCGGACTCTCCCCTGATGGAGTCCGCGCTCATCGCGGCCCGCGTCGCCGAGTCCGACCCCGCCCTGCTGCCGGCCAACGCCCACATCCTGGCCATCGGCCGCGCACCGGGCGCCTGAGGCGCACCAGGCGTCACTCCCGTCCCGTACGCCGAATGGTGACACCCGGACCGCCGGGCAGCGGGGTCGTACTGGCCTTGAAGAACGGCACGCGGCCCTCCAGGCAGTGGTCCCGGTCGGCCTTGGTCGGATAGCGGCTCCGATCGGTGCACGGCGAGACCCGGCCGAAGAACCAGATGCCCACGCCGACCGCCGCCACGAGCGTCACCGTCGACAGGACCAGCCCGGTCACCGCCAGACCGCGTCCGCTGCCGCGTACGACCGCGATGACGCCGATGACGATGCCCGCGACCGCCACGACGGCACCGATGCCGCAGAGCACCAAGGTGATGATCGCCGCGATCCCGAGGACGAGCGCCGCGACGCCGAGTCCCCTGCGCTGCTGAGGCGGATACTCCGCCGTTCGATACGCCATGACAGCCCCCCGGGTCCCAATGGTGGGGGATCGGAGCCGTACGGGCGCAGCGGCGCGCCGGGCCGTCGCCGGTGAGCCCAGGTCACCACCTACACTGGGCAACGTGTCGAACGGAGACGGACGACTGACCCACGACCTCGACCCCCTCGATCACAGCCCACAGGACGCCTGCGGCGTCTTCGGTGTCTGGGCTCCCGGGGAGGAGGTCTCCAAACTCACCTACTTCGGTCTGTACGCCCTGCAGCACCGTGGCCAGGAGTCGGCCGGCATCGCGGTCAGCGACGGGGCGCGCATGGTCGTGTTCAAGGACATGGGCCTGGTCGCCCAGGTCTTCGAAGAACCGGTGCTCAACACCCTGCGCGGGCACATCGCCGTCGGGCACTGCCGCTACTCCACGACCGGCTCCAGCGTCTGGGAGAACGCCCAGCCGACGTTCCGGTCCACCGACGACGGCAGCCTGGCCCTCGGCCACAACGGCAACCTCATCAACACCCGCGAGCTCGCCGGCCGCCTGCGCCCCGGCGAGCTGGGAGCCACCACCGACACCGAGGTGCTCACCGCGCTCCTCGGCACCGGCGCGGGCGGGGTCGAGCGCGCCGCGCTCGACGTCCTGCCGCTCGTCCGCGGCGCCTACTCCCTGGTCTTCATGAACGAGCGCACGCTGTACGCCGCGCGTGACCCGCAGGGCATCCGCCCGCTGGTCCTCGGCCGCCTCGCGAACGGCTGGGTGGTCGCCTCCGAGACGGCCGCGCTCGACATCGTCGGCGCCACCTTCGTCCGCGAGGTCGAGCCCGGCGAGCTGATCGCCATCGACGAGGGCGGGCTGCGCTCCACCCGGTTCGCCGAGGCCCGGCCCAAGGGCTGCCTGTTCGAATACGTCTACGTCGCGCGCCCCGACACCTCGATCGCGGGCCGCAGCGTGCAGGCCACACGGGTCGACGTCGGACGCCGCCTCGCCCGCGAGCATCCCGTCGAGGCCGACCTGGTGATCCCGACGCCCGAGTCCGGCACCCCGGCCGCGATCGGCTACGCCGAGGAGTCCGGCATCCCGTACGGCCAGGGCTTCGTGAAGAACTCCTACGTCGGCCGCACGTTCATCCAGCCCTCCCAGACCATCCGCCAGCTCGGCATCCGCCTCAAGCTCAACCCGCTGAAAGAGGCGATCGCGGGCAAGCGCCTGATCGTCGTGGACGACTCGATCGTGCGCGGCAACACCCAGCGGGCCATCGTCCGCATGCTCCGCGAGGCCGGCGCGCAAGAGGTGCACGTCCGCATCTCCAGCCCGCCGGTGTCCTGGCCGTGCTTCTACGGCATCGACTTCGCCACCCGCGCCGAGCTCATCGCCGGCAACCTCTCCGTGGAGGAGATCCGCACCTCGCTCGGCGCCGACACGCTCGGCTACATCTCCCTCGGCGAGCTGGTCGCCGCGACCCACATCCCGAACGACCGCCTCTGCCGCGCCTGCTTCGACGGGATCTACCCGATCGACGTCGCCGAGGACGACCGCGGCAAGCACCTGCTCGAAGAGGCACGCAAGTGAGCAACACCTCCTACGAGGCGGCCGGGGTCGACATTGCCGCCGGTGACCACGCCGTACGCCTGATGAAGGAGCACCTGGCCAAGGCGCAGCGGCCCGAGGTCGTCCAGGACACCAGCGGTTTCGCGGGCCTGTTCGACGCCTCGGCCCTCAAGCGCTACGACCGGCCGCTGCTCGCCACCTCCACCGACGGCGTCGGCACCAAGGTCGACCTGGCCCGCCGGCTCGGCGTGTACGACACGATCGGGCACGACCTGGTCGGCATGGTCGTCGACGACCTCGTCGTCTGCGGTGCCGAGCCGCTGTTCATGACCGACTACATCGCGCTGGTCGCCGGCATCGCCGAAGGCTGCGCCCTGGCCGGCTGCGCGCTGGTCGGCGGCGAGACCGCCGAACACCCCGGCCTGCTCGGCCCGGACGAGTTCGACCTCGCCGGCGCGGGCACCGGCGTCGTGGAGGCCTCCCGCCTGCTCGGCCCCTCCCGCGTCGTGCCGGGCGACGTCGTGCTGGGCCTGGCCTCGTCCGGCATCCACTCCAACGGCTACTCCCTCGTACGCCACCTGCTGCGCGAGTCGGAGCTGTCGCTGGAGTCGGTCCTGCCCGAGCTGGACCGCCCACTGGGCGAGGAGCTCCTCACCCCGACCCGGATCTACGCCAAGGACTGCCTGGCCCTCGCCGCGTCCGCGCGGGTCCACGCGTACGCCCACATCACCGGCGGCGGGCTCGCCGCGAACCTCGCCCGGTCCCTGCCGCCCTCCTGTGACGCCGTCCTCGACCGTTCCTCGTGGACCCCGCCGCCGATCTTCGCCGTACTGGAGTCGTACGGCCGGGTGCCGCGCGCGGAGATGGACAAGACCTTCAACCAGGGCGTCGGCATGGCCGCCGTCGTGGCCGCCTCTGACACGGACGCGGCGCTGCGACTGCTCGCCTCCCGCGGCCTGGACGCCTGGCCGCTGGGCGAGGTCGTACCGGGCGCGGGCACCGTACGGCTCGCCTGACCGGGGAACTCCCGCCCGTCCAGCGGCGTCTGTAAGGGATGTGACCAGGTTCGCGCGATGGTTATGGCGGTGCCGGGCCCCGTTGGCGGTGCTGTCCGCGCTCGGCGTCTACGTCCTGCTGTTGCCGCTGGGCTGGATGTACGTCGGCTCCGCCCGCCACCGGGTGAGCGCCGCCGGCGCCCCGGCCATGGCCGTCGGCCTCGTCTTCGGCGCGGGCGCGCCGGAGGGCAAGCCCTCGCCCATGCTCGTCGGCCGACTCTCGCTCGCCGCCGACCTCTACCGCCGCGGCAAGGTCCAGGTGCTGCTCGTCAGCGGCGACAACAGCCGCTCGCACTACAACGAGCCCCAGGTGATGCGCGACTACCTGGTCGGCGCCGGCGTGCCACGCGACCGGATCGTGCTCGACTACGCCGGCTTCGACACCTGGGACTCCTGCGTCCGCGCCAAGAAGATCTTCGGAATCGACCGCGCGATCCTCATCACGCAGCGCTTCCACCTGCCGCGCGCCCTCACGCTGTGCCGGTCGGCCGGCATCGACGCGTGGGGCGTCGGCGACGACAGCCGGCCGTACGCCCCGATCGCGACGGCCGCCTCGTACGTCCGTGAGCTTCCCGCCGGTCTCAAAGCCGCCTTCGACCTGGTCGTACGGCCGGACCCGCACTTCCTCGGCCGGCGCGAGCCCGGCATCCGGCAGGCTCTGCGAGCCCCGCGTTAGACGCCCTCGGAGACCCGTACGGGCGTGTCGTCGCGGCCGCGGTGCTGGGCGGCCCAGGCGAGCAGCGCCGTACGGCAGGCGTGGTCGAGATGGCGCAGGCCGGACAGGTCGAGGTCGACCGGGCGTCCGTGCGGGATCGCCTCCAGGGCGTCCAGCACGCGCGGCAGGCGCAGGAACGTCGCGTTGCCGGTGAGCCGGATCTGGATCGGCCCCTCGGCCTCGCTCACCTCGACGTGGATCTCCGAGACGTCCCACGCCGTCTTGGCGACCGCCAGCAGGATCCCGATCAGCACGCCCTCGAAGAGGTTCGTCAGCACGATCGCCAGCGTGGTGCCGATCAGCACGATGGCCTCACCGCGCTCGGTGCGCCACAGCCGGCCCACGTCGCGCGGCGACAGGAGCTTCCAGCCCGCGTGTACGAGCACGGCGGCCAGCGCCGTGACCGGGATGAGGCCCAGCGCCGCCGGAGCCGCCACCGTGAAGGCCAGCAGCCAGCCGCCGTGCAGGATCCTGCTGAGCTTCGTACGGGCGCCCGCCTGGACGTTGGTCGCGCTGCGGACGATCACCGCGGTCATCGGCAGCGCGCCGAGGCACCCGCACACGGTGTTGCCGACACCCTGCGCCATCAGCTCCTGGTCGTACCGCGTGCGCGGCCCGTCGTGCATGCGGTCGACCGCGGCGGCGCTGAACAGGCTCTCGGCCGAGGCGACCAGCGCGAACGCGACCACGGTGCCGAGCACGCCCGCGCTCGTGAGCTGGCCCAGATCGGACAGGGCGGGCGGCTGGAGGGCGTTCAGCAGGCCGTGGACCTGGATGCGCTGGACCGGCAGGTCCAGCAGGACGGTGGCCAGAGTGGCGAGTGCCACGGCGACCAGCGCCGCCGGCACCGTACGCATCCTTCGTGGCATGAACCGCCAGCAGACGAGCACGGCCAGCGTGCCGGCTCCGACGCCCCCGGCCGCGAGCGCGGAGGGGTCACGGGCCGAGTCGTCGACGAGCGCGGGCAGCGCGGCCAGGTTGGCCAGCGCGGCCCCGGGCGACCGGCCGTCGAACAGCGTGTGCACCTGCCCGAACACCAGCGCGAGCCCGATGCCGGCGAGCATGCCCTGCACCACCGAGATGGAGATCGCGCGAAACCACCGGCCGAGCCTTAACGCGCCCATGGCGAGCTGGAGCAGGCCGGTGGCCAGCACGATGATGCCGAGGACCCGCAGGCCGTGCTCGTGCACCGCCTCGTACACGAGCACGGTCAGCCCGGCGGCCGGGCCGCTGACCTGAAGGCTGCTGCCGGGCAGCGCGCCCGCGATGAGGCCGCCGACGATGCCGGTGACCAGGCCGAGCTCCGGGGGTACGCCGGAGGCCACTGCCACGCCGATGCAGAGCGGCAGGGCGACGAGGAAGACGACCACGGAAGCGAGGCCGTCGCGCCACAATGTGTCACGTGCCGAAAGGAGTTCCATCTCTCACCTTGGGTTCGTGGATGGGACTGACGGCGGCGGGATGTGCGGGCGGGGAGTTCGGCGGAGCGTCAGATCGCAGCCTGAGCTGACCGCGGCGGGTCTCCCGCCGCGGTTTGTTGTTCTGGTGGCCTTTTGGTGACCTTTTGGTGGCCTACAGGGGCAGGAAGCTCCCGTCCTGCGGCCGCATGACGCTGACCACGCCGGCGTCGACGGAGTAGAACCATCCGTGCAGGCGCAGCCGGTCGTACTCCAGCTGCTTCGCCACGCTCGGATGGCCACGGAGCCGTTCCAGCTGGACCTGGACGTGGCGTTGCACCGCGGAGGTGAGCGCGCTGCCGTCGAGGAAGTCCGACGCCTCGCGCGTCTCGTCGTGCGGCCCGGTGTCGGCCAGCCACTGATGGACCGCCGGAAGGGTGCTCGGGGCGCTGGGATACAGGATCGCGTTCACGGCGCCGCAGTGCGAGTGGCCGCAGACGATGATGTTGCGGACCTGGAGCACCTCCACGGCGAACTCGATCGTGGCGGTCTCCCCGAAGGAGCGCTCCGGGTCATAGACCGGCACGATGTTGCCGGCCGTCCGCAGCTCGAAGAGCTCTCCGGGCGCGGCCCCGGTGATCAGCGCGGGCACCACACGCGAGTCGGAGCAGGTGATGAACAGCGCCGTCGGCTGCTGGCCGTCCGCGAACCGGCCGAGGTCGGTGGCTCGTTCGGGAAACCTGCGGGCATTGTCGATCAGCGACTGCATGGCGCAGCCTTTCTGTTGCATCCGTAGGGCCTGACTAGGAGATGCGGTATAGGCGCGTCATCGCGCCGCCAAGGACGGGTGATGGCCAGTCGTAGTAGCGACAATTCGCCCTATTTTACGATGACGAGGGCGACGGTCAACGGCCGGTGTCCCCTACGGGCTGCTCAGCAGCGGAAGATCTGGAGTGCCTCGGGCGAGCATGCGCCGAGATGCGGCCGGTCGAGGGCGGCCGTACCGGCGACCGGCGGCGACTCCGGGACCGCCTGGACCGCGCCTTTGACGGGAACCGGAGCGGCGGCCTGCGGCGACACCGGGAGCGCGACGAGCCGGGGATGACCGGGTGCCCCCCGGTCGGCGATCTGGTGCCGGGTTTCGAGGCCGTCGTCGCGCACCTGCGGATCACGCTTTTCGGCGATCTCCCCGGAGGCGACCTGCGCCTGCGCGGGCGGCGGTCTGGTGTCGAGCGCGTCCGGGCCACCGGCGAAGGCGAACGCGACCAGCAAAGCCGCCGCGACCCAGCCCAGCCATGCCCTCACGCGTGCCCCCCTGACTCGCGGCCTTACATACTTCGACCTCAAGTAAGCGTAACCCGAGATATCCGATGAATGGGAGAGTGAATTTCCAGTGCGCCAATCCCTAAGTCGTCGTAAGTCGTGCTATTTCGGGGCTTATTTGGTGGCGACTGTTGAAGAGATCACACACAAGGTGAGGAGGGAATGGCCTGGGCGCGACGGGGGGTCTCGCGGGCGGTCCAGAAGAGAGCCATCTCACACTGCACGGGAGCCGGCCGGGAGCGTGTGAGCGCGCCGAGACGACCCCAGCGTGGTCACGCGATCACCCAGGGGTGCTGGAGACGGGCCCCACTGGGCGGACCTGCCATCCTGACGGGGGTGTTTCGCCTGTTCGGGGGGTCGGCCGCCCGCTGTCTCGGCGGGGGGCTTCGCCTGTCCCCGGTGATCCTCACCTGCCATCGGGAAGTCCCTGAGGCCTGTCTCAGCGGGGCGACTCGCCTATGCCGAACGGCCTTCATCCTCCACCTGCCAGGGAAGCTTCGCCGACCCCCGGCGGTTCTGGCCCGCCACCTTGACGGGGCCGGTTCCGCTTCGCGTGCCGGCCGCTGGCTGCTCGGCAGGGAGAGAGGGCTGTCTGGGGTAGGCGGAGTGCCCCCGCCAGGGTGGCGGTGAGGGCCGCCCGGGGTGGGCGAGGCGGTCCCGTCCGGGTGGCCGAAGCGCCCCGTACCGGGTGGCGGGTGAGTGTCGCTCGGGGGAGGTGAAAGTGCCCCTCGTCGCGGTACCGGTGCGGTCGGCTCGGGGTAGACGTGGCCCGTACTCGCTAGGACGGGGTAACGGCTTCCTGATGGCGCGTGAGGGCCGTCTGGGATAGGTGGAGTGCCCCCGTCGAGGCAACAGGTGAGGGCAAGCTCAGGATTGGCGTGCCGCTCCCGCTGGGGCGGGTGTGAGGGCTGCCCAGCGGCGGGTGAGAGCCGCCCGGCAATGCGCAAAACGCCCCCGCCGGGGCGGCGGGGGCGCTTTGCGATCGTGCCCTGAAACATGGCCCCTGAGACCCGCCCCCGCACCACCGGGACTGGTCTCAACCGACGAGACGGCTACTTCGCCGAGCTCTTGCCATCGCTCTCGTCGTGGTCCTCGGCGTAGTCCGCATAGCGGTCTGCGAGGTCCTCGTACGACGAGTCGTCGTCGTAGGGGTCATGGTCATCCTGCGAGTTGTTGACGCCCAGCTCGCCACGCAGACGGTCAAGGTCAGTCCCGCCGCTGTTGTACTTCAGCTGGCGAGCAACCTTCACCTGCTTGGCCTTGGCTCGGCCGCGCCCCATTGGCTCGACCCCCTCGATGGTCGGGGACCCGTCGTTGGCCCCACTTACGCTCGCTTACGCATCCACAGCCGGGCGCGGCATGACCCCACGCACCAGCTACGGCTACAACCGTACCCGTTTTGCGCCCGGCTCGATACGTCGTCTGCGCGGTGGCGGCTCCTCCAGAGGATAGCCGACGTCACGGGCCGACAGGTCCGGGATCTTCGGCATAGCCAAGATCCCGGACGCTGAATGGTCACGAGTTGAGCAAGATGCCGCGCAGACGGCCTATTTCCGACATACGGCGTTCAGCGAGTCGATCCGCGGCAACAGCGGGCGGAACGCCCTCGTCCGTGGCGATCTGGAAAATGCGACGTGTCGTGTCGAAGATTCCGGTCGCCTTCTGCCGAGCACGGTCGAAGTCGAACCCTTCGATCTCGTCGGCCACCTGGATCACGCCGCCGGAGTTCACGACGTAGTCGGGGGCGTAGAGCACGCCACGGTCGGCCAGCTGCTTCTCGATGCCCACGTGGGCCAGCTGGTTGTTCGCGCCACCGCACACGATCTTCGCGTGCAGCCCCTCGACCGTCGCGTCGTCCAGGGCGCCGCCCAGCGCGCACGGGGCGTACACGTCGACCTCGGCGCCGCTCAGCGCCGTGTGACCCTCGACCACCTCGGCCTCGGGGTGCTCGGCGCGTACGCGCTCGATCGCGGCCTCGCTCACGTCCGTGATGACCACGTCGGCGCCGTCCGTGATGAGGTGCTCGACGAGCCGGCGGCCGACCTTGCCGACACCCTCGACGCCGACGCGGCGGCCGCGCAGCGTCGGGTCGCCCCACGTGTACTCGGCGGCGGCGCGCATCCCCT